>Ga0209342_10004166_pt1 | contig 15068 bp, 9 predicted proteins | sample RifCSP16_2_FD_184023 | JGI IMG/M metagenome (GOLD analysis project Ga0209342, IMG submission 184023) | Soil microbial communities from Rifle, Colorado - Rifle CSP2_sed 16_2 (SPAdes) (version 2) | ecosystem: Environmental > Terrestrial > Deep subsurface > Rock core/Sediment | place: Rifle... | reverse complement strand
AAAAAGGGAAAAGCCTACTCGATTTTGGAAGGCGCCCAGCTCGGCAACGCTCCTTATATCGCAATGATAGACGGCGATTTGCAGTATCCCCCTGAGGCGATTCCTTCAATGTTGAAAATTGCTAAGACTGATGGAGTTGCTGTTGCAAATAGAAAAAATCAAGAAACGGGAATATTAAGAAAACTAGGTTCAAGAGCGAACAAACTTCTACTTGAAAAAGTTATACTCGGTTTGAATTGCGATATTCAAAGCGGTCTTAAAGTTTTTAGGCGAGAGATTATCGAAAATGTATCTGAGACAGACGTAACAGCCTGGACACTCGATGCACCACTTCTTTCAACTGCACAAGCTCTTGGCCACAAAATAGGCAGCTTTGATATCGACTTCGCTGAAAGGAAAAATGGAGAGAGCAAAGTAAATTTTGTAAAAGCCGCAGTCGAAATACCAAAATCAGCCCTTAAGCTTAAATTTAAAAACGGCAAAACTCATAGGATTAAACCGGCAGATGGAGATAGAGTTATTGGTGCAGGCGTAATTCACAGAGGCAAACGTTTTATTACCCACTCGCATCTTCCAAAAGAAAAATCCGCTTTGCAAACGCTTGTACCTTGGCAGAAAAGTGTTCTTTTTAGCGTATTTGGGATTTTTTTGATTGGACTTTTAATAAATCCGCTATTTAGCTTAATTTTTATAGTATCTATTGTGACCCTTATTTATTTTCTGGATTTAATTTTTAGCGTGAGTGTACTTTTGAAAAGTCTGAAAAACCCGCCTGAGATAAAGATAAAGGATGAAGAAATTTCTAGGCTCAAAAATGAAGAGTTACCGATATATACAATTTTGTGTCCGCTATATCGGGAGGCAAACATACTGCCTCAATTTTTGGCGGCTCTTGATTTACTCAATTGGCCAAAAGATAAACTCGACGTACTTTTACTTCTTGAGGAAGACGATCACGAAACTATTGATGCGATAAATAAAATTAATCTACCAAGCTACGCTAGAATTTTAATCGTTCCTCATAGTTATCCTAAGACTAAACCAAAAGCATGCAACTTCGGGTTGGCGCATGCCAAAGGTGAATATGTCGTAATTTATGATGCAGAAGATAAGCCCGACCCTGACCAGCTAAAAAAAGCCTATATTGCTTTTTTAAAGTTACCTTCCGATGTCGTTTGTTTACAGTCCAAACTAAATTATTACAATTCAGACCACAACCTAATAACCAGACTTTTTACTTCGGAATATTCGCTTTGGTTTGACTTAATTTTGCCTGGGTTGCAATCGATTCAAACAACAATACCTTTGGGGGGAACTAGCAATCACTTTAAGATTAAGGCTTTAAGGTTTCTTCACGGATGGGATTCATTTAATGTAACCGAGGATTGTGACTTAGGAACAAGACTTTTTAAGGCAGGATTTAAAACAGGAATTTTAGACTCGGTTACATTAGAGGAGGCAAATAGTCAGATTTTAAGCTGGATAAAACAAAGATCTCGCTGGATTAAAGGATACTTTCAAACATATTTAGTGCATATGAGGAACCCTGTCGATTTTTATAAAAAGCACGGAATACATTCTTTAATCTTTCAGTTAATAGTAGGCGCTAGGATGGTTTTTGTGCTTGTTAATCCAATTTTGTGGACAGCAACCTTTGCTTATTTTGCGGCAAATAGACAAGTTGGCAGTTTTATAGAATCTCTATATCCTACCCCCATATTCTATATAGCCGTGACTTCTTTGGTTTTTGGCAACTTTCTTTATTTATACAACTTTATGATTGCTGTTGCCAAAAGGGGTAATTGGGAGAATATGAAGTATATATTTTTAATGCCGCTTTATTGGCTAATGGCATCTGTTGCGGCGGGTGTTGCGCTTTATCAATTAGTTTCTAAACCACATTATTGGGAGAAAACCGAACACGGCCTTCAGAAGAAATCAAGGTTACTTTTCCCAGAAATAACAATTTCGCTTGATTTAGATTTCGGATTTAATACTCGAAATGTTAAAAAACTTTTAAAGAGTTTAATTTCTCCTTTAACAATTATTGCAAAGAATTTAATAGATTTTATTGGCCTAATTGAACCTTTGGAGTTAGATAAAAAAGCCGCAAGCGGTAAGCTTAAGATTTTAATCTTTAACTGGAGAGATACAAAGCACGTTTGGTGGGGGGGAGCTGAAGTATATATTCACGAACTTTCCAGGAGATGGGTTGCGCAAGGACATTTGGTTACGCTTTTTTGCGGTTGGGATGGCAAATCAGCAAGAAATAGCAATATTTATGGTATCAACGTTTTGCGGCGCGGAGGGTTTTATACAGTTTATCCATTTGTAGTACTTTACTACCTTTTAAAATTTCGTAAAAAATACGACATTATAGTTGAAAGTGAAAATGGAGTTCCTTTCTTTACACCCCTATTTTCAAATTTACCAAAAATTCTAATCGTTCATCACATCCATCAAGAAGTATTTGCAGAGTATTTGTCCAAACCTTTGGCTAAACTAGCATTATTTATAGAATCTCAAGTTACGCCTAACATATATAGAAATCAAAAGATCATCACAGTTTCAGAGTCAACAAAATCCGATTTGATAAATATGGGGCGGGATGGAAAAGGAAACATCGAAATAGTTAATCCTGGGGTTAATATCCCTAAAATGCGTTTCAATAAAACAACTAATCCATCTTTTATCTACATGGGTAGGCTAAAACCTTACAAAAACATCGATATTGCAATTTCCGCTTTTTCGGAAGTTTCCAAAAAATACCCCGAAGCAACCCTTACCATCGCTGGATTTGGAGAAATTATTAACGACTTGAAAAGTTTAGTTAGTAAGCTTGGTCTTGCGGAAAAAGTAAAAATATTGGGTAGTGTAACTGAAGAAGAAAAAACAAAACTTTTAAGTGAAAGTTGGGTTGCAGTCCAGCCATCTTCATTTGAAGGTTGGGGAATAACCGTGTTGGAGGCGAACGCTTCTGGAACTCCTGTTATTGCTTCAGATGTAAAGGGGTTGCGTGATTCTGTAATCGATGGAAAAACAGGAATTTTAACACCGGTAGGTGATGTTTCTAAGTTAGCGTCTTCAATGGAAAGGCTTATAAGGGACGAGGGTTTAAGGAAAAACCTAGCTGATAATGCCTACGAGTGGGCTAAGGAGTTTAACTGGAAGTATTCGTCAAAAAACTTTGAAAGGATTCTGACAGATACCGTTGAAGAAAGTAGATTAATGCGTGGTGTAACTGAGGTAGGAAAGGCAATTGCAAGTTAGGCAAAACTAATATGAGAGGTCTTAAAATTACTCTAAAAAGTCCCACGGAAAGAATTAAGGCAAATATGGATATATTGGCGTTATTTTTCTTTGGTATAACTTTAGTTTTTTTCGGTTTGTCATCGCATAGTTTTACATTGGATGAGATATTTAGCATCCATGTCTCAAAGGATTGGCCGCAGATGATTAGATTTCTTTGGAATAAAGAAGCAAATATGTGGCTTTATTATTTAATTTTGCATTTTTGGCAAAGTTTGGGAACAAGCGAATTTATAATTAGAAGTTTACCAGCAACTTTTGCAGTGGGATCAATACCTTTGGTTTTCGCAATCACAAAGCATTTATTTAGCAAAAAAGTTGCACTAATTTCTGTGCTGCTTTTTGTATTTAACATCTTTTATATCATAACTGCGCAGCTTGCTAGAGGTTATTCTCTTTCGCTATTTTTAACCTTAGCCTCAACGTATTTTTTTCTTCGTTTCAGTAAGAACAAGTATTATAAGTTGCTTTATATATTAAGTTCTGCCTTGTCAGTTTACGCACATTTTTATGCGGGGTTTGTTATTTTGTCGCAGATTTTGATTGCGATTTTGACTAAAAAATTAAAGGTATACTATATTGCATTTTTATCTATTTTAATTTTTCTGACACCAATATTATTGTCTCCATCCATTCATAGCCATCAAGCAGATTGGATAGAAAAACCTACTTTAAGAAATTTAATCGGAACGTCATATGTTTTTTCGGGAGACTTTCCATATCTACTTATTATTTTTGGTCTTATGATTATTTTTATCATCCCCCATCTTGTAAAAAATATAAGAACTCCTAAATATACTTTTATTTCTCTCTGGTTAATTACCCCGATCATTTCTTCATTTTTGTTTTCACTTTTAGTTAAACCAGTATTTCAATCTGTGTATTTTTTGATAAGTTTACCTCCATTTGTAATTTTGGAAGCAGTAGCTATAAACATGATTTCTAATAAAAGTTGGAAACGTCTTTTATTAGTAACAATTTTAGTTCTATCAATATTACGATTATCTTTGTGGTATACGGGTAATACAAGATATAAATGGGTATTTAGCAACAATGAAGATGATTATAGATCAGCAACTAATTTTATAAAAAGTAATGCCCAACAAAATGATGCAATTATTTTTTATGGTTACTATAACAGGTTGCCTTATGAGTATTATTCCGATAGGAACAAACTTGTTTACTCGCAAAAAGATACCCCTGAAGTTATAGATATATCAACTGCAGTTTATGACTTGGGTGGTGGTAGCAAATTACCGGAACCTGATATCGAATTACTTTCTAATCTAGATAATAAAAGAGTTTGGTTGCTATTAAGAGATAGCGATCGAGGACTTTTGAATAGAGATCAACAATTAAATGTCATAAAAACGGCGTTGGTTGCGAAATACAGTCAGGAAAATTCGTATGAATTTCCCGGGCTTAAATTAGTTTTGTTCAGCGATGAAAGTTAAGAGAGAAAAATTATGAAACAAAAAAATTACAAAGTGTCTATCGGAATTTCAGCACTCAATGAGCAACATTCAATTGAACGAGTGTTAAAAGATACTCTTACACAAAAAGAGAGCGGCTGGAAGTTGAAAGAAATAATTGTTTATTGTGACGGTTGTGAAGATAAAACGGCAGATATTGTAAGAGGTATCAAGAATCCAAAGATAAGAATTTATGAGTGTAAAGATAGGCGGGGTAAAGTTTATCGAATTAATCAAGCTCTTTCAGATTTCAGAGGCGAAGTCTTGGTAATCTTTGATGCAGATATAAAGCTTGAAGGAAGAAATGTAATTACGAATTTAATAAACGAATTTCGAAAAGGCGATAAAGTTGTTTTGGTTGGTGGAAATTCTCGTGTTTATCCACCTAAAACTTTTTTTGAGCGCGCGATATATTCTTCTTACATTCCTTACTTTGAGGCTCGGGAAAAACTTAAGGCTGGAAATAATGTATTTGGTTGTACAGGAGCTTGTTTTGCATTACGACACAATTTCGCTAAAAGGATAAAGATTCCCTCTTGGGTAATAAATGAAGATACATTTTTTTACTTTACTTGCATATCTAGCGGATATGAATTTAGACATGCGAAGGGTGCAAAAGTTTACTATGCTCTGGCAAACAATTTGCGAGTCTTTCTTAAGCAAATTTTTCGTACTCACCCTGAAGCAGTAAAGATAAAGTATAAAAAATTATTCGGGAATTTAATCGAGGAAGAATACCAAAGGCCGCTTATTTTCTACATAAAATCAATTTGGAAAGCGCTTATGTTAAATCCTATTGGAACACTTTATATGATTGCGATTAAACTTTTTTGCCTGCCTTTTTATTCTCTCATTTCGGGAAGTTACAGTCTTAAATGGTACGGAAGGGGTTTATCTCAAAAAAATTCTGATATGAAAATTATTATCTCAAACTATGATTCGGTAAAAAATCCGTATTACGGAGGTGGCGGAGCAACCGCAATTCACGAAATAGCTTCAAGGTTAACTAAAAAATTTGAGGTTACTGTTCTTACCGGTAAATATCCGAAAAGTAGAAATGAGAAAATCGATGGAGTTTTATATGAACGAATCGGCTCCACACATTTAGGTCCGAAAATAGGTCAGATTATTTACCAATTGCTTTTACCTTACTTCGCGATAAGGAAAAATTATGATTTATGGTTGGAGAGTTTTACTCCTCCCATATCATGCGCTTTTTTACCATTGTTCACAAAAAAACCAGTTATTGCACTTGTGCATAATTTCTCGGAGGGTTATATGAATAAAAAATATCACTTACCGTTTTATTTAGTTGAGAGGTTAGGAATCAAGTTTTATAAGAATTTTATTGTATTGTCTAAATTTGCCAAAGACCATGTCTTAAAAATAAATAATAAAGCTGATGTCAGTATTATACCTAATGGAGTTGAAGTTAAGTCAATTAACAAAAATAGGAAAAGAACTTTTGTTTTATATTTGGGAAGAATCGATTTTTACCAAAAAGGACTGGATCTCTTGCTAGAAGCATACAAATATATAGCCCAAAATACCACAGCTGAACTAAAAATAGCAGGTTCTGGTACAAAAAATGATGAAATAAAACTTACCAATTTTATCAATAATTTTAAATTGGAAGGCAAAGTTCAGGTTTTAGGTAAAGTCGGCGGAGTAAGAAAAAATAAATTATTTCAAAGTGCCCGATGTATAGTCGTACCTTCGAGATATGAAAGCTTTCCTTTGGTGGTTCTCGAGGCACTATCTTATGGAACGCCGATTATTACTTTTGACATAGAAGGTTTAAAATGGCTGCCCCAAAGGTGTGCTTTGAAAGTAAAGTCAAACAATAGAAAGTCATTATCAGAAGCAATTCTAAAAATGACTAAGGATTCGAAACTTCGAGATAAGATGACTAAAAACGGTAGTGAGTTTGTAGGTAATTTTTCTTGGGACAAATCCTATGAAAATTACTTAACTTTTATTAGCCAAAAATTAAAGATAATAGGAGGAAGCCTTATATGAAAAATAAACAAGTTTCTTTTAGTAAAAATAAACAAGAGTTAGAAAAGATTATAGAAAAGATTATAAATAAAAAAATTCATTGTTATTTTATCTCGCCTCATTTTGACGATGCGGCGCTTTCAGCAGGTGCTCTTATATCGTATTTGGTGAATAAAGTACCAGTGACTGTAGTTAATGTTTTTACTAAAGGCGATAGAGAGCCTTATACCTTAGCAACAAGATTATTTTTGTCACGCTGTGGTTATAAAGACGCTGATAATTTATTTTTTGATCGAATGAAAGAAGATAAAAAGATATTCAAGAAATTGGGTGTTGAGGTAATTAATTTGGGATTCATAGATGCCTTTTATAGAAAAAAAGCAGATATAAGCCTAGTTTCAAGATGGCTGGGAAGATTAATTCCCGAGTTGGTCCACATCTATCCGAATTACAGATTCTATAAATACCCTACTAAAATTTCAAATCTGGATTCGAAACTCGAAAATGAAATAGAGAAGAAACTTCGTGATTTGATTAAGACTAAAAACACTGTCGTCTTTTGTCCGGTTGGTGTGGGTAAATACGTAGACCATATTATTGTTAGAAAATTATGCTCAAAGAATTTTAATAATTTAATTTATTGGTCGGATTTTAATTACAGTATGATGCATTCTGGTGAGATAAAATTTATTAACAATAACAATTTGGGGTTGGATTATTTTAACAAAAATTTATTTTCCAAAAAAATATTAATTGAGGGTTATAAAACTCAAAAGTATGCAATTTCAACACATGGGATGATAACGATTTTTCCAGATTTTTACTACTTTTAATATGAAAAAACTAGAGATAAACAAGTTTGATTCAATAGAATTAAAAATTATTCGAAAATTAGATAACGATTTTATTGAAAAGTGGAGCAATCTTGTGAATGGATCTGTGCATGCTCATTTTTTTAACACTCCTGCCTGGTTCATATCGTGTTTAAATACATATGATATAAATGAGTATTATATTTTTGTCGCATATCAAGGACACGAGCTTGTTGGTATTTTACCTTTAGTTAAAGAAAAAAAATTTGGTATAGATGTTTTTGTCAGCCCAGGGAGAAGATATTTGGAGAAGTCTACTATTTTGGTTATAGATAATAACTATCAAATATTAAATAAACTTATTAATGAAGTAGGAAAACACGGAAATATTTATCTAACCGAGCTATCAGAAGAAATTACTCATATGCTTTCAAAAGATCAAGAGGAAGGGTTGTTAACACTTTCTTCCATAAATCCTTATATATTGCTAAAAGACAATCCATTCGGATCTTTATCTGAAAAACAAAAAAAACGAATTACAGGAAAAATAAGGAAAAATCTGGGTAATTTTAAATTTGTTCATATACGGAACAATTTAGGGTTTCATTTACAGACCGTCTTTGATCTTGAAACAAGAAGTTCGAAAAAACTGGCTAATAAAGACAGTTTTTCAGATGCAAAGATCAGAAAACTTTTTACAAGCTTAATAAATTACGCAAAAGATTATATTTCGATTGATTTTATTTTATATAAAAACCTGCCAATAGTTAGTTCTTTAGGGTTTATTTTTAAAGATAGGTACTTAGCTTATTATACTTGCTATGATAGTAACTTCCGTGATTATTTTCCGGGTAAAATATTGACTTACTTTATGTTAACTAAACTCAGCGAGGAAAGAATGGAGGTGTTTGATTTTTCCAGGGGTCACAATTCGTTCAAAAACGATTTCACTAAAAACTGGGAATTTCAATATGACTTTTATTTTTCGAAAAATCCTTTAATAATATTATGGTGGGAAGGGATTAATAGTCTTAGGCGAATGAAACAGATATTAATAAAAAATGATCAATCATTAGACAATGACTTTCTTTTTAAAAAATACAAGTCAAATAAAAGTAGCGAGTTAAAAGTCAACCTGGCTGTAAAATAAATATGAAAAAATTATCAGTCGTTTTAGTGGCAATAACTGCTTTAATTTTGCTTTTATCTGTTCAAGGATTGCCGGGAAATCCAACGGTCGATGAGCTTTCGGATAAAAAGTGGAAGAATGAAGGCCCGTTCGAGGCTCAACGGGGTAGATTTGCATTGACTTACTCTTTGGTTGAGGACAAATCATTTAGTTTTTCTGAAGAAATAGCCCGATTTTCCCTTCCTGATTTAGGCTATAAAAATGGAAAATACGTATCAATATTTGCACCGGGTTTTTCATTCATTTCTATTCCTGGTTACCTTTTAGGTAGATTATTTGGTGCTTCACAATTTGGAGCATATTTAACAGCCGCGGTTTTTGCCATTCTTAATGTTATATTAATACGATTAATTGCAATAAAGTTAGGTGCAAAAAATTTACCCGCAACGATAACAGCCTTAATATTTTTATTTGCAACTCCCGCATTTTCTTATGCAACCAACTTTTATCAGCATCATATCTCAACTTTCTTAATGCTTGCGAGCATTTATACGCTTCTTTTAACAAATAGCTTCAAAGGGCACCTTGTTATTTGGTTTTTATATGCACTCTCTATAACTGTTGATTATCCTAACGGATTTTTAATGTTACCCATTATTATCTTTTCGATAGGCAGACTAATCACAAGAAAAAAAGTAAATAATAAGTTAAAAGTTATTCTTCATCTTGGAAAGACAATAGCGCTAATTGGGGTAGTTCCCGTTTTAATATTTTTCTTCTTGTCTAACTGGAGTTCTTATAATAATCCTTTGCAGCTTTCCGGAACGGTTGACGGTGTTTATGAAATTGATTATAAAGGTAGACCTGTACTAACTAAGTATATTGTACAACCTGATACTAATGAAAATAAAATTGAATCACCTGGAGAAAATACTTTTTTAGGTTTTTTCAAAACCAGAAATCTTATTAATGGTTTATACGTGCATCTTTTTAGCCCTGATCGAGGTGTAATTTTGTATGGTCCGATAATACTTTTCGGAATTTTAGGATTCAAATATTTGGGAAAGAGTCATTCAAAATTCTCAGCCATATTTGCTTCGATAATCGGAATAAATCTAATTTTATATTCAATGTGGGGAGATCCTTGGGGAGGGTGGGCATTTGGTTCAAGATATTTAATACCCTCTTACGCGGTTTTGGCAATTTTAACTTCTTTTGTTTTAAGTAATTATCGTCGTAATGCATTATTTTTAGTTATATTTTATCTTGTTCTGGCTTATAGCACCGCTGTTAATACATTAGGTGCCATAACCTCGAGTACTAATCCTCCAAAAATTGAAGCTCAAGTTCTATCAGCTCGTTTCAATAAAGACGAAAAATATACTTATCAGAGGAATTGGGAAATGATTAATCAAAATAAATCTAAATCTTTTTTCTTCAATAGTATAGCCAGTAATTATTTAACCGCATGGGAGTATTTCATTGTCACATCGACATTAGTGCTTATTTCTATCACCTCACCAATTGTCTATTTGTATATTTCTGAAGGAGAGCGAAAGAAGATATTAAAATAACCAAGATCATGAAAAAAATTATAAATTTTACTTTTGAACTAAATATTTCGATAAAAATTATAGAAAACGTTAAGAAGTTTATTGAAAAAAACGCAAATTTTTTTGTGGCAATAAGCTTGATTGTTATTTCGATTTATTCATTCGACACATATTTTCGAAATGGACTTGCACTTGCCTACAATGACGCAAGATCGCATTTGGATATAGGAAGGCGAGTTGTGGAAGGTTTAAAACCCGGACTTGCCCAGCTCGGGTCGGTTTGGTTGCCGCTCCCTCATTTTTTGATGATTCCTACAATTTGGATTGACTTCTTTTGGCATTCGGGGTTATCAGGAGCAATACAATCTATGGTTTCATATGTTTTTTGCGGCCTTTTGATTTATTCGTATCTGAAAAAGTTAAAGGTAGGTGTTTTCGGAAGAATCTTAGGTGTTTCTGTTTTCGCTTTCAATATCAACGTTTTTTATTTGACGTCGACTGCGATGACTGAACTTTTACTTTTAGCAACCATGACGGCTTCTGCTTATTTTCTAATGTCTTGGCATAAAGAGGGGAAGCTACTCGATTTAATCAAAAGCGCTTTTTTTGTAATGCTTTCAACGCTAGTTAGATATGACGGTTGGTTTTTGCTAGGAGTGGTTGTTGTTCTCATTGCATTTAATCTAATCAGCGAAAAAGGTTATAAGGAGGCTGAAGGGAAAGTAATTCTCTTTTTGACCTTAGGTTTTTTTGGAATATTTCTCTGGTTTTTATGGAATATTTTAATTTTTGGCGACCCTTTGTATTTTGTATTTGGTCCTTTCTCAGCTCATGCACAACAAGCGCAAATATTCGAAGCAGGAGAACTTTTCACTAAAGGCAATCTTTATCTATCGGTTAAAGCTTATTTGTATGCACTTTTTTATAACGCCTATACAGTGATGGCATTATTAGGTGCGGGAGGTGCATATTTGTTATGGAGGGACTCAAAGATTAATAAGGGAGTAAGGATATCTAGTCTGGCTTTGATTGCGCCACTTGGTTTTAATATTTTGGCGCTTTATTTTGGACACTCGGTTTTATTTGTCCGGGGTGTTATGGGTGACACATGGTTTAATGTCAGATATGGAATGATGTTGATGCCGTCAATTGCCATATTTGTAGGATTCTTGGTTGATAGGCTCAAAAATTTCCGCTACGTAACTACTGGAATATTCATGTTTGTTACTTTTTTTGCTATTCTTTCTGGTGACGTTGTAACAATTGAGGATGCATTAATAGGAGCTTCAGGTAAAAACGTTGTTGAAGTAAGCGGGTGGTTAAAAGAAAATGTGACCGATGAGCCGGGTTTTGTTTTAATTTCAGTTGCAAGCCACGACGCGATAATATTTTCTTCAGATCTGCCCATGACTAAATTTATACATGAAGGGACAGGGGACTATTGGGATGAAGCAACGCAAAACCCCCAAGAGTGGGCAAAATGGATTGTAATGAGAACTAACGACGTGAATGATATGGTTTTCAAAGACATAAAGGATACTAATTGGGAGAATTATTATAATTTAGTCGATCATTACCCATTTGCCGATATTTATGAATTAAAACCAGAGTTTAGAGCTTCTGTTCAGACTAAACCAGTTTTGGCAAACAATAAATAGCCACTTTCTTTAATGAAATTTATCAAAACATTAATATTTTCGGCTTTTTTTGCTTTATTCATTTTTACTGTTAATCCTAGAAATGCAGTAGCCAGCGAGCCGTATTGGCAACTCCAATCGATAGACACTGTGAAGTATTCTCGTGATTTAGCCCGCGAGAAATTAACTGATGAAAGTTTCGAAGAAGTAATAACTCTTCAGGTTGAAAATATTGCCAAGACGGGAGCGACACACGTAGCAATTGGAACTCCTTATGACTCTGAATTTATACCATTTATCAAAAAGTGGGTAACGGAAGCCAGAAAAAACGGTCTCAATGTTTGGTTTCGGGGTAACTTTTCCGGATGGGAGGGGTGGTTTGGATTTGAAAGTATTAGTCGTGACGAGCATACTCGATCAGTCGAGAAATTTATATTAGATAATCCATCTTTATTTGAAGATGGTGATATTTTTACATCCTGCACTGAGTGTGAAAATGGTGGACCGGGTGATCCTAGAGACACGGGGGATATTTCAGGATTTAGAAATTTCCTAATCGATGAGTATCAGGTGGCAGAAAGCGCTTTTAAGACAATCGCAAAAGACGTAAGCACAAATTATTTCTCGATGAATGGGGACGTAGCTTATCTTGTAATGGATAAAAAAACAACCGAAAGTCTTGATGGAGTTGTTGTAATAGACCATTATATTTATTATCCTACGGAGTTTACAGCTGATATAAAGAGGATTAAAGAAAGAAGCGGGGGGAATGTTATATTAGGTGAGTTTGGAGCACCTATTCCGGATATTCATGGGGAAATGACCGAGTATGAGCAAGCTATATGGTTAGACGGCGTGCTCTCCGAACTATCAAAGATAGAAGGTTTAATAGGAATTAATTATTGGACAAGCTTTGGTGGAACAACCAGTATTTGGAGAAATGATGGCAGTGAAAAAAGTGGGGTGGATGTTCTTAGAGGATATTATTCTCCGAAGATGTTTCAGGGTAAAGTAATAAACGAATTAGGTCGTCCGATAAAAAATGCATTAGTTTTAGCTAACTCCAAAATTGCCAAGACTGACAAAGCAGGTATCTATACTATATTAATAGTACCCTCAACGGACAAAATTTTAATAAATGCACAAGGTTACAAGGAGAATGAATTGAGTGTTATTGATTTGGAAAGCACGGAAGATATTGTATTAGAAAAGACTAAAGATGGAATATTTTTTAAGATTCAGAAGTGGTTGCGAAAACTAATCTTTGATTAGTTCTGGTCTTTTTTTCTTTGTAACTTCAAGAGCTTTTTTTGTTCTCCATTTATCTATTTCGGCATGGTTGCCGCTCATAAGAACTTTGGGTACTTTCCAACCTTTAAAGTTTTCAGGACGGGTATAAGAAGGATAGTCAAGAATAGTTAATGGTTTATGGTTAATGGTTAATTTTTGAAAGCTTTCATGCTCAATTGCTTCTTTTTCTAAGACGCCAGGAAAAAGACGAACAACTGCATCGACAACGACCATAGCAGGAATTTCACCACCGGTTAGCACATAATCTCCTATTGAAATTTCTTCATCAACTAAATGTTCTCTAATTCTTTCATCAAAACCTTCATAGTGCCCGGCAATTAGGATTAAGTGTTCAAGTTTCGAAAGTTGCTTTGCTTTCTTTTGACTAAACACCTTGCCTTGTGGAGTTAATAATATAATTTTCTTTTTCTTCTCATTGGAAATTTGAAATAAGCGGAGCTTGGCGCTTCGCGCTTGGAAATTTGAAATTGCCGCGTCGACAACGTCGACGCGGATTATCATCCCTTTCCCTCCACCATATGGCCGATCATCAACTGTCTTGTGTTTATCTTTTGCCCAATTGCGTAAATCGTGAATTTTTATCTCAACAAGTTTGTTATCTTGGGCTTTTTTAAGCATACTCGTTGCAAACGGTCCTTTAAACATTTCCGGAAAAAGCGTGATTATATCTATCTTCATAGCTATAGTATACTTAAAATTATGAAATTAACCAGAATTTTTTGGATAATCTTAGCGCGCCGGAAAGAAGGGACGGCTAGGATGTTAATTGCCGGATTAGCCGGCCTTCTGAGCGTCGTGGGGGGGATTACGATCCTGTTTGGACTTGCACCTGGCATTCTCGGAGGTAGTGGTGAGCCGCTGTGGGTTGCGATCGGATTGGGCATGCTGGTTCTCGGTCCCATTCTTCTGGGCCTTACGAGAGCACGATGGCCGCGCGCCCTTGTAGCTGGGTTGACCGCGCCTGTGGGGGCTTATGCCCTAGCAGGAACACTCTCTTTAGGGTTCAGCACGCTTGGGGTGCGTCTCTGGGAGCCAATTTCAACCAGGAATCCTGTGCTCGGAGTCGCGTTCTACGTTGCTTTATTGGTGGGTGTAACCGAATTGGTGACAGAGCGTCTAGCGTCTTCTCGGCTGATCGGCATTCTGCGGGGGGTAGCAATTTCCTTGCTGATCGCGATTGGGCTGGAGATCTTCCGATTCACATTGATGCGGATCGTGGCTGGCCCAGAATTGGTTCACGAGCCGGAATGGTTGCGATGGCTCGCAGGGACAATATCAGCGTTTGTCGTCAGCGCAAATGTGGTCTATCTCGAAGGGCCCGTTGGCTCGCCAGACACCCGGATCTCGATCTCTCCCAGCCGGCTATTCGTCGGTCTAAACGCAGTTGCCATTCTCACCACCGCAGTTGCCGTGTTCTTTGCGTGAGTGTGGGTGGACGGATGCCTACGACATAGGAGGACAATCATGACGCGCGGTCCAGGTGTGGCAATCGGTCTGTTGTTGGCTGGATGATTTCTTTCTCCGGTGCCGATCTTGTGGGTCTAACTGTGGCCCAGGCAAGCGGACTTATCGATTTCGAAGACGGAGTCGATGGTCAATCGATACAGAGCTCCATACCGGGTCTCCAATTCACGACTAGGGGGTATGACTGGATCTATGGGGATTGGCGTACGGGCCAATACAACGGCCCCTTAAACATCTCCGGAAAGATCGTCAAAATGTCAATTTTCATAAATTAATTATACTCCAACAGAAGTATCTGGAGTCTCAGAAATTAATAAAAGAAAGTATTATTTACTCAACATTATTTCACTTTGAATATTCGACGATTTTATTTAGACCATAAT
>Ga0209342_10004165_pt1 | contig 15069 bp, 14 predicted proteins | sample RifCSP16_2_FD_184023 | JGI IMG/M metagenome (GOLD analysis project Ga0209342, IMG submission 184023) | Soil microbial communities from Rifle, Colorado - Rifle CSP2_sed 16_2 (SPAdes) (version 2) | ecosystem: Environmental > Terrestrial > Deep subsurface > Rock core/Sediment | place: Rifle... | reverse complement strand
CCCGTGCCGCCGCGCCGCCTCGAGGACGCGGAGGGTCCCCATCACGTTCGCGTCGACGGTGCCCACGGGGTCCTCGTAGGCGACGTTCACGTTGGAGATGGCGGCCAGATGGAAGATCTGCGTGACGTCGCGCGCGGCGTCCGTCACCGCCTTCGCGTCCCCGAGGTTGGCCTTCACGAACTCGACGTCGCTGCGGTGCGGCGGGACGAGGTCGAGGACGCGGACGGAGTGCCCTTCCTGGAGGAGGACGTCCACCAGATGCGACCCGATGAACCCGCTGCCCCCCGTGACGAGGATCGTCATCCGACGACCTCGCGGAGGCCTGCGACGACGCGATGCGCCTGCTCGTCCGTCATCGTCACGAAGAGGGGGAGGCAGATGTGGCGGCGGCACAGGTCCTCGGCGCGCGGGAACGGGCCCTTCTGGCCGAGCGCCCGGAGGAAGGGCTGCTCATGGAGCGGGATCTCGTAGACCTCGCCGCTCAGGGAGACCCCGTGGGCCTCCTTCAGCTTCGCCTTCACCGCCGCGCGGTCGACGCCCTTCGGGAGCAGCGCGATGTACTTGTAGTAGTTCGAGCGCATCGGCGGACGGTCGAGGAGTCCCTCGAGTCGGGATCCCGCCAAGCCCTCGTCGAACACGGCCGCGATGCGGCGTCGCGCCTCGATGAACTCGTCGAGCCGGCGGAACTGGGAGAGGCCCACGCAGGCATGCAGCTCGCTGAGGCGCCAGTTCGATCCCTCCTCGGTGTGGAGGTTCCGGCCGAAGCCCGCCTTGCCCTGGTCCCGGAGGACCTTGGCGGCGTTGGCGATCGCCTCGTCGTCCGTGACGATCATCCCTCCCTCGCCCGAGGTCATCACCTTCGTGGGGTAGAAGGAGAAGGAGGCGGCCTGGCCGAACTCCCCGGCGTAGCGATCCCCGAGCCGGCTCCCGTGAGCGTGGGCGGCGTCCTCGAGGAGGGGGATGCCCCTTTGCCTGCAGAGGGAGACGAGGCGGTCGATGGCCGGCGTCACGCGGCCCCCGATGTGGACGATCACCACGGCCTTCGTCCGCGGCGTGATCCGTCGGGCCACGTCCTCGGGGTCGAGGTTCAGGTCGTCGTCCACGTCGGCGAGGATGACGTCGTTCCCGGAATGCAGGACGCCGAAGGCGGTCGCCGCGAACGTGTTCGTGGGGAGGACGATCTCGCCGCCGCGGAGGTGGAGCGCGCGCAGGATGATCTCGAGGGCGCTCGTCCCGCTGTTCACCGCCACCGCGAACCGCCGGCGGTGCTTGGCGGCGAACGCCTTCTCGAAATCGGCCGTGTACGGCCCCAGCGTGAGCTGGCCGGAGCGGAGGATCTCCCGCAGGCGCGTCGCGAGGTCGTCGAGGTCCTCTTCGGGGAAGTGGATCTTCGCCGGCGGGATCATGGACTTCTCCCGCTCGAGAGCCTGTGTCATGAGGGGGCCGTGGCGGCGTCGATGGAGAGCGTTGCTATTTAATGATTCCCCGCTCTGTATCGCGATTGGCCGTCAGCGGTGCCCCAGGGTTTGGAAACGCCAGCTCGGTCAAGTCGTCCGGTAGAACAGCCGGTGACCCGTCGCGAAGGCCTCGGGGGAGTGGCGGCGCTGGGCCTGGGCGAGCGCGCCGGCAGACAGTCGAGCCCGCAGCGCAGGGTCGGCGGCAAGTCGGCGCATGGACTCCACCAACGCCTCGGCATCCCCGGGGGGCACGAGAATGCCGGCCTCCCCGTCCGGGACGATGTAGGGGAGCCCTCCGATCCGCGAGGCGATGACGGGGACGCCATGCGCGAACGCCTCGGCCGCGACCATCCCCGCGGGTTCGGCCCACACGGACGGCACCACCGCGACGTCCGCGATCCGGAGGAGCGCGTCGAGTCGATTGGGCGGGAGCGGGCCCAGAAGGTGCCAGCGAGCCCGCCCCGCCAGCGCACGGAGCCGCTCCGCGTACGCGCGGTCCGCGGCGGATGGACCGATCGGCCCTGCGACGAGAAAGGCGAACGCCGACTCCCCGAAACGGGAGGCCGCCTCGGCGAGGACGTGCACGCCCTTGTCCTCGACGACCCGACCGACGAAGAGGACGACGAAGGCGTCCGGCGGGAAGCCGATCTCGGCGGCGATCGATCGGCGTCGTGACTCCCTCGACCCCGTGCCCACAGGGAGGACGGGGGAGACCGCGCAAGGGAGGATGGCGATGTGCCCGTTGCGGATCTCCGTGGCCTGGATATAGGCGTCCCGCAACGCGGGGGAGACGAACGCGACCCCGTCCAGGGAGGGACCGAGCCGCCGGAGGATCCAGGAGGGCCCGCGCGGCGGGGAATGCAGCGTGTGGACCCCGGTGGCCCCGAGGGCCTTCCCGACCCAGGCGACCAGGAGGCAAAAGGTGGCGCTGTGGGAATGGACGACGAGCCGGCGGTGGCGGCCCCGCATCCGGACGGCCGCCGCCACGGCATACAGGATGAAGAGGCCGTGGAGGAAGTAGCGAAGGGGGTTCCGGCGCCCCCCCGACTCGAGGCGCACGAGCGGCGCGGGGTACGCCAGGACGCGTACGGAGAGTGCCGGGCGGAGCGCCGCCGCCAACTGGGCGACGTAGGAGGAGACGCCGCCAATCACCGGTGGGCCCACGTTCGCGACGAGGAGCAGGCCGTCGCGCTCCGCCCCGGAAGGGTTCAGCGACGCACCACCTTGCCCGCGACGACGATAATCGCCGACGCGAGATTCGGGCGGAGGCGGAGGGCCAGGGCGACGGGCGCGCGGGTCCGGTAATCCTGCCAGTACTCCTCCTCCGGGCGGAACCCATGGCGCTCCAGGAGCTGCCGGAGCGTGACGAAGTCGTACCAGCAGGTGTGCTCGGGGTTCACCCCGGGCTCGAGGCCGAGGGTGTACTTCAGGAGGTTGTTCAGCGAGAAGGCGTTCGGCGTCGCGATGACCAGCCTCCCGTCGTCTCGGAGGTGGGTCCGCGCGCGATCCAGGAAGTCCCCGGGCCGGGCGAGGTGCTCGATGAGGTCCGCCGCCACGATCAGGTCGAACTCGCGCCCCAGCTCCATGCGCTCGACGTCGCCTTCGATGATGTTCGCGCCGTGGGCCCGGGCGCGGGCCACGGCCTGCGGCTGGATGTCGATCCCGAGGCAGGAGCGCGCGCGCTTCGCGATCTCCACATAGGCGATGCGGCTCATGGCGGCGTCGGAGTCGTCCCCGCCGATCGAGCCGCAGTCGAGGACCTCCTTCCCGACCGAAAGCTCGAGGATGCGGTCGAACCTGCCCGCCACGAGGGGCCGCTCCGGCAGCTTCTGCCACCGGCTCGGGAGGAGGGCGCCGAGAAGTCCCCGGGGCATCGGCGCCGCATGGCGGCGTTCCCTACTTAGCCTCTCCGACGCGAGTGTCCGAAGGGAAGAACGGTCCTCCTCGGTTGCTGCATCCTGGAGGTTCTCCGGACCCAGCGTCCAATCCAGGAGGACCCACCGCTGCGCGAGGCGCGGCCCCGAGAGGGGGCGACATGAGCCCCGTCAGCGGTGTCCTATCGGACCAGGTCCGAGTAGAGCCGGAGGAGGCGCTGCTCCATCACCGGCCAGGAATGCCTCTCCAGGATAGTCGCCGCCGTCTCCACATGATTCTGGACGCCTCCGCCCCAGAGCGAGGCCTCCCGGATCCGGTCCGCCAGGGCCCCCGCATCGCCGGCCGGGTAAAACAGGGCGCCCCCTTCGAACAGCGCGCGGAGCCCGGGAAGGTCGGTGATGACGAGGGGACGACGCACGGCGGCGAACTCGAACGCCTTGGAGGAGAGCCCGATCCGCGTGTGCGGGTTCTCCACGTAGGTCACGACGCCCACGGCGCTCGCGGCGATCTCCCGGGCGACGGCGTCCGGGGGAATCGGGCCCTGGAAGGAGACTCGTCCGGAGAGCCCTAGCTCCTCGACGAGACGTCGCAGGCGCGCGCTGTAGACTGGGTCCTCGGGGCCGAACAGCCGGAGTTCCATGGCGGGCAAGAGGACCAAAGCGCGAAGGAACGTCTCCAGGTCGCGGTCCGGGTGCACGGTCCCGGCGAACACGAGGCGATGGGGGACCGCGGCCACGCCCACCGGCGGGGTCCCGGGGGGCACGTTCGTGATGACCGTGATCCGCTCTCTCGGCACGCCCCGGCCGCTCAGCAGCCTCGCGATGGAGTCGCTCACGGTGATCGTCCGATGCGCGACGAGGCAGCTGAGCGTCTCCAGTCCGCGAACGAGCGGGACCAGGAGGGGCCGCCCGAAGGACCCCAGGCGGGCCGCCACGAGTTCGGGCATGACCTCGTGGAGGTCCAGGACGAGGCGCGCCCCGCGGAGCCGGGCTGGAAGGGCGGCGAAGACCAGGATGTCCGGGAGGGAATGGACATGGACGATCTCGGCCTCGTCGCGGGCCCGCAGCCTCCGGACCGCCCGGGACGCCAGCAGGAAGAACGCGAGGAACTGATACCCGTAGGACAGGAGCCCGCCGCGGCGTCGCCGAAGGGGAAGGCGCACCACGCGCACCCCCGCCACCTCCTCGTCCGCGGACTCCTCCGGCTTCCGGAGGCACACCACGGTCACGCGGATCCCATGGCGGGCGAGGGCCTCCGCCTCCCGCCGGACGCGCGGGTCCTCGGGGTAGTGGGCGTACACGACCATGCAGGAGGAGCGCGGCGCCCGGCGCGGTTCCATGGATCCGGTCTCCCTCAGCGGGCCCCCCGGCGCACGCGTCGGCCGTGCCGGGCGCCCGGGAAGGCGGGACCCAGGCACGGGAGGGGGGAACCCATCGGTCTCATCGGTCATTCCGGGAGGAGGTATAAACGCCTGCCGAGGTGAACGCCGATGGGTGAGGCTATCGTCGGTCCCCCGTCGGAGGATCCCATCGAATCACCGCTGGTGTACAGTCCTGGGCCTCGGGGACACCGAGGGATGAAATAGGGGGAGATGTGTCCGCCCTGCGGGGAATGGACCATGGTTCTTCTGCGAAGCACCCTGCGCGCTGCTCTGCTCGCCCTGATGGTGATTGCGACCGCCTCGGCTGCCCTCATCGGCCCCACGGGGAATGGTGAGGTCATTCCTGCGGAGGCGGTGTCGGCCCCCGACCTGCCGCCGGAGGTCGCCGCGCCGGAAGACCGGCCTGTCCCGGAGGTGTCGGCTCCGGAGTCCCCGCCGGAGGTCACGGCGCCCCCGAGCGACGGCCCCGTCCTCACCGGGTTCGACTCTCCGGTCGTGAACCCGCAGACGGGGACGCGCCCGCTCCTTGTCATCCTCCTGGATTTCACCGACCAGGTGCACGACCCCGTGCTCACCGCCGCCTTCGTCCGCAACCAGATCTTCGGGCCCCGCCCGAGCCTGAACGACTACTACCTGGAGACCTCCTACGGGCAGTTCTCCTTCAGCGACCAGGGGAACTGGGCGTGGATCACGGCCTGGAACGACCCCGGGACCCCCGGCGACGAGTCGACGATCGCCTACTGGAGCACCCCGGCGAACGAGTGCTGCGGCGGTGGCGGGTTCATGCGGTGGGCGCTCCGGAGCCTCGATGTCGCCGGCTACAACTTCGCCCCGCGCGACACGAACGGCGACGGGAAGATCTCCTTCGGTCAGGAGCTCGCCTACCTCCTCATCTACGCGAACACCTTCGGCAACTTCGACGGGCGGATGCGGGGGATGCCCGGCGGCCTCTCGCTGGACGGAAAGTCGATCGAGGGCGCGGGCTGCCTCGTGGCCTCGGGGGTCCCCTGGATTACCCTGTACGCCCACGAGCTCGCCCACCAGTTCTCCTCCGGTGGCGGCGGCGCCCACTTCCTCACGGACTACTACGGGATCATCCCGCAGAACATCGGGCAGTTCACCCTCATGGGCTACAGTGGCTTCGGGAGCAGCCCCAGCGTGACGCCGAACGGCCCCCATCACCTCGACCCCTACTCCAAACTCAAGCTCGGCTGGTACCCCGGCACCGTGGTGTCGGCGGACGGCTTCGTCAGCATACCCAACGCGGAGACGAGCGCTACGGCGTTCATCCTCCACGAGCCCGCCCACGGGAAGGACGAGTACTTCATGGTGGAGAACCGGTGGAAGGGGACTTCCTACGACAACACGGACGCCCTGATCGGGCCTCTGCCGGCGCCGTTCGACGCCCAAGGCGCGGCGGCGGACATCCCGGACGAGGGCCTCCTGATCTGGCATGTCGACGAGACGCGCGACTGGAATGGGTCCACGACCGGAGGCTTCGCCAAGGTGGACCTGATCCGCCGCGGCGGGAGCGACAACAACGCGGCCTTCGATGGCAGCGATGGCGGGTACTACGACTTCTTCGACGCCTCCTCCCCGGAGAGCGCCAAGTGGAACGGCGGCGCGAACAGCAAGACCGGCGTGTGGTGTGTGTCCCCGAGGGCAGCGACGATGACGGCGTACCTGGATGTCGCTGGACCCGGCGTGCTCGTGTGCAGCGCTCCGCTGACGGCCTCGGCCGTCCCCGGTTCGGCGGCTTCCGTGACCGTGCCCGTGAGGAACACGGGGGACGCGACGGACACCTTCGAGATCATCGCCACCGCGCCGGGTGACGTGACGGTGATCTTGCCCTCGTCCACCGCCATCGCGTCGAAGGCCCTCTCGAACATGGTGGTTCAGCTCACGCCGGTGCGCGCGTGCACGACCTCCCCCGGACCCCGCGTCGTCACCCTCACTGCTCGGAGCACGACGAACAACGCGATCGCGATGAGCATCACCGCCACCCTGACCGTGCTCCCCTTCGGGGAACCGGACGCGTCGCTCCTCGTCCTGGACAACGACGTGGAGCCGGGGAACACCGCTACGTACACGGTGGGGTTGCTCAACGGCGGGAACGTCCCCGACACGATGGGCCTCTCCTTCACCGCCATCGACTTCGGCCTCACGTACCGGGCGCTCCCCACCGCCATCCCGCCCGCCTGGGTCACGCTCGCCGCGAGCGGCCCCACGGTCGGCCCCTGCCTCTCGACCTCGACGGGCATGAGCCTCGCCGTGCCGCCGGACTGGGCGGGGATGGAGGACGCGACGTACGCCTTCACGGTCACCGCCACGAGCACGGTGACGCCGGACAGCGACGTCGTCCCGGGGACCCTGATCGTGCGCGCGACCCCCGTCTCCATGATGTACTACGTGAAAGTGGAGATCATGAACCTGCAGACGGCGGTCATGGCCCTCCCGCCCTCGGATGTCCGCGACGGGCTCATGGACAAGGCGACCTCGGCCCTGGAGAAGCTCTGTCAGGCGCTCGACCGCTACCTGTTGGGGGACGACCCGCCGGCCGCGAACCTTGTGGGTGCCACGATCAACAAGCTCGAGGCCTTCCTCCACCAAGTCGACGCGCAGCGCGGCAGGGAGCTCACAATCGCCCAGGCGGACGCCCTGGAGGCCCAGACAGCCCAGATCATCGCGGATCTGCAGGCCATCTTGGCGGTAATGTGAGCCGGGCAGGTTCATACCCGGTCCCGCCATCCGCGCCGCGGTGGCCGAGCGCGACTGCGGGATCGAGGCGTACCTCACCGCCACGCCGGGCGTCGGCGGGAGGATCAAGGCCGCCGCAGAGGACTTCGTCGTCGAGGAGATCTCCCTCCCGCCGCCCCAGGCCGAAGGCGGGAAGTACACCATCGCGAGGATCCGTTCCAAGAACTGGGAGACGAACCGCCTCGTGCGTCAGATGGCCCGGGACCTGCGGATCTCCCGGAAGCGCATCGCCTTCGCCGGGACGAAGGACAAGCGCTCGACCGCGACCCGGCTGTTCTCCTTCGAGCTCCCCGCCCGGGACCTCACCTTCCTCCGCCTCGGTGACGTGGAGGTCTTGGAGGCGTACCCCTCGGACCGGCCTCTCGAGCTCGGGGACCTCCGCGGGAACCGCTTCGAGGTGACCGTGCGGGAAATGGCGGTGAGTGGTCAGGAGGCGACGGACCGGATCGGGCAGACGCTTGCCCTCCTCACCGCCACGGGCGGCTTTCCGAACTACTTCGGGATCCAACGGTTCGGCTCCATCCGTCCCATCACGCACGTGGTGGGGAAGCATATCGTCCGCGGGGATTTCCAGGAGGCGGTGAACGCCTATGTGGCGAATCCTCTGGCGGGCGAGCACGAGGAGTCCTTCGAGGCGCGTGACGCGCTCCAGCGGACGGGGGACTACAAGGCGGCGCTCCACGACTACCCGGACCTCCTCGGTTTCGAGAAGACCGTGCTCCATCATCTGGCGGGGAATCCCGGGGACTTCGTCGGCGCTCTCCAGGCGTTGCCCTTCAACCTCCTCCTCATGTTCGTCCACGCCTACCAATCCTTCCTCTTCAACCGGATCCTGAGCGAGCGACTGCGGCGGGCGCTTCCGATCCACCGCCCGGTGCCGGGCGACCTCGTGCTCCCCGTGGCGGCGAGCGGCCTGGTCGACCGCGACCGGTGGATTCCCGTCTCCGAGGCGAACCTGGAAAAGGTCCGCGAGCAGTGCGCGGCGGGGAAGGCGTTCGTCTCCGGCGTCCTCTATGGCACGGACTCCCCGGTGGCGGGCGGGGTCATGGGCGAGATCGAGTGGGCGGTCATCGAGGCCGAAGGGCTGGCGGCGAAGGAGTTCGTCATCCCCGCCATCCCCCAGCTCACGACCCGGGGCACGCGGCGGGAACTGCTCTGTCCGGCCGGCGAGACCGGCGTGGCGGTGGAGGGCGACACCGCGGTCCTCCGGTTCGCCCTCCCGCGGGGATCCTATGCCACCTGCTTGCTCCGAGAGGTCCTGAAGGACGAGAGCGGGCTGCGCTGACTCCTACTCCGACCGAGATCCCTCGGCTTCCCGCCGGTCGAGGACGTACTGCAACGCCGCGACGCAGGAGGCCGCGAGGTAGCTCGGTCGGGGCCCCAGCGAGACCTTCCTCCCGGTCCGGAGCACGAAGGACTCGTCGGCGCGCGCGAGGCCGACCTGGTCCCCGAGGACAAAACAGGGGGAGCCCTCGATGGGCACGGTCTCCACGGGCTCGCCCTTCTCGTGGAGGACGAACGCGGGACCGACGGCGCGGAGAACGTCCTGCAGGCTCTCGCGCGTCACGGCGAAGCCCGGGTGATCGCCGCCGGCGAGGACCTTCCTCAAGAGGTCCGTCCAGGTGGCCTCGTCCGTGCGCGCGTCGTGCAGCGTCGCCCCGTCGATCGTCACCGCCAAGGGGGGCCGCGGCGGGCCGCCGAGGACGGCGGTGAACACCGTGTCGTGGCGGTGGCCGTGCGAGACGAACAGGGCCATGAGGGCGCACTGGTAGACGACGTCGAGGCGCCCGGCCAGTCGGAGATTGGAGAAGTCCCCGTCCGTGTGCCCGGTGCGCGAGACCAGGATGAAGCGGCGCATCAGACCATGCCCCAGGCGTGCTCGCAGTTCCCCGCGGTCCAGGCACCGAGGTCAGCCAGGGTCGTCCGCCGCGTCCCCTCTCGGAACTCGAACTCGCGCAGGATCGCGGGGTACTCGTTGTAGTACAGGCGGGACGTGAGGACGCGCAGCCAGGGCTGCTCGATCTTCCAGTAGGCACGGGCGTAGGTCTCCATGACCATGCGCACGTACGCGTTCGCATCCTCCCCGGTGAGCGTGAACGTCGGGAGGTCGTTCTGGTAGGTCTTCCGCATCCGGAGGTTCTTCACGCGCCGGGTTTTCCCGTCCCGCCCGTCGACGAAGATGAGCCCTTTGGAGAGGATGCGCTCCCCCCAGTCGAGGCGGCTGGCGTGGCGCTCCGTGCGCCGCATCGCCGGCGGCCCGATGTGGGGCATGAAGTAGTCGATGTAGGACCCGTTCTCCGAGTGCCACGCGGACCAGTACCAGGGGCTCGTGGGGGAGTTGATCCGGACGTTCTGGAAGTAGACCGTGCCCTCCACGTCGTCCTTCCGCCCCGCCACGGTGATCGTCCCGTGCGCACGGCGCCCGCGCACCTTGAACATCCGGTAGCCGAGGTTCCAGAGGTACTGCTTCCCGGTCGGCACGAGGCCGTCCAAGTGCGGGTACCAGGTCTCCATTTCCAGATCGATGGCGGTCCCCCCGTTCCGGGCGAGGACCCGATGGGGCTCGGAAGACACGTCGAAGGAATACGCGTTGTCCCCCCGAGCGAGCGCGAGCGATCCCCGCCGGAGGGCGATGTGGCCGTCATCGAGGAAGAGCGGGTCGTGCATCCGCTCGCCATCGTAGTACCACGCGGCGGCCATCCCGTCGACGTCGAGGCCGTCGGGTCTCCGCGCGAAGGTCCGGTCGTTCCGCCACTCGTGGCCGTTCACGACGAGCCGCCGGCAGTTCCTCGTGCCCCAGAGGAGGACGAGCTGCCGCCAGCGCTCGGGGTCCCGGGGGTTCCGGAAGAAGAAGAGGAGCCACCACCACCACCAGGTGCGGTTCCGGACGACGTGGTCCGTGTCCACGTCGAGGACCTGGGCCCAGCTCATCGCCGCGAGGGAGGGCGGGAACCGGAAAAAGGTTCCGTCCGGGGCTCAGGGAGTCTCCGAGGCCGCAGGGGCTCGAGGCCTCCACCGGGCCCTCCAGGAGCCGATCACGAGGGCGCTGCCGTAGGCGAGGAAGAGCCACAGCATCTCGGGGTGACCGTACACGACCGCCGCGAGCCAAGACACTGCCATCAGAAGGAACCCGATCACGGCCGCGAGATACCCCAGGGTCGTGCGCCACCGGGGTGGCCACCACGGCGTCACGGGGGGCGAGACCCGGTCCACGGCTCATGAAGACCACTCCCCTCATTCTCACCGCCGAGAACGTCGCGGGGCGAGGCTTTTATGGGCCGGGCGGTTCCCCACCTCATGGCGGATCTCTGCGGGATACAGGATTGCTCCAACGAGGCGACGCGCTCCTTCCCCGCTGTCCGCGTGAAGGCGGCGGACTTGAAGCCGAAGGACGACGACGCGCGCCGGTGCGGACTCTGCAAGGACCACTACAAGAAGTTCAAGAAGGCCACGAAGGAAGAACGCGAGCTGGACCGCCTCGCCTGGTAGGCTCGACAACCTTTATTCCGGTTCCCCGGCTGGCCGCGCTCACATGAACAGCACGGCCATCGCGCTCCTCGCCAACGCAGGGGTGGCCTCGTCCCTCATCTTCATCCCCAACTTCGCGCGATGGCCCTCCTGGCCTCCTTCGTGTTCGGGCGTCTGGCGGACGTCCGCGGCCGACGGCGGATCCTGCAGGCCGGGCTCGTCCTCAGCGTGGTCGCGGCGGCCCTCCAGGTTCTCGCCGGCGATCCCCTATGGATTGGCGTGAGCCGGGCGTTCCTCGGCTTGGCCCTGGGCATGTATCCGGGTGCCCTAATCGCGTACGCTTACGAGGCCCGCGAGCGAATGGGGTGGTTCGCGGCCTACGGCAGCATCGGATGGGCCGTGGGCAACCTGGCCGCCGGCGCGCTCGCCTTCCTCTATCCCCGCCAGTTCGTGCTTGTGTTCGCCGGGAGCTCCGCGCTGTTCTTCCTGGCCTGGCTGGCCGCCCTCCGCCTCCCGGTGACTGCGGAGGCGTCCCTGGTCGTTCCGAGGATCCCTTTGGCGGTGATCCGCCGGAACCTGGCGGTCTATGCGACGATGCTCATCCGGCACACCGGCGCGAACATGATCTGGGTGATCTTCTCCCTGTACCTCCAGGTCGACCGCGGCTTCGCGTACTGGGAGATCGGCCTCGTCACGGCGGTGAACCCGGTCGTCCAGGCCATCATCAGCCGACAGCTCGACACGTATCGCGCGACCGTCCTCATCCCGGTCGGGGTCGCCCTAAGCGCGGTCGTCTTCGTGGTCTTCACGTTCACCGCCGATGTGATCCAGATGATCGTGGCGCAGGCGCTCCTCGGCTTCGCCTGGGCGACGCTGTATGTCGGGTGCCTGAAGTCCGTCACGGAGCGGAACGAGGAGCGTGCCACCGCCGCGGGCCTCCTCGGCTCGACGACGACCCTGGCGGCGATCCTCGGCCCCCTGGCCGGCGGGGTGATCTCCGCCGCCTACGGGTACGCAGCCGCCATGTACGCGGCGGCAGCGATGTGCGGGCTCGCGCTCCTGACGTACGCTTCGGCGGTGCAGCGGGAGCCCCACGCGGTCGACGCGGCACGAAGCGGCTGAGGGTCATTTCAGGACGCAGAGCTCTTTCAGCCCAGTCGCCGGGTTCCCGACGCGCGTGAACCGGACCTTGTCCAGGCGCTTCAGGCAGATCTCGTTGAGGACGTTCACCGTCGCCTTGAACAGGTGCCCGCCGACGACGCTGAAGTCGCTGTGGCTCACCGCCAGGTGGAGGTGGAGCGGCGGATCGCTCCCCAAGCTGAGGCTCCCGTGGAGGGCGAGCAGCTCCGAGGGGCGGAAGAAGCTCTTCCGAAGGTACTCCTTGCCCTCGAAGTAGCCGACCTCGAACTCGCGGACCATCCCGATGCCCCAGAGCACCGTGCCGCTCTCGATGCGGTGCTTCTCCGCCACCGCCTTCAGCGCGGGGAACAGGTCCTCCCCGTCATCGAGCTTGGCGAGGACCAGGCCGTCTTCTTCTTCGCTCTGCATGTTTCTTTCTCCGGATCGGTTCCGCGGGGATCTTGAGCCGCTTCTCGACCTCCCGGGCCAGCTCCCGGGCGTGGGTGAACACGGGGTGCACGCGCCGGGGGTGGCACGCGGCGGTGAACTCCAGGAGATCGTCGAAGTCGGCGTGGTCGGAGAGCGGGAACTGCGCGTCCACGCCGCGCGAGGCGACGAGGTTGAACGCCGCCGCCCAGCCGCTCGCGTAGGCCAGCTTCCCGCCGTGCTCGCGGATCCACGCGACCGGTTCCGGCATCGGGTCGCGCACCCAGTTGGTGGGGAGCACGTACACGCGGGGATCGCGTCGCTCCGTGGCGGTGATCTCGGAGAGGCGTCGGTACCTCAGAGGGATTCCATGGGCGGCGCAGACATCCGCCAGATCCGCGATCCGGTCGGACACCGCCACCTCGACCTTTAGACGGTTGAACAGGGCGATGAGTTCTTGGCCCTTCCCGAACTCGTAGCCGCCGACCGCGACGGGTCCATCCTCCAAGGCCGCCTCCGTCCAGGAGAGGAGGTCGGTCACGACCTCGTCCTTCGGCGGGAAGTTCAGGTCCGGACGCCCGTAGGTCGCATCGATCACGAGGTCCTCGCACGGCTCCGGGGTCGCCTTCCCGCAGGTCTCGCCTCCCTCCGGGTTGAAGTCCCCCGTGTAGAGGAGGTCGTTGACGCGGATCATCGCGCTCCCGAAGGTGTGCCCGGCGGGCCGGAACTCGACGTCGAACCCGCCGACCTCGGTGGCGCGATGGTACGGCACCGGGGTTCCGGTGCCCTGCGGCCGCCGCACCTTGAGGACATCGAGGGTCTCTGGGGTCATCACCGCACCGGAGGAGAGGTGGTCCATGTGGCCGTGACTGACGACGGCGTCCTCGCGGGAGTGCGGCGGGTCCAGGGCGGCCATGCGGAGGCCGTCCTGGGCGAGAATGCCGCCGTCGAAGAAGACGTGCAACCGCGCTGGTATGCGCAGGACGGATTAAGGGTTTCGCGCCGCGGAGCCACCGGAACCTCGCACAAGGCCAAATACCCGCCAGCCCTTCCTCGCCGGCACCGACCGTGATCGACCGCGAGGAAGTCCTGGACATCCTCAAGGACTACGACGCCCCGGAGGTGAAGGTCGGGGCCATCGCTTCGCACTCCGCGCTCGATGTCTTCGACGGCGCGGCCGAGGAGGGTCTCGCCACCGTGGCGGTCGCCCAGAAAGGCCGCGACGCCACCTATGCGCGCTACTTCCGCCGCACGAAGGGGAAGTTCGCGCGCGGCTTCATCGACCGCGTCGTCACCCTTGACAAGTTCGCGGACGTGGTCCAGCCGAGCGTCCAGAAGCTCCTGCGCGCCGACTCCGTCGTGTTCGTCCCGAACCGATCCCTCACCTCCTACGCCGGCATCGATGCCGTCGAAGAGAAGCTCTTCCTCCCGCTCTTCGGTTCGCGGAACCTGCTGCGCACGGAGGAGCGCGAGGAGAAGAAGTCCTACTACTGGCTCCTCGAGAGGGCGAAGCTCCCCTTCCCGGAGAAGGTCGACGACCCCCAGGACATCGACGCGCTCGTGATCGTGAAGCTCCATCACCGCGTCAAGAAGCTGGAGCGCGGCTTCTTCACCGCCGCGAGCTACGAGGAGTACCGCGAGAAGGTCCGCGCCCTCCTGAAGCAGAAGGTGATTACCGCCGCGGACCTGGAGAAGGCGCGCATCGAGCGCTACGTCGTCGGCCCGGTGTTCAACCTGGACTTCTTCTACAGCCCAATCGAGGAGGAGGGGGAGAAGCTGGAGCTCCTCGGGATCGATTGGCGGTTCGAGTCCTCCCTGGACGGTCACGTTCGCCTCCCCGCCGCGCAGCAGCTCGCGCTCGAGGAGAAGCAACGGTACCCGGAATACACGGTCGTGGGGCACAACAGCGCGACGCTCCGTGAAAGCCTGCTCGAGCGCGCGTTCGAGCTCGGGGAGTCCTACGTGAAGGCGACGCAGCGCCACTACAAGCCCGGGATCATCGGACCGTTCTCCCTCCAGACCTGCGTGGACAAGGACATGGAGTTCTTCATCTACGATGTCGCTCCGCGGATCGGTGGGGGGACCAACGTGCATGTCAGCGTCGGCCACCCGTACGGGAACTCGCTGTGGCGGCGACCGATGAGCACGGGCCGGCGGATTGCCCTGGAGATCAAGAGGGCCTCGGAGGCGGGGCGACTGGCGGAGGTGGTTACCTAGTGACGACGCCGGAGGAGCAGGCCGCGATCGATGCCGTCGCCGCACGGTGGGAGGCGCTTCGGGCGCGGGAGAAGCCTCTGCGGGCGGTGTGGTCCGAGTCGCCTCGTACGATCCTGTCCCTCGAGGAGTTCTGCGTGGACCGCCTCGGAAAGCGATATCCCATGCCCTGGGAGGCGGTCATCTCGGACGACACCTTGGGAGCGGCCAAGCAGTGGGAGTACGACTTCCAAGCGGCCGAGGAGATGGTCGAGCAGTACGCGGCCTACCTGGATTCCCCGAGGTGAAGGGACGGCGAGAGGGGCCTGGGGCGGCGCTGTAACCGTCTGGAGGGTGACCGGTCACGGTCGCAACAACCGGACCGGTTTCTCG
>Ga0209342_10004164_pt1 | contig 15071 bp, 9 predicted proteins | sample RifCSP16_2_FD_184023 | JGI IMG/M metagenome (GOLD analysis project Ga0209342, IMG submission 184023) | Soil microbial communities from Rifle, Colorado - Rifle CSP2_sed 16_2 (SPAdes) (version 2) | ecosystem: Environmental > Terrestrial > Deep subsurface > Rock core/Sediment | place: Rifle... | reverse complement strand
CCGATTTGGTCGCAGTGTTCCTGGGCCCGCCGTTGGAGGAGGCTTTGAAAGGACTATTCATGCTGGTCCTCGCCGTCAAGCTCTGCCGTATGTTCCCCAAGGTGGCGCCCCTCCATCCTCTCCTCATCTTCTCGGTCGCTATTCTGATCCCAAGCACGTTCATCTCCATGGTTGAAAGCCTCACCAAAGGGGACCAGGCGGGCTACGCTATGATCCGATTGTCCATTCACTCCGGTTGGGTGGCCATCGGACTGGTCATGATGCTACATCTGAGGCGCAAACCGTCCGGGACTCCAATCTGGTTGTGGCTCGGAGTCGCGGCGGCAAGCGTCCCCCACATGTTCTGGAACGCATCCATCGCTTTCGACTCGGGCTCAATCTTCTTAACCTGGCAAGTCTTCTTCCCTTGGCTCTTCGTCTGGATAGCGTTCCTCCTTGTGCCCCGACCAAGGTCCCCTCGACTGACCTTCCTCATGCAGCCGGCGATCTGGCGCGGAAGGTAGCGCCCTCTGGTTCTGCCGGGATTGACGAGTTCTCGAGTGGTAAGCGCTCTTCCATATCTGAGCACCTGTCTGCATAGGAACCGGAACCCAGAAAAGCGTGGCGGTGAACGAGAAGGCGGTGCCGTGAATCCGGAATGCGGACGATCTCCAGCTCCCGCCGTGCGTGGTCCCGCGGGCGGGCGCGGGGCGGAGCACCCCGGCCGCCAGATCGCGGACAGCCTCGATTGTCGCCTGGCGCACTGGAGAGGGAAGGCCAGGGCCGTGCCTCTTGACAGAGATCCTCGGCGGCTATGGAGCAGGAGGGAGGCCACTTTCGAAGCTACTGGGGGTGGCCAGATTGCAACCAGCCTCTAGGCAGGGAGGCATGCTGAACCGATCCAACTCACAGGATGCCATTGGCCTGCGCCTTTCCAAGGAGTGCCCTTGCATCCTCAAGGGACAGCATTAGCGATGTCTGGCCTCCAAGCTTCCAAGACTTCCATCCAGGCCGCTTCACGTAGTACGTGAACCTTACCCAAGGGTTCTTCCCACCCTCGTCCTCAATCCTCTGAATCAGCTTGACGTAGTCGCCCACCTTGCCGGCATCCTCGACGATAAACTCCTCGTTGACGATTGTACCGAACCTTTCTCCGCTGGCGATAAGGTCCTTCCTCCGTCTCCCGCTCGCGCACAGCTCCAACCAGTCTTTCTCGATCTCCCTTTCGGCCCGCATGAAATCTGCAACGCCAGGCCGGTTCAAGAACCTTGGTGCGTGTGTGGGGCGGGGAGATGGCCAAAGGCGACTTCCGCTTACCCGCCAAGCCCGGCTACTCTCTGAAGGGCGATCACTAGGATGCCGGCGCATGCCTTCCGTGACGAAGGTGCGCGCCAAGAACTCGGCGGGATCCTGGTATTCCACATCGGTCCGGCGTTGAAGCACCTGGGCCGAGTCCGCGGCGAACGCCCACACGACTTAAGTAGCGGCGTCACATGGCCAAAGCCCTTGTTCAGGTTCGACTTCGCCATCTCGTATGCAGGGGAGGAGGAAGGCATCGCCCGCGACCTGCATCGACTGCTGACCGAGCGGGGGGCAAGGGTTTTCCTCGCAGCGAACGAGAAGGTCTACCTTCTGGGAAAGAAACTCGGGAGGGAACTCCCTCGGGTCTTTGGTCCGGATACTCGTTTTGCCGTACCCCTCGTCTCCAGCAACTATGTCAAGAAGTTTTGGCCTCGTCGCGAGTTCGAGTTTGCCAAACAGGAGGAGGAGAAGCGAGGGTTCGAGTTCGTGCTGCCTGTTCGCCTCGATGACTCCACGCTGCCCGGCCTCTCTCCGGAGGTTGTCTACGTGAACCTGCGAAAGGAGGGCCTGCGGGGCACCGCAGACCTCATGATGTCGAAACTGGCCGAGACGCCCCTGCAGGTGGCAGTCCCAACGCCAACTCAGTGGGTCGCGGCGTTCGGCGTCAATACATCGGAACTTCTCGAGGAAGGAGCCCTCCCAGATGATGCGCCAGGGTTCTACCCCCAATTGTGCGACTGGCTTCAACGGGATTTACACTATCGACTATCCCACTCGTCACTCAAGTCCTTCAAGTTCACCGAGGACGCGCGATCTGGGGAGACCTTCACGCTCCGTGCGGCCTTCCCGTGGAACCCGGAAGACGGGCAGGTGGACTTCGGGGACCTGGAGTGGTGGGAGCTGTTGGAACTTCTCCCTTACTCGGAGGTCTACCTCGATCCCTGAGGCCACAACGCCTTTTGTCGGCGTATGGACTATCGTCCTGACAAGGTCGAGCTACGTGTCTGCCGGGGCTGAACTCTTTTGTCTGCCGGCCCCGAGCGGGCCCGCCACCTCGTGCAAGCTGGGCACCGCATCTTGCCGTGATTAGGTGAGACTTGGCTGGGTCGGACGGGAAGGTGAGGCTTAAGCCTCCGCCTGTCTTTGGCTCCTGACTGCCCGTGTGGTGGGGAAGAGAGACCTTGGCCAAGCTGGAAGAGATTTCGAGAGGATGCAGGCTATCCGGGATCTTGGCAGGCTCCCCCGTGGAGGTCGTGGACGTCAAGTGGCAAGGCACCTCAGCCCTCGCCGTCGTCTACCGCGATCACCGGGGCCGCACCGGTGATGCCCTGCTTTTCCGCAGCCAGGAGCCGACTCTTGGTCTCATCAAGCAAGAGGCCGGCGGCCGCTCCTTCGACGCCGACGGTGCCCAGTTCCGTCTGGTCAGCGAGGCCCATCGCATCCAGCTGGCCTACATGTTCGACCCACTCCTCGCCGTCCACACGTCCCTCGTCGACCCTCTTCCCCACCAGATCACGGCGGTGTACGAGGAGATGCTCTCCCGCCAACCGCTAAGGTTCCTGCTCGCCGATGACCCCGGAGCAGGGAAGACCATCATGGCGGGCCTGTTGATGAAGGAGCTAATCATGCGTGGGGATCTCCGGCGGTGTCTCGTTGTCTGTCCTGGTAGCCTTGCGGAACAGTGGCAGGAGGAGATGGCTACGAAGTTCCACCTGCCCTTCCAGCCTGTCACCAACGACCTCATCGAGGCGGACCTGAGCGGGAACCCCTTCGCCACGTTCAATCTCGTGATCGCGCGTCTCGACCACCTGAGCCGGAGCGAGGAGATCCAGGCGAAGCTCCGCCAGACGGAGTGGGACCTCATCGTGTGCGACGAGGCGCACAAGATGAGCTGCCCCTGGTACGGCAACGAACCGAAGCCGACGAAGCGCTACAACCTGGGCAAGATGCTGGGCTCCATCACCCGCCACTTCCTCCTGCTTACCGCCACGCCACACAATGGCAAGGAAGAGGACTTCCAGTCGTTCCTCGCGCTCATCGACCCGGATCGGTTCGAAGGCCGGGCGCGCTCGGGGCACAAGGCGGACGCGAGCGACCTGATGCGGAGGCTCGTGAAGGAGGACCTCCTCAAGTTCGACGAGACTCCGCTGTTCCCAGAACGCCGTGCGTCTGCGCCACTATACGAGCTGACACCGCCAGAGTACGACCTCTACTCAGCGGTGACGAACTACGTGAGCCGGGAGATGAACCGAGTAGAGCGGCTCCAGCGGAAGGGACAGGGGAAGCGGGGGGCCATCGTCGGCTTCGCCATGGTCACGCTACAGCGCAGGCTCGCCTCAAGCCCCGAGGCGATCTACCAGTCGATCCACCGGCGGCGGGAGAACCTCAAGGAACGGCTCAAGGAGATCGAGGCGGGGCGCCAGGGAGCAGCCCTCGGAGTAGGTGTGGAGCCCGTCCTGGACGTCGAGGAGGGGGACGAGGAAGACCTTTCGGACGACGAAAGGGAGCGCCTCGAGACCGAGGTGGTGACGCACTCCACCGCCGCCGAGACCATCGAGGAGCTGGAGCTCGAGATCAAGACCTTGGACGGACTGGAGGAAGAGGCGTTAACAGTCCGCAACTCGAAGGAGCACGGGAAGTGGAATGAACTCGCGAAGATCCTCAAAGAGCAGCCCGAACTGTTCGACGCCCAGCATCACCGCCGCAAGCTCATCATCTTCACCGAGCACCGGGATACGCTCAATTACCTCGCGACGCGCATCCGGTCCCTCATCGGCAAGCCCGGCGCGGTCGTGGTCATCCATGGCGGCATGAGTCGAGAGGACCGGCGGTTCAGCCAGAACGCGTTCGTCCAGGACAAGGACGTCCTCGTTCTGGTCGCAACGGACGCCGCGGGGGAAGGGGTCAATCTTCAGCGGGCCCACCTTATGATCAATTATGACCTGCCGTGGAACCCGAACCGGCTCGAGCAGCGGTTCGGCCGCATCCACCGCATCGGCCAGACCGAGGTCTGCCACATGTGGAACCTGGTGGCCAAGGGCACGCGGGAAGGCGAGGTGTTCCAGCACCTCTTCGCCAAGCTGGAGGAGGAACGGCGGGCGCTTGGGGGTCGCGTGTTCGATGTCCTCGGTCGCGCCATCGAGGCAAAGGAACTGCGAGATCTGCTCATGGAGGCCGTCCGGTACGGGGACAAGCCGGAGGTCCGTGCGCGGCTGCACGAAAAGGTCGAGGGCAAGCTCGACCACAAGCAACTGCAGGGACTCCTCGAGGAGCGCGCCTTGGCGCAGGACACCATGGACGCGAGCCGCATCCGCAAGATCAAGGAGGAGATGGAGCGGGCGGAGGCGCGGAAGCTCCAGCCGCACTTCATCCAGACCTTCTTCCTCAAAGCCTTCCGGGAGGTGGGGGGCACCGTGCACGAAAGGGAGGCCCGGCGATTCGAAGTCACCCACGTACCCGCCACCCTTCGGAACCGGGACGGCCTCCTGGCCCGGGGCGTGCGCCTGCAGCCGAAGTACGAGCGGATCACGTTTGAGAAGGACCTCATCCAGGTGGAGGGGAAGCCCACCGCGGAGTTCGTCTGCCCTGGGCATCCTCTCCTGGACGTGGTGCTTGAACTCACCTATGAGCGGAACAAAGATGCCCTGGAACGGGGAGCGATCCTCGTCGATCCTGCCGATGGCGGTGAGGAGCCGAGGGGGCTCTGGTACCTCCAAGGGGAAATTCTCGATGGCCGGACCGACAGCCGTGGAACCCACCGGACGGTTTGGCGGCAGTTGTACTTCGTCGAGGCCGCGACGAAGGGCGGCTTCCGGAACGCCGGCTACGCTCCCTATCTCGACTACAGACCGCTCGATGAGGAGGAGCGAGTGGCGGTGGCCGCTGCCCTCACCCCTGCGTGGCTCTCGTACATGACCCAGGAACGCGCAGTCGAATACGCATCGGGGCAGATCCTGCCGAAGACGTTCGAGGAGATCCTCAAGCAGCGCGAACAGACCGTCGAAAGGACCCGGAAGGCCGTGCGGGAGCGGCTGACCAAGGAGATCACTTACTGGGATCGGCGAGCGAACGAGTTGAAGTCGAAGGAACTTCAGGGGAAAAAGGCGTCCCTGAGCTCTGGAAACGCCCGGCGCCGGGCGGACGACCTTGAGGCTCGATTGAAGGACCGGATGGTGGAACTGGACAAGGAGAGGCAACTCATCCTTCGTCCCCCCGTGGCCCTCACGGGAGCGGTCGTCGTGCCGCAGGGGTTCCTGGACAAGGCGATGGGGCTCGTAGTCAAGCCGACCATGTTCGCCAAGGACCGCGAACGTGTGGAGCGGCTGGCCATGGAGGCCGTTAAGGACGCCGAACGGCGGTTGGGCCGTGAACCGCGGGATGTGCACGAGGAGAACCTCGGGTACGATCTCGAGAGCCGAGATCCACAGACGGGCCAACTCGTCTTCCTGGAGGTCAAGGGGAGGGTCGAGGATGCGGATACCGTTACTGTCACACGAAACGAGATCCTCACAGGACTGAACAAGCCGGAGGCGTTTGTTCTTGCCATCGTGCTCGTGGAGGAGGCCGGTACTCCGCAGGTGCGGTATGTGCGCAAGCCCTTCAAGAAGGACCCCGATTGGGATGCGGTGAGCGTGAACTACGACTTGAAGCACCTCCTTAAGGCGAGCGAGGCCCCGTCATGAGCGAGGGTTGGGTTGGATAGAATGGAGACCTACCGCAAGAAGCTTATCGAAGTCGCCCTGCCGCTGGAGGCCATCAACAAGGCCTCAGCCCGCGAGAAATCGATTCGCCAAGGGCACCCGAGCACACTGCACCTGTGGTGGGCGCGGCGGCCACTGGCGGCTGCGCGGGCGGTAATCTTCGCGCAAATGGTGGACGATCCGTCGGCGCATCCAGACAAGTTCCCAACGGAAGAAGCGCAGGAGAAGGAGCGACAGCGACTCTTTCGGCTGATCGAGGAGTTCGTGCTGTGGGAGAACACCACAAACGGGGCCTTGCTCGCGCAGGCGCAGGACGAGATTCGCAAGAGCTGGCGCTCCACTTGTGCCGAGAACAAGGGCCACCCTCGCGCGAGGGACTTGTTCGATCCGGAGAGGCTTCCCGCCTTCCACGACCCCTTCGCCGGTGGCGGCTCGCTGCCTCTCGAGGCCCAGCGGCTGGGGCTCGAGGCCCACGCGAGCGACCTGAACCCCGTGGCGGTGCTGATCTGCAAGGCGATGATCGAAATCCCGCCAAAGTTCGCTGGGCGACCGCCGGTGAACCCAGAAGCGAGCAAACAGCGCCAGGTTCACCCCGGCGGCTGGAAGGGCGCACAAGGCCTCGCCGAGGACGTGCGGTACTACGGCCAGTGGATGAGGGACGAGGCGGAGAAACGCATCGGCCACCTCTACCCCAAGATCGAGATCACGGCTGGGATGGCGAGGGATCGGCCGGATCTCAGGTCGCTCGTCGCTCAGAAGCTTACCGTCATTGCTTGGCTTTGGGCGCGCACAGTGAAGAGCCCGAACCCGGCCTTCGCGCAGATAGAAGTCCCGCTCGCCTCCACCTTCATGATATCTACCAAGGCGGGGAAGGAGGCCTACGTCGAGCCAGTGGTTGAGCGCGGCGGCTACCGCTTCACGGTGAAGGTGGGCAAGCCGAAGGATGTAGAGCGCGTCAAGAGTGGCACCAAGCTCGCGCGCGGGAGCTTCCGATGCGTGATGTCGGAGATGCCGATCCGCTACGAGTACATCGACGACGAGGCCAACGCTGGCCGTATGGGCAAGCGACTGATGGCAATTGTCGCCGGGGGGCAGAGAGGACGTGTCTACCTGCCGCCGACACCCGAAATGGATGCGGTCGCGCGCGGCGCGCAACCGAAGTGGAAGCCGGATGCGCCAAGTCGGGGGACCTGGGCCAGCAACGCACAAGGTCGTCGATATGGCTTTACAACCTTCGGCGACTACTTCACGCCCCGACAGCTCGTGGCGTTGACAACCTTCTCCGATCTGATACAGGCAGCGCGCGAGCGCGTGAGTCACGACGCGCTCGCCGCCGGGCTATCTGAAGAACGCCGCGGCCTCGATGCGGGGGGCACCGGGTCCACCGCGTACGCCGACGCTGTGGGGGTGTATCTGGGGTTTGTACTCAGCAAACAGGCTGACCTCGGGAATAGCCTCTGTGCGTGGGAGCCAATAGCCCAGTGCCCGCGTCATCTATTTGCACGTCAGGGCATTCCGATGGTCTGGGATTTCGCGGAAGGGAATCCGCTCGGAGACAGTTCAGGTGCTTGGCTTGTCTTCGTGGATGGCATCGCAAAGGCGCTCGCAAAGACTTTCGAGTTCGTTCCGGCTGATGCAAGCGGCTCAGTGCAGCAGGCAGACGCAGCCCGGCAAGGTGTGTCGAATGCAAAGATCGTCTCCACTGACCCACCCTATTACGACAACGTAGGCTACGCCGACCTCTCGGACTTCTTCTACGTTTGGCTGCGGCGTTCGCTGAAGCCGGTTTTCCCCGACCTTTTCGCCACCCTCGCAGTGCCCAAGGCCGAGGAACTGGTGGCCACGCCCTACCGCCACGGCAGCAAAGAAAAGGCCGAGGCGTTCTTCCTTGATGGCATGACACGGGCGATGCACTGCCTTGCCGATCAGGCGCACTCGGCTTATCCGGTCACCATCTACTACGCCTTCAAGCAAGCGGAGAGCGATGATGAAGGCACAGCCAGCACCGGCTGGGACACTTTTCTCGACGCGGTGATTCGTGCCGGCTTCGCAATCAACGGCACATGGCCGATGCGGACAGAGAACGACAGCCGAATGATCGGACAAGGGACCAACGCCCTCGCCTCCAGTATCATCCTCGTCTGCCGCCCGCGTCCAGACAACGCGCCCCTCGCGACTCGTCGTGAGTTTTCGACCGAACTGAAGCGAGAGCTGCCAGGCGCGCTACGCAGGCTCCAGCAAGGAAGCATAGCGCCGGTAGACATGGCCCAGGCCGCCATAGGTCCCGGAATGGCGGTCTTCAGTCGTTATTCGAAGGTGATCGAGGCGGAGGGTTCCCCGATGTCGGTTCGCGTCGCCCTTCAACTGATCAACAGCGAACTGGAGGCCTTCCTGAAACAGGAAGAGGGTGAAGCCGACCGAGATACTCAGTTCTGCGTCTCCTGGTTCGAGCAGTACGGGATGGCGAGTGGTCCCTTCGGAGAGGCCGATGTCCTCGCCCGTGCCAAGAACACAAGCGTTGAAGGGTTGGTCCGAGGGGGGGCCCTGACCAGCAGGGGTGGCAAGGTTTTCCTAGTTCCGCGTTCGGATTACTCTTCTGACTGGGACCCCGCCAGCGATACGCGCCTATCCCTCTGGGAGTGTACCCAGCACCTTGTCAAGCACTACCAAGAGGGAGGGGAAACTGCAGCATCCACACTTCACGCTCGTCTCGGCCCAGGACGGAGTGAGGACGCGAAGAATCTCGCTTACCGCCTCTTCGCGATCTGCGAGCGCAAGGGCTGGGCGGAAGAGGCCTTGGCCTACAACGAGTTTGTCGTCGCCCGGCCGGAAATCCTCAAGAAGGCCGCGGCACTCACGGGAGAGGGACCCCAGAAGACCCTGGAAGTGGAGGACAAGGGATGAGCCTGAAACCATGGCGGCAGGTAGCCATCCCGCACGGGGACGTCTCCGCCGGGCGGTACCAGCAGGCAGAGTTCGCCGCGGACTTGGCCCAGGTGCTTCAGGGCCGGGCCGATGTCGAGTACCAAGATCCGGCCGAGTTTTTCGCCCGCACCTTCATCACCGAGGGGATGCGGCGTCTCCTCGTAATCGCCCTTCAGAGAGTCGCCGGACTTGGCGGGGAACCCGTGGTCAAGCTGAAGACCTCGTTTGGCGGGGGAAAGACCCACACGATGCTGGCTCTCTACCACCTCCTCGGCGGGGTGAATCCTCGCAACCTCAAAGGCGTTTCGAATCTACTGCAAGAGGCCAAAGTGGGCAAGGTGCCAAAATGCCGGTTCGCGGTGCTTGTCGGAACCGCACTGGATCCCACCAAACCCAGGAAGACCCCCCACCTCAAGGGCACTGTCCGGACCCTGTGGGGCGAGATGGCGGCCCAGATCGGCGGCCGCGACCACGCTGAGGAGGCCTACAAGCTCGTCAAGGAAGCCGACGAGAAGGGAGTCGCTCCCGGAAGCGACACGATGCTCGAGCTCTTCGAGACGTTTGGGCCCTGCGTGGTCCTGATCGACGAACTCGTCGCTTACGCTCGCAACATCTACGGTGTCAACGGTTTGCCCGCCGGCAGCTTCGACAGCAACATGACGTTCGTCCAGAACCTGACCGAAGCCGCCAGACGAAGCAAGTCGAGCATGGTCGTCGCGAGCATCCCCGCGAGCGACATCGAGATCGGCGGCGAGGGCGGCTTGGCCGCCTTGGAGCGGTTCGAGAACACCTTCGGCCGCCTGGAGTCCGTGTGGCAGCCCGTCGGGCAGCTGGAGAGTTTCGAGATTGTCCGCCGCCGCATCTTCAGCAAGCTGGAGGACGAGGCCGCTCGCGAGGCGACCTGCGCAGCCTTCCAGCGGATGTATCGCGAGCAAAGCGGGGACTTCCCCACGGGCTGCAAGGAGAGGGAATACCTCGACCGGCTCCGGGCCGCCTACCCCGTTCACCCGGAACTCTTTGACCGACTCTACGAAGACTGGGCGACCCTCGAGAGGTTCCAGCGGACCCGGGGGGTCCTTCGGCTCATGGCGGCGGTGGTGCACGAGCTGTGGGCCCAGAACGACCAGAGCCCGCTGATCATGCCGGGGAGCCTCCCGCTGTACGCCCCGAAGATCCGCGACGAGCTCACGCGCTACCTGGGAGACCAGTGGAGCATCATCGTCGATGCCGACGTGGACGGGACCGAGAGTGGTCCCTCCCGAGTTGACCGGGACAACCACCGTTTCGGGAGCATCACCGCCGGACGCCGCGTGGCCAGGACCATCTTCCTCGGGAGCGCCCCCAGCGTGCGCCAACAACGGGTCCGCGGCATCGAGGACGTCCGCATCCGCTTGGGCGTCGTCCAGCCCGGGGAGAACTTGGCCATCTTCGCCGACGCCCTGAGCCGCCTCACCGAGAAGCTGACCTACCTTTACCACGACAACCAGCGGTATTGGTACGACCTTCGGCCGACCCTTCGACGCACGGTGGAGGATCGGGCCGCCCAATGGGACCCGGTCGACATTGAGAACGAGCTGACCGCCAGGCTCCAGCGGCTTCGGGACCGCAACGACTTCCGCGCCGTCCACGTGACCTCCGACCCGGCAGAGATTCCCGACGAGCAGGAGGCCCGTTTGGTCATCCTCGGACCGGCGTACGTTCACCGCCGGGGGAGCGAGTATCCCGCCAAGGCGCGTGCCCAGGAGATCCTCGACTCCAAGGGAACGGGACCGCGGATCTACAAGAACATGCTCCTCTTCCTTGCCCCGGACGACGCTGGTATCCGGAACGGCCTCCAGTCCATCCGTCTGTACAGAGCCTGGCGTAGCGTCCTCGGCGACGAGGAGCAGCTCGGCTTGGACGCCGTCCAGCGGCGGCAGGCCAAGGATGGGCTCGAGAAGGCCGACAAGACCGTCGACGCACAGATCGCCGAGGCCTACTGTTGGGTACACGTCCCGCACCAGGAAGTAACCGAGGAGGACTTGGCCGCGGGGAAGGGACCAAAGGAGATCCAGTGGGACATCAGCCGGCTCTCCGGAGGGCAAGGCGGCATCCTCTCGCGAGTCAGTCACAAGGTGACGAAAGACCAGCAGCTCATCACGGCGTGGTCCCCGCTCCCACTAAAGCTGGAGTTGGACCGATGGCTCTGGAAAACTGGAGATGACCTCTCGGTGAGCAAGCTTTGGGACTACCTCACGACGTACCTCTACCTCCCCCGCCTCACGAAGGAAGAAGTCCTGGTTGACGCCATTCGAGAAGGGCTGCGGTCCAGGGACTTCTTCGCCTACGCGTCCGGACAAGACGCACGCGGGCGGTATCTCGGACTAACATGGGAGACCCACGACGTACGCGTCCTCCTCGATGGAAGCAGTTGTCTGGTGAAGCCGGAAGCGGCCTCAGCCTCGATCAGTGCCGGTAGTGGGCTCGTGATTCAGGGCGTCCTGAGCGCCAAAGACCCTGGCGGCGTCGCTAAGGGAGGGATGTCGAGCCCGCCTTCAGACGAGGCGGCTGGGGAACCAGTTCAGACGTTGCCCACAAGGTTCCACGGCTCCGTTGCACTCGATCCTACCCGGCTCGCACGTGACGCTGGGAGGGTGGCGGAGGAGATCTTGGCCCATTTGGTCTCGTTGCAGGACAGCGAGGTTGAGGTGGACCTGGAGATTCGAGCGAAGATCCCGAACGGGGTGCCCGAGAAGGTGGTGCGCACGGTCTCGGAGAACGCGAAGACGATGAAGTTCCGGGAAGGAAGCGGTTTCGAGGAAGAGTAGGTGTTGGAGGAGGTGTCCTTGGCGGTCGGATCTGCGTCCCAGATTACCGGCCCGTCCACCGGCGGCTCGGAGACCTCGGGAATAGGAAACCAAGAAACGGCAAAACGCCCCCAGGATGCCGGGGGCAGTCCCAAGGCGGAAGACCACGAGTTCACCTTGGCGGAATGGGAAACCCTTCTGCGTGAGCTTCGAAATTTCCACGAGGCTCGCAAGCTTGAGTACACGAGGTGGATTGTGGGAGGTCTCACGGTGACAGCGATTCTGCTTGCGTTATTCTTCGACCGGCTGCCGCTAGTCGATTTGGGACCACACCCTGTTTGGTCCTTCATAGTCTTCTGGCTTGTGATCTATCTCGGCGTTCGCTGCTTCTGGGAACTTTTCCGGGAGACCATTGGTTCGATTCTCTCAACCGTCATCTCTTCCAGCGAGTCACCTGCATCGGAGACTATTCGGCCCATCCTTGACCTTGGCCAACCGAAACTCGCCGAAGTCGCATTCTCGCACCTGGCAACCGGTCTATCGATCACCACTTTTCTGCTCCTGCTGAGCTTCTGGCCATTGCACACGACTCAACCCGGCGAGCTGCGGGTACTGGCCATCATGCGGCTGGTCGCCGTGTACCTCCTGGCCTTGGCAATGTTCTTATATCATGGCATGGGAGAGCGTTCTGTTGCTGCCCGAATCAACCGTTACATCGAGAGGATTCGCCCAGAACATCGACCAGCCCTGGCGAAGGGGGTGCTCTTGGGTAAGTACGCCTCCCAGGCCACCGGCGTAATCTACTACCTCGTACAGCTCTGGTTGCTGTGGCCTGTCTTTGCATCTACCATCCCATTCACCTGGGACGTGTTCCAGGTCTTTGCCCTGGGTGCGGCTGCTCTTGGCTTGATTGTCTGGGTTCGCGATCAACCCTGGGCCTTGGTCGAAGAGAGCTCAGAGAGAGTGCGAGTTCTCTCAACTGTCTACGAGAGCGTCCTCATGGGGAAAGTGATCGGCTCCGCTGAAATTCGGCGATTGCTCTCTACGTCCATGGAGCCGCCCGAATCAACAAGAGCGAATGCGAGCGGTCCGGGCTCGGACGAGGTCGGTTCCCGCGAGGGCTAATGAACCCGATCTTCCGACGGGACTCGGTCTCCGTACTCCGACCTGCCGAACGTCATTTCTTAGGGGCTGGTTGAATCCCGGGATACCGCCGACCGCTTCGCTATCCGCTTCGTCCTGGACTCGAGTTTGGGGCTAACGGGAATCGACGCCCCGAGCCTCCACACGATCTACGTCGACAAGCCGATGCGCGGCCACTGTCTCATGCAGGCAATCTCTCGCGTCAACCGCGTCTTCCACGACAAGCCCGGCGGTCTCGTGGTGGACTACCTCGGACTCGCGGACGAGCTCCGCAAGGCCCTCGCCACGTACATCCAGAGTGGCGGCCGCAGCGAAACTACCCATCGACCGGGCCGAGGCGGTGGCGGCGATGCTGGAGAAGTACGACATCGGCCGCGGGCTGTTCCACGGGTTCGACGGGTCGCTCTGGATCGACGACGGGCCGGAGGAGCGGTTGCGGCTACTCCCGGCGGCCCAGGAGCACATCCTCGCCCAGCGCGACGGGAAGGAGCGCCCGTCCAGGCGGTGACGGAGCTCTCGAAGGCCTTTGCGCTCGCCGTCCCGCACGAGGAGGCCCTGAAGATCCGCGACGACGTCGGCTTCTTCCAGGCGATTCGGTCGGTGCTCGTGAAGGGGAGCCTGGCAGTGGTCGACCCGCGGAGGAGATGGAATTTGCGATTCAGCAGATCGTCTCCCGCGCCGTCGCCTCGGACAAGGTGATTGACCTCTTCGCGGCGGCGGGGCTCAAGAGACCGGACATCTCCGTCCTGTCCGACGAGTTCCTGGCGGAGATCCGCGGCATGACCCACCGGAACCTGGCGGTGGAGACGCTTCGGCGGCTCCTGGACGGGGAGATCCGGACGCGGCGGCAACGGAACGTGGTCCAGGGGCGGTCCTTCTCCGCGATGCTCGAACAGACTATCCGGCGTTACCAGAACCGGGCGATCGAGACGGCCCAGGTCATCGAAGAGCTGATCGGACTCGCCAAGGAGATCAAGTCAGCGGACCGGCGTGGTGACTCGCTCGGTCTCTCCATGGAGGAACTGGCGTTCTACGACGCCCTGGAAACCAACGACAGCGCGGTGAAGGTGCTCGGGGAACCCACCCTCCAGAACATCGCACGCGAGCTGGTGGACACGGTCCGGAAGAACGTGACCATCGACTGGACGGTGCGGGAGAGCGTGCGGGCGAACCTCCGCGTGCTCGTGAAGAGGGTCTTGAGGAAGCACGGATACCCTCCCGACAAGCAGGAGAAGGCGACGGCTACGGTGCTGGAGCAGGCGGAGGTGCTGTCGGAGGCGTGGGCGGTGGGATGATGATGGGGTGGAGGCTGTCTGGCTCCCCAAGGCTGGAGGACATCGCATCCCACGACTTTCACCCACCTCCCCCCCTCGAGGGTTAAGCCCCCCAGCCCCCTCGGAGCCTCGTGGAGACCTACCAACCCGTCCGCGAGCGTTTCCCGACGTTTATCCGTTCGGACGGGGTCGAGCACTGGCTTCCCCCGGAGCCGAAGTGCCGGCTGTGCGACCTCCCCATCGAGCCGGACTACGCGGAGTGGGGGAAGTGCTACTTCTGCTACTCCGATCCCGTCGTGGACGGCGTGGAGCTGATTCGCATCCTGGCGGCCGCGCTCTACATCCCCCAGGTCCGCGGCTACCGGCATTCCGAGGAGATCCTCGCCCTGAAGTCCCAGGGGACCGGGGCCGCCCTCTATGCGGAAGTCCTTGAGCACGTCCTCGGGCGCTGGGCGACACACCCACCCCTTGTCGGCGTCGTGCCCGTCCCCTCCGCGTCGAAAGGGGTCCCAGGCCTCGGGGCGTTGAAGGTGGCGAAGGCGTTGGCGGACCGTCTGCGGCTCCCTTATATGGACATGCTGCGGTTCCGCCCCGGCATGGTCACGCAGAAGGAGGCAGCCGACCGCGCGGCACGCCGGAGGAACCCCTTCGGGGAAATGACGGCGGGCGGGGCGGTGCCCTCAGGGATCTTGGTCGCGGTCGATGATGTGGCGACCTCCGGGGCTACCCTCGGCGAGGCTGCACGCGCCCTCCGGTTCGTGGGCGCCCGAGGCGTCATTGGCCTCGTGGCGGGCCGCGATTCTCGCATCAAGCACCTCGAGAGGGCAGGAGTGGTGGTCCGGGTTGGATGATCATCTCCTCGCTGTCCTTGCCGTGCTGAACGACGCGGGCACCTCGGATGTCCGCCTGGCGGCATCTGATCTTGCCCGTCGGCCAGAGGGCGAGGCGGTCGCCCTGCTGGA
>Ga0209342_10004163_pt1 | contig 15076 bp, 7 predicted proteins | sample RifCSP16_2_FD_184023 | JGI IMG/M metagenome (GOLD analysis project Ga0209342, IMG submission 184023) | Soil microbial communities from Rifle, Colorado - Rifle CSP2_sed 16_2 (SPAdes) (version 2) | ecosystem: Environmental > Terrestrial > Deep subsurface > Rock core/Sediment | place: Rifle... | reverse complement strand
GTATGATGAAGGTCTTCGGATCGTAAAATACTTTTCAGGGAGATGAGAAAGGACAGTAGCCCTGGAATAAGTCTCGGCTAACTACGTGCCAGCAGCCGCGGTAACACGTAGGAGGCGAGCGTTATCCGGATTTACTGGGTGTAAAGCGCGTGCAGGCGGTTTGGTAAGTTGGATGTGAAAGCTCCCGGCTCAACTGGGAGAGGTCGTTCAAAACTATCAGACTAGAGAGTGATAGAGGAAGATGGAATTCCCGGTGTAGTGGTGAAATGCGTAGATATCGGGAGGAACACCAGTGGCGAAGGCGGTCTTCTGGCTCATTTCTGACGCTCAGACGCGAAAGCTAGGGTAGCAAACGGGATTAGAGACCCCGGTAGTCCTAGCAGTAAACGATGTGAACTTGGCGTCGGTGGTGTAAAAACCATCGGTGCCGAAGCTAACGCGATAAGTTCACCACCTGGGAACTACGGCCGCAAGGTTAAAACTCAAAGGAATTGACGGGTCCCCGCACAAGCAGCGGAGCGTGTGGTTTAATTCGATGTTACACGAAGAACCTTACCCGGGTTTGACATACAAGTGGTAGTGAAACGAAAGTGGAACGACCCTTCGGGGAGCTTGTACAGGTGCTGCATGGCTGTCGTCAGCTCGTGTCGTGAGATGTCCGGTTAAGTCCGGTAACGAGCGCAACCCTCGCCGTATGTTACAAGTGTCATACGGGACCGCCGGTATCAAGCCGGAGGAAGGTGGGGATGACGTCAAGTCAGCATGGCCTTTATATCCGGGGCTACACACACGCTACAATGGCCGGTACAATAGGTTGCTAAACCGCGAGGTGGAGCCAATCCTCAAAGCCGGTCTCAGTTCAGATCGCAGGCTGCAACCCGCCTGCGTGAAGTCGGAGTTGCTAGTAAATGCGCGTCAGCTATAGTGCATTGAATACGTTCCCGGGGATTGTACACACCGCCCGTCACGTCATGGGAGCTGGCAACACCTGAAGCCGGTAGCCTAACCGCAAGGAGGGCGCCGTCTAAGGTGGGGTTGGTGACTGGGACGAAGTCGTAACAAGGTAGGAGTACCGGAAGGTGCGCCTGGATCACCTCCTTTCTAGACAAATGAGCTAAGGTTTAGCCTCTCATGGCAGACTGGTGCTCTATAAAATCCAAACCGCCGCGGTGGCGGAATGGTCGCAGGACTATGACGAAATATTTCCTATCACTTCTCAGTTGGTAAGGCCGCCGATCCTCAAGGGCCTGTAGCTCAGCTGGTTAGAGCACAGTCCTGATAAGACTGGGGTCACTGGTTCGAGTCCAGTCAGGCCCACCTGAGTCTCTCGGGGATGTAGCTCAGCGGGAGAGCAGCGCCTTTGCAAGGCGAAGGCCACGGGTTCGATCCCCGTCATCTCCACTGGTCGCATTTTTGGAGAAAGATTTGGTACAGGTAAAAAAAGAGAACGTTCAATCGAAGTATTGATCACAGGTCATATCGCTCAGGCATCTTCGCGGCCCGGCGATCAGCCGGGTCGCTTTGTCTCAAAAAATAAAATACAGGTTGACGGGCAATCGATGCCCTTGACAATCGTGAAGAGCATCGATCGCCGGTCAACGGCGCAGAACCTTAAAAACTGAATAGTAATTGATTTCTAAAAATAACTTAATTTTATTGTAGGCCAAAACAAATATTGTAAGAAAAGTATCAATTTCTCCGTATCACGTGGAGAAGCTACTAAGAGCTTACGGTGGATGCCTTGGCGTCAAGTGCCGACGAAGGACGTGGGACACTGCGATAAGCTCCGGTTAGCCGTGTACAGGCGTTTGACCCGGAGATTTCCGAATGGGGAAACCCATTGAGGCGAACCCTCAATATCCTCTTGCTGAATATATAGGCTTGAGGAAGGGAACCTGGGGAACTGAAACATCTAAGTACCCAGAGGAAAAGAGATCATTCCCCTAGTAGTGGCGAGCGAACGGGGATCAGCCCAAACCAGCCTGGCTTGCCAGGTTGGGGTTGTAGGATCCAGCATTGTGAAGTTACAAATCGATCTGTTAGCAGAATGGTATGGGAAAGCCTGCCAAAGAGGGTAACAGCCCCGTATGCGAAAATGGATCGACTTCCGCTGGACACCTGAGTACTGCCGGGCACGCTAATCCGGTAGGAAGCTGGGGAGTCCACTCCCCAAGGCTAAATACACTTGACGACCGATAGTGAACAAGTACCGTGAGGGAAAGGTGAAAAGTACCCCTGTTAGGGGAGTGAAATAGAACCTGAAACCGTAAGCTTACAAGCAGTCGGAGGGCTAATGGCGTGTCGGTGCCCCGGTGAAAGCCGGGCGCGCGGCGCTATGCCTGACGGCGTGCCTCTTGGAGAATGAGCCTGCGAGTTAATCTCAGTGGCGAGGTTAAGGGAGTAACACCCGTAGCCGTAGCGAAAGCGAGTCTGAATAGGGCGTTCAGTCGCTGGGATTAGACACGAAACCAAGTGAGCTACCCATGGTCAGGGTGAAGCGAGTCTAAACGCTCGTGGAGGCCCGAACCTTTCAACGTTGCAAAGTTGTGGGATGAACTGTGGGTAGAGGTGATATGCCAAACGAACTTGGAGATAGCTTGTTCTCCCCGAAATAGCTTTAGGGCTAGCGTTATGCGTTTAGTACCGGAGGTAGAGCACTGGATGAGCTAGGGGGCTTACCGCTTACCGAACTCAACCAAACTCCGAATGCCGGTACTCCAGAGCATAGCAGTCGGACTCCGGGAGATGAGTTTCGGGGTCGAAAGGGAAACAGCCCAGATCATCGGCTAAGGTCCTCAAATCCAAGCTAAGTGGGAAACGAGGTGAGATTACGAATACAACCAGGAGGTTGGCTTAGAAGCAGCCACCCTTTAAAAAGTGCGTAATAGCTTACTGGTCAAGTGATCTTGCGCGGAAAATTTAACGGGGCTAAGCTTGGTACCGAAGCCATGGGTTTCAACGTAAGTTGGAGCAGTAGGGGAGCGTTCCGCCAGCGGTGAAGGTCGACCGTAAGGACGGCTGGAGTGGGCGGAAGTGAGAATGCAGGCATAAGTAGCGTATAAACATGTGAGAACCATGTTCGCCGTAAATCTAAGGTTTCCGACGCCAGGTCAATCCGCGTCGGGTTAGTCGGCCCTTAGCCGAGGCCGAAAGGCGTAGGCGATGGACATCCGGTCAACATTCCGGAACCACCTGAATTGAGTGATGAGGGGACGCAACGAGGTAGGCCAGCCTGCGATTGGTTGTGCAGGTGCAAGTGTCTAGGCGTTGAGGTTTGTAGGAAAATCCGCAGACTGAGCTGAAGCACGATGGCGAGCCCCAGAGGCATAAGTGGTTGAGCCTTGTTGCCAAGAAAAGCCTCTAAACGGTGATATTCAGGTGTCCGTACCGCAATCCGACACCGGTAGATGGGTAGAGTATACCAAGGCGAACGGGAGAACTTTCGTTAAGGAACTCGGCAATTTAGCCCCGTAACTTCGGGATAAGGGGTGCCTCCTGACGTCAGGATTTATCCAAAGCGTTGGGGGGCCACAGTGAAATGGTTCTAGTGACTGGTTATCAAAACCACAGGTCTCTGCTAAGTCGTAAGACGACGTATAGGGGCTGACACCTGCCCAGTGCCGGAAGGTTAAAGAGAGAGGTTAGCGTAAGCGAAGCTTTGAACTGAAGCCCCGGTGAACGGCGGCCGTAACTATAACGGTCCTAAGGTAGCGAAATTCCTTGTCGGGTAAGTTCCGACCCGCACGAACGGTGTAACAACTAGAACACTGTCTCAACGAAAGACCCGGTGAAATTGAAATGGCTGTGAAGATGCGGCCTACCCGCAGTAGGACAAAAAGACCCCGTGGAGCTTTACTGCAACCTGGCATTGAGTTTGGGTATGATTTGTGTAGAATAGGTGGGAGGCTTTGAAGCTGGAGCGCTAGCTTCGGTGGAGCCGTCAGTGAAATACCACCCTGATCATGCTTAGACCCTAACCCCATTCCGTGATCCGGATGGGGAACCGTGCCAGGTGGGCAGTTTGACTGGGGCGGTCGCCTCCCAAAAGGTAACGGAGGCGCCCAAAGGTTCCCTCAGGCAGAATGGAAACCTGCCATAGAGTGCAAAGGCATAAGGGAGCTTAACTGCAAGACCAACGCGTCGAGCAGATACGAAAGTAGGGCTTAGTGATCCCACGAATCTGAGTGGAAAGGTCGTGGCTAACGGATAAAAGCTACCCCGGGGATAACAGGCTGGTGAAGTCCAAGAGTCCATATCGACGACTTCGCTCGGCACCTCGATGTCGGCTCATCGCATCCTGGGGCTGTATAAGGTCCCAAGGGTCGGGCTGTTCGCCCGTTAAAGCGGTACGCGAGCTGGGTTCAGACCGTCGTGAGACAGGTCGGTCTCTATCCACTGTGGGCGTAAGGGATTTGAGAGGAGCTGCTCCTAGTACGAGAGGACCGGAGTGGACAGACCTCTAGTGTGCCAGTTGTCGTGCCAACGGCATCGCTGGGTAGCCATGTCTGGCAGAGATAACCGCTGAAAGCATCTAAGTGGGAAACTCGCCTCAAGATAAGATCCCTGTATCCATTAATTGGAATAAGACCGCAGGTAGACTACCTGCTATATAGGCAGCAAGTGTAAGTGCAGTAATGTATTAAGCTAAGCTGTACTAATGGTCGAAGGCTGATCCGCGTGGTGCGGAGAACTTGATACTTTTCAACCAACAATAAAAAATCAATTATTATTCAGTAACGAACTTGTGAATAAGTCTCTTGGTGATAAGAGCGGCGAGGGTACACCCGGTCCCATACCGAACCCGGAAGTTAAGCTCGTCAGCGCTGATGGTACTTGGTGGGCGACTGCCTGGGAGAGTAGGTCATTGCCAAGAGACTTTTCTTTTTAACAAAAACCGTTCCATAAAATTGCATGGGACGGTTTATTTTTTAATAGTACCTACCGAAAAGTCAGTTACTCGTACTTTAGCGCATCCACAGGCACCATCGTGGCAGCCCGCAGTGCCGGGTAGAGTCCTGACCCCAACCCGATCAGGGTCGAGAACAACAGGGCAAAAATGGGCAGCCAGGCGGGTGTGTAAACAGCCACGCTGGGCGGGGCTCCACCCTGGGTGCTGACCTGCCCGGCCAGGTAAACAATGGCCACCACGTTCAGCGCCTGTCCGGCTAGCCAGCCGATCAGCACACCTCCCAACCCGCCCACGAACCCGATTCCGGAAGCCTCACCGAGGAAGATGGTCAGCACATCCCGGTTGGTGGCGCCGATGGCTTTCATCAACCCGATCTCACGCGTCCGTTCGAGGATGGCCATGGCCATGGTATTGGCAATGCCGATGGCAGCCACCAGCAGGGCGATCGCACCCACACCTCCAAAAATGAATTGCAGGATCTGGTAGAAGTTATTGATGCCCTGCACGTAAGAGAGCGGCGTGTATGCCTGGAAACCAAGGGCTGTGATCTGGTCGTTGACATCCAGCACATGGTCAACACTGTCCACTTTGACCATCACCTGGTTGTAGCCTGTTTTGTTGTAATTAATGCGTGTTCCGATAGCCCATTCGTTGTACCCTTTGAGATCATCCAGCCGCATGTAAATGGACCAGTCCGATTCACCCAGGGTCTCTGTGATGATGCCTGCCACCCGCAGCGAAACGGTCTTGCGAATCTCGTTGCCTTCATTGTCCCATTTCAGGAACACGAATGATATGTTCTGATCATACAGCTCAGGTGGGGTTGGTGTTTCCTGCCCGGGACGCTGATATGGATTGTAAAAATTGCTGGCGACTTGGGAACCGACGATCACTGTCCCTTTGGAAAGGTCCAGGCTGCCCTGGGCTGCATTCAATCCAAGGTCTGCCAGGTTGCTGGTGTCCACACCGATGATGTTGGCGCCACCTTCCAGCCGTTTGAATTTCATGTTTACACCACCCATGAAGTAATCCCTTGCAATGACAGCCTCCACGTTCGGCAGTGCCCGCAGGGAATCCAGGGCGTCATTCGTCAACAGTGTGACTCCTTCCTGACCACCCCCGCCTCCATCCAGGCTGACTTCAACAGCATAGGAACCCCCACCGCCTTTGCCTCCTTCAACGCTGTAACCGGGGTAGACCTGGATCTGGGTCAGGTCTCCAATGCCGTAAAGCTGTTCGTTGGCATTCCGCTGCAGTCCGATGGCAAGCGAAACAAGGATCACCACCGCAGCCGTGCCGATCACCACCCCAACGGCTGTAAGACCGACGCGGCCTTTCCGGCGGTTGAGATTTCCGAGGACAAGGCGGATCAGATCAAGGAGTTTCATAAGGATACAGCAGGCGTAGCCTGTTTACCCTTTTCCGCCGGGTTCAGCTGGAATGGGTTCGGGCATGATGGGTCCGTTGTCCCCTGGCAGGAACTGGTTGTCCACCGGTACACTGCTGTCCAGTCCAAACAAACCAAGGATGAACCGCCATATCTTTTGCAGAAAGGTTTCCGTCTGTTCGACTGGTATATAACCACCCCCATCCGGGTTGTTCGGGTCGAAGGATGGATCGATTTCCATCTCGATCACGTTCAGGGTCAGCGTCTTGGTAATTGTCCGGGACTGGTTAAAATCATCGGTGTATTCGATGGTGACCAGCATATGGACTTCGCCCGCCACCATGGGAGTGAACATGGCATCCAGGGTGAAGTATCCGCCTGTATCCAACCCACCCACAAAGGACAGGCCGTTTTCCACAGACCCTTCATCGGAAGTTACGGCAATATTTCCAAGCACTGAATAATTCCGACCCAGGTTGATCACCTGGATCGGCAGGATGTTGGACTGGTTGGTATAGAGGTCATAGACTGGCTGGTAGAAACTGATATCGATATTCGGCAGTCTGTAAACCAGCAGGGTGATGACCTGTTCATCATTGACCTGGGCACCATTTGAATCCGTGTAGGATAAAGTGATCTTGACCGGGTATGCCCCTGGAGTGGTGTTGACATTGACGATCAATTGCTGTGAGGCGACCAGGCTGGAACCGGCTGGGATGTCACCAAGGGATTGGACGTTGGATGTACCCACGGGTGCAAAGTTGCTGAAATCTCCACTGCTTCCTGAAACACCACTCGGTCCGGGTGTACCACCACCGCTTGAGACTGATCCGCCACCCACGATCATGGTGATGGATTTGGCTGGCAGGTCACCCTTGTTCTGGATGGTCAGATCGAGCTTGAACTGTAAACCTGGTTGAAGGAGGTCAAGGTCGGTTTTGTATTCACTGATCACCAGCTGGGAAAGATGAACACCAGTGGGCGTCGCCGTCGCATAAACGACTCCTGAATAGGTGTTGTACACATCCAGGTGGAGAACGAATTTTTCGTTATAGGATGTGCCGGTATCATCAAAGTAACTGACATTCATTTCAAGAGCGGTCGTGCTGACCCCGTAGAAGTAATTGGCAGCAGTCATGGACTGCGTGATGCCAACATCTTCACCCTTGTTTATTCCGCCAATAGCCACGACACCCCCATTTTTCAGCATATTTAATTCGGAGGAAACAAAGGTCACCTGGACACCTTCGGCACGGGCTTTGCCGGAATTTGCCAGGCGCACTGTCAGAATGAAATCCTTCCCATAACGGATTCCGCCGCTGGCATTGGTGGAATAGGAGCTCAGGGCGATCTGTGGTCTCACGAACGGCGCCGGAGTGGGCGTGGCTGTTGGTATCGGCTGGCTCACGGTCAGGCTGGCCAGGAGAGTGGCTGTGATGAGTCCCGGGTTGGTTACGGTAACCGAGTATATTCCGGGAGAAAAACCCGGCACAATGCCAGCTTCCAGGGTATTGCTGTCGATGAAGGTGGTTGGAAGCGCCATCTCATCCGTGTAACCACCAACATACCCGATCACAGAGACCTGGGCAGCAGGATCAAATCCACTTCCATTGATCGTGATGATGTTGGAAACATCATTGAAAACGGAGGGAGGATCGATGGAAGTTACAGCCAGGCTGTCAGCCAGGACCGGGAAGGGTCGCACTGACCCGATCAGCAGGGTCAGCAGGAAGATCATGGTCAGGGTTGTTTTAAGTTTGGATGACATTTTTTCTCCAGGATATTTCATTTAAGGCTTGCAGCTGCACGGTAATTTTTCTCACTGACGATCCTGCCATCCAGTAAGAATATGCGCTGGGTGGCAAAGGGAACCATGCGCGGGTCATGGGTTACCACCAGGATCGTGCGGCCGGAATGATGAAGTTCGGATAATAATTCCATGATGCTTAATCCGCTGGCTGAGTCCAGGTTGCCGGTTGGTTCGTCTGCCAGGATCAGTTGTGGATCATTGACCAGGGAGCGTGCAATGGCAACCCGCTGCTGCTGTCCTCCGGACAACTCGTTCGGACGATGCAGGGCGCGGTCACTCAGTTGAACACGTTCAAGTGCTTCCCGGGCGCGCTGGATGCGTTGTTTGCCAGGCACTCCGGCAAATTGCATGGGGAAAGCCACGTTCTCCGCTGCATTCATGCTTTGGATCAGGTTGAAGGATTGAAAGATGAATCCGACCATCCTGCGCCGGTAGGCAGCCAGTTGGTTTTCGTCCATACTATCCAGGTGGTAGCTGTCACATTCAATCTGCCCGGCTGTGGGACGATCGAGACCGCCCAGCAGGTGGAGCAGGGTGCTCTTGCCTGAGCCGGATGGACCCATGACCACGTTAAAACTGCCGCGTGGAATATCGAGGTCGATCCCATCCAGGGCGCGCACCAGCGTTCCTCCCATCTGGTAATGTTTCTTTAATCCAAGAATCCGGATGAATGTTTCTTCCATATCTTTGGCTGATTAGAAGAAGAAAGGCCGGCTGATGACACTGCTGTTCAAACCTGAAAAGAGGGTGCTCATGCCTGCCTTGGCAAGGACGCTGAGCAACATCACCACCAGTACGGTCAACCATGTTTTGGTTTTCGAAAGACTATCGAACACCTTCAACCCGATCACCAGTAATAAGACATACCAGATGAAGAACAGGTCGATATGTTTCAACAGGTTGGCCAGGAATACGGCAGCCCCCTGGCTGGAAGTGATAAAACCAGACAAGCCGGGACTGATGATCTCATTTTTGGTAATGCCCATGAAGAGAACCCGCAGCAGGTCGCGCAGGGCAAATGGCAGGCTCGACCATGCCACCACGTTCAGGGTGGATGCCTGCGAGCCGCGCCCGCCAAGCATTGTAGATAACAGGTGCAGCAGACTGCTCACGATTGGCCACCCCAACCACAGACCTGCCAGCCCGGTCACAACCGGAATGATGTAAAGAAAGGCGGGTCCCTGCGTGGCCTGGATGCCCTGCATGTAGTTGTTCTGCATGTCCGGTGACCACCACTCCCAATCGGGAGGCAGCGTCACCTCACCCATGGCAGCTGCCCGGGCGCGCAAAAAACCTGTCAGGATCACACGCAGGAGCAGCCCCAGGGAGAGCAACAGCATGGGCAGCAGCCAGATCGGCCGCTTTTCGGAAGTCATCTGTTCAAAGACCTGGCGGGGATGAATGATAAAAGATAGCAGGCGTTTAAAATTAAAGACCTTTACTGGCGGAGGAGGAAGGGTATCTTCATTCATGTTTTTACCTTGGGGTGGGGGTTGGGATCCTTTAAAAGGACTAGGTCAGATCGGATAGTGTTGGGAAGACGTTGAAATAACGAGATTTGTTCCAGTCCCTATTTTAACATTTCCCGCTTTAATTGAGTAGTGGCAATCAGATGATCAGAGCACAGCAGCAGAGGAAAGTCCAGCATCACCAAGGATGATCGCTCCGTACAGAACCCGGAAGTTAAGCTCGTCAACGCTGATGGTACCTGGTGGGCGACTGCCTGGGAGAGTAGGTCATTGCCAGGAGACTTTTCAATTTAACACAAAACCGCTCCACGAAATTATGGAGCGGTTTTAAATTAATACCTGGTAGATAACTTGCGTTTGAGATTAACTAAAAAGATTGCTTTCCTGGCCATTATTGGCTGAACAACCCCAGTTCGACGTAATACCAATCATCACCAGTACGGGCAAAGAAGGACACCATGTTCTCTGATGCGCGCGGGTTCAATACCGAATCGCTGCAGCAGAGATAATGCGGGATCTCGTCGTATCCCAGCATGGTTTCCTTGTCTCCATACCAGTAGCCGATCTTGCTGTCCCGCACAAAGAAGTGGAACGGGTTCCCGCCAATGGTCTGCAAGCCGAATGCTTCCTGGTAGTTCATGGATGTGTTCAAAAAAGCGCCATCTCTGCTGATTTGTCCTGTTGTAAATGGTTCACTTTCCAGGTTTACCAACACTGTCTCCAGCCACCAGGAACCGTCCACAACCCATAGACCAGCCAGGGAGTTCACTGGCGAACCAGGTCCGGTATCGATCCGGTAGATCTCATTTCCGTCCAGGGTTACGGTTACAAAGCCATCCTTTCCCGAGTTCTCGTAGAACTGTTCCGCCATCAATGGCTTCCCATCCAGTGTACCTGCAATGGCTATCTTTCCTTCCACGAAGGAGATTTGATCGATCAGGTAATTATCTCGTTCTCCGGCATGAGTTTGTAGGATGTCCTCCATGCTGCCTTCCATGGGCGTGAACTGCATCGGTTCCGACTGTGGACTGCCTGTCAGCAGGTGCTGTTCCAGCACAAGGTCTGGAGCTTCTGGTGTTGTCGGGCTGCAGCTGGCCAGGCTCACCATGATAATGACAGAGATAAAGATATAAACTAATTTCTTGTTCATGGGTACTCCTTGCTGGATGTTGATAAATGGGGAGGTGTGTCGCTGTGGATCAAATTCTATTCTTCTGCCTGTATTTCCACCAGGTTGAATGGACTGATATTCGTCCAGCCTTACTGTAGCACATGTTGGGTCAAATTGATAGTGCCAGAATTCACGTATATACGAATTATTCAATTGCAGAACTTATTTTATTGATGGTTGGAGTAGAAAGGATGAAGTAATCAGGAGCTTGGATCTGTTTCGTTAAGGACAACCGCCTGTCTGGCAAGCTGCCCGCCTGGATTTTCCATCTGGAATGACTGAATTTTTAAAAAGAACGATCCCGCATGGATGGTATTCATGCGGGATCGTTTCGTTCAGGTCAAAGAGGGATCAATACACGTCGTTGACTGTGTTGTAAACATTGAACTTGCCGGTTGGGGTGACCAGGTCCGGAATGCGGTCTATCTCCTGCAGGGTGGCATCATCATAGATCACGATCTCGCCGGTCTCACCCGGTATGGAGGCATCTCCCCACAGGCTGACCCACACTTCCGTACCCTGTTTATTGTATTCAAAGTGCACCGCCCGGCCATACGTGCCGATCTCCCAGCACTTGTATACCTTGGTTGGGTCAGCCTTGGCGATCACGCACACCGTGCGAGCCAGCACCGGGTCCGAATTGAGCACCATATCCACCCAGATCCACTGGCTGTTGGGGTGTGTTTTGATGAACAGGCTGCCTGATCCGGGCAGTTCGATGGTCCGCACCGCTTTCCAGGCTTGGTCCGGATGCCCATCGGGGTCGGTGCCGACCGACATGATGGAAGCTTCACTCAGGTGGGGGGTGCTCCAAACCGGTCCAAAATCGGGGTCGATCCAGTTGGCACCCCGCCCGGGGTGAGGGACCGCTCCCACATCTGCAATACCAGCCAATTCACCTTTTTCCAGGTCCACGATGGCGATCTTGTTCGCCTGGTTGGCTGCCACCAGGAAATAACGATGGGTCGAATCCATCCCACCGTCATGCAGGAACAGTTCCGCATTGATCATCTTGATGGATGGATTTAACGGGTTAACATAATTAACCAGCCAGATCTGGCCAGTTTCCTTGATGTTCACGATCCATTCTGGCTTGAAATGAGAGGCAAGGATGCTGGCGACGCGCGATTCATCGAGATATTCTCCCGTGTCAAAGGTATAGCTTCGGCTGGAGACCACCTTGATCGGTTCCAGCGTCTGCCCATCCAGGATGACAAAGTGGGGCGGCCAGTAGCAGCCGGTGATGGCATACTTGTCCCTGAAATCTCCTTCGACACCGTTATATTTGCTCACCTCGACCGAGCGGGCATCGTAACAGGTTTGCACCCGGGCAACCACTTCCGGGATCTCCATCCATAGATCGATCAATGCCAGCCTGCCATCCCGCCCGATGACATAGGCATAGCGTCCGCTGGCGGACATGCGGGTGATATGGACTGCATAACCGCTGTCAACTATACTGACCACTTCATGGGTATCCCCGTCGATGATGGCCACCTGGCCGGCATCCCGCAGCGTGACAATGAAGTAATTCTGCCAGTCCCGGGTTGTTTGAGGTTCAGTTGGGCGCTCGGAGACCGGTGTGATCAGGTTCCATGAATCCGTCATCTGCCCAAGCGAAAGTTCAGGCGGGGTGGGTGGTTCGTTCTGCAGGAATTTGGCCATTATCTCGGTTTCCGCCTGGGTCAGGGTTCCCTGCTTGCCCCAATCGGGCATACCCCCGTTGGTTCCGTTAAAAATGATGGCTGCCAGGCCGATGGTGCCTTTGGGTATGGTCACATCAGGCGTCAGGGCTGGTCCCGTGGCACCTTTGCGCAGGGTGCCGTGACAGCCGGCGCAGCGTTCAAAGAAGGTCTGCTTGGCCCAATCAAATTCATCTGCAGTCAGTGTGGGTACACTTCCAGCAGTTGAAACATCAGTCCCGGAGCTTGAAGGCAGGTTGGCTGCACCTTCCGGGAGACTTGCCAGGTAATCGATGACTGCCTGCAGCTCACTTGAACTCAACAGGTCACCAAGATTGGAAGGCATCAAGCCGGGGACGCATGGTCCCGTTGGGCAGTCTGGTGAAATGAATGTATCCGGAGAAGTGACCGATTCCTGGATATATGCATTGAGAGAGTCCGCAGTGCCGTTGTATTCGCCGGAGTCCAGAAGAACTTCAAATGATTTGGTCAGGTCTCCGAGACCAGGTCCGATCGTACCGGTCGCCCCCGCAATACCAGGGATCACATGGCAGGCTACGCAGCCGGCTTTTTGAAAGGATGCCTGTGCCAATTCGTTGGCGTATAGAATAGGCGGAGAACTCTGGGTGGGTTCTGACTCACTCAAGCCGGATGCATCTCCCACCAGCAGGACCCCCCGCATTCCCAACTTTTCATAAGTGGAATCAAAATACTTGATGGCTGTATCTATTTCCGGAACTACAAACGTAATCGATGTCGTTTCGCCTTTTCTTGTGATGGTATCGGAATGTACATTGATGTCAGCAAACACGATATCATGTTCACCTTCGCCGCTGTTGACCAGCATGACCGTGATCCGCTCACCGGGTTTGGCATGCAGGGATGGATTGACCACACCATTGATGTCACCGTCCACACCCATGTATACAAAATTGCCATCCTGCATGGATGTGGTCAGGATGTACTCGGTATTAACCACGGCTGTTTTCGGTGTGCAGGATGCCAGCAAGATGAGAAAGGCAGCAGCAGCCCATAAAATGGTTGATTTCTTCATATTCTCTCCTCAGGAACAGGTTGTTTTATTGGATCATTAATTTCTTCGATCAAGGTTTCGATTTGAATACCGTATATGTTGGAGACATTTTTAAGCGTGCAGAATCTTGCCATCAGGCATCCGACGCAATTTAATTTCATGTGGATAAATACAGCCAGGGAATCCGGGTTGGATTCCAGGATCCTCTCAACGGTCCATTTCTCTGAAATTCTTAAAGACATGCATTTATGTTAACTTAATGAAGCCGTTTGTTCTTTGCGCTGGCGCAAAGAGAATATTGCGGATATTCAGCTGAAGTTCAAAGGTTCTGGAAGTTGGCAGACTTATTCCACCAGGTCATCTGCGATGCGTACCAATCCATGCGGTTCGATCACCGTCACTTTCCCACGGCCGGTCTGCAGAATGCCATCTTTTCCCCACCGGCTTAACAACCGGCTGACCGTATATAGAGTGGTTCCAGCCATTTCAGCCAAATCTGCCCGGGAAAACTGCAGTGTAATTCCACCCGCTTCCGCTTTTTCACCCGATTGGGCTGTCAGCCGCAGTAATGCCCTGGCCACCCGCTGTTCGACCCGTTCTGTTGCCAGTTCCCTGTAGCGCTCCTGCATCTCCTGGATGTACCCGGTCATCAGTTCCATCAATCCGAAAGAAAGCTGAGGTCGTTTCTCCAGTAGTTTGCGGAATTCCATGCTTTTAATGGCTATGGCAGCACAATCCTCAAGAGCCTGGGCACAGGCAGGATAGACTGCTGAACTCCGCACTGCTCCTACTGCACCGAATAGCTGGTTGGGGACAAGGGTGCGCAGGTTTACCTGCTGCCCATCAATGCTGATGGTGCATAACTTTGCCCGTCCGCTGGTGAGAATATACAGAAACTCTGCCTCGTCTCCCTGCATGAAAAAGAAGGAGCCCTCCTCCACCATGCGGGGGACACCCAGGCTGGCAATGGTGTGGAGATCTTCGTCGCTGGCAGAATTAAAAACAGCAACCTTGCGCAGGATCGTTACATAGTTGGGTTTGTCGTGCATGGAATAAATATACTCCATTATTGATGAGTTAACTGGAAGATGGTTGAGTTTTCACCCATTGCTATCAGGGAATGTCTCAGCGAACATAATCGAGGCAGATCTTGTTCAACGGTTCTCACCCAAAGGGAAATGATTAATCCTTTAGAACAACTTTCCAGCTTGACTTGGATAAAGAATTTATGTAATATGGTTTAATAAAACTACATCCAAGGAGGTTTTATATTATGAAACATAATTCACGTATTTATCTGATGGTTGTCTTTCTGGTTGTGGCCTCTCTTGCCTGTAGTCTTTCTGACCTTACTGGTCAGGCTACTGCCACTACCGATCCGGGAGCGCTGGATACTGCCGTTGCTAAAAGCCTGGCAGAAACTGCATCCATGCAGACCGCAGTTTTCCAGGGGGTAGCCAGCGTGGTGGTACCGACCCAGGGGGGAGGTTCAGTAGTTGGACCTACGGTTCAGGGCCAACCCAGTCAGGAGCCTTCCATCACAGTCTCACCAACATTCACAGTCTCACCTACTTCTGCCAAAGCGAAGGTCAGTGTATCCAATGCCACCAACTGC
>Ga0209342_10004160_pt1 | contig 15083 bp, 15 predicted proteins | sample RifCSP16_2_FD_184023 | JGI IMG/M metagenome (GOLD analysis project Ga0209342, IMG submission 184023) | Soil microbial communities from Rifle, Colorado - Rifle CSP2_sed 16_2 (SPAdes) (version 2) | ecosystem: Environmental > Terrestrial > Deep subsurface > Rock core/Sediment | place: Rifle... | reverse complement strand
TATCAGGCTCGGAAATATCCGAAAGAACGGCCTCTGTTCCTGCTGTAGAATAGTCATTGGTATGGGGACAAAAAGGATTACCCTCGATCTTCAGGGCAATTCCGTCTTTAACCTTAACCTGCAAGCCACAACCGGCATTACACATCATACAAGCAGTGCGGATGACCTGTACTCCAGTATCTCCGGCATTTGGATCTGGATTTATATCATCATCAAGGGTATAAAGATTTCTCAACTCAAAACCACAGCTACAGATGGCTGCTGCAGTTATTGCGCCCCCAATCATAATAAACGTCCTGCGAGTAACCTTAAATTTATTTTCGGGGTTTTTATCTTGTTGTTCAATTGAGGTCTTAATGTCCATTAATCCCACCATCTTCTATTTTATAGAATTCCTTACCGATACTGCCTTTCATATGACAATAATAACATGATAAAACATCTACGTTCTTCCTTAAATTTCCCGCAGAATATTCTACAAGGTCTGTGCCTTTATGGCAGCATAAGCATTTTTTATCAGTTGTCTTACCAAAGAATCTTGAAAAGTTAGGATCCAAGACCTTGAGGACATGGAACGTCATAATTGAAGAATCCAGGCTTGTTTCTTTTAGCTTGTTCCTGTGACATGCTGCATTTGTACAATCAGTTCTATACTGACTTGAATTTTTGTCATGGACCGGAATAGGATTACCTTCAAAAGGCTTTAGTTCTTCGCAATTCTCTGTACACTTCTTGACCTGTAAACCTCTTTTCTTTTGTCCTTTTTCGCCAGATGGATTTGTAACTACAACATTCCTTTTGCCCGTTGATGCAACCAGATCCACAGTGATATGCGCCTTTATTTTCTTATTTGTTATATCTGCTGAAAGCACTGTAATCCCTTCTCCCAGATCGAGCCCGGCTCCTTTTTGAAATCCTGACCCTTTAATGGAAAGTATCTTAATATCGTTCTGTCGTACAATTCTAGGCGTAATTTGTGATAGTTTAATTTTAGCATCCGCAAAGGCGCCGAATGGTATTACAACCAACCCAGTCACCAGGCATACAATAGTAAAGAACAGATATTTTCTCATAAGTTAGCTCTTATAAAATACCTCTAAAAAGAATAGAAAAAAATACCCGACTAATAAAATAAACCAACCAAAGGTAATGATAAATTCCAGGGTGGTGGAAAAGGACATGGAAAAATTTTCAGAGATCATGCTGTAAATATCTTCCAGGGCATCAAGCGTTTTGTTAACATTTGACTTCCATGCCTCCAGGTGTAATTTTTTGGTTATCAGGTCAAACAAACGGGCTGAATACCAATCCCCAATGAGGTTAATATTACGTTCCGTGGCAGCAAATTCCTGGATGGATTCAGTGCGGATCTGTATAATTTCACGCAAGGAATGCCTGATCTCGCGTGATTTGAGCCATGGTATCTTCCTCCCGGTAGTTCTTTGTAAAAGCCGAGCGGCCTTCTCCAATCGTTCTTCTACCTCATGTTCCAATACCCTCAATTTCAACAATTGAAGATTGGCAATCTCTAAAAGCTCGATATTGCTGGCAAAATCACCGCGCGGATCAAATACGAATGCCCCATCCCAGTCCACAATTGTAATATCGTCCTTTAAGTATTTAATATTAAATTTGAGCGTTGTATTAATTTCCTCCTCGTCAAGAGGCATCCGTTCTGTCTTCAGAAGCCCTGCAATACTGTCCTTACGTTCCGAGATAACATTTTCCGGGTCTCCCTTGTAATCGGACACACAATATACACTGTACTCCTCGTCAAAATGAGGGTTGCAGTAGTACTCCCACAGAATAGCCCTGCATTCAACAATAAGACTGCGTTTGATATCAAAGACATGATCACCCAAGATATTTTCCAAATCGATTGATGCCTCCACGATGACAACCCCCGGCGGGCAAAATTTTACGAGGAAATCAACCATTTGGCCATCTATCTTCCTCTTCTCTACCTTAACCACCATCTGCTTTGGAATCACGTCGGGATACGATGGGGAACTCTTAATCTTTTTGATGTCGACAATTTGTGAGGTATCTGGACTGAGTTCCGTAATCCCTACCAGAAAGGAGACCAGAGTGCCTTTGACTGCGGAATTGTTAACCATAAGCTAATCCTCAAATAGCAATAACTTGATTTTATAGTTAGCGCGAAAAGAAAGTTGTCATTGCGAAGGCGCAAGCCTGAAGCAATCTCAGGGAAGGATTGCTTCGCTCCGCTCGCAATGACGATTATATGTCACCTTATTTAAAACGTTTACTATGAGATTGCGAAATGCGGATTTTGGATTTGACAATTTAATCCGCAATCTGCAATCCGAAATCCAAAATGGGAATATCAGTAACTTGATTGTATAGGAATTTCCATTTTATTTATGCGGTTTTTCAGCTTGTATAAAATCCCTCTTAAAAAACTAGGGGGTAAGGGGGTTGTAAAATGCTCAGAAAAACACAACCCCCTGACTCCCCCTTTGCTAAGTGGGACAACGTAGGAATAACTTGTAACTCTTCATTATTTTAAAAAAGTGAATAGCGTTTTTCTAAAATGCCAGTCCATAATTGGGGCATTTGACTGAGATGCTTTTTTATAATGCCCATACATTTTTCTTCCGCTGCTTTTTTTGCGAGACTCGAATGGATTTTTACGTGTACCGTTTGGGGTTCCGTGATGGGCTTTCCTATCTGACTTACAAGATAGCAGTCAGCCCCGGAAATATCAGGGACATTGGTTATTTCTCTGGATATTTCGTTGGCAACTAAATTGTATAATTTGCCGGTATGGGTAATAGGATTTTTTCCTGCAGTGGCCTCAAGGGTCATTGGCCGGTAAGGCGTAATCAACCCATTTGCCCTGTTTCCCCTGCCCACCTGGCCGTCATCGCCACACTCAGCGCTGGTACCCGTTACCGTTAAATAACAGATGTCTTTCTCATAGTTGTCTGCCGCATTGATGGTAATGGCGACATCGAGAGCCGTCAATTTTTTCACAAAGACATGGATATATTCAACCAGCTTCACTTTCATTTTAAAATATTCCTCTTTTGACAAAATAAATTTTGAAATGAACGCTATGGCAATCGTAAGGTTTATATGGTCATGTATTCTTATGCCCATGATTTTGATATCCTCACCAACCATCGGATATGCCTGTTTTACTTCTGGTGAATTCAGGAACTGTTCGGTGTGGTAAACGAGCGACTCCGTTTCTGTCAGGGGAGAAAAACCGACGCCAATCGAGGTATCATTTGCAAGTGGAATTGAGCTGTCGAAGGTCGCTCGCAGATCAGCGCTGCCTGTTCTAATCTTTGTTTCTACAACGACATTTTTTTCTGGTTCCAGGCATCTCATCCGTTCTCTGAGCCATCTATGAGTCGTTTCCCGGGCGATTTCTTCCAGAGGCACCTTTTCATTTCCTACAGTTTCTACCGCCCTTCCTACAACAATCAGGTGTATGGGAGTCGTTACCTTACCCCCGCCAAAACAAACCTCAGAACGTCCACCCACCAGGAGGCACTTGTCGATATTATGGTGCAGCACCCTGCCGAATTTTTTCAGATAATATTGGGAAAAGACGATGCTCAACTCTTCCGCTGCACGGTCGCATAAAGTATCCGGATGTCCCAATCCCTTGCGTTCGACAATTTCGATGGAAGATTTTTGAACGGGTAGGTCCTTCGTTTTTTCAATAATGATTTCCATAGCAAATTCAGTATGCCATAATTGGATTAGTTGTGCAACGCCGAGCTAACCGGCGTGCAGCTTTTTTACACGTCCGGTTGAGCGTTTTGTTAGGCGTGTCGTTTTTTGCGCAAGCTTTATCAATGACAGAAGTGCAGTATTAACGGCTTCTTCGTTTGGGAAAGCCTCGGCAACTTCCGGTTTAAGAATAATAACATTTGATGACTCACGCAGGCGATTTGCATACTTGCCACGCACCAAAGGGACTGGGAAGTCTGAACGTTTATACTCCGCACGCAATTCGTCTTTTTTTGTTTGTCTAACCTTCTTCATAAATCTTTCGCTCTCCTTTGCCCGCTATGCGAGCGCTTATAATTCGTATAGTCTCGCCTCGCTCGGTGTGTGCGACCACTAATAACCGACCTCGTTCCGAAACGCCGAAAGTAATGTATCTAAATTCGCCAATAGAATGATCTGGGTCAGCGCCAGTTACAGCCATCGGATCACTCAACGCCCTTGAAGCTTCCTCGAATGAGATCTTGTGCTTTCGCAAATTTGAGAGTGCTTTCTGCGGATCCCATTCGAATTTCATTTCATGTTCCTTTAAATATTATATCAAAAATTGGATAGCGTTAAGCAAATTTATAATTTATGGCAGTAATTAATCACTCTGTTATCATTCGAAATTGGGGACTGGGAATTGGGACCATTTATTTAACGGTCGCTGTCCCTATTTTTAGTAATTGCCGTAAATCTTTCATTACGCCCAACAAGTTATTATACAGACCTGTATATCCTGTTAAAAGCAGGATATACAAAAAGGCACGTTGTGTGCCGGAATTAAATTATGCCTTCGGCGACTTTCTCCCCTCTAAAAAGAGGGGTCGGGGGTGTGTTTCTTTGTTTTTCACAATCTTCAATAAAGCATCGAATTACTTGCAAAACCCCATCCGTATTTTTCATTACATCTTCATCACAGAATCTCATTACCGTTATCCCCAATTCCTTTAATCTCTCTTGTTTTACGGCGTCTTTCTCTGCAATTTCTTCAAATGTATGGGTATAACCATCCAACTCAATAGCAAGTTTTAATTTATTACAGAAAAAATCTAATATAAAGTTATCAATTGGTTTTTGCCGATGAAAATCATATCCCATCATTTTCTTACTCTTCAAGTATTGCCAGAGCTTTATTTCTGATTTCGTACTCTTATTTCTCAATTTCCGTGCAAGTTCTTTGAGTTTTGGATGGTAATTTATCTTCATGGAAAACACACCCCTTGCCCCTCTTGATAGAGGGGATAAAACACACCCCTGAATCCCCTCTTTTTAGAGGGGAAAGCACGATGCTCCATTAATTCGCGGATTCAGGCTTCGTCGTGAGCTCAGCCGAACGGTTTGTAACGCGAACCTACAGGGGAGGCCTAACGACATGGATCACCGGCATCAATCACGCGCCTGTGTGATTGAAGTCCAAGTGCACGCAACCGTTAGACTCTACTTAAATACCAATTAATATCATCATATTTTGCATCAAGTCTTGCTGACAAACCTAAAACTATTTCTCTAGTTTCATTTATTGCCTTTTCAACTTCCTCTAAAGTAGGTCTATAAGCATATTTGTGAACCACTTCATTTCTTAACTCATGAATTTTGGAATTTTTAAGTTTAATTAGTAAAGGTTCTAATTTTTTATCAGAAATATTTTCAATCAAATTATTTTCAGGTTCTGTAGTTAAATTCTTTATATTTTCTATAAAAGTTTTTGATCCTTCTAAACTATTATTAGATTGACTAGATAATACTGTATTTATAAAAATATTTCTTATTTTTAAATATGGATATTTCTTAATAGCCTCATATAGAAATTTTATAATTTCATTTAGTTCATTCACCCTTGTTTTCCCTCTTTGAATAGCAAATGGTTTATAAATTAATTTAATGCGTAAATACAAACTAAAAAAAACTTCAAATGCTTGTGCTAGATTTAAAATACAATATGAATATTTTTTCTCTTTTAATAAATCGTAACAATCAAAGATAAGCATTTGATATGCAGGACTTACCAAATCACCATTTATATTAAAAGATTTTTCACACTTCTCTGATAAACATTTAACCGTCTTAAAACCTATTGGATTACTATCTTTTAAATCTGTAGCACGATTAAATATATTTTTGAAATCACAATAAGGGCAGATAGCAATAAAATTCTCATAAGTTGGATTTGTTTTTTTTGAATATAGTATTTCTTCCATAATTTTTATTTTTTATGTCTAACAAGTTATTATACAAACCTGTATATCCTGCTAAAAGCAAGAGGTATACGAGAAAAGGCACGTTGTGTGCCGGAATCAAATTATACAATATGGCGGCTTTTTCCACACTGCGTTTGCCGGTTCAATCCCACAGCGGGTTTAGGCTTGCAACCTGAACCCTATAGTTTATAGGTGAATACTGTCAGGAATTCAAACCGGCGGGTGAATCAAACCCCTGGGTTCAAGTTATTCTTTTTAAGTCCCCCTTAACAAAGGGGGATTCAGGGGGTTGTGTTTTTCCATGGTCATTTTACAACCCCCTTTGCCACTCCTTCTAAGGGGGATTTATGCATCGCATATGCTATGTGAGCCGCATAAATAAAATGAAAAAGTCGCCGAAAGCCTAATAAATTGCAAAACGGAGCTTGGGAACAAGCAGTGAAAGGGCACGCGGCAGCGTGCCCCTACAGTTTTATTCTATGTCATCCTCTTGGAAATGCCGCGTCTTTCCGTGTCTGACCTTACCCTTTGGTTCTTCACAGTGTATAAAATCCATCTCTCTTTTTAAGAGGTCTATTTTATATATCTTTACCTTTACTACTGCCCCGATCTTATACATTTTTTTGCTTCGTGTGCCGACGAGCGCCATGTTCTTTTTGTCTACCCGATAGATGTCGTCAGACAAGGTGCGGATGTGGACGAGTCCTTCCACGAGGTACTTATCGAGTTGAACAAAGAATCCATATTCCTGAACACCGGTAATAACGCCATCCAGGATGGCGCCAATCCTGTCTTCAAAGAACCGGAGCAATTTTAGTTTGGTAATTTCCCTTTCAGCATCGTCCGCCCTGCGTTCGGTCATAGAGCAATGCGCCGCCCAATCGGGCAGACAATTCGCCCATGCACCTTTCACTTGGGGAGAGGACAACTCACCTGAGAAATATTGGTCCAGAATCCGGTGGACTATCATGTCCGGATAACGTCGTATCGGTGATGTAAAGTGGGTATAGTGATCCATTGCAAGTGCAAAATGCCCCCCGCCTTCTGCCTTATAGACGGCCTGTTTCATGGACTTTAACAGCACCAGGTTTATGGTATATGCCTCAGGCTTACCACGCACTTTGTCCAGGAATCCTTGCAACTGCTTACTTTTGAAGGGGTCTATTTTCGTATGTTCCAGCCCTCGGGCAAAATCGGCGAATTCCCGCATGTCCTCCTCGTCAGGCTCAGGATGGACACGGCACAAGAGCGGCATTTTCTTTTCGTACATGAACGTTGCAACCGTTTCATTGGCCAGAAGCATAAATTCCTCTATTAATTTGTGGGAGATATCTCTTTCCACCTTCTCGACGTTTTTGACACGGCCATTTTCGTCCAATTTTATTGAGACCTCAGGGATGTCCAGTTCCAGGGCGCCGCGTTCCAGGCGGTTATGAAAGAGCAATTGGGCGAGATGCGCTGTGTTCTTTAATAACTCTGCAACGTTGTCTGATATGTGTGAAGTCATTTCCTTATTGAGGATAGAGGTGGCCTGGTTATATGTCAGGCGTTTGGAAACGTTAATAACGGAATGTCTAATCTCCGACTTGAGGAGATGCCCTTTGCTGTCGATGGTCATAAAAACACTTTTGGTGAGCCGGTCTTCCCCTTCCTTCAGGCTGCAGAGATTGTTCGATAATACCTCGGGCAGCATAGGGATAACTTCGCCCGGTAAGTAGACACTCGTACCGCGGTAGCGGGCATCATCGTCAATCGCCGTATCAGGTTTTACATAGTATGAAACATCGGCGACGTGTACGCCCAATTGCCAGTGTCCATGCCTGTCTTTTTCGAGGGACACCGCATCGTCGAAATCCTTAGCATCTTCCGGATCGATGGTAATAATCAGTTTGCCGCGCAAGTCGAGTCGATTTTGAATTTCGGTTTGAGATATAGAATGGGAAATATGTTTCGTTTCATTTGCCACTTTTTGACCAAAGGCGTGCGGCAGCTTGAATTGATACATAATCGAACGGAGGTCAACCTTATGGTCTCCCTCTTTCCCCAAAACGTCCGTAATCTCACCCTCTGGATTGAGATGTCTGGACGGCCACTCCGTGATCCGCACGACCACTTTTTCGCCAGGCTGCGCATTCATTGAAACTTCTTCTGCAACGTAAATATCTCTGAACAATCTTGGTTCATCGGGGGAGACAAATCGCAGCCGTTTTGTTTTTTCAAAGGTTCCCACGACAAGTTCATTCACGCGTTTCAGCACATTAACGATTTGTCCGGATGCGCCTCTTTTTTTCCCCTTCCATTTCTTTGGTATCTGGATCGTAGCAGGAAGCCGCACTACCACAAGGTCTCCATGCATGGCAGATCCCATGTCTTCTTCATTGACATAGATATCTTCGCCGACATCTTCTTTGACCGGGATAACGAAACCGAATCCCCGCGGATTACAGTCAAGGGTACCCACTACGAGGTGCACTTTTTTCGGATCGGCGTATTGTTTTTGCTTGACCTTCACAACATCGCCTGAAAATTCCAGCCCGTGCAGAAGATCACAAAACGCCCTGTATTCAGCATCGCTGACCTCAAAGTGTTCCGCAAGCTCAGCGGCCGTCATAAGGCTGTATTTTTTGCTGTAGATGAATCTGAGGATAGAGCTAAGATCGATCATGATAATTTTAGATTTACGATTTGCGAATTACGATTTATAATTTGTTTTTGAAGTCTTTACTGCCGCAGTAAAGATAGCTACGAACTTATTTGCTTCTTTAATTAAACCCTCTAATAATTTTTACTGTTCTTCAGATTTTTATGTGGGTAGCAATGCCATCTGCAATTAAAAATTTACAAAAAAATTGTCTCAAAACAAATAAATGGTGTTTGCCATAGATAATCCTTTATGTTCGGTCGTCCCTACGGGACTCTATTTTTGTATACCTGTAAACAGGCAATAAATTGCCTGCCTATGGGCATTTTTCCCCTACGGGTTAAATTAGGCTTTCGGCAATTTTTATGTTACTGCGATTATGGCAATCATGTAAGATGAGTGAAGCGTGAGCGCACCCATCAATAAAAAAATAAGCGTTACTGGTCGATGGGTCTGCTTCGCTTGACCCATCCTACTCTTTATTTTGAATTTCCTTAACATTGAATTATACCAAGCTTTGATATCCACACAATTTCATGAAAAACCCTTTATTTTTTATAAAGCCTTCTCTCAAACATTTTCACGTAGTCCGTCCACGAACTGTTTGCGTCTTTATGCTCGCTTATTGCCTTCGTGGCAGCATGTACCTTTGCATCCAGATTGTCCAGATAGTGCAAGGCAATGGCCTCAGGCGTACCAGGCTTTACTGGCGAACCCCACTCGTATTCACCATGATGGCTTAATATTAAGTGGGAGAGGACGTTGAGCAGATCGGATGGGAACCCTTCTATTTTCGTGGCCCTTTCATAGACCATAAGAACGCCAGAGATGAGGTGTCCGGTAAGTTGTCCCTCATCGGTGTATTGGAAACTGCGGTCGTAGGACAATTCCCGTGTTTTCCCAATATCATGCAAAATGACACCAGTAATTAATAAATCCCTTTTTATTGAAGGATAAAGATTTGAAAAGCTTACCGACAGCTTGGCAACAGAAAGGATATGTTCCAGCAAACCCCCGAGAAAGGCATGGTGATATTGCGTGGCTGCGGGTGCCGTAGAAAACACCTTGCAAAAGGATTCGTCTGAAAAAAATGCATTTAATAGCTTTGAAAGGTATGGGTCTTTCACTGTTTTGATAATCTGCCTGAGTTCAGTCATCATCTCAGGAATATCTCTTTCCGTACAGGGGATGAATTCGCCCATCTGCACCTGTGTATCAGGAACGGGACAGATTTCATTAATCCGGATTTGCAGGATATTATTGAAGGTTTCAACAACCCCTTTTATCTTTACAAATCCATCTTTATTAAAACTGTCGCAGAGTTGCGGTGTTGCATCCCATTTCCGCGACTCAATAAAACCGGATTTGTCTGCAAGCTGGAGGTTGAGGTACGGCTTCTTTTCTTTCGTTTCCCTGACCTCCTTTTTCAGCACAAGAAAGACATCTTCCACAGGTTTGCCGCTTTTCAGGCTGGATATATAGGTTCGTGACATTTTATATTAGCGTACTAATCCAAAATTAGTGATTTTAAAATGGAAAAGTCTCATTTTCTGCAGTTTTTGCTATCAATTACAGAGTACGCACAACTTGACTTAATTACTTGGGATGTTTGTATGGATTTTACGTAAGTAATGACTCAATGTCAAGGAGTATAAGTGCTGAGCCTGCATTTTTTTATTGCAAACTGTTGTTTAACTGTTTAATATGTGAAATAATAAAATGAGTGAATTACTGGAAAAAATTAAAACAAAAAAGTTTGAACTACGATTTATTGCGCTTGCAGACCGGATAAATAGCGCCATGCCCGAATTTGTCGTAGAAAAAATCACCGATGCCTTGAAGGGTATTAATAAGAAACATATCGTGCGACTCTAAATATGACAGACCTGCTTTTTGAAATCGGTACCGAAGAGATTCCTGCCAGCTATATTGAGCCAGCGCTCAATCAGATGAAGACATTATTTACCGGGCAGACAAAAAAACACCGCTTGGAAATGCATTCCATTTATAGTACCGGTACACCAAGAAGATTGACTCTGTTTGTAAAAGGATTACCACAAAAGCAAGAGAGTGTGACGGAAGAAATCCAGGGACCTTCAGCAGCCGTTGCCTTTGATAAGACAGGAAATCTTACAAAGGCAGGTCTGGGTTTCGCCAAATCCCAGGGTGTCGATATAAAAGACCTTCAAATAAAAAATACTCCCAAAGGAGAATATTGCTTTGTGACCAAGAAAATAGAGGGGCAGGAAACGCTGAATATTTTGCCAGGCATTTTAACTGCTATCATCAAAAATATTTCCTTTCCCAAATCAATGAAATGGAAGGGAAACGGTTTGTTTTTTGCCCGTCCCATTCGTTCCCTTCTTGCCCTGTTCGGAGATCAAGTTGTTCCTGTAGAAATCAACGGAATTAAGGCGGACAAATTCGTCTTTGGACACCCATTTTTATCTGGAAAGAAGGTTGAAATTTCTGAGGCCAATTGGGAATTATACAAAAAATTACTCAAACAGGAACATGTCGTAGTTGATATGACCGAGCGTCGTGAGTCACTGAGGACAAAGATAACACAACTCATGGCGCCCTATGGCGCAGCTATTGATGACGAAGAGTTGTTGGATGAAGTCACCAATCTGGTAGAATACCCCAATGCCATTGAATGTAGTTTCGACGAAGAGTTTCTTGATATTCCTGCGGATGTCATAGAAACAGCCATGAAGGAGCACCAGAGATATTTCCCTATTAAGAAAAAAAAGGAAAAGCTTTTAAATAAATTTATAGCGGTACTGAATCGAAATGAGAGTAATGCCGATACTGCCATTCAAGGAAATGAACGTGTTTTAAAGGCGCGGCTTTCTGACGCCAGGTTCTTTTGGAAAGAGGACAGGAAGACTCCGCTTATAAAACGAGTGGAAGATTTAAAAAACCTTGTCTTCCTCGAAAAGCTGGGAAATTACTATGACAAAACTAACAGGATTATCAAACTCTCCAAATATATATCAACCCAATTAATGCTGTCTCACGAGGAGCTTGAACTGGTGAAACGCACGGCAGAATTGTGCAAGGCAGACCTTCTCACTCAAATGGTAGGAGACTTCCCATCATTACAAGGAATTATGGGAAGAGAGTATGCTGAATGGAACGGAGAAGAAAAACCTGTTGCCCTTGCAATCGCTGAGCATTATATGCCCCGTTATGCCACAGATAACATCTCCACATCAAGGATTGGCGCTATTGTGGGCTTGGCCGACAAGTTTGACACGATATCCAGTTGCTTTGCCCTGGATTTAATTCCTACTGGCTCACAAGACCCGTATTCTCTGAGGCGACATATCTACGGCATTATACGGATAATAGAAGAACATGGATTTGCGTTAGATATTGGAGAAATACTTTACACAGCATTGGATTTGCTTCCCCTGTTTGAACAAAAAGCTGACAGTCGTTATCATCCGGTAATCCTTGATAAATTAGTGCCCAAAATAAAAGAATTCTTTAAAGACAGATTATTCCAGATTAACATAGAAAGGGGATATCGTTACGATCTGGTGAACGCTGCCTTGAAGGCCGGAATAGGATTTGACGATATCCATAATTTTTTACAACGATTAAAGGTCGTGTCCAATATTTCTCGGGAAACATGGTGGCCCGATCTGGTTACCGTCGTTGAAAGAACATTTAACATTGGTAAAAAGGCACAGTGCGGAGGTGCAGTAGATAAAAGTCTCTTTACCGAGGCTGAAGAATATGAATTATGGGTTGTTTACCATAAAAATAGAGATAAGATTCAAACGCTGATAGATGAAAAAAAATACGAAGAAGCCTCGCATCTCTATTATAATACGTTTGCCAAACCCGTCCATACCTTCTTTGACAGGGTGTTCGTGAATGTTGAAGATGAAAATGTTCGCAACAACAGGCTCTCGCTCATGAAGAAGATTAACGATTTATACTATCAAAAGATAGCCGATCTTTCCCAAATCGTCATGCCTAATGACAAATCTTCATTTAATTTATCCATAAATATTACTGATAGAAAGTGAGGTCTCATAAATGAAAAACGTAGAATTTTCTTTAGAAGGAAACATGCTTACCATTAAGATAGATTTATCAAAGGAATTTGGTCCTTCTTCGTCGGGGAAGAACATCATTGTCGCATCAACGGAAGGAAACGTCACTATTCCAGATCGCGAAGAAAAGATCGGCTTAAACATTTATCGGAAAAAATAGCGGGGCGTAAATAACGGGTATTAGTCTGCATAATAGAGATACTGCCCATAATGCAAAATCCAACCAGGGGAATATAGAGAGAATGTTCGTCCATGATATTGGTAATGGGTACAATATTCAGTACAAGAAGTATGATATTAGTGAGATGATACCCCGGCGGATTCAAAAGCCACCGAGAATAATCCACAAAATAAGACAGGGTCACGACTGGCCGGTAACTGAGCTCGCCCGACACTGCAAAATATTTGCTGGTAAAAAGCCAATAAATATTTTGCCAATCCCGGATAAAATAATTCTCGGAAATAACATAGACGTAGTCAAAAACAAACGTATTGGATAACGCATTCAGATATGCGGCAAAAGATAAGATTATTAAGCCGAGCACGGCAAAGATCGCCTCGCCTTGCAAGCGCTTCGCCGGATTACTGAGGTGCGTTATTTTTGGATGCATGATCTTCAGTGAAAAGCCTGGGTTGAGGAACGAAACCCAGCATTTTATGAATGTAACAATGGTGGGTATTGTGTTTCGCACGCCCTCTACCCACTACATAATTAAATGGGCACGCAGCAGCGTGCCCTTACATTAATGCGCTATACCTTTCTCCACAATCTTAATCTCTTCTTCTGCTAATTCCATATAATTTGTACACAAGTTGGTCAATCTGGCGTTGGATGATGGTCTTGTTGTGATCCGGTCTTTGCCGATGTTAATTGCTTATGGAGTTCGGGTATCTTCTCTAATCATACAGATCACGGGTAATGTATTTCAGAGTAAATACCATTTTTCAACTACCATTGGAAAAACATTACCCCATAGCGGGTTCTGGTTTGTAACGTGAACCCGCGGGGGGCATAACTCAGAGCCAACCAGCGCGCAGCTTTTTCGTGCGTCCGGTTGAGCGCCTTGTTATGCCAACTCCACTTTAAGGTTCTTTCCCAAGGCGAGAGCCGCACTTTCAAGCGTTTGCAGCGTTATAGAGACATTGGTAGGATCAAGTAGTCTATCCAGGGCGGAACGGCTGGTGTGCATTTTTTCTGCCATAGCAGATTTTGTCAGTTTTGCCTTCTTCCTCTCCATTTCAATCTGATAGGCAATAACTCTCTTAATCGCTGCGGCTTCTGTTTCCGCCCGCAGAGCTTCTTCATAGAGAAAGTCATCAAAGTTGGAACCTAGATGTGTGTTTTTCATAGTTTACCTCTTTTGTAGTTTCGTAGTTTCCAAGACGCGTAAGCGCCGTCTTGAGTTCATTTTGCGGTGTCTTCTGGGATTTCTTGATAAATCCGTGCAGCAAAATCATGTACTCGCCGTCAACGGTGAAAAAGACCCGCGCAATGCCATTTTCTAACCTTGTGCGAACTTCCCATAAATCCTTGTCAATTTTCCTGATGAGCAGCATTCCCAATGGCCACCCTATTTGGGCAGTCTTAATGTCTTCACCTATCTTCCGCTTGTCTTCCCGCGGAAGCCCCTTTAACCATTCCCGCACCGGCTCGTTGCCGATCTCAGACCGATAGAAAACAACTTTCAGGACATAGGGAATATCGAACATTTGTTATTATTGTACCAATTTTAGTACACTTGTCGATTTGATTTTTTTACGGCCTAACAAGTTATTATACAAACCTGTATATCCTGCTAAAAGCGGGATATACAAGAAAAGGCACGTTGTGTGCCGGAATTAAATTATGCAAAATGGTGGCTGTATCCACACTGCTTTTGCCGGTTCCCACAGCGGGTTTAGGCTTCGTCGTGAGCTCAGCCGAACGGTTTGCAACCTGATACCCTATAGTTTATAGGTGAATACTGTCAGGAATTCAAACCAGCGGGTGAATCAAATCCCTGGGTTCAGGTTGCAAACCTGATAATCATATAGAAGGCGCCTCCGAGCGCGCCCATCATGGTAAAATGGAGGAAACCGTGAAGGGTCGGTAAACAATAATAAACTAAGGAGGAGGTGCGCAATGGGATATTTTGTAGGGATATATTTACCCCAAAGAGACGCGGTCGGTGAGAGACTTACTGAGGAAGCGGATGATGTTGGTACAGCAGAGGACAGCGCATATTTTGAGCATGCAAACGATGGTGAACCGTAACAAAGGGATGCCGATAAGCAGCGATACGATAAAGAAGATGAGTAACGAAGAAGTAGAGGGGATGTTCAGCGACGTGCATTTGACAATGTCAGCACAGTGTGATCACGAGGTAATAGAGGTATTAAATAAGCAGATAGACAAGATAGAAAAAGCAGTGTTCAAGGAGGTGAAGCTCA
>Ga0209342_10004158_pt1 | contig 15086 bp, 11 predicted proteins | sample RifCSP16_2_FD_184023 | JGI IMG/M metagenome (GOLD analysis project Ga0209342, IMG submission 184023) | Soil microbial communities from Rifle, Colorado - Rifle CSP2_sed 16_2 (SPAdes) (version 2) | ecosystem: Environmental > Terrestrial > Deep subsurface > Rock core/Sediment | place: Rifle... | reverse complement strand
TTCCTTGCTGCGCCGGCGGCATGGGCGAAGGACAAACTCGTCATGGGAGTCCATCCGTACAAGCCCGTCAGCGATCTGTATAAAATGTTCAAGCCGATTGCGGACTACGTGTCTCAAAAAACAGGTAAGCCGGTGGAGTTCCGGATCGGCAAAAATTATGCGGAGACCGCTGAACTCGTCGGGAAGGGAGATGTGGATTTTGCCTTTATCGGCCCCGCGCTATACGTCGAAGCCAGGAGCAAGTACAATGTCAGCCCGCTGGCGCAGATTATAAATGATGGCAAACCGAGCTTTTACGGCGTCGTTGTAGTAAAGAAGGGGAGCGGCATCTCCTCGATCTCGGCCCTCAAGGGCAGGACATTCGCCTTCGGGGACCGCGAATCTACACTCACCCATGTCGTGCCTCTTTACATGCTGATGGAAGCAGGGGTCCAGCTTTCGGACCTGAAACAGTATGCTTTTGTCGGAAGTCACGACAACGTGGCGCTGAACGTGGTACGAGGATCTTTTGACGCTGCGGGTCTCCAGCCTGACATAGCGGCTAAGTACAAGGACCAGGGTCTGGAAGTGATAGCCCGGTCCGCTGATTTGCCGGAACACGTGTTCGTTGCCACGAAGTCCCTGGATGCCGCCACCATGGCAATGATCCAAAACGCCCTGCTGAGCATGGACGCCGCGCTTTTGAAGGGAATCAAGGGCTCGGTCTCGGGCATTAAAAAGTTCAACGATAAGGATTTCGACGTGCTCAGGAAGATCATGAAAACAGTCGAAAAGGAAAAGACAAAATAACGCTGCGTTATTATTTTCACGTCGTTCGTACGCCGGCGCCTCGCGGCTCCGGCGTACTTGGTTTTTCGGCATTACCGGAGCGACGAATACAGAAAGCGCCATGATTACGCGGACAGCGAGCGACCGCACAAGCTGCCTGGCAATCCTGCTTTTCCTGCCAACGGCTTCGAGCGACCACCTGAACCCGTCTCGGTGAGGCGGCTCTCTGTCGATCGTGATGTGGTGTTTCCTGAATCCATTGCCTATAAAGGTTACGATACTGATCTTCCATCTATGGTTTTCAAACGGCCCTGCCCGTCAAACTCCGCGATCAGCTTTTCTCCGGTCACGAGCCTTGCCGAAATAAACGGCCCTTTTTCCGTGAACGACGGATTATTTGCGCGCAAATACGATACGAGCGTGTTCCGGTGGTTGAACTCGTATCGCGAGATCAGATCCGCAAACTGCCTGGACAGGCCGTCGAGACCGAACGGAGGCTGACGATCGACGACCTCGCTGAAAATCAGGACAAAGACCGCGCCCCCCTCATAGGGGCTCCGGTAGTAACAGCTCGCGCCGCTGATCTGCGAGGAGATGATTGAAAGGACATGACCGTCCGCTCTGTTGAGGTCAACCGAAGGAATCGTGAACTCTTCAATGCCCTCTTGTTTACCCCAGTCTTTGAGCTGAAGAGAGGATGTCAAAAGATCTTCGGGGAGCTCGATCTGTTCCTCGGACCAAGCCCAGAGCCAGGTAAGAGTGTTGTCGGACTCCGACCCGAGCGCCTGAAAGGGAGCTGCCGGTCCGCTATTGAAGCTGATGGTTCCGGAGTCAAGATCCAGCTCCGACGTGTGCTCGTTGACCAGCGCGGCAAGTTTCTCCTGTTTCTCAAGCGCGAGAAGGGCATATTGTTCGAGGTATGCAGTAAGTTTGTTCATTCTTCCCCTGGTTCTCAAGCATGCCCGGCGGCTGCGGAAATCATTAATGAAATAATTAATGCATCACTATACAATCAATGAGCGCTTTTTGTCAAGGTTGACAATATTCCCCGTGAACAACGTCGGGAATTTCTACAATAGGTTTGCTGATGAAGAGGTCGGCAGACCGAGGTGACGGACAATCAGCCGGTCGAATACACGATCAGGGAGTATATTTTTCAGGAAGATCTTAAGCCGAACGCCTTTTCCCGCAAGGTAACGGGTCCTGGGCCTTTTGGCGGAGAGCGCATGGGCGACCAGCCGTGCAATGACATTTGCAGAGATTCCCGTATTGGCGCCATTCTTTGCTTCCTTTCTTATGGCGGAGAAGGCGGAACCGTAAAGGGAAAATGCTTCCTGCGGGTAGTTCTTCGCGACCTTCTCCGCCGCTTCCATGGACTTTTCCCATATCGGCGTTGCTACATCACCGGGTTCTATGATGGAAACCCCGATGTCCCACGGCTGAAGCTCAACGCGAAGCGAGTCCGTGAATGCCTCCAGGGCGAACTTTGAGGCCGCGTAAGCGCCGATGAACGGCGCGGCTACTCTGCCGCTGATCGAGCCCATGTTCACGATACGTCCACGGGACTTTCTGAGCAAAGGCAGAAACGCCTGGGTCACTGCGATCTGGCCGAACATATTCACTTCAAATTGCTTCCGTATCTCATCGAGCGGAAGGAATTCGAGCGGACCTGCCGCCACGATTCCCGCGTTGTTCACGAGACCGCTGAGCCCGGCCTCACCCACTGTCGCGGCCACCGCTTCCGCCGCCGAACCAATGGAAGCGGCGTCCGTGACATCCAGCAAAAGAGGCTTTATACTTCCGGACGATTCCTGCTTCAGCATATCACCGTCAGAAGCCATTCGCACACCGGCGTAAACGTGGAAACCGAGTCTGTCCAGATAAAGCGCGCATGCTTTGCCGATCCCGGTTGACCCTCCGGTTATGACCACGGCCCCCCCGTCAATTTTTCTGTTATCGGCCACGATAATCTCCCTTGTGCGTAGTTTTTTGGATCGTCACGAATGCGCCTGATTATACGCGATGTTTTACACTTTGTGAAGGGTGAATAAACAAACTCCGTTAGAGAGCAAATCCTCTAACGGAGTAAAAAAACTGATGGGACCGCCTTGTTCCGGATGTTCTGTGTTACGCAACACCGATCACATTATTATAGGTGCCGAAGGAATTAAGCACTTTTTCAGCTCCCACCGTATCCTGAGCCCAGGCGCCGTCGATAAAATATTTGTACTCATATATCCCGGGAGATAATTTAATCGACACTTTCCAATAACCATCCTTGTTCTTCTTCATTGACAGCGAGTTTGTATTCCAGTCATTGAACTTTCCCGCCACATAGACTTTCGTCGCTTTTGGCGCGTAGCAGGTAAATTCCACTTCCTGTCCTTTGCCTTTTTTGCTGAATAAATCTATGCTGATGTCCTTTCTCATCACCGCGCCAACAGAATCTTTCAGTTTTTTCACAGATTCCCGCATCTCCATGTTTTTCTCCTCCTCTCAAGAAATTTATATGGATATCAACTGAGCGAATCCTCAGGCTGTCTGAGAAAAATGGTAATATCGCACGTACCTTCGCTTACACTTGACTTTTTAGAATGTTTATCCGACATCTATGGGTTGTATGAAATTAGCTACACTCCACAATACATGGATTTTAGCATTACTTTTTACAGAACTCAATAATACTTTGTTTGTATTTTTAAAAATATTCTGTTCGGCTCAGCAAAATGAAATATACGTATAAAGAATGCAGAGCGCTCAAGAATCTCAGCTTGTTTCCTCAAGAGACAAGGTATTCGAAGATCATGAAATGGGTTGCTTTTCGCGCGTGAAGCACTATAATTATATTTATAGAGACTGAAGTGTGAAGAACATCATCTTTTTAGATTAAAATTATTATTGACAAATAATATTTATTATATTATAAAAATAGTGGTTGTATTTGCCGCAAAAGAGGTATCAAGAAACAGGCGTAAGATTGTCACCTCAATAAAGAGCGATAAAGAATAAGGAGGAAATCTTAAAACCAGCCAAGTCGGACCGAAAAGATATTGAGAGGAATTCAGGAGCTGGGCGGGGTGCGGCGGATGGAGCGTCTCACCCGGGAAGAATGGAGGAAGGCATATGAAGGAGAATACGCCAAAACAGAAAGAGAAAAGCTTGCCCAGCGTGAAGATGGCTGTCGTGCCGGAATTGCTCACAACCTGTCCTGCATGCGGCGGCGAGATAGAACTCTGGTCCGGATCTCAGGAAACGGTTTGCATCTTTTGTCAGCACAAGGTGTTCGATAAAGAAACGACGGTTCATTAAGGGCTCCGTGTGGAGCACTATTTCACTCAACGGGGAGGGCAGCATGGCAAGCAAAGAATTGTTGGACAAGCTCAATGACGGAATAGCACGGGAGATCCAGGTAAGCGTTCAGTACATGTGGCAGCATGTGATGATCAAAGGGCTGCATGCGCCGACGGTGGGAGGGGTCTTCAAGAAGATAGCAATAACGGAAATGAAACACGCCGAAGAAATCGCGGAAAGACTTGATTATCTCGGAGGCGTCCCGACCACGAAACCCACGCCGATCGAGATCGGCAAGACGGCAAAAGAAATGCTTCAGATAAATAAAAAGGCGGAGGAAGGCGCCATTACGCTCTATAAGGAGATCATCGCCCTTGCGGATAAAGAAGGCGATGCGGTGACCGTCAGTCTCTTTACCGATATCCTTGCAGAGGAAGAGGAGCACCATAATCAATTTTCTACGCTCCTGGAGGATTGATGGAGATCGCAATACCGCGACGCTCAGCGTTGACGGCACGGATAAAAAAAGAGAAATGCGGCCGCAGAGCGGAAGGAACGCTCGGCGCCGGACGAGTGTCCGGTTTGCAAAGCGAAGAAGAAAGCCTACATAAAAGTGGATTAACCTGAACGATCAGGGAGGCAGAATAGATGATCATTCCTGCCTCCCCGGTTGTTGATTCCTCGCCGGTACCCCCCCCCAAGAGTCGCGCTGATCATTTTCCCGCTACGCTTACAACCCGGTACATCTCGCCGAAGGCCATGAACCAGTTGACCGTGACGATGATCAGAACAGCCGCAGGCCACGCCAGATCGGCCCACTGTTTCTTCTGTGATAGATAAAAGACATAGCCGTCTATAATAAAGGCATGGACTATCTGAGCAAGCAGCACGCAAAGTCCTGCGAACACGAGCACGACCAGCGCACTGTACAGTTTATGCCAGAGGATCTTGCTCAGGTAATACATCACCGGCAATACGATCAGCGTCAAATAAAGGAGTGAGCGTTCTCCGGCCTCCAGCAAGCGCGTAAAGGTCAACCGCGCCGTTTCCTGCTGAGCACCGGCGCCGAATGCCGCGGCATACGTCGCATTCAAAAGAAAGCCTGCCTCGGACCAGATAAAAAAGACGCCGACTCCGACACCCGCGATATTAAAGATCAATTTCAACACTGTTTCCATGCAACCCTCCTGTCAAGCAGCAACGTATGCCGCAGGTATGTAAACATTCATGTAAGCATACCTTGGATAAGCCGTATCTGTCAAGGTTGGGGATGAGATCGATGATATTTGTTCCGCTCCTGTATCCGTTCCGTTCTCCGGCGGGGTGAGAGCAGGGGTGAGGGGGAATTTACCCCAGCGACACGGCGCCGGTTCCGAGAACTGATTCGATCTCGCTGATGAGCTTATCATTGGGATTGACGCGGATATCCCGGTCCACGGAGATAAGCGATTCTTTGCGCGCGGGATTCTGGAGGCGGAGGTAGACGGGGATATCGCCCTTGTAGCGAAGAAGGATGTCCTTGACCTTGACGAGATCATCCCGGGTCAGACCGGTTGCGTTGAACCTGATGTCCATCCTGCTCGTCCCTTTTTTCTTCACGTCCGCAAGCAGGTGAATGCGCACGGCCTTGATCTTGTTTCCCTGTTCGCTCTTGTCGAGCGCGCCCGCCACGATGAGCGGGGTGTCGGTGAGAAGGACGTCCTGCGCCGTCCTGTAGAGCTCGGGAAATACGATCACTTCCACCGTGCCCAGGAGGTCTTCAAGGTTCAGGATGGCCATCTTTTCGTTCTTCTTCGTCATTTTCGGCTTTATGCCGGCGATGATGCCGCAGATCGTGATTTCCTTGCCGTCCTTGACGGTGTCGAGAGTCTCGGTCGTTGCTGTCGCGTAGCGCTTCATGTCCGCTTCGAAGGCGGCGAGGGGATGACCGGAGATATAAAAACCGATGCTCTCCTTTTCGAAGGCCAGGCGTCGGCTTTCATTCCACTCGGGCACGTCGGGCAGGGCGGGTTCCTTGTGGCCGTCCAGGGAATCGAATATGCTGCCCTGGCCGATGGCCTCCTGCTCCTGCTGCTTGCCGCCGTGCTCGATGAGCATGTCGAGGGCTTCCATCATCTGGGCCCGACGGCTGTTCGTGAAGTCCAGTGCCCCGCACTTGATGAGCGCCTCGATCACGCGCCGGTTCACCCTGCGCTGGTCGATCTTTTTGCAGAAGTCCGCGAGCGAGGTGAACGCGCCTTTTTGCTCTCTCGCTTCGATGATCGCCTCGATGGCCGAGGTGCCGATGTTCTTGACCGCGGCAAGGCCGAAGCGGATCGAGCCGATAACGCTGCCGGGTTCGACGGTTTCGCGGTCATGCGCCTCGACCACGGTGAAGTCCCACCTGCTCTGGTTCGCGTCCGGGGCCAGGATGGTGATGCCCATCTCCCGTGCCTCGTAGATATACTTCACGACCTTGTCCGTGTCCTGGACCTCGCTCGTGAGCAGCGCGGCCATGTATTCTACGGGATAATGGGCCTTGAGGAACGCGGTCTGGTACGAGATGAGCGCATAGGCCGCGCTGTGCGATTTGTTGAACCCGTACTCCGCGAACTTGGCCATGAGGTCGAATATCTTTCCGGCCTTGGCCGGGGGTATCTTGCGCTCCGCCGCTCCGAGCATGAAGCGCTCCTTCTGCTTCTCCATCTCCTCGGGCTTCTTCTTTCCCATGGCCCGGCGCAGGATGTCCGCCTCACCGAGCGAGAAGCCGGCAAGGGCGCTCGCGATCTGCATCACCTGTTCCTGGTACACGATCACGCCGTAGGTGTCCTTGAGGATGGGTTCGAGCGTTGGAAGCTCGTACGATATCTTGGTCGCGCCCTTCTTTCGTTTGATGAAGTCGTCCACCATGCCGCTGCCCAGCGGTCCGGGACGGTACAGGGCCACGAGGGCGATCAGGTCCTCGAAGGTTTGCGGCTTCATCTTGATGATGATGTCCCGCATGCCCGATGATTCGAGCTGGAAAATGCCCGCGGTCTCGCCCCGGCTGAGCATCTCGTAGGTCTTCACATCGTCCAAAGGGATGTGGGTGATTGAGAACGGCTCGGATCGGGCGAGCGGCGCATGCATCAGACGCTGGTCGATCAGCGCCTCGGCCTTGCGGATCACGGTGAGTGTGCGCAGGCCGAGAAAGTCGAATTTCACGAGCCCGATCTTTTCAACGGCATTCATGTCGAACTGGGTCGTGATCTCGTTCTTCGGACCTTTATAGAGCGGAAGATACTCCGTCAGGGGCTCCTGGGAGATGACCACGCCTGCCGCGTGTTTGGACACGTGCCGGATCTGGCCTTCGAGACGGAGGGCGATCTCGATGAGCTCGGCCATGCGCGGGTCCCTGGACGTGAGCTCCTTGAGCTTCGGCTCCTGCTGCATGGCTTCTTCGAGGGTGATGTTCAGGGTGGTCGGGACGAGTTTGGCAGCGCGGTCGACCTCGGAGTAGGGGATGTCGAGCACGCGTCCCACGTCGCGGATAACTCCTTTGGCCATCATGGTGCCGTAGGTTATGATCTGGGTCACGTGGTCCGGGCCGTATTTTTCCGTGACATACTTCAGCACCTCGTCCCTGCGGTCCATGCAGAAGTCCACGTCGATGTCAGGCATGCTGATGCGCTCAGGGTTCAGGAACCGCTCGAACAGCAGATTGTACGGGAGGGGATCAAGGTCCGTGATCCTGAGGCTGTACGCAACAAGGCTTCCCGCGGCAGAGCCCCGGCCCGGGCCGACCGGGATGCCGTGCTCCTTGCCGTAGCGGATGAAGTCCCAGACGATCAGAAAGTATCCGGCAAAGCCCATTTTGCTGATCATTTCTATCTCATGTTCGAGCCTCTTTCGATAAACGTCGGGATCGAAGCTGCCCGGTCCGCGCACGGCCTCGATCTCCTTGAAACGCTCTTCAAGCCCCTTTTTCGCAAGCTCGGCCATGTAGGATTCACGGGTGTATCCCTCAGGAACGGGAAAATGCGGAAGGTGGTACTTCCCCAGTTCGATCTCAACATTGCAGCGCTCGGCTATGGCAATGGTATTCGCTATCGCCTCGGGGACATGGGAGAAGGACTTTTTCATCTCCTCCGGCGACTTCACGTAAAAGGTCTCCGAGGAAAACCGCATGCGGTTTTCCTCTTTCAGGGTCTTGCCGGTCTGGATGCAGAGCAAGGCATCGTGGGACTTGTGGTCGCCCATGCTCAGGTAGTGGCAGTCGTTCGTAGCGACCAGGGGTATGCCCGTATCTTTCGAGAGGCGAATGAGTTCCCGGTTCGCCTTGTCCTGCTCCGGGATGCCGTTGTCCTGCAGCTCAAGGTAAAAATTGTCCTTGCCGAGGATAGCGTGATATTCCTCCGCGGTCTTTTTTGCCGCATCATATCTATCCTGTAAAAGGAGAGCAGGTATCTCGCCGGACAAACAAGCGGTCAGGCCGATCAGTCCCTCGCGGTGAGCGGCAAGGAGCTCCTTGTCGATCCGGGGACGGTAATAGAAACCTTCGAGATATCCGGCGGTGACGAGCTTTACGAGGTTCTTGTATCCCGCGCGGTTCCTGGCCAAAAGGACGAGGTGGTAGGAGGCTTCCTCGTGCCTTCCCGCGGGCTGGGTCTTGTCGAACCGGGAACCGGGCGCGACGTACATCTCGCAGCCGATGATAGGTTTGATGCCGGCCTTCATGGCCTTCTGGTAAAAGTCGAGCGCGCCGAACAGGTTGCCGTGATCGGTAATCGCCATGGCCGGCATGCGGAGTTCCACCGCTTTTTTTATCAGGGTATCGAGATGGTTCGCGCCGTCGAGGAGACTGTACTCGGTGTGGAGGTGCAGGTGGACGAAATCGGCATGATGCATAGAGTAAGACCTGGAAAATAAGAAGTTGGGAGGTTGAGAGGTTAGGAAGTTAAGGAGTTCTCATCTTCAAAACTTCCTATCTTCTAAACTTCTCGAATGTCACGTGTTAAATGGAGGCGGCGATCGGATTTGAACCGATGAATGAAGGTTTTGCAGACCTCTGCCTTAGCCACTTGGCTACGCCGCCGTTTGCTGTTTATCGCTTTGAGTTGAGAGTTTGGAGTTGGAAGCCGGAATAGGAGTTGGGAGTTAAGGCAGATGTGTCTCCGAACTCCGAACTCATCACTCTGAACTGAATATATGGAGCGGGTGGCGGGACTCGAACCCGTGACCCCAACCTTGGCAAGGTTGTGCTCTACCAGCTGAGCTACACCCGCATTGTGTCTGGCGCTTATTACGCACGAAACTATAACAAAGTATGCCGTGCCTTGTCAACAGAAAAGTAGGCGCGCCATGAGAAGGTCAACAAATTGACAGCCGCAGGCTCGGCGTGGCCTGTGACCATGAGTCTGCGAGCGTGAGCTCAACCTGAAGGTTGCGGCCGCCTCAAACAGCGTTTTGTCTATTCCGGTTTGTATTGACGCGGTTCGGAAATTGTGGTAATTTGTTTTCACATTTTACACGGATAAATATAAGGAGGTTGACAACACACTACCTATGAACACTGTAAAGACCGTTGGTTTGATGGTATTTCTCACTGTGCTCCTCATCTTTGTGGGCGGGGCGATCGGCGGCAGGAACGGCATGGTCTTCGCTTTTGTTTTTGCCACCTTGATGAACTTCGGTTCATACTGGTTCAGCGACAAGATCGTGCTCAGAATGTACCGGGCGCAGCCGGTGAGCGATGCCCAGGCGCCTGAGCTGCACGCCATTGTCAGGAATCTCGTTCAGAAAGCGGGCATGCCCATGCCGAAGGTGTACATCATTCCCTCTGAGGCGCCGAATGCTTTTGCCACGGGAAGGAACCAGGAACACGCGGTCGTGGCTGTGACCGATGGTATCATGAGGATCCTGTCCCGAGATGAACTGGCCGGAGTGATAGCCCATGAACTGGCGCATATCAGGCACCGGGACATGCTCACCGGCACGATCGTGGCGACCATTGCCGGCGCCATCAGCATGCTCGCCCAGATGGCCCAGTGGGCCATGATCTTCGGAGGCGGCAGGAGAGACAACGACGACGATGGCAGCCCGATCGCGGCCCTCGTCATGATGATCGTGGCTCCGATAGCGGCCATGCTCGTGCAGATGGCAATATCGCGCACAAGGGAATTCGAGGCTGACAAAGGAGGGGCAAGGCTCGTCGGCAGTCCCTATGGGCTTGCGAACGCGCTCCTGAAGCTCGATCAGGGCTCAAAGGCCGTCCCCATGGACGCTAATCCCGCCACGGCCCACATGTTCATCGTAAACCCGCTTTCTGGAAAGGGGCTTATTAAGCTCTTCAGCACCCATCCACCCATCGAGGAGAGGGTGAAGAAGCTCAAAGAGATGGCCGGAAGGATGTAGAATTGCCGATTTCCATGCGGATCTATAGAATGAGAACATACCGGTCCTGTGAAGGTCACGGCCGGTATTTTTTTCTTACCTTACAGAACTTTTCCTCATATTGCTGATTGACAAAACCGTTAAAGTTTGATATATAAGCTTACTAATGCACCAGAGCAACAAATAAAGGCATATCCAGGAATGATCCCTATGCGAAACAGCAGGATAAGCGGCGTATCACCATGTAAAATTACATGATATAAATTTGAGGAGGTGCCGGAATGTTCAGAAAGATGTCGATATCGAAACGCTTTAGCCTGATCCTCATTATCATTTTTATCATTACCCTCCCGCTCATCACCTCGGTCATGTATTATTTCTTCCGCGAGAACGCGATCCGCGAGGTCGCGGACAAAGCGCTCCTTACCATGCACTCCATGGACTCGCTCAGGAAATACGTTGGCAAGGAACTCCGGCCTACGATCACTAAGGAACTGCCGAAAAAGTTCGTGCTCGAAGCCGCTTCGGGATTCTACATTCTGCGCAAGGTTTCCTATAATCTGCAGGAAGTCCAACCGAATTACCTTTACAAACAGGCGTCCTCCAATCCGCTCGCCCCTGAGAACAGGGCGGACTACTACGAGGAGTGGTTCCTCTCGCAATTTAAGGAAAACAGCAAACTGAAAGAACTCACCGGTTTGAGGACCGACCGCAAAGAGCCGCTCTATTATATCGCCAGACCGGTCAGGGTCGACAGGGAAGAATGCATGAAGTGCCACGGCGACCCCGTGACAGCCCCGAAAGAGCAGAGGGAAAAATACGGTACGACCGTGGGATATAATTATGTTATGGATTCGGTCGTGGGGAGCAACATTATCTATGTCCCGGCTTCCGTACCTATTGCCATCGCCACGAAATCTACGATGATGGTGGCCATTGTTTTTACCGGTTTGTTTTTCGTGCTCTTTGCCGTGATCAACATCCTTATCCGCAAGAGCATCATTCATCCGATAGAAAGCTTTGTGAAAACGGCGGAACAGGTGAGCAAGGGCCAATTCGACAACAATTTCGAGGTAAAGACCGAAGATGAGCTGAAGACACTCGCAGATGCGTTCACAAGGCTTAAGACGAGCATCATCATGCTCATGGACATGATGAAGAAGTCGGGAAAGTAAGAAATGAGAGATAGATACCGCCGACAGGACCCGTTAGAATTCATAGGCGGCAAGTTATGAATTGTAACCGTGATTAAAGCCAATAGTGCGGCATTTCTAACGGGTCAGGAGTCGGCGGTTTTCTCTAACGGGGTAAACTCCGTTAGAGAACAACGTTCTCGAACGATGACCGGCGGCTTTGCCCCGATAGAGGCCATGGATACTCTGGCGGGGTACGCCATGCAGCAGTCATGTCGATTTTCTCTAAACGGAGTAAACATAAATGCAGAAGCCCCTCGCTGACGTCATCGCGGAAATCAGCCGGTCCGGCAATACCGGCATTCTTACCATAGGCGTCAAGAACGACCCCTCGCTCTTCAAGATTTTTTTCCGGGCCGGGGCCATCTACCACATTACCCACGGGACCTGCCGGGACATGGATTGTCTCATAAAGCTCTCCGGCCTCGAACTTGAGGCGGGATTCTTCATGTCAGGCGCCCGTGTGGAAATAGCCTCCCAGATGCTTCCCCATAATGATGAGATCATCGCCAAAGCAAGGCTTTCAGGGAAAATGATTCTGTGGGATGAACGTACCTCGGCAGGAACAGACATCTCCGGGGAAGCCGCTTCGAAAAAACGTGTGTCTCAAGAGACCCCGGTTGAAGTCAGCACACTTATGCGGATGGAGGAAGAGCTTTTGAACATCGCGGGACCCGTCGCCCAAATGGTCCTGGATGGCGCCTACGGCAAGTGCAATCTTAAGAAGGGCGCTCCGATCAAGAGGTCTGATTTCAAGCGCCTGGTAGAAACGGTATCAGAAGGACTTCCTGAAGAGCAAAAAAAGACCTTTGTCGCGAAGTTCGCCTGATACCCCCGGCAACAAACGGCGATTCTCCCCCCTCAGGCGCGTCACGCTATAACCCCCTTGAATTCCTTGGTTCCTTGTGATATTGTAAATACTATACGCACAGTCTACCCGGATCCAATCCCGTCAATTTCGTTACCTAAAAGGCAGCTTTGCATCGATGCAAAACCGTTCGAAAGGGGGAAGGTTTGCGTTTCAAGTATATTGCTTATAAGTATACGAGAAGGTCAAGTCCTGACGCTTCGTTCCAGAGCATGATGGAATCTTTCAGCACCTGGGCTGTCCCGTCCTCCGTTGCCTGGCTTCCGCCGACGGATGTGTATGAAACGCCGGATGAGATCATTGTCTTTATGGAGCTCGCAGGCGTCAGGGAAGAAGATGTGACGGTCACGCTCTTCAGCGACATTCTGGTGGTTGAAGGAAACCGGATACAGCCCCTCCTCCGGGAGATGAACGCGTGCCACCGGCTGGGCATCAAATACGGCAATTTCAGGTCAGAGGTGTATATACCCTATCCGGTAGACCATGACGATGTAAACGCCGAGTATAAAAAGGGGCTTCTCAAGATCACGCTCAAAAGAGCCGATTAAACGCGAAGGAAATGATTTGAAGATTCATGAGATGCTGGGCAAATTGTTCAAAAGATCAGCGAGGAATATGGCAATGGAAGAAATGAAAGAACCGGAGATCGATAAGGCGCCGCCTGTGCCTGAGGAGCTTCCGCTCCTGCCGCTCAAGGACACGGTTGTGTATCCTCTCACCGTCTATCCTCTCGTCATCGGCAAGGAGCGGTCGGTCAAGCTCATTAATGAGGTGACCGTGGGAGATAAGATCCTGGGGTTGACAGCGCAAAAGAGACCGGATACGGAAACGTCTACGCTCGACGATATCTATGCCGTCGGGACCATGGCGCGGATACTCCAGATGATCAAGGTCCCGGACGGCACACTCAGAGTGCTCGTTCAGGGCATCGAGCGCATCAGGATAACCGGCTTTATTCAGACCGACCCGTTCATCAGGGCGCGGGTGACCGCCCTGCCGGACAAGCAGGAGAAGACCGTCGAGCTCGAAGCGCTCATGCGCGGGGTATCCGAGGTCTTCCAGAAGATGGTCTCGCTTACGCCGAACATGCCCGAAGAACTGTCAGCTGCCGCGATCAATATTGATGATCCTCGCCAGCTTGTTTATCTCATCGCGACGAACGTCAAGCTTGATCTGCCCCGTCGTCAGGAGCTCCTCGAAACCGACGCGGTCGGTGAGAAACTCACCATGTTGATGCAGCACCTGAACCGCGAGGTCGAGGTGCTTGAGCTCGGCAGAAAGATCCAGGGACAGGCCAGGGACCAGATGCAGAAGGCCGAGCGGGAGTATCTGCTCAGACAGCAGCTTGCCGCCATACGCAAGGAGCTTGGTGAAGAGGCCGATGAGGGCTCCGAGATAAAAAGCCTCCGGGAAAAGATCGACGCCGCAAAGATGACGCCGGAAGCCGAGAAAGAATCGAAGCGGGAGCTCGCGCGCATGGAGAAGCTCTCCGCCTCGTCGCCGGAATTTTCGGTGATACGCACCTATCTCGAATGGATGACGGGCCTGCCGTGGAGCAAGACTTCGTCGTCTCCGATCGATATCGCAAAAGCGGGAGCAACGCTCGACGAGGACCATTATGACCTCGAAAAAGTAAAGGGCCGCATCCTCGAATATCTGGCCGTGAAAAAACTGGGGCAGGAGCGTGACACGCAGGAGGGAACGAAGGTGCGTGAGCCGATTCTCTGCTTCGTCGGGCCTCCGGGAGTGGGCAAGACCTCTCTTGGCCAGTCCATCGCGCGGGCGCTCGACAGGAAGTTCATGCGCATGTCCCTTGGCGGACTTCATGACGAGGCCGAGATCCGCGGCCACCGCCGCACCTACATCGGCGCCCTGCCGGGACGCATCATTCAGACGATCAAGCGCGTGGAGACCAGGGACCCGGTGATCATGCTGGATGAAGTGGACAAAGTCGGGGCCGACTGGCGCGGTGACCCGTCCTCGGCGCTCCTCGAGGTGCTCGACCCGGAACAGAACAGGGATTTTCGGGACAACTATCTCGACGTGCCCTTCGACCTCTCGAAGGTCATGTTCATCACCACGGCGAACCAGCTCGATACGATACCGGCGCCGCTCCTCGACCGGATGGAAGTGCTCCATCTGCCGGGCTATACCGAACACGAGAAGCTCAACATCGCGAAGAAATACCTCGTGCCTAAAGAGATCAGGGCGAATGCGCTGAAACTCGAGGAGATCACGTTCCAGGACGATGCGGTCACGGGGATCATCAAGGATTACACGCGCGAGGCCGGGGTACGGAACCTCGAACGCGAGGTCGCGAACGTCTGCCGCAAGGTCGCGAAGGCTGTTGCTGAGGGCAAGTCTACACCAATTACGATCAAGGCAGAGAGCCTGCACGATTATCTCGGCAACCCGAAATTCTTCGCTGAAACAGCCGTCATGATCGACCGGCCGGGCATCGTGACGGGCCTCGCCTGGACCCCGACAGGAGGGGACATCCTCTTTATCGAAGCGACGATGATGCCCGGAAACAAGCAGCTCACCCTTACCGGCCAGCTCGGGGACGTGATGAAGGAATCGGCCCAGGCCGCGCTCTCGTACGTGCGTTCCCAGAC
>Ga0209342_10004157_pt1 | contig 15091 bp, 17 predicted proteins | sample RifCSP16_2_FD_184023 | JGI IMG/M metagenome (GOLD analysis project Ga0209342, IMG submission 184023) | Soil microbial communities from Rifle, Colorado - Rifle CSP2_sed 16_2 (SPAdes) (version 2) | ecosystem: Environmental > Terrestrial > Deep subsurface > Rock core/Sediment | place: Rifle... | reverse complement strand
CAGCATGAATTTCTTCTGTGGGAGCGGCCTCCCGGCCGCGATAAGCTTGATCGCGGCCAGGAGGCCGCTCCCACCAAAGCGCCACTTTTAAACTGAAAATGGAATTACCCAGTCTTGAGCCCTCGCGTCTTTATGTAGCGCCTGGAATATATCCTGAATTATTTTACGCTTTGGATGCTGCTGACGTCTCTTCCGGCCATGGTATCGTCAAAGCGGGCAAGCAATACATCCACTGCCTTGCCACCAATTTCAACAGCGGATGGATGGAACTTCTCGAAATTTGTACTGGTCATGTCCGAAGTATCGATGAGGATGATGGCCTTTGTATCACCCGGCTCCGCCTCCTTGAGTGTGGAGTCCTTCCAGATAACCTCCCCGTTTTTGTTATAGGCTATTGCTGATATTGAGGCCATTGCGCTATAGCTTTTCTTGCCTACACTTAATCCCATGACGTTGAGACTAGTCTTGCCGGAGGAAATCGAAAAATTCATCGTAATGCCGATAACGCCGTCCACACCCAGATCCTTGGCCAATTTTGCATACTTTTGCTCATCTGAAATGTACTTGTAGTTGTTCGCCACATTAATTGGATCGCTCATGAACAGAATTTTCATTATCCTTTCATCTTCTTTGAGACTTTTGTATGCCTTGCTTGTGAGCACGGTGCCCTCTGGCAGCAGGGTAAAATGTTTGGATTTGTCCAGAGCGCTAATGATTTTTGGATTCAGCTTGTTGATCAGCGGTTGGGTGTTGGTGCCCGGAATGTCGTCATTACTCTTGAACATTTGAGTCATGCCTTGTTCCCCTTGAAATGTTTTGAGCGAGGCAATTGACACGACAGCGAATCTCTTCTTGGCACCGAAGGCCTTTTTATCGACATCGGCAGCGCCGGTGATGACCATCGGGGCGCATCCTGAAGCCATCAAGCCGAAGAATATAGTCAAGGCCAAGCTGTACATTCTAAAAGTCCGCATGTTATCTCCCAAAGTTTGCATGTTATTTATCAGTAAGTCCCGTTGCCATAGTCTTCTATATGCCGCTGGCTTTGCGCCCTTGACTATCAGTAAGCTTGCCAAGTACGTGCAGATTATTGAGTGTCTCCGATAGTAGTCAATGCATACAGGATGAAAGGTCGAATTACCGGATGACTGGTAATTATTGAGGATTACATATTTGAAGACAGAGTCTCCGCATCTCGTAGGTCGGGCTACGCCCGACGCGGCGGGCAAAGCCCGCCCTACGGTAAATCACTTAACAGTCATGAATTATGTAAAGCTCAATAGCTGTTGTCTCACTCCATACCTTGAATTACTCCTTTGCGCCGGATGACTTATACTTGCGTCGTATTCGATATGAGGCGAAGTAGGGATGGCCTCAGAATCAGGACTGAGGATCGAGGACTGAGCTACAAGCGGTGTAGCGGTTATTACTCAGTCCTGAGTCCTCGCACCTCAGTCCTTAGTTTTAGGAGAAATGATGTGACCCGTGTAAAAATTTGCGGCATTACTCGCGTGGAAGATGCACTGGCCGCCGCACACAGCGGCGCGGATGCAATCGGGCTGGTGTTCTATCAGCACAGCCCGCGCCACGTCAGCATCGATCTGGCCGCTCGACTGGCTGCCGCGCTGCCGCCGTTCGTGTCCGTGGTCGGGCTGTTCGTGGATGCCGATGCCGCCTTGGTGCGCGAGGTGCTGGCGCGTGTGCCGCTGGATCTGCTGCAATTCCACGGCGATGAAACTCCGGAGTATTGCGCGCAATCCGGCAAACCCTATCTCAAGGCGATCCGCGTCAGGGCAGGGGTGGATTTGCTACAATGCGCTTCCGATTTTCGCAGTGCCAGGGGATTGCTGCTGGATGCCCATGTGGAAGGCGTGCCGGGCGGTACCGGTAAGGCTTTCGACTGGGCATTGATCCCCAAACGATTGCCGCTGCCAGTGATATTGTCCGGCGGATTGGATGCAGCAAATGTCGCGGCAGCGATCAAACAGGTCCGGTCTTACGCGGTGGATGTGTCCAGCGGAGTAGAGGCGAGCAAAGGAATCAAGGACGCGGCGAAGATCGTTGCGTTCATCAAAGAGGTTAAACAGATTGACTTACAATTATCCCGATAGCAGCGGCCACTTCGGCCCCTACGGCGGCATTTACGTCGCCGAAACCCTGATGGGCGCGCTGGAAGAGCTGAATCAGGCTTACGAGAAGTATCGCCACGACCCCGAATTCGTCGCCGAACTGAATTACGACCTGAAGCATTTTGTCGGCCGTCCCAGCCCGATCTATCACGCCAAACGCTGGTCGCAGCAACTCGGGGGTGCGCAGATCTACCTCAAACGCGAGGACCTCAACCACACCGGCGCACACAAGGTGAACAACACCGTGGGGCAGGCATTGCTTGCCAGGCGCATGGGCAAGCCGCGCGTGATCGCCGAGACCGGCGCAGGCCAGCATGGCGTGGCCACGGCGACTGTGGCGGCGCGCTACGGCATGGAATGCGTGGTGTATATGGGTTCGGAAGATGTGAAGCGCCAGGCGCAGAACGTGTATCGCATGAAGCTGCTTGGTGCGACGGTGATCCCCGTGGAGAGCGGCTCCAGGACGCTCAAGGACGCGCTCAATGAAGCGATGCGCGACTGGGTGACCAACATCGAGAACACCTTCTATATCATCGGCACGGTAGCCGGACCGCATCCGTATCCGATGATGGTGCGCGATTTCAATTCCATCGTCGGCAAGGAGTGTGTGGTGCAAATGCCGGAACTGGCGGGCCGTCAGCCGGATATGGTGATCGCCTGTGTCGGCGGCGGTTCGAATGCGATGGGGGTGTTCTATTCCTACATCGACATGCCCGGCGTGAAGCTGATCGGAGTGGAGGCGGGCGGGCATGGCATCAGCAGCGGATCACATGCTGCCCCTTTGACCACCAACAGTCCGGTCGGCGTGTTGCACGGCAACCGCACCTATCTGATGCAGGATGCGGACGGCCAGATCATCGAGACGCATTCGATCTCGGCGGGACTGGATTACCCCGGCGTCGGCCCGGAACATAGCTGGCTGAAGGACAGCGGGCGCGCCGAGTATGTCGCGATCAACGACGACGAAGCGCTGCGCGCCTTTCACGACCTGTGCCACCTGGAAGGCATCATCCCCGCGCTGGAATCCAGCCACGCGCTGGCCCATGCCGCGAAGATCGCGCCGGGCATGGGCAAGGACAAGGTGCTGCTGGTGAATCTGTCCGGGCGCGGAGACAAGGACATGGCGACCGTGGCAAGCGCGTCGGGCATTACATTCTGAAATGAGTAGCATGACAAGGTACTGTTCCAGTTGTAGTCGTAGGGTGGATAAAGTGCCGCCAGGCGCGTATCCACCATTCGATCGGTGGATACGCCGCTACGCGTCTTTATCCACCCTACCGGCTACTTTTATTGTTCCGGCTCATCCGGCTTAGGATCATTATGTCCCGTATTCAAGCGGCTTTCGACAAGCTCAAGCAACACCAGCGCAAGGCACTCATTCCGTTCTTCACGGCAGGCGATCCGCATCCCAAATTCACCGTGCCGCTGCTGCACGCCCTGGCGGAAGCCGGGGCGGACGTGATCGAACTGGGCGTGCCATTCTCCGACCCGATGGCGGATGGTCCGACCATACAGCGGGCTTCCGAGCGCGCACTCAAGCATCATGTCGGGCTGCATCATGTGCTGGACATGGTGGCCGAATTCCGTCGCAGCGATGCCGGCACGCCCATCGTGCTGATGGGTTATGGCAATCCGATCGAGGCGATGGGCTGGGAGACGTTTGCCAGGCGTTGCGCCCAGGCCGGCGTGGATGGTGTGCTGACCGTGGATTTCCCGCCGGAAGAGGGGCACGAGGCGTTTGCGCATCTGGAGAAGCACGGCATCGATCCGATCTTCCTGCTCGCGCCGACCAGCACCGATGCGAGGGTGGAACGCGTTGCCAAGCAGGCGCGCGGTTATGTGTATTACGTCTCGCTGAAGGGCGTGACCGGCGCGGGGCATCTGGATCTGTCCGCGATAGCACAAAAGATCCCGCAACTGCGCAAGCACATCAAGCTGCCCATAGGCGTGGGCTTCGGCATACGCGATGCTGCTACCGCGCTGGCCGTGGCGAAGCTGTGCGACGGCGTGGTGGTGGGCAGCCGCATCGTGCAGGAGATCGAAAACTCGACAGAAAAAAATGTCATCGCCAATGTGAGCAAACTGGTTAAAGAATTGCGCGTGGCGATAGATCAAAAGTAGGTCGGGCTCTGCCCGACATGGTGGGCACAGCCCACCCTACCAAGTCACCGCATAGATTGAGGAGGAAACACCATGAGCTGGTTTCAAAAATTATTGCCGCCGAAGATCAAGCGCCGTTTGGGCGATGCCAAGAAGAACGTGCCGGAAGGTCTGTGGCACAAGTGCCCGTCCTGTCAGGCGGTGCTGTATTACTCCGATCTGGAAAAGAACCAGAGCGTCTGCCCCAAGTGTAATCATCATCACCGCATCACGGCGCGCGTCCGTCTGGACCTGCTGTTGGATGGCGAAGGCCGGTTCGAGATCGGTGCGGAAGTGTTGCCGGTGGACACGCTCAAGTTCAAGGACAGCAGGAAGTACTCCGAGCGCCTGATCGCTTCCAAGCTCAGCACGGATGAAGACGACGCACTGGTGGTAATGCAGGGCAGCATCCATGCGCAGCCGGTGGTGGCGGCGGCTTTCGAATTCAACTTCATGGGCGGCTCGATGGGCTCGGTGGTGGGCGAGCGTTTCGTGCGCGGCGTGCAAGTCGCACTGGAGCAAAAATGCCCGTTCATCTGCTTTTCCGCCAGCGGTGGCGCGCGCATGCAGGAAGGATTGTTGTCGCTGATGCAGATGGCCAAGACCTGCGCCGCGCTGACGCAGTTGAGCCAGGAGCGGTTGCCGTTCATCTCGGTGCTGACCGACCCTACCATGGGCGGAGTCTCCGCCAGCTTCGCCTTCATGGGCGACGTGGTGATCGCCGAACCCGGCGCACTGATCGGCTTCGCCGGTGCGCGTGTGATCCAGCAGACGGTGCGCGAGACATTACCGGAAGGTTTTCAGCGCGCGGAGTTTTTGCTCGAACACGGCGCGATCGACATGATCATCGACCGGCGTGAGATGAAGAATCAGCTGGCGACGCTGATCACTTTGCTGACAAAGCAATCTGCTGCGGCGGAGATCGAGGCGGCCTAGTGATGCCATGAGCATAGAGAAGGGAAAATCTGCGACAGACCAGAACCCGTTCATATGGAACGAACTGGTTACTTCCGACCAGAAGAGCAGCGGTGCCTTCTTCAGCCAGTTATTCGGGTGGTCGTGCAAGGAAGTTGATGCAGGACCATTCGGTATCTACACCCTTTTTCAGATAAATGGACAGGATGTCGCCGGAATGATGAATCCTACGCCTGACACACCGGGAAAAGGGTCGTTCTGGCATTCATATATCGCGATAGAAGATATCGAACTATGCGCTAAGCGCACCCCTTCGCTCGGCGGAAGCGTTGTCGTGCCTCCTCATGATGTCCCGGACGTTGGCAGGGTTTGTGTTGTGGCAGACCCGACCGGAGCCATCGCACACCTGATGCAACCGTTGAAGCGGGCGTAGGGTGCGTTCCACGCACCATGGTGCGTGGAACGCACCCTACAAAAAATGATATGCCCAACACCCTGGCCGACTGGCTGACCTACCTCGAAACCCTGCACCCAAAAACCATCGCGCTCGGCCTGGAGCGCGTGGCGCGAGTCAAACAGCGGCTGAATCTTCAACCTGATTTCCCCGTCATCGTGGTCGGCGGCACCAATGGCAAAGGCTCGGTGTGCGCGATGCTGGAAAGTATCCTGTATGCTGCTGGGTATCGCGTCGGCTGCTATACCTCGCCGCATCTGCTGCGCTACAACGAGCGCGTGCGCATCGCCAAGCAGCAGGCCAGCGATGCCGAATTATGCGCTTCCTTCGAGAAGATCGAGCAGGTGCGCGGCGACATCCCTTTGACCTATTTCGAGTTCGGCACACTCGCCGCGATGCAATGCTTCATCGCGCATAAGGTGGATGTCGCGATCCTCGAAGTCGGGCTGGGCGGCAGGCTGGATGCGGTGAACGTGTTCGATGCCGACTGCGCGGTTGTGACCAGTGTGGACATCGATCACACCGATTATCTGGGCAACACGCGCGAGCAGATCGCTTTCGAGAAGGCCGGCATCTTCCGTAAAGGTTGTGTGGCGATCTGTGCGGACAGCGATGTGCCGCAGGCGATAGAAGAATACGCCAAGAAAATCGGTGCACAACTTTGGCGGATAGGGAAGGAGTTTGGTTTTGCTGAAAACCTTCCCCTCTCCCCTTCCCCTCTCCCGCTTGCGGGAGAGGGTGCCCGACAGGGCGGGAGAGGGCAGTGGAACTACCGCAGCTCAGTTGGTATGCGTAATTCTTTGCCATACCCTGCCCTGCGCGGTGCATTTCAACTGCACAATGCCAGCGCCGCACTGGCGGCGCTGGATGCGCTGAAAGAGCGCCTGCCGGTGAGCATGGAGGCGGTGCGGCGCGGCTTGAACGAAGTGCAGTTGGCAGGACGCTTCCAGTTTGTGCCGGGCAAACCGGCTTTGATTCTGGATGTGGCACACAATCCCCATGCGGCGCGGTCGCTGGCGCAGAATCTCGCCAGTCTGCCGCCCTGCCCGCACACTTACGCGGTATTCGCGATGCTCAAGGATAAGGACATGGCAGGCGTGGCGGCAGCCCTTGATGCGCACATCGATACATGGCTGGTGGCAGGCATAGACACAGCACGCGGTGCGACAGCCGGGGAACTGGAGCAAGTGCTGCAACAAGGGCGGGTACGCGGCGGGACCAGAGCCTTCAGCAGCATCGCCGAAGCGTTGCGGTATGCCTATAACGCGGCAGGCGAAAATGATAGAATCGCCGCCTTCGGATCGTTCTATACGGTGGCGGAAGTGATGGTTTCAAGAGGGTTGCGTATCACCTAACGTGTAGGGCGCAATAACCCTGTCCTGAGCTTGTCAAAGGGCAACGGGCATTGCGCCGTATGAGTCTGGTGCAATGCGCTCTGCTTATTGCACCCTACAACTGCTATTGAAATAATACTCGGCATAACAAATTTATTGAGGTTCACCAACAAATGGCAAAACAGCAATCAGACGATGAACAGAATCTCAGGCGCAAGGCGCGTCGCCGTTTGATCGGTGCGTTCGCGCTCACGCTGGCGGTGGTGGTGATACTGCCGATGGTGCTGGACAGCGAGCCCAGGCCGACCGGACAGGACATCGACTTGCGTATCCCTGCTCCCGACGAAGTTGGCGAGTTCGTGCCGAAAATAGCGGTCTCGGATGTGGCAGCGGTTTTACCCTCAAGCGAACTCCCAGTCGTGCCTGCAGTGCTGCCGCCTGCCGCACCCGGTAAAGCGCCGGGCAAGGAACAGCCGGTCGCCAATCAGAAGGCAATGTCAGGGGACAAGGAAAAGCCGGGTGTTGCTGCCGAGGGTTATGTTGCGCAGATTGGCGCATACTCGAATGCCGATACCGCGAAGCAGGAACTGGACAAGCTGAAAAAATGGGGTTTCAAAGCCTATACCGAAAAGGCCGCCGGCATGATACGTGTGCGCGTCGGCCCGTATGCTGATCGTGAAAAAGCCGAGAAAGTGCGCCAGCAACTGGAAAAACATGGGCTGCATCCGGTAGTCATGAATGCCAACGGCTCCTAAATGACCGGATTTGATTTCGCTGTAATCGCAATATTACTGGTTTCGCTATTGTTCGGTTTGTGGCGCGGTTTGCTTTATGAAGTGTTGTCGTTGCTGGGCTGGCCGCTTGCGTTCATGTTGAGCAATATGTACGCGGATGGTTTTGCGCAGTACCTGCCGATCCCTGTCCTGAGCAATGTCGAAGGGAAGCAGGAGATGTTGCGCACCACTGGAGCCTATGCGCTGGTGTTTATCGCCGTAATGATCGTATGGGGCGTGCTGGTCTGGGCGCTTTGCAAGCTGCTGAGGGCGATCGGGCTGGGCCGGCTGGACAGGATGCTGGGTGGACTGTTCGGGGTGTTCCGTGGCGTGCTGGTGGTGCTGGCTGTAGTGTGGCTGGCCGGAGTGACGGATATTCCGGAACGGCCATTCTGGCGCGATGCGCAGATGAGCAAGACGGCGGAGGATGTTGCCTTGCTGGCGAAGGCATGGCTGCCGGAGAACATCGCGCAGCGCATCCATTACCGGGCGCGCAATTGATTTCCGGGCAGTTAATTTTTTGGGATGAAAAATCATGTGCGGCATTCTTGGAGTGATCTCGCAAGCACCGGTCAATCAGCTGTTGTATGACGGCTTGCAAGTCTTGCAACATCGCGGTCAGGATGCCGCCGGCATTGCCACGCTGGACGGTTATACCTTCCATTTGCACAAGGATAATGGGCTGGTGCGCGACGTGTTTCGCACCCGCAATATGCGCGCGTTGATCGGTAATGCAGGGATCGCGCATGTGCGCTATCCCACTGCCGGTTCTGCGGCGGATCATAACGAGGCGCAACCGTTCTATGTGAATTCCCCGTTCGGCATCGTGCTCGGACACAACGGAAATCTGACCAACGCAGATGAATTGAAAGAGCAGTTGTTCGTGGAGGATCTGCGCCATGTCAACACCAATTCCGATTCGGAAGTGCTGCTCAATGTGCTGGCGCACGAATTGCAGAACAAATCCAGGCAATACCGCCTCGATCCGAAAACGATCTTTGCGGCGGTGTCCGGCGTGCATCAGCGCTGCCACGGCGCGTATGCGGTGGTGGCGTTGATCGCGGGCTACGGCCTGCTGGCGTTCCGCGACATCTTCGGTATCCGCCCGCTGGTGATCGGCGTGAACGAAACGGCACAAGGCAAGGAATATCTGGTCGCATCGGAAAGTGTGGCACTCGATACGCTGGGTTTCAAGTTCCTGCGCGACATCGCCCCCGGCGAAGCGGTGTTCGTGGATTTCAACGGCAAGCTGCACAGCCAGCAATGCAGCGACAAGGCCAGCCTGAACCCGTGCATTTTCGAGTATGTCTATCTGGCACGCCCGGACTCGGTGATCGACGGTATCTCGGTGTATGAAACGCGCTTGTACATGGGCGAATATCTGGCCGACAAGATCAAGCGCACCTGGAGCGAGATCGATATCGATGTGGTGATCCCGATCCCCGAATCGAGCCGCCCCAGTGCATTGCAATTGGCCAATCGGCTCGACATCCCGTTCCGCGAAGGATTCGTGAAGAATCGTTATATCGGCCGCACCTTCATCATGCCGGGACAGGCGATGCGCAAAAAATCGGTGCGCCAGAAGTTGAATGCCATCGGTGTCGAATTCAAGGGCAAGAACGTGTTGTTGGTGGATGATTCCATCGTGCGCGGCACCACCAGCCGCGAGATCGTGCAGATGGCTCGCGATGCGGGTGCGCGCAAGGTCTATTTCGCCTCTGCCGCGCCGCCGGTGCGCTTCCCGAATGTGTATGGCATCGACATGCCCAGCCCGAAGGAATTGATCGCCACCGGACGCAGCGATGAGGAGATTTGCCGCGAGATCGGCGCGGACCGCATCATCTACCAGGACCTCTCCGATCTGAAGGCCGCTGTGAGCAAGGCTAATCCGCATATCAGCAGCTTCGATGCATCATGCTTTGATGGCCGCTACATCACCGGCGACATCACCGCCGCGTACCTGAATGAGGTTGATGCGCGGCGCAGCAAAGGCAAAGCCGGGCAGAGCGATGCTGCCAATCAGATGGCACTCGATCTGGCGGAAGTCGGAGAATAATCTGAGCAACGAGGACACATTGTCCGAACCCACATCAGAGAAGAAGATTTGACATTTCGCTGCGGCAGGTGCTACTTTTTGTCTGCGCCGATTTGAGGAACAGCTTGCGGGCGCATAATAAATACAGCTAAAGCGTGGGAAACCCGGTTTGGCGCTAAGCTTTCCGGGTTTTTTGCTTTCCCCGGTTTTTTTCAGAGGATGCACATGCCAAATAATACAAACCAGCCTAATACATATCAACCGGAAACCCTGGCGGTGCACGCCGGAACCGTGCGCAGCCAGTTCGGCGAACACAGCGAGGCGCTGTTTTTGACCTCCAGCTTCGTGTTCGAAAATGCCGCGCAGGCCGCCGCGCGTTTCATCGGCGAGCAGCCGGGCAACATTTATGCGCGCTTCACCAATCCGACCGTCACGATGTTCGAGGAACGGCTCGCCGCGATGGAAGGCGCGGAGCAATGTATCGCCACCGCCTCGGGCATGTCGGCGATACTGGCGTGCGTGATGGGCGTGCTGAAGGCGGGCGATCACATCGTCGCATCGCGCAGCCTGTTCGGCGCGACGGTCAACCTGTTCAATAACGTCATCGGGAAATTTGGCGTAGCGACCACCTACGTTTCCGCCACGGACGTGTCCGAGTGGCAAGCGGCGGTTCGCCCCAACACCAAGCTGTTCTTTCTGGAAACGCCATCCAATCCGCTCACCGAGATCTCCGACATCGCGGCGATTGCCGCAGTGTCCAAAAAATGCGGCGCGCTGCTGGTGGTGGACAACTGCTTCTGCACGCCTATCCTGCAACGCCCGCTGCAACTCGGGGCCGACATCGTGATTCATTCCGCCACCAAGTACATCGACGGCCAGGGCCGCGTGCTGGGCGGCGCGGTGCTGGGCAGCAAGAAGAATCTTGAAGGGGTATATCAGTTCCTGCGCACCGCGGGTCCTACGATGAGCGCGTTCAATGCCTGGATATTCCTGAAGGGCATGGAGACGCTGAAGATCCGCATGGAGGCGCACAGCGCCAATGCGCTGGAACTGGCGCGCTGGCTGGAAGCGCAGCCTACCGTGCAGCGCGTGTTCTATCCGGGCTTGGCTTCGCATCCGCAACACAAGCTGGCGATGAAACAACAAAAAACCGGCGGCGGCATCGTGTCGTTCGAGGTCAAGGGGGGCAAGGCAGCCGCATGGCGCGTGATAGACAATACCAGGCTGTTGTCCATCACCGCCAACTTGGGCGACACCAAAACCACCATCACCCATCCGGCCTCTACCACCCATGCGCGCATCACGCCGGAGGCGCGCGCGGCGGCGGGCATCACGGATGGGCTGATCCGCATCGCTGTCGGTTTGGAGGCAGTCGCAGACATACAGGCCGATCTGGCGCGCGGGTTGAGAGGTTAGTCGTGGACATTTTGGAGACACATGAAACCGTAGGGTGGGCTGTGCCCACCATGTCGGGCGTAGCCCGACCTACATTTGGTTCCGGCTCGTCCGGCTTCGATTGATGGACGTTCTCGCCGCACAAGTCGGAGCACTACTCAAAGCCCACGGCCTGATGCTGGCTACGGCGGAATCCTGTACCGGCGGCGGAGTCGCGCAGGCCATCACCGATGTGTCAGGCAGCTCTGCCTGGTTCGAGCGTGGCTTCATCACTTATTCCAATCTGGCCAAACAGCAGATGCTGAGGGTGAGTGAGGAGACGCTCAAACAACACGGCGCGGTGTCCGAGGCGACGGTGCGCGAGATGGTGGCGGGCGCGCTGGCAAACAGCGCGGCGCAAGTGGCATTGGCAGTGACCGGCATTGCCGGACCGGATGGCGGTACGGCAGACAAGCCGGTCGGTACGGTATGGTTCGCCTGGGGAATCAAAGGCGGCGCGACGCATTCGCAACGGCATCAGATAGGCGGAGATCGTGCTGAAGTGCGCGCACAGGCGGTGCAAATCGCCTTGCAAGGTGTGGTTAACTTATTGAATAAACGTACGGAAATGGCATAGAGCAGAAAAAGAACGAACGTTCTGTTCAAATGCCATTTGTTGTGCCATAATCCTCGCACCAATTTTTCAAGGGGAAAACAAAATGGACGACAACAAGACCAAAGCACTCGCCGCAGCACTGGGGCAAATCGAGAAACAATTCGGCAAAGGCTCGATCATGCGCCTCGGCGAACATGATGTGGCGCGCGACATACAAGTCGTTTCCACCGGATCGTTGGGCCTGGACATCGCGCTCGGCGTGGGCGGCTTGCCGCGTGGCCGCGTGGTGGAAATCTACGGCCCGGAATCGTCCGGCAAGACCACGCTGGCCTTGCAGGTCATCGCCGAGATGCAGAAGCTCGGCGGCACGGCGGCCTTCATAGACGCGGAACACGCGCTCGATCCGCAGTACGCGCAAAAGTTGGGTGTGAAAGTTGAGGATTTACTGATCTCGCAGCCGGACAACGGCGAACAGGCGCTGGAGATCACCGACATGCTGGTGCGTTCCGCCTCGGTGGATGTCGTGGTGATCGACTCGGTCGCCGCACTGACGCCGAAGGCCGAGATCGAAGGCGAGATGGGCGATGCGCAAATGGGTCTGCATGCGCGCCTGATGTCGCAAGCCTTGCGCAAGCTGACCGGCAACATCAATCGTTCCAACACGCTGGTGATCTTCATCAACCAGATACGCATGAAGATCGGCGTGATGTTCGGCAATCCTGAAACCACCACCGGCGGCAACGCGCTCAAGTTCTACGCCTCAGTACGCCTCGATATCCGCCGCATCGGCGCGATCAAGAAAGGCGACGAAGTGATCGGCAACGAGACGCGCGTCAAGGTGGTGAAGAACAAGGTCGCCCCACCGTTCCGCGAAGCGCTGTTCGATATCCTGTACGGTGAGGGCATCTCGCGCGAAGGCGAGATCATCGATCTCGGCGTGCAGCACAAACTGGTGGAAAAAGCCGGCGCCTGGTATGCCTACAAGGGCGAAAAGATCGGCCAGGGCAAGGACAACGCACGCGAGTATCTGCGCGAGCATCCAGCGGTTGCGCGTGAGATCGAAAACAAAGTGCGCGAAGCGGTCGGCGTAGCGCTGCTCGAAACCGGTGAAAAACCAGTCTTGAAAGTCGTTGAGAAGAAAGCCTGAAATAAGCCTGCGCGCGCGCGCCTTGCAGTACTTGGCGCGCCGCGAATACAGCCGTGCCGAGTTGCGCGGCAAGTTGCTGCCGCATGTGCAAGCGGACGAAGATTTCGAGCAGGTATCACCTGTAAATCTGGATGCGCTGTTGGATGATTTAGCCGCGCGCGGATGGCTATCCGATGAGCGCGCTGCCGCTCAATTGGTACACGCCAAGCGCAGCCGTTTCGGCACTCAGCGTATCACCCACGAGTTGCGCCAGAAAGGTATCGCCGAGGAACTGATCAGCGCTGTGTTGCCGGAATTAAATGACAGCGAGCTGGCAGCGGCGCGCGAGGTGTGGAAGAAGAAATTCGGCGTTATGCCGCAGGATGCCAAGGAAAAAGCCAAACAAGTCCGCTTTCTGCAATCGAGGGGGTTTTCGATGACTGTGATCTTCAAGGTGATGCAAACTTCTGACCCTGAGGGTTGACTATGCCTGTTATATTGCGCTACAAAGGCTACACGTTTTTCTTTTTCTCGAACGAGGGCAACCCAAGAGAGCCGTTGCACGTGCATGTGAGAAAGGCGGAAGCGACAGCGAAATTTTGGGTCGAGCCGCAAGTCGGGGTGGCGGAAAATTATGGCTTAAGCAGCCAGGAATTGAATGAGCTAGCGAAGGTGGTTACCGACAACCGCCCATTGATAGAAAGGACATGGCATGAGTTCTTTGGCTAAAACAGTGAGTTTCGATGCAAATACAATGTGGGTGGATCTTGCCGATGGCCGCAAATTGGGCGTGCCATTGGCTTACTTTCCACGCCTGTTGAATGCCACGCCCACACAACGCGAACATTATGAAATCAGCGGTGGTGGTAGCGGATTGCATTGGGATGAGATTAACGAAGACATTAGCGTTGAAAACTTATTACTCGGCATAGGTGACAGAACCAGAAGCCCTTTGATGGTCGCCTGAATTTATTGCAAGCCCCCTTTCATTCCTGCGAATTTAATGATGGATTTGAATCTCGATAAATCATGTGTTGATAGGTATAAAAGTAGCTCACAAATCGCCAGAGTTCTTACGGAAAGTTGGGTGAAATAGATTAGCTATTGTCCTTCTTGTGGTAATAAATATTAAACCGATCAAGACCAAGGCGGATTACCGCGCGGCTCTCAAGGAGATCGAGGGATTGATGACGGCGCGCGCCAATACACCGGAAGGAGAGCGGCTGGATGTGCTGGCCACACTGGTGGAGGCTTACGAACGCAAACATTACCCGATGGCGTTGCCTGACCCGATCGAGGCGATCAAGTTCCGCATGGAAAGCCAGGGCTTGAAGCCGAAAGACTTGCAGCCGATGATCGGCGGGCTGAACCGCGTGTATGAAGTGCTGAATCACACGCGTCCGCTGACGCTTTCGATGATTCGCCGTTTGCACGAAGGGCTGGGCATTCCGGCTGAATGTTTGATCAAACCTTCCGCGCATCAGCGGCAGGCGACTTGAGTTCGCGTAGGGCGGATGCCTCTAGGCGATCCGCCGCATGAATCTTCGAATTTGAATCCGTGTAAATACTCTTCCACCTATGGAGTAATTATGGTATTTTCAAAGCCGTTATTTTCGTTTTTAGTGGAATAGGAATCTATGAGAATCGCACTACTGTTTGTCTCCTTATTAATTTCCGGTTATTGCTTTGCAGAAGTTCAGGACAAGACTTCACTATGCATGGAAGGGTTGAAGAATGACGGCAGGTTCTCTTCAATCGCAAACAATCTGGTGCTCGATGGACAGGATACGGCCAGCCCCAAAATGCTGGCTGACGAGACACGCCCGGATATACGGCAGCTAAGCGCCATAGCCGAATTGATAGACGCCAGATCGGAGTGCGTCAATCTCAGTCCAAGCCAGGTTTCGATCAGCCTGCATTTCGCTTTTTTGGGTCTTGTGCAGGACTTGTATAACGGCAAGATGACTTTTGGTGAATTCAACAAAAAATGGCATGTGCTGTTTGAGGAAGTCACAAAAGATCCCGAAAAAATACTCGACCAGCCGTCTACTCATCAAAACCACCATTAACAGTTTGTTGAATTTATCCCCCAAACACGTCTACCGAAATAAGGGTAAAGCGTTAATGGTGGAGGCGAATTAAAACGAAAGCGAGATGCGGTATGCGAGGAGCAGATATAACTCAGGAAAGCTTGTT
>Ga0209342_10004155_pt1 | contig 15095 bp, 18 predicted proteins | sample RifCSP16_2_FD_184023 | JGI IMG/M metagenome (GOLD analysis project Ga0209342, IMG submission 184023) | Soil microbial communities from Rifle, Colorado - Rifle CSP2_sed 16_2 (SPAdes) (version 2) | ecosystem: Environmental > Terrestrial > Deep subsurface > Rock core/Sediment | place: Rifle... | reverse complement strand
GGCTGTGGTGGTGGAGGATAGCGGGGGCCGGGGGGGTAACCCCGGCCCCCGCTACGTTGAGGCGGAGCCGCACGTCAATAGTCATCCGCGAGAGGTGAGAAAACCATGCGAATGTTCAAGATCGCAGCCGTAGCCCTGGCGAGCGCCCTGATCGGCGTCGCCGTAGCCACGGCGGTGTTCCAGCCCTGGTCTGACGAGGATAGCTCACGGGCCCCAACGTCCGCAGCTTCACCATCGGACACTTCGGCGGATCGCTCCGACGGAGAGGCGGCGCTCTCCTCTGACTGCCTCCCGGCCGCCGACATCTACGATTCGCTTCGGCCCGCCGTCGTCGAGATAACGAGCGTGTCGGGCGGCCAGAGTCCGTTCGGGCCGCGTTCGGGCGGCTCGGGCAGCGGCATCGTCATCGATAGCGACGGTTCCATCCTCACCAACAACCACGTCGTCGCCGGTGCCGACAGCCTGGAGGTGAGGTTCGCCGACGGCTCGGTCGCCCCTGCGACGGTGGTTGGCCGCGACCCCGGAAACGACCTGGCCCTCGTCCGCGCCGAGCTCGATGGTCAGGAGCCGGCGGCCGCGCCCCTCGGCGACTCCGACGCCGTGCGGATAGGCGATCCGATACTGGCCCTCGGCAACCCCTTCAACCTCGAGGGGACGCTCACGCAGGGGATAGTCAGCGCCCTGGACCGGACGTTCTCCAGCGGCGGGAACACACGCCCCATCCGGGACATGATCCAGATCGACGCCGCCGTCAACCCGGGGAACTCCGGCGGGCCGCTGATCAACTGCCAGGGCGAGGTGATCGGCGTGAACACCCTGCTGGAGAACCCAACCGGTGACAACGTCAACGTCGGTGTCGCCTTCGCCGTGCCCATCAACGCCGCCAAGCGGTCCCTGGACGAGCTGCGCAGCGGCAGCACGGTCAGCCACTCCTGGCTGGGGATAGCGGGACAGGAGATCACGCCCGCCCTGGCCGATGACCTCGGGCTATCCGTTGAGGCGGGGGTCTACGTCACCCTGGTTGCCTCGGGGAGCCCGGCCCAGGAGGCCGGCCTCCGGGGGGCATTTGATTCCGAGACCGAGGCGAACAGCAGCGCGTCCGTGCCCAGAGGGGGCGACGTCATTGTGGCCGTCGACGGTCGGGACGTGGCTAGTGTGGAGGCGCTGGCCGCCTACCTGGACGGCGAGAAGAAGCCCGGGGACACCGTGACTCTTCAGGTCGTCCGCGAGGGGAGGGAGCTGTCCGTTGAGGCTACGCTGGCCGAGTGGCCTGCGTGACGGGAAGTCGCGCCGCTCAGACCCGCGCGCGGCGGCCGCAGCCGTGGCAGGTCCAGAGTTCGTAGCGCCTGCCGGGCCAGCCGCCGGACTCGCTCTGGAATATCCAGACGTCCGGCGCCGCGACGATGGTCTCGGCGAGCCAGCGGAGGCGGGCCTTGGGCCGCTGCTCGACGTCCCAGGACCGGTTGCCGCAGCGCTTACAGGGAGGGCCGTTCTCCTCTCGGCGAACGGCCCCTTCAGCCGGCGTCTCGCTGGCGGTCACACTCAGGTGAGCAGCTCAAGGAACTGCCGGAGCATGCGCGCGGTCGCGCCCCAGATGCGGTGGCCCTCGTAGGTGTAGGCGGGCACCAGCACCTGCTTCCCCTTGTGCTCCCGCACCTCAAGCTCCATGTTTCGCTCGTCCATGAGGTGCAGCAGCGGCACCTGGACCACGCACGACACCTCGCTCGTGTTGACCACGAACGGGTACTCGGAGTTCGTCGAGAGGATGCCCACGTAGGGCGTGACCCGGAAGTTGCTGATGGTCAGCATCTCGTCCAGCTGGCCGACGATGTCGACGTCGTCCGGCCGCACGCCGATCTCCTCTGAGGTCTCGCGCAGGGCGGTCGTCTCCAGGCAGTCGTCGCCGTCGTCGCAGGCGCCGCCCGGGAACGATATCTGGCCCTTGTGGTGCTCCACCTGGTGCGTACGTTCGGTGAACAGCACGTGCGCCTCGCCGTCCCGGTCGTAGACCAGGAGGAGGATCGCAGCCGGGGTCGCGCCGCTCGGCTCCAGGCGCCGTGGTATGTAGTCCGCCAGCGCCTGGCGCGTCCGCTCCAACCATTCGTACGCAGCCATAGCCAGAATTGATATTACCACGAATCCGCCGTGGGCGGTCGTTCTACCCTCCGCCAGCGCGGAGTTGCGCCATCCGTTCCCGGAAGCTAAGCATGTCCCAGAACGACCAGCCCCGGCCGGCCACGTCTCGGAGGTGGCGGTAGGCGCCCGCCCGCGCCCTCATCAGCGCCGGCTGCTCCCCACCGGCCGCGTCCTCGCAGAGGATGAGCAACCGCTCCACCAGGGCGCGCAGTCTGCTGTTGCGGGCGCTCAGAGCGCTGATCGTCAGCGACCCGTCAGCCGGCTCTGCCAGGGCCGCCTCCGCCTCTCCCGCAAGCGTCGTGTCCAGAGGGCGAACCGCTACGGCGGCGCCGGCCAGCAGTTCGGCGAGCGCCTCGTTGTCGCGGTAGAGGTTGTCCGCCGACCCGTCCAGTTCGTTGGCCAGCATCTCCAGCAGCATCTGCGCCGTCTGGAGGGCGTCCTGTCCGAACAGCGATTGCACCTCGCGCCCGATGTCCGACGCCAGCAGGCCCTGGAGCCCGCGGAGCACTTCGACAGACGTGGGGCGCACTCTACACTCCCATCAGGTCCATGATCTCAAGCTCCAGTCGGTTGATGTTGCGTCCAACCAGCGCCATCATGATGCTCCGCGTGCGCCCATCGCAGAAGGAGCGGGCGCCGGTGAGGAATATCGCCGCCAGCTTCACGTTGCCCAGCACCTCCCAGAAGCGGACGCTTTCCCGGTGGACGGTAAGGCCGCTCGCCCCCTCATACAGCCGGTAGAACTCCTCCCGCGGCATCAGCCCGCCGATGCGCTCGTCGCCCGCCCAGCGCCAGGGCCGTATGCAGGCCCAGGCGATGTCCTCCAGCGGATCGCCCAGGTGGGCCATCTCCCAGTCCAGGAACGCCTTGATCTCGCCGCTCTCGTCGAACAGGAAGTTACCCGTGCGGTAGTCGGCGTGGACGAGGACGATGCGCTGGGCGGGCGGCGGCAGGTGATGCCGGAGCCAGCGGAACGCCGCCCGCAGCAGCGGCTGCGGCTCCAGGGAGTCCCTATCGACAACTGCCTCCCACCTCTCGATCTCCGTCATCCCGCAGGCCGCGGCGTCCGCCGGCGGGACCAGGCACTCCAGTCCCAGCGACCGCCAGTCCAGGGCGTGGATTTGGGCGACCACGTCGACGAAGCTGCGCGCTATCCGGTCGTGGACAGCGACGAAGCGCGGCTCGTACAGCAGCTTCTGGGCGCTCACCTCGCAACCGTCGACGCGCTCCATCACGAAGAACGGCCGCTCCAGCCAGGCTGGGTCGGGTTCCAGCCAGTACATTCGCGGCACCGGCACGCCCTGCGACCAGACCGCCTCCATCACCCGGAACTCCGTGTCCCGGTCGGTCTCCAGCAGGCTGGCGTCGGGGTCGCGCCGGAGCACGAACGCGCGCGCCACCTCGGTGCCGCCCTCGCGCCAGCGGGCGTCGAACGACCACGTCTCCCGCGAGGCGCCGCCCGGCAGGCGCTTGACGTCCTGAACGGCTATCTCTGCCGCCTCCGGGAGGCGGCTCTGAAGGTATTCCGCTACTCGCTCTGCCTGCACCATGACACAAAATTGGTGGGCCCGGGAGGATTCGAACCTCCAACCAACCGGTTATGAGCCGGTCGCTCTGCCCTTGAGCTACGGGCCCGCCCGCCTGATTGTATCTCCGCCCCTATGACTATTCAAGGAAGGCGGACCGTCCGGCCGGGCCCGCTGGTTCCTGTAACAAGCCGTTTGGGGCCGCGTCTCAAGGTTTGAGCGAATCATGCCGCCGCTCCAAGGCGGCCTAAGAGAGGCTACCATGACCAAGCCAAGCGATTTCAGTCCGGCAGCCGCCCTTGAGATGAAGAACGGCGTCGCGGGGAAGGAGTCCACGCGTAGCCGCTGGCTCCTCCGCGCTGTAGGCGTCGTCGTGCTCATGGTTGGCTGGGCCGCCGTAAGCCTCCGCGACCTGGGCACAACCGCCTTCTTCGTCGATTCCGTTGCCTTCGTGGTGATGGCGCTCTACGCCTTCGCGGCCGCCGCCCTATCCCGGATTCATGCCGTCAGCGAAGAGCGGAAGTTGCGCCTCCGCCTGCTCGTCCACAACATGGAGCTTGAGAACATGTCCATGCGCGACGAGCTTACCCAGCTGTTCAACCGTCGCTACCTGTTCGACCGGCTCGAGCGTGAGCTCGATACGGCCCGGGGCTTCCAGCGCCCGCTGGGCTACATCGCCATGGAGCTGCGCTCGCTCTCCCGCATCAACGATACGTATGGCTACCAGGCTGGAGACCAGGTCCTCGCCGCCTACGGACGCCTCCTCATGGACTGCACCCGCGCCAGCGACATCCCGACCCGGATAAGCGGCAGCAAGTTCGGCGTGATCCTGCCCGATACCTCCAAGCGTGGCGCCTACACGATGGTCGAGCGCTTCGCCCAGTCGCTCTCCACGGCTACCCTGACCGGCGACGAGAGGTTGGATGGCGCGCTCGTCGTCTCCTTCGGCGTATCCGGCTACCCCTGGGCCGCCGACACGGCCGGAGCCATCGTCCGGCAGGCGGAGATCGAGATGGACGCCGGGTCGGACGCGCCGCCCCCTGATACGGCCGAGTCGGACAGCGTCCCCGCCGCCTTCAGGGCTACCGGCGACGGCCACGACGGCGCCTAGCGGCCCGGCGCGGCCCGTTAGGCCAGGCCGTGCTTCTCTACCAGCGACTCCACGTGGGCGATGTCCGAGTATACGCGCTCTTTCATGGCCGGCCGCTGGTCGTCCGGCACCGGCGCTGACGGTGCGCTCACCATCACCCCGAAAAGCACGCCGATGATCTGCCAGATCGCGATCGTCACTAGCTCCGACCCGTACAGCCACGCCTCGCGGTCTATCGGCCGGCCCAGGCTCCGCTCCAGCTCGTCCAGGTAGTGCCCGACCAGATCCTCGACGTTCGGGGGCTGCTGGTAGGCCAGGAATCGCCCTACGTCCGCCGACGATAGACCCTCGCCGACGATCTCCCAATCGATGACGACCGTCCGAGCGCCTTCCGGCGTCTCCCGCAGCCCCAGGTTCCGGTTGTCGAAGTCGTAGTGGCAGAGGGTGCGCGGCAGGTGGCGGATCTTCTCCAGGAGGCGCTCCGGCTGCCGGTACAGCCCCTCGATCGCGCGCCGCGTCTTCGGCGGAAGGGAGTCCATCAGGTTAACGACCCCCTCCGGAAACCAGGGCCACTTCCCCACGATGTACGCGGACGGCTCGGCGGGCGCCTTCATGCCGTCGAGCACGTCCACCACGCAGCGGTAGAAGTAGTCCACCGGCTGCTCCAGCCGCATCAGCCAGGGCTGGCGCAGGATCTCGTGCCGCTCCCAGAACGCCGCGTGGAACGCCGCCAGGTGCGATAGGATGAGACGGATCGTCCCGTCCGGCAGCACCGCGTGCATCCCCAGCGCCTTCATCTCCGGCCGCACGTCCTCCACGAACGCCCAGTACTGGTCGCGCGCCGGGTCCATCTCGACGTGGACGTACGGGACGTGGAAGACGCCGGGCACTAGCTTGTAGAGGCCGGTCTGGAACGCCTTCAGCTCGCGGTGCTCGGTGTCGCCCGTGAGCATCATCACGGCGTCCATGGGTGGCAGCACCCGCAGGATGACGGTCGAGCGGCCGGGGCCGTCGCGGCCCCTGTACTCGAACGCGATCTCGTAGAACTCCTTGTCGCCGAAGCGGGGAAACTCGAACGGGTCCGCCGTCACCGTGAACGACGTGACGTCCGCCGCCGGATCGCCGAGAAGCTTGGCCGCCACCATCGACAGGTACGCGGGCGTCAGCTCGTCAACCGTACGTGGGGTCTCAGCTTCGCTCATGACTCACTCCGCGAGGAACTCCGAGACCGCCTCCAGGAAGCGGCCGAGTTGGTCATGGTGTACCCAGTGGCCGGCGTCCTCGATGGTCACCGCGCGGTAGCTGGGGATGGCCGCCGCGCGCCCCGACTTCTCGGGGTCCGGCGCCCACGACTCCGCCCCCTTGACCAGGAGCACCGGCGCCGTGATCCGCGACCAGATGTCCTGCGCGTCCTCCAGGTTGAACTCGTACGGGGAGCGGATGCGCACGTAGTTGTCGAACTTCCAGGACAGCGTGCCGTCGTCGTTGCGGCGGGTGCCGTGGAGGGTCAGGTAGTGCGCCATCTCCGGCGTCAGGTGCGGGTTCGCTTCCATCATCCGCCGCGTGGCGTCCTCAACGGACGCGTAGCGCCGCGGTTCCCGGCGCTCCATCTCGTGCATGTGGTCGATCCACTCGCGCATGCGGATGTGGGCGGGCCGGTGCTCGAGTGTCGGTGGGCCCAGCCCCTCGATCGCCACGACCTTCAGCGCCCGCTCCGGGTAGGTGCCGGCGTACTGCAGCGCGACCGCCCCGCCCAGCGAGTGGCCGATGATCGTGAGCGGGCCGTCGCCCAGCGACGCTACCAGCGTGGCGATGTCGAGCACGAACTCCGGCAGGCTGTACATCCCGCCCAGGGCCCAGGCGCTATCGCCGTGGCCGCGCAGGTCCGGCGCGTAGATCGTGTAGCGGTCGTGCAGCGCCATCGCCACCGGGTCCCAGTTGCGGCAGTGGTCGCGGCCGCCGTGGATCAGGACCAGCGGCGGCCTGCCACCGTCGCCCCAGACGGCGTAATGCAGCTTCAGCCGCTGCGAGTAGTAGTAGCGGGACTCCGGCTCGCTCATGTCCCCTGCTGCATCATCCGGTACAGCGACCCGTAGATCCCCACCTCGCTCCCGGGGATGACGAACGCGCCGCACACCTTCTCGTAGTACTCCCGCGGGCCGACGCCGCCGATGATCGCGTAGGCGTAGCCGGCCTGAAGCATCGATTCCAGGCAGCGGAACAGCAGCGCCCCGCCGACGCCTCGCTTGCGCTCTTCCCGCTGCACGCCGGTTGGGCCGAAAAAGCCGCGGCGGGTGCACTCATAGGCCCCGAAGCCGACGATGCGGTCGTCCCTCTCCGCGACGAAGGCCGTTATCGGCGACTGGCGGTAGGCCAGGTCCGCCTCCGCGGCCCACAGCTCCCCGAACGTCTCCGCCACGAACCTGCGGTAGCGGGCGTGGTCCCAGGGGTCGGCCCGGCGCACGGCGACGCCGGCCTCCTGGGCGCGCCGGTAGTAGGGCGAGGCGTCCGGGAGATCGTACAGGCGCACCAGCATATCCGGCATCGCGCGGCTATAATAGCAAAACCGCTTCTTACCGGCAGGCTCCCCGAAGATGGCCCGACTCAAGCTGCACGTAACCCCCGGCGCCCGCGAGGACGCTCTCGCGGGCTGGCAGGCCGATTCGCTCAGACTGAAGGTGCGCGCGCGCCCCGAAAAGGGGCGCGCCAACGAAGCCGTCTTGCGGCTACTCGCCCGCCACCTGGGGCTTCCCCGCTCACGCCTCGCGCTCGTGCGCGGCGCCGCGTCGCGCGACAAGCTAGTCGAGGTGGACGGCCTCAGCGATGAAGAGCTGCGAGCGCGGCTGGACCGAGCGGCTCAGTGACCTCGGCTGCCGGGTGCACGACCACCACCGGCACCGGCCCCTCGATCACGTCGTCGGCTACGCTGCCCAGCGCCCAGCGCCCGCTGGAGTAGCGGCTGCGAGAAGCCATCACCACCAGGTCGGGCCGCATCTGGCTCACGAACTCCACGATCGCCTTGCTCGGCTGTCCCCGCTCCACTACTGCGGACGTGATCACGTCCGGGTGCGCCGTCCTGAACTGCTTCAGGTAGCTTCGCGCGACCTTTACCATGTGCCGGTCGATCTCCGGCGGGTACGCCTCCGGCATCCCTAGCTCCACGCCCGAGACCAGCGGCGGCACCACCCGCAACAGCGTGACCTGCGCGCCCATCGTGCGCGCGATCTCGACGGCGACCCCGACGGCTGACTCCGATTCGCGGCTGCCGTCCAGCGGCAGCACGACGGACCGCACGCCGACTGGCCCTGTCGGCGGGCTCTGCAGGATCGCCGGCCCAACGACGAGCACGGGCACGCTCGACCCCCGCAGCACCTTGTCCGCCACGCTTCCGCGCCTGCGGCCGAGGGTTCCCCGCCGGCCGTGGCTCGCCATCACCACGAAGTCCGCGTCAAGCTCGGCCGCGGCCAGCATGATCTCGAACGCCGGGTGACCGGCCCGCACCGCAAACGTCACGAAGGAGCCTTCCAGGGCGGCGGCGATATTGCTCAGGTACGTATGGAAGTACCGCGTCCCCTGGTCTCGCAACACACGCGCGTGCGCCTCGCCGACGGTCTCAAGCTCCTCCGGCAGCACTTCCCAGACGGAGAGGAGGGTCAGCTCACAGCCGGTCCCGTTGGCCAGCGCCTTCGCGTAGGGCACCGCCGTCTCGGACAGCGGGGAGCCGTCCAGAGGCACCAGTATTCGTCTCATGTGGGCACCCCCTGCGTCAGAACTTCGTCCAGTGGTACCAGCGACCGAGTGGCATCGCCATCAAGACAACGTCGTGGTGGTGGCCAAGCGGGTCCACCGCGCCTCCTTCAATGGTGGCCACCCGCAGGAAACCCAGCCACTCCGCCGCCCGGATCGCCTCCTGCTCGCGGTCGGCCACCAGTTCGAACATCACCTTCTCCAGGCCGGCGTCGTCCGCCACGTCGCAAAGCTCCCGGATGAGCGCAGTTCCCAGGCCGCGCTCCCGGTACTGCGGGTCGACCACGACCCGGATCTCTCCGATATGGCTGCGGGAGTTCCCCCGCCGGCGCACAAGCACCGCGTCCGCCACCACCCTCGGCCCGTCCAGCGCCAGCAGGGGCAGCGCGCGCCGGAAATCACGCTCCCGCACCCAGCGGTCGACGATCCGGGGTGCCGTCACGTCCTCCTTCAGGAAGAAGCGCTCGTCCTCCGCGATACGGAGGAAGAAGTCTAGGAGCGCTTGCTCGTCACCGTCGTCCAGCACCCGTACTAAGACGCGACCGCCATCGCGCAGGCAAATCTCCTTCGGGAACGCCCCTATCGCCGTGACCACTGCGCTCATCTCATCATCCCCCATAGCGGTTACCCAGTCGCCGTGTCGCCGTGCGCCTCCTCCGTCCGCCAGAGGAAGACCTTCGATTCGTCGTCCAGCTTTCCGGGTCTTACCAGGAGCACGGGCCGCGCGCCGCTGTAGAGCACACGCCCCGCCACGCTCCCGAAGATCACCGTGCGCAGCCCTGTGCGCCCGTGCGTGGCCATGGCGATGACGTCGATCTCCGGCGTGCGCGCGTAGGAGACGATACGCTCGGCCGGGTTGCCAAACTGCACTACCGTGCGCACCTCAATGCCCAGCTTGCGCAGGGGCTCCGCCTTCTGCTCCAGGTACGCCGCCAGCTCCCCTTCGCGCCGCTCAATAGCCTGGGTCTTGGTCTCCACGTACTTGGGCGCCGCGCTGGCGAACCGCACCGCCGGCGCCGAGAGGCTCAGGAAGATGAACGGCTGCACGGTCTCCGTCGGCCCCTCGATCGTGGCCGAGGGCACCTCCCCCACCGTGAGAAGCGTCACGACTGCTCCAGTCCCGGCGACCAGGTCGGCGACGACAGGCAGCACCGCTTCCGACAGCGGCGAACCGTCCAGCGCAACCAAAACGCCTCGGTACATCGCCTTCCCTCCCTTCTTGTCTCCACCGTCAGCGTATGCTACGCCGGGCCCGCGCCCTAGGTACGACCATACCCAGGGGAGGGGGCCGTTCGGCCCTTTCCCTCAGCTACCCTATGCTATAATTTGGCTGGAGAGAGGTTGGAAGAGACGGCCGGCGCCCGCTTGTCAAAGGAGCCTCGATGACCTCTGAAAGAGGAGGCGGGCAGCCCCAGGCAGCGGCGGTTACTGCTGGTCGGGCGTCGGCTACGATCTGAGGAGCGTGGCGCGCAAGCACCACGCTCTTTCTAGTGCTCGCGCTGAATCGGAGGAGTAGGCGATGATCAGGACGGTTCTGGTACCCCTGGACGGCTCCAAGGCGGCGGAGGCCGTGATCCCTTACGTTGAACTCGTGGCCTCCCGCACCGGGGCGGCCGTTCACCTGCTCACGGTGCTTCACGACCAGGACGGAGAAGCATCGGCCCGCGATGCCCTGGCCTACCTGGACGAGCAGGTCCCCGCGCTGGGTTCCCTCTCCTGCTCCACAAGCGTGAAGTCCGGCGATGAGGCGCAGGCGATCCTTGCCGAAGCCGACGCGGCCAACGCCGACCTCATAGCGATGAGCACCCACGGCCGCACCGGCCTGATGCGCTGGATCCTCGGCAGCGTCGCCACCAAGGTGCTCCACGGCTCCTCGCGTCCCCTCCTCCTCGTCCGCGCCCACGACCAGGCGGAGGGTCCGCCAGCGGCCATCGATCGCATCCTCGTCCCCCTGGACGGGTCGCGGCTGTCGCTCGCTGTGCTCCCCTACGTGGAGGAGCTGGCGGCGGCGCTGGGTGCCGGCCTGGTCCTCTACAACGCCGTCCTTCCCCTGGACATCTACCCCGGCACGGAGATGACCCCGGCCCGCGTCGGCGGCATCATCGATGACCTGCTGGCGCAGGGGCAGGCCTTCCTGGCGGAGGTGGCTAAAGAGATCGAGGGCCGGGGCAAAGTGAAGGTCAGGAGCGTCGTGACCATAGGCTTCCCGGTCGACGAGGTGGTGCGCGTGGCGGCGGAGGTGAACGCCGGGCTCATCGCCCTGGCCACGCACGGCCGCTCCGGCGTCAACCGCTGGGTCATGGGTAGCGTCGCCGACGGCGTCGTCCGCCGCTCGCCGCTGCCCTGCCTGCTCGTGCGGCCGCAGGAGGCCGCGGGGGAGGAGAGCTAGTGGGAGGGGGCTCCTACCGCCTTCTGCGCGTCTTCGGCATAGATATCCTCGTCCATTGGAGCTGGTTCGGCATCTTCGCCCTGCTCACCTGGTGGCTCGCCCAGGGGTTCTTCAAGGACGAATACGACTGGACCGCCGGCCAGCGCTGGGCGGCCGCCGTGGTTGCCGCCCTCACGTTCTTCACCTCCATCCTCCTCCATGAGCTGGCCCATTCCCTGATGGCGCGGCGAGAGGGGCTGCCGGTCAACAGCATCACGCTATTCATCTTCGGCGGCGTGTCCGCCCTGGGCGGGGAGCCCTCCACGCCGGGCCAGGAGTTCCGTGTGGCCATCGTCGGCCCCATCGTGAGCTTCGTGCTCGCCGCCGCCTTCGGCGCCGCCGCGGTCATCGGCGAGCTCAGCAACGCCAGCGACGAGCCCCCGGCCGCCATCGCCCTCTACCTCGCGATCATCAACTTCGCCGTCGGCGTGTTCAACATGCTGCCGGGGTACCCGCTGGACGGCGGCAGGGTGCTGCGGGCCGGGCTCTGGGCGCGCGGGCGCAACCTCCTCCTGGCGACCCGCAGGGCGGCCCTGGCCGGGACGTTCCTCGCCTTCGGCCTGATCGCGCTGGGCGTCGTCTCCATCCTGGCGGGCAACTTCGTCGGCGGCGCCTGGTTCATCGTTATCGGCTGGTTCCTGCGCAACGTCTCCGAGGCCTCCTACCAACAGCTCCTGTTCCGGAGCACGCTCGAGGGGACGGCCGTCGGCGAGCTGGTGAACCGGACATTCGAGGCCGCCTCCCCTGACACGGACCTCAATACCGTGGTGCAGGAGTTCATGCTCAGCGGCGGCCAGCGCTGCGTGCCCATCGTCGCCGGCGAAAACCTTCTCGGCCTGCTCACCATGGGGGACCTGAAGCGCGTGCCCAGGGAGGAGTGGGCGGCCACGTCCGTCTTCAAGGCGATGACCCCGCGCGAGAAGCTGTACGTCGTCGACGTCCGCGAGGACGTCACGGAAGCGATGCAGGTGATGGCACGGGAGGGCGTGCACCAGCTCCCCGTCATGGAAGGCGGCCTGTTCATCGGGTTCATCACGCGGGCGGACGTGCTGAGGCTGATGCAGCTCCGCAGCGAACTGGGGTCGGCCGGTGACGCCCCGGCCTCTTGAGACCTTCCCCAAAACCCCTTGCCTCCGCGCTATAATTGACACGGAATGACCGGGAATAGCGGGAAGCTGCTCAACCTCGGCACCTTGCGGCTGCTGGCGATCGTGGCGCCGATCGTCTTCGCGCTGGTCCTCGGCCTGACCACCGATCTCTGGCTTGACCGTGCCCTGCCGGGGCTGTGGCCGGAGCTTGTGGCGACAGGCGTCGTGGCGGTCGGCGCCGTCATCTTCTCGTCGTTCATCTTCTGGCTGTTGCGCGGCGTCTACGGCCATATCGACGAGCAAAACCGCGAGCTTGAACGCAGGGCGCGCGAGCTGCGCCAGCTTAGCGAGCTGGAGCGCGCACGCGCGGAGGAGTGGAAGGCCTTGTTCGAGCTGGGCGAGGAGGTCACGGCCTCACCCGAGATGCAGGGCCTCCTCGACTCCATCGTCGGCCGCGCCAGGGACCTCCTGCACACCGACATCGCGGCCCTCATGCTCCTCTCCGAGGACGGGCAGGAGCTGCGGATGGCCGCCCAATCCGGCCTTCAGACCCCCGCCCTGCGCACGCTCACCCTGCTACGAGACCGAGGCCTCCAGGGTCTCGCCCTGGAGATGGGCGCCCCTGTCCTGGTGAGCGACTATCAGTCGGATGAGCGGCTGAAGGACCGGCCGGCCAAGCTCGTCGCCGAGGAGAAGCTCGTGTCCCTGGTCGCGGTGCCCTTCTCCGGCAAAGGACGGACACTTGGCACTCTAACCGTGGGCAACCGCAGGCGGACCGTGTTCACGGGCCACCAGGCGGAGCTCCTGCGGAACTTCGCCCACTGGACCGCCGTCGTCGTCGAGACGAGCAGGCTCTACGAGCAGCTGCAAAACCTGGCCCTTTTCGAAGAGAGGGAGCGCATCGGCATGGACCTCCACGACGGCGCCATCCAATCGATATACGCCGTCGTGCTCCGGCTGGAGGACTGCGTCGAGCGTCTGGGCGAGCGTCCGGAGAAGGTGGCGCCCGGGCTTGAGAAGGCGATGGACGACCTCAACAAAGTGATCCAGGACATCCGCAGCTACATCTTTGACCTCCGGCCTGAGGTCCAGCAGGGCGACATCACGTCCGCCCTCCAGGACCTGGTGCAGGGCGTGCGCGTCAACGCCCTGATCGACACGGATCTGACCGTCGAGGGCGACCTCAACGGCGCTCTCACGGAGGAGCAGGCGATGTCCCTGTTCCGGATCGCCCAGGAGGCGATGAGCAACGTGACCCGTCACGCCCAGGCCTCCTCCCTTCGTGTCAGTCTGGCCACGGGACCCCGTTCCGTCCGGCTGGAGATCGCCGACGACGGCATCGGCTTCGATCCCGCTGCGGAGCGGCCGGCCGACCGGCGCGGCCTCCGCAACATGGAGGAGCGCGCCCGTGGCCTCGGCGCCAGCCTCTCCGTGGAGAGCGTCTCCGGGAGCGGCACCCAGGTGAGGGTCGAGCTACCCCTGCCCGGCGTGCGAGAATAGGCCTATGGCCAAGGGTACCGTCAGCATCCTCATCGTCGACGACCACGAGGTCGTCCGCATGGGGCTGCGCACGCTCCTGGAACGGCGGCCCGGCTTCTCCGTCGTCGGCGAGGCGGGCACCGTCCAGGACGCCGTGCGCGTCGCCCGCCAGGCCCAGCCGGACGTGGTCGTGATGGACATTCGCCTGCCCGACGGCAACGGCGTCGAGGCCTGCCGCGAAATACGTGAGGAGCGCCCGGAGACCAAGGTCATCATGCTGACCTCCTACGCCGACGATGAGGCGCTCTTCGGCTCGATAATGGCCGGGGCGTCCGGCTACCTGCTTAAGCAGACGCGCGGCCAGAGCCTGGCCGAGGCGATAGACAAGGTGGCCAAGGGCGAGTCGCTGCTCGACCCGGCCGTCACGGACCGGGTCCTGGAGCGGATGCGCCACCTCGCCAGCGGGGAGGGTGACGAGCTGTCGGCGCTGTCACCCCAGGAGCGCAAGATACTTACCCTCATCGCCGAGGGCAAGACCAACAAAGAGATCGCCCAGGAGGTGTTCCTGAGCGACAAGACGGTCAAGAACTACGTCTCCAGCATCCTGAGCAAGCTCAACCTGCGCCGCCGCTCGGAGGCCGCCGCCTTCATCGCGGAGCGCAAGGCCCGCCGCCTCGACTGACGCCGGATAGCGCGGAGCCCGCCTTCCGGTCGTCCTCTCCGGGAAAGCGGGCTCGCCACCCCTCCCTCGGCCGTGCGCGGACGCGACCAGTAGTCGGGAGGCGGCTTCGCGCGGCCTCAGGCTGCGCGCCCCGAGGGCGCGGTGGCCGCGCGTTCCAGGATGCCGGTCAGCCGCAGCGCCGCCTCCTCCCGGTTGTTGAGGACGTAGCCGCACTGGATACAGGCCACATATAACCCGTAGAAGTCTTTCTCTTCGTGCAGGTCGCCGCGGCAGCGTGGGCAGGCCTTCAGCCAGTACATCTCCATCACTCCTTCCCGGTCTCGTCTGCGTCCACCCACACGATAGCCGTCGCCTCCTCCTCGCCCACCGTCCAACCGGCCCGATGTAGAGGGGCCCAACGGCCCGTTCCCGCCGTGACCTCCGGGAGCCCCGGCGCTCGCCTTCCCCGCTCTCCGTTTGCGTGGTACACTCCCACGTTGGCGCCCCGTTGGGCGGAGTCGGAGGAAGTATGCCGGCGGATAGCTACTGGCCGCTCTGGAAATACCGCGCGCTCTACGAGCGCTCCATCGCGGAGCCGGAGGCATTCTGGGCGGATGAGGCCCGCAAGCTGGAGTGGTTCCGCCCCTGGGACACGGTGCTGGAGTGGGACCCCCCCTTCGCCCGCTGGTTCATCGGCGGCCTCCTCAACGCCTCCTACCTCTGCGTCGACCGCCACGTGCGCTCCTGGCGCAAGAGCAAGGTCGCGATCTACTGGGAGGGCGAGCCCGGCGATTCCCGCGTCCTCAGCTACTCGACCCTCTACCGCGAGGTCAACCGCTACGCCTCCGTCCTGAAGCGCCTCGGCATCGGCAAGGGGGACGCCGTCGCGCTCTACCTGCCCATGGTGCCGGAGCTGCCCATCTTCATGCTCGCCTGCGCC
>Ga0209342_10004154_pt1 | contig 15097 bp, 10 predicted proteins | sample RifCSP16_2_FD_184023 | JGI IMG/M metagenome (GOLD analysis project Ga0209342, IMG submission 184023) | Soil microbial communities from Rifle, Colorado - Rifle CSP2_sed 16_2 (SPAdes) (version 2) | ecosystem: Environmental > Terrestrial > Deep subsurface > Rock core/Sediment | place: Rifle... | reverse complement strand
CATCGAGCTGCTCGAGGACCTCGCGGCGCTCCTCGAGCAGCTCGATGCGCGGCGTGCTCACGTCGTGGGACTGTCGATGGGCGGCCGGTTCGCGCTCGATTACGCGGTGACGTATCCCGACGGCCCGCGGTCGCTCGTGGTCATCGACGGCGTCATTGGCGGCTGGCAGTGGTCGCGGGAGTGGATCGCCGCGTACGCGCCGATCGTGGAGGCCGGCCGGCGGCGCGACGTCGCGCAGGCGAAGTCGCTGTGGCTCGGGCTCGCGCTCTTCGCTCCGGCACGCGCACGAGCGCCGGTCGGGGCGCGCCTGAAGCAGATGGTCGACGACTACTCGGGCTGGCATTTCGTCAACCAGAATCCCGAGCGGGCGGTGTCGCCCCCCGCGGTGGGACGGCTCGGCGCCATCCGCGCGCCGACGCTCGTCGTCGTCGGCGAGCTCGACCTGCCCGACTTCCAGCGCATGTCCGAGCGGCTCGAGCACGACATCCCCGGCGCGCGCCGCGCGACGATCCCCGGCGCGGGGCATTTCGCGAACATGGAAGCGCCGGACGGGGTCACTCGCGCGCTGCGCGAGTTCCTGCTCCGCGGCTGAGTGCGAAAACCGCGCCGCAGCACGACGCGCCGACAGCGCGCGCTTGACGCGCGTCAATGGCCCCGCGTCACGGGCGCGTGATAACCTCTTCTGGATGAACGACCGGCCGCGAGAAACGAGCCCTGTCCGCCAGCCGCAGGTTCGCGCGACGCCGAAGGGCCGCCGCGTCGATCCGGAGGCCCTGGCCGAGGTCCGTCGGCTCCTCGGCGCCGCGCCGCGCCGGCGCGATCTCCTCATCGAGCACCTGCACCGGATCCAGGACCGCTACGGCCATCTCTCCGACCGCCATCTCGTCGCGCTTGCCGCGGAGATGAAGCTCGCGATGACCGAGGTCTACGAGGTCGCGACGTTCTACCACCACTTCGACGTGGTGATGGACGGCGACGCGGCGCCGCCCGCGGTCACCGTGCGGGTGTGCGACTCGATCGCGTGCGAGATGGCGGGCGCGCGGGCGCTGCTCGAAAAGCTGCCGGCGATGCTGGGCCAGAGCGTGCGCGTGCTCCCGGCGCCGTGCATCGGCCGCTGCGAGCAGGCGCCGGCGGCGACCGTCGGCCAGCATCCGGTGCCTTGTGCCGACGCCGCGAAGGTCGCGGCGCTCGTGAGGAACGGCGCGCTCGGGCATCCGACCGCGAAAGACCGCGCGACGTTCAGCCCCACGGCCTTCATCGAGCCGCGGAACACGCCCGGCGTGGTGCTCGACGTGAGCCCCGATTACGTGTCTTACGCCGCCTACCGCAAGGCCGGGGGCTATCGCCTCGTCGCCGAGTGCCTCGCCGGCAAGCATGATCCGGAGGCGATCATCCAGAAGATGGAGCACTCGGGCCTGCGCGGCCTGGGCGGCGCCGGCTTTCCGGCCGGGCGCAAGTGGCGGGTCGTGCGCGCGGAGCGGCAGCCGAAGCTCGTCGCGGTCAACATCGACGAAGGCGAGCCCGGCACGTTCAAGGACCGCGTCTATCTCGAGCGCGATCCGCACCGCTTCATCGAGGGGATGCTCGTCGCCGCCTGGACGGTGCAGGCCGGCGCCTGCTACGTCTACCTGCGCGACGAGTATCACGGCTGCCGGGCGATCCTCGAAAAGGAGCTCGCGCGGCTGAAGGCCGACCCACCGTGCGCGTTGCCGCTCATCGATCTCCGCCGGGGGGCGGGCGCGTACATCTGCGGCGAGGAATCGGCGATGATCGAATCGATCGAGGGCAAGCGCGGCATGCCGCGGCTGCGCCCGCCGTACGTCGCGCAGGTGGGGCTCTTCGGCTACCCGACGCTCGAGCACAACATGGAGACCCTGTACTGGGTCCGCGACATCCTCGAGAAGGGTCCGGAGTGGTTCGCGGGCTTCGGCCGCAGCGGCCGCAAGGGCCTGCGGTCGTTCTCGGTGTCCGGACGGGTGAAGCGGCCCGGGATGTACCTCGCGCCCGCCGGAATCACGGTTCGCGAGCTGATCGCGGAGTACTGCGGCGGAATGCTCGACGGCCACGCGTTCTATGGCTACCTGCCGGGCGGCGCCTCGGGCGGCATCCTGCCGGCGTCGATGGCGGACATCCCGCTCGACTTCGACACGCTGAACAAGTACGGTTGCTTCATCGGGTCCGCGGCGATCGTGATCCTGTCGGACCGCGACCGCGCGGTCGACGCGGCGCGGAACCTGATGCGGTTCTTCAAGGACGAATCCTGTGGACAGTGCACGCCGTGCCGCGTGGGCACGGCGAAGGCGCTGGCGCTGATGGCCGATAGACGATGGGACCAGGGCCTGCTCGCCGAGCTGGCGCAGGCGATGGCGGATGCCTCGATCTGCGGCCTCGGCCAGGCGGCGCCGAACCCGATGCTGTGCGTGATGAAGTACTTCCCGCACGAGCTCGCGTAGGAGCGCATTAGCGATGGACCGACTGAGCACCCAGCAAGCGGCGACGATGCCGATCGAGTTCAAGCTGAACGGCCAGACGGTCGTCGGCCGCGCCGACGAGCTGATCATCGAGACGGCGCGGCGTCACGGGGTGGCGATCCCGCACCTCTGCTACCGCAAGGGGCTCCGCCCGGACGGCAACTGCCGCGCGTGCGTGGTCGAGATCAAGGGCGAGCGGGTACTCGCGCCGTCGTGCTGCCGCTATCCGTCCGACGGCATGGACGTGACGACCAACAGCCCGCGGGCGCTCGCGTCCCAGAAGCTGGTGCTCGAGCTCCTGCTCGCGGACATGCCCGAGCGCCGCTACACGCTGGACAACAAGGTCGACGCCTGGGCGAAGCGCCTCGACGTCGGCCGGCCGCGGTTCCCGGCGCGGCACCAGCCGCAGGCCGACCTCTCGCATCCGGCGATCGCCGTGAACCTGGACGCGTGCATCCAGTGCACGCGCTGCGTGCGCGCCTGCCGCGAGGAGCAGGTGAACGACGTCATCGGCTACGCGTTCCGCGGCGAGCACTCGAAGATCGTCTTCGACCTCGACGATCCGATGGGCGCGTCGACCTGCGTCGCGTGCGGGGAGTGCGTCCAGGTCTGCCCGACCGGCGCGCTCATGCCGGCGCGCGAGGTGGGGCTCGTGAAGGCGGACCGGACCGTCGACTCGGTCTGCCCGTACTGCGGCGTCGGGTGCCTGCTCACCTACCACATCAAGGGCGACCGGATCCTTCACGTGCAGGGCAAGGACGGTCCGGCGAACCAGAACCGGCTGTGCGTCAAGGGCCGCTACGGGTTCGACTACGTGCATCACAAGCAACGCCTGACGAAGCCGCTCATCCGCAAGACCGGCGTGCCGAAGACCAAGGACTTCGTCGTCGACCCCGACCGGTGGCAGGAGGCGTTCCGCGAGGCGACGTGGGAGGAGGCGCTGGAGCTCGCAGCGAAGGGCTTGCGCGAGATCCGTGACCGGGACGGGAAAAGGGCGCTCGCCGGTTTCGGCTCGGCCAAGGGCACGAACGAGGAGGCGTACCTCTTCCAGAAACTCGTGCGCACCGGTTTCGGCTCGAACAACGTCGACCACTGCACGCGCCTCTGCCACGCCTCGAGCGTCGCCGCGCTGATGGAGGGGATCAACTCCGGCGCGGTGTCGAACCAGGTGCGCGACGTGCTGAAGGCGGAAGTGATCTTCCTGATCGGCGCCAACCCGACCAGCAATCATCCGGTGGCGGCGACGTGGATGAAGAACGCCGCCAAGCGCGGTGTGAAGCTGATCGTGGCCGACCCGCGGCGCAGCGATCTCGCGCGGCTCGCGACCCGCTTCCTGCAGTTCAACGCCGACACCGACGTCGCGCTGCTCAACGCGATGCTGTACGCGATCGTCGAGGAGGGGTTGGTCAACGAAGCGTTCGTGCGCGACCGCACGAGCGGGTTCGAGGCGCTGCGGGAGAGCGTCAAGAAGTACTCGCCCGAGGCGATGGCCCCGATCTGCGGCATCCCGGCGGGGACGATCCGCGAGGTGGCGCGCCTCTACGCGACGTCGAAGGGCTCGATGATCCTCTGGGGCATGGGCATCTCGCAGCACGTGCACGGCACCGACAATGCCCGCTGCCTCATCGCACTCGCGCTCGCGACCGGTCAGATCGGACGCCCGGGGACCGGGCTCCACCCCTTGCGCGGGCAGAACAACGTGCAGGGCGCGTCCGACTCCGGTCTGATCCCGATGGTCTATCCGGACTATCAGCGCGTGGACAACGCCGAGGCGAAGCAGCGCTTCGAGAAGCTCTGGGGTCTCGCGCTCGATCCCAAGCCGGGCCTCACCGTGGTCGAGATCATGAACGCGGCCAAGAAGGGCGAGATCCGCGGCATGTACATCATGGGCGAGAACCCGGCGATGTCGGACCCGGACGTCGATCACGCGCGCGAGGCGCTCGCCGCGCTCGACCATGTGGTCGTCCAGGACATCTTCCTCACCGAGACCGCGTACCTTGCCGACGTGGTGCTGCCGGCGACGGCGTGGCCGGAGAAGAACGGAACGGTCACCAACACCGACCGCATGGTGCAGCTCGGCCGCAAGGCGATCGAGCCGCCGGGCGACGCGCGCGAAGACCTGTGGATCATCCAGGAGATCGCGCGGCGCATCGGCCTCGACTGGCACTACGCGCATGCCCGCGACGTGTTCAACGAGATGCGCCAGTGCATGGACTCGATCGCCGGCATCACCTGGGAGCGGCTCGAGCGCGACTCCTCGGTCACCTACCCGTGCGAGAACGAGGGCGATCCCGGGCAGCCGGTCGTGTTCACCGACCACTTTCCCACCGCGACCGGACGCGGGAAGTTCGTGCCTGCCGACATCATCCCGGCCGCCGAGCGGCCCGACCGCGACTACCCGATGGTGCTCATCACCGGGCGGCAGCTCGAGCACTGGCACACCGGCGCCATCACGCGCCGGGCGGGCGTGCTCGACGCCATCGAGCCGGAGCCGGTCGCGAGCTTCCATCCGAGCGACCTCGCAAGACTCAGGATCAAGGCGGGCGAGGTCGTGACCGTCGAGTCGCGGCGCGGCTCGATCGCGCTCTATGCGCGCGTCGACGAGGGGACGCCGGCCGGCGCGGTGTTCATCCCGTTCTGCTACTACGAGGCCGCGGCGAACATGCTGACCAACCCCGTGCTCGACCCGTTCGGCAAGATTCCCGAGTTCAAGTACTGCGCCGTGCGCGTGACGAAGGGCGGCGAGACGCCGAAGCACGCGAGCTTCGGCGGCGGGCAGACCCCGCTGCCGGCGGCCACGGCGTAGCCCGGCGACCGCGGCGCGAACCGTCGGCTACACTGCGGCCGACGTGAGGACTGCTGCGGTAGCACCCGGCGAGGAATTCGATCTCGTCGTTGCGCTTGAGCGGATGGGGCTGATTGCCTTTGGCGAGGAGTTTACGATGACCCCCCTCGCCGGCGGCGTCTCCTCGGACATCGTGCGGGTCGATGCCGCGCGGGGAAGCTTCTGCGTCAAGCGCGCGCTCGAAAAGCTCAGGGTCGAGGCCGACTGGCACGCCCCGGTGGCGCGAAACCACAGCGAGGCCGAGTGGTTTCGCGTGGCCGGCGGGATCGTCCCGGACGCGGTGCCGCGGCTGTTCGCGGAGGACGTGAACGCGGGGCTGTTCGCGATGCAATGGCTCGCCCCGGAGGCGTATCCGGTGTGGAAGGCCGAGCTTCGCGACGGCCGGATCGAGCCGCGGATCGCCACCGAGGTCGGTCGACGCATCGCACTCATCCATGCCGGAACCGCGGGCCGCGCCGACATCGCCGCGCGCTTCGCGACCGACGGGATCTTCCGCTCGATCCGGCTCGAGCCGTACCTGCTCGCGACCGCGGAGCGTCACGCGGACGTCGCGGGGGTGCTCCGGTCGCTCGCCGAGAACACCGCGGCGACCAGACTCGCGCTCGTGCACGGCGACGTGAGTCCGAAAAATATCCTCGTCGGCCCGCGGGGTCCGGTATTTCTCGACGCCGAGTGCGCCTGGTACGGCGACCCGGCGTTCGATCTCGCGTTCTGCCTGAACCATCTGTTGTTGAAGCGCGTGTGGCGGCCGTGGTGGGAGAGCCGCTACCTGGTGTGCTTCCGGGCGCTGGCCCGCGCCTACCTCGCCGGCATCACGTGGGAGCCGCGCGACATGCTCGAGGCGCGCTGCGCCCGGCTGCTTCCGGGTCTGCTGCTCGCCCGGGTCGACGGCAAGTCGCCCGTGGAATACCTCTTGCGCGAGCACGACCGGGAACGCGTGCGGGCGTGCGCGAAGCGGTTGCTCCTGAACCCGCGGCGGCGGCTGTCCGAGGTCGCGGAGGCGTGGCGGCAGGGCTGGGAAGAAGGCTGAGATGAACCGCACCGCCATCTCAGAGGTGAGGGGCCGGCGCGTATGGGACTCTCGCGGACGCCCGACGGTCGAGACCGAGGTGGCCCTCGCCGGCGGCGCGCGTGGCCGCGCAATCGCTCCGGCCGGCGCCTCGCGCGGGAGGCACGAGGCCGTCGATCTCCGCGACGGCGGTCCGCGGCTCGGCGGACGCGACGTGGCGCGCGCGGTCGCGAACGTCAACGGTGCGATCGCGCAGGCGCTCGCCGGGATGGAGGCGCGCGACCAGGCGGCGATCGACGCCGTGCTCATCGCGCTCGACGGAACCCCCGACAAGTCGAAGCTGGGTGGCAACGCCCTCGTCGCGACGTCGCTCGCAGTGCTGCACGCGGCCGCGGCGGCGGAGGGGGCGCCGCTCTACAGGTATCTCGCGGGCGCGGGCCCGGTCCGGCTGCCGCTGCCGGAGATCCAGATCTTCGGCGGCGGGGCGCACGCCGGCCGGCGCGTCGACATCCAGGACTTCATGGTGCTGCCGCTCGGCGCAGGCGATTTCGCCACGGCGCTCGAGATGACCGCCGAGGTGTACCGCGCCGCGGGTGAGCTGATGCGCGCCGCGGGCAAGCTCGCGGGCGTCGCCGACGAGGGCGGCTGGTGGCCGATGTTCGGCACGAACGAGGAGGCGCTCGACTGGCTGGTGCGCGCGATCGAAGGCGCGGGCCTGGTTCCCGGCGGCGACGTGGCGATCGCGCTGGACATTGCGGCTTCGGAGTTCGGCCGCGGCGGGCGCTACCGGCTCGGGCTGGAGGGACGCGAGCTCGACAGCGACGGGCTCATCGAGCTCCTGCTCGACTGGATCGGGCGCTACCCGGTCGCGTCGATCGAGGATCCGCTGGCCGAAGACGACGCCGAGGGACTAGCGCGGTTCACGCGCGCAGTCGGGGACCGGGTGCAGGTCGTCGGCGACGACTTCCTGGTCACGAACGCCGCGCGGGTCGCCGTCGCGGCCGAACGCGGTGCCTGCAACGCGGTGCTCGTGAAGCCGAACCAGGCCGGTACCGTCACCGAAGCGCGCGCCGCGCTCGAAGCGGGGAAGCGCGCCGGCTGGGGGACGATCGTGTCCGCCCGGTCGGGCGAGACCGAAGACGTCTCGGTCGCGCACCTCGCCGTCGGGTGGGATGCGGGCCAGCTCAAGGTCGGGTCGTTCGCCCGATCCGAGCGGATGGCCAAGTGGAACGAGGTGCTGCGGATCGAGGAAACCGAAGGCGGGCGGGCAGGCTACGCGGGCCGCTCGGCGCTGCCACAATTCCACGGCTGACCCGGCGCGACTTGACGGCAGTCAATGTCCAACTGCGCTGCGCGCACCTAACCTATTGCGCCATTACACGAAACAGGGAGACCGCACCATGCCGTCCGACATCGAGATCGCCCAGGCCGCACGACTGCAACGCGTTTCCAAGGTCGCGGCCGAGAAGCTCGGCATCGCCGAGGAGCATCTCGTGCCCTACGGCCACTACAAGGCGAAAGTCTCGCTCGAGTACCTCGAGACGCTCAAGAACCGCCCCGACGGCAAGCTCATCCTCGTGACGGCGATGACGCCGACGCCGGCGGGCGAGGGCAAGACGACGACGACGGTGGGCCTCGGCGACGCGCTGAACCACATTGGCAAGAAGGCCGTCCTCTGCCTGCGGGAGCCGTCGCTCGGGCCGGTGTTCGGCGTGAAGGGCGGGGCGGCGGGCGGGGGCTACGCGCAGGTGGTGCCGATGGAGGACATCAACCTCCACTTCACCGGCGACTTCGGCGCGGTGTCGCTCGCGAACAACCTGCTCGCAGCGATGCTGGATAACCACATCAACCACGGCAACGAGCTCGGGATCGACCTGCGGCGCATCCAGTGGCGGCGGGTGATCGACATGAACGACCGGGCGCTGCGCGACATCGTGGTCGCGCTCGGCGGCACGGCGAACGGTTACCCGCGCGAGGACGGCTTCGACATCGTGCCGGCCTCCGAGGTGATGGCGATCTTCTGCCTCGCGACCTCGCTCGAAGATCTGAAGAAGCGGCTCGGCAACATCGTGGTCGGCTACACCAAGGACCAGAAACCGATCACCGCGCGCGATCTCAAGGCGCACGGGGCGATGACGGTGCTGCTCAAGGATGCGCTCGCGCCGAACCTCGTCCAGACGCTCGAGAACAACCCCGCGTTCATCCACGGCGGGCCGTTCGCGAACATCGCTCACGGCTGCAACTCGGTGATCGCAACCCAGGCGGCCCTCAAACTCGCCGACTACTGCGTGACCGAGGCCGGGTTCGGGGCCGATCTCGGCGCGGAGAAGTTCATCGACATCAAGTGCCGGAAGAGCGGGCTGCGGCCGAACGCAACGGTGATCGTCGCGACGGTGCGTGCGCTCAAATACCACGGCGGACAGGATCTGAAGACGATCGGGCAGGAGAACGTGGCGGCGCTCGAGCGCGGGATCGTCAATCTCGAGCGGCACGTCGAGAACGTCACGAAGAACTACGGCATTCCGTGCGTGGTCTCGATCAACCGGTTCAACCAGGACACGCCGGCGGAGCTCGAGTTGCTCAAGGCCCGCATGGCGAAGCTCGGCGTTCCGGTGGTGCTTGCGACCCACTGGGCCGACGGCTCCAAGGGCGCAGCGGAGCTTGCCCGCGTCGTCGTGGGCCTGTGCGAGCAGAAGGCGAGCGTCAAGTTCGTCTACGACGATCAGGACCCGCTCTGGGACAAGATCAACAAGATCGCGAAAAAGATCTATCGCGCGGGCGACGTGACGGCCGACGGCAAGGTGCGATCGCAGATCAAGCGGCTGCAGGACGACGGCTACGGCCACTACCCGGTGTGCGTGGCGAAGACGCAGTACTCGCTCTCGGCCGACGCGCAGCTGCGCGCTGCGCCCGACGGGCACGTGGTCAACATCCGCGAGGTCCGGCTCGCGGCCGGCGCCGAGTTCGTCGTCATGATCTGCGGCGACGTCATGACCATGCCCGGTCTGCCGAAAGTCCCGTCGGCGGAGAAGATCGACATCGTCGACGGCAGGGTGGTGGGCCTGTTCTGACCGGCGCGGCGCCTATCGCGCCGCGCTCGTCGTTCCACGTCCTGGAGCCCGCGGTACAATCCGCCGGCTCGCCCGCGCCCGCGCGTCAAATGAGGAGGGATGGATGGACGAGGTACTGACGCACGCCTTCTGGGTCGGGCTTGCCAAGATCATCGGCGTCAACATCGTCCTCTCCGGCGACAACGCCGTCGTGATCGCGCTCGCCGCGCGGTCGCTCCCGCCGAAGCAGCAGAAGCAGGCGATCTTCTGGGGCGCCGGCGCCGCGATCGTGCTGCGCATCATCCTCACCGTCTTCGCGGTCGCGCTGCTGACATTTCCCTGGCTCAAGCTCGTCGGCGCGGTCCTGCTCCTCTGGATCGGCGTCAAGCTGCTGATCCCGGAGGAGGAGGGCGAGAACGTCGACGCGAGCGACAGCCTGATCGCCGCGATCAAGACGATCCTCATCGCCGATCTCGTCATGAGCCTCGACAACGTGATCGCCGTGGCGGCGGCGGCCGGCGGCAGCCTGACCCTGCTGATCCTGGGGCTGGCGATCTCGATCCCGCTCGTGATCTTCGGTGCGACGATGCTGATCAAGGTGATGGAGCGCTGGCCGGTCATCATCACGCTCGGCGCCGCGCTGCTCGGCTTCGTGGCGGGCGAGATGGCCATCACGGACCCGGCGATCGGCGACTGGGTGATGGCGACCTTCGCGCACGTCGACGACAAGCCGGTCGTGGCCGGCATCAGCCTCGAGCTCGTGTGCGGCGCGATCGGCGCGCTGTTCGTATGGGGGGTCGGGACGTGGCTCGGGCGGCGCAAGAGTGCCGCGGCGGCCCCGGTCCCCGGCGAGGTCCGCGTGCCCGACTCGGCGCCCGAGCAGTAGCAGCGAGCGGTTTCTTGACCCGAGTCAAGCGCTTCGCGGACAATCTCACCCCACAATGCGGCGCACGCCACAAAGAGCGAGACCGTCGCCCGCCCCGCGCCGGGGCACGGGAGTGAAGGCGACGCCCAAGAGTTCGACTGACCATTGGAGGAGCGTATGACCAATACTTCAGCTTCATTGCGCGCTGCGGCGGTCGTCATCGCCGGCATGCTCGGCACAGGCGCGGTCCAGGCCCAAGGCTGGGAACCAACCAAGACCGTCGAGTTCATCATTCCGGCCGGGACGGGCGGGGGCGCGGACCAGATGGCGCGGCTCAGCCAGGCGATCATTCAGAAGCACAACCTGATGAAGCAGCCGATCGTCGTCATCAACCGGTCCGGTGGCGCCGGCGCCGAGGGCTTCCTGGACGTGAAAGGGTCCAAGGGCGACCCGCACAAGATCATCATCACGCTGTCGAACCTCTTCACGACGCCGCTCGCAACGGGCGTCCCGTTCAACTGGCGGGACCTCACGCCGGTGATGATGCTCGCGCTCGACCAGTTCGTCCTGTGGGTGAACGCCGAGTCGCCCTACAAGTCGGCCAAGGAGTATGTCGAGGCCGCCAAGAAGGCCGGGCCCTCCAAGTTCAAGATGGCCGGCACGGGGTCGAAGCAGGAGGACCAGATCATCACCGTCGCGCTCGAGAAGCAGACCGGGACGAAGTTCATCTACGTCCCGTTCAAGGGCGGCGGCGACGTCGCGACGCAGCTCGTGGGCAAGCACGTCGACTCGACCGTCAACAACCCGATCGAGGCGGTGGCGCAGTGGCGCGGCGGGAAACTCCGACCGTTGTGCGTCTTCGACAGCAAGCGCCTGATCTACAAGGGCAAGGTCACCGACAAGATGGCCTGGAACGACATCCCGACCTGCAAGGAGGCGGGGGTCGACATGGAGTACCTGATGCTGCGCGGCATCTTCATGCCGGGCGGGGTCACGGACGCGCAGCGGGACTACTACATCGGCCTGTTCAACAAAGTCCGCGAGACGCCGGAGTGGAAGGAGTTCATGGAGCGCGGTGCGTTCAACCAGACCGCCCTCACCGGCAACGCGTATCGCGACTGGGTGGCGAAGGAAGAGCAGCGCCACCGCGAGCTCATGAAGGACGCCGGCTTCATCGCGAAATAGGGTAAAGCCCCGCGAGCGGGCTCGGGGCGGCGGTTGAGGCGCCGCCCTGGGGCCCGCGCCTGCCCAAGAACGGTCTGGACATGAACGACAAGAGCGACCGTCCCGCTGCCACGATCCGCACGCTCGAGCTCGTCGTCGCAGCGCTGCTGTTCGCCTTCGGCGCGATTGTCATCGCCGACAGCATCCGGCTCGGCGCGCGCTGGGCGGAGGACGGTCCCCAGGCCGGCTATTTCCCGTTCTACATCGGGCTCCTGATCTGCATTCCGGCGGCGGTGGTGTTCGTGCGGGCGCTCGGCGACAGGGCGAAGGCGGCGAAGACGTTCGTCGGACGCGACGCGCTCAAGCGGGTCATGTGGATGCTCGTGCCGTCGATCGTGTACGTCGTGCTGATCAAGCTGATCGGCATCTACATCGCCTCGACGGCCTTCATCGCGTTCTTCATGCGCCGGCTCGGCCGCTATCCCTGGATCACCACGGCGGCGGTGGCGGTCGGCGTCAGCCTGGTGTTCTTCCTGCTGTTCGAGGTGTGGTTCAAGCTTCCCCTGCCGAAGGGGCCGCTCGAATCCTGGCTGGGGCTCGACTGAGCGCGCCCCGCCCATGAACCGGAACTAAACGGGGCCGCATTGGCAGAGATCGGCTCGCTCATCCACGGATTCGGCGTCGCCCTCACGCCGTTCAACCTGATGCTGATGTTCATCGGGGTGGTCCTCGGGGTGATCATCGGCGTGCTGCCGGGACTGGGCGGCGCGAACGGCGTCGCGATCCTGCTGCCGCTCACGTTCACGATGCCGCCGACCTCGGCGATCATCATGCTCTCCTGCATCTACTGGGGGGCGCTGTTCGGCGGGGCGATCACGTCGATCCTGTTCAACATCCCCGGCGAGCCGTGGTCGGTCGCCACCACCTTCGACGGCTATCCGCTGGCGCAGAAGGGGCGCGCGGGAGCGGCCCTCACCGCGGCGTTCACTTCATCGTTCATCGGCGCGCTGATCGCGGTGATCGTGATCACGTTCCTGTCGCCGATCGTCGCCAGCTTCGCGCTGCAGTTCGGCCCGCCCGAGCTCTTCGCCGTGTACCTCCTCACTTTCTGCGCGTTCGTCGGCATGAGCAAGGGCCAGGCGCTGAAGACCATCGCCTCGATGATGGTCGGCTTCGCGCTTGCCGCCGTCGGGCTGGACACGGTGACCGGGTCGCTGCGGCTCACCTTCGGCTTCACCGACCTCCTCAAGGGCTTCAACTTCCTGATCGCGGTGATCGGACTGTTCGGCATCGGCGAGATCCTGCTCACCCTCGAGGAGGGCCTCGCGTTCAAGGGCGCGCGGGCGAAGCTCAACCTCAAGGTCGTGATGGACACTTGGCGGGAGCTACCCCGCTACTGGCTCACGTCGCTACGCAGCTCGGCGGTGGGGTGCTTCATGGGTATCGTGCCCGGCGGGGCGACGCCGGCCTCCTTCATGAGCTACGGCGTGGCGAAGCGCTTCTCCAGGGACGGCGAGAAGTTCGGCACCGGGCAAATCGAAGGGGTGGTGGCGCCGGAGACCGCCGCGCACGCGGCCGGCACGAGCGCGTTGCTGCCGATGCTCACGCTCGGCGTCCCCGGCTCGCCCACCGCGGCGGTGTTGCTCGGCGGGCTGCTGATCTGGGGCCTGCAACCCGGTCCGCTGCTGTTTCAGGAGCAGAAGGAGTTCGTCTGGGGCCTGATCGCGAGCATGTACCTCGGGAACATCGCCGGGCTGATCGTCGTGCTCACCTGCGTGCCGCTGTTCGCGGCGATCCTGCGCATCCCGTTCTCGATCATTGCGCCGGTGATCCTGGTGGTATGCGCGATCGGTGCGTACACCGTGAACAACAGCGTGTTCGACGTGTACCTGATGCTGGTATTCGGCGTCGCCGGCTACGTGATGCGGAAGCTGGAGTATCCGCTCGCGCCGCTCGTGCTCGCCCTCGTCCTCGGCGACGCCGCGGAGAGCGCGTTCCGCCAGGCGATGCTGATGTCGCAGGGGAACCCGTCGATCCTGTTCGCGAACGCGCTCGTCGGGGGGATGACGACGCTCGCGCTCGTGCTGCTCTTCTGGCCGCTCATCCAGACCGGGCTGCGCCGGGCGAAGGCCGCGTAGGCGGGAAGCCGCGGTTCTCTAGGAGGAGTGCGCTCCCAGGCGCTGCTTCAGACGCGAAAGCGTCTCGGGCGTCAGGTTGAGGTAGGACGCTAGCTCCTTGTTCGGGATGCGCCCGGCGAGGTCCTGGTGCTTGCGCTGGAAGCGCGCGAGACGCCCCGGCGCGTCGAGGAGGTGCAGCGTGATGGTGTGGGCCATCACCTCGCTCATCAGCTTCATCACTTCGTACTCGAAGCGCGCCTTCGCATCGGCATGGCGCTCCAGGAACTCGACCCAGTGCGGCATCGAGAGCTTGGCCACGCGCGCCTTGGTGACGGCGACGATGCTGTACGGGACCGGCGTCCTGAGCCGCCACGCGGCGTAGGAGGTATCCATGTCGTTCTCGGCGGCGAAGCGCAGAATCATCTCCTTGCCCTCGGCGTTCGCGACGACCCGCTTCAGGATCCCCTCGAGGATGAAGAACTGCTCCATGTCGGTCGAGCCCTGGTGGACGAGGAGCTCGCTCTTGCGGTACTCGGTGATCTCGAGCCGCGGCTCGAGCTCCTCCCAGGCCGCGGGGCTCATGCCGCCGAGGATCAGGTTGGCCTTGAGCTCGAGCCGGAGGGTGTTGCGCTGCGGGTGGGAGGCGATGTGCGACATCGGGTGAGCCGGGCGTTCGCGCGCTCTGAATGCGGCGTCAAGTTAGCTGGAATGATTGACCGCAGTCAAGGTGGCCGGACCGCCCGTTTGCCTATCCTAACGTCCGGTTTGAACGCAGGTTTTCCGCTCTGCACCCCGGCGCCGGCGAGCGGCGCGCTCGATCCCTAGAGGAGGTACCCGGATGGGCACCGTCACCGTCGAACCTCAAGTCTCCACTGCCCGCGACGTGCAGCAGCACCCCGGCATGACAACCGATGCACAGTCGCAAGTGACCGACGGCTTTCATCTGGTCATCGATGCCCTCAAGCTCAACGGCATCGACACGATCTTCGGCCTGCCCGGCATCCCGATCACCGACCTCACCCGCAAGGCGCAGGCCGCCGGCATGCGCGTGATCTCGTTCCGCCACGAGCAAAACGCCGGCTACGCCGCATCCATCGCCGGTTTCATGACGCAAAAGCCGGGCATCTGCCTGACGGTGTCAGCGCCCGGCTTCCTCAACGGCCTGACCGCACTGGCCAACGCCACCACCAATTGCTTCCCGATGATCCTCATCAGCGGCTCCAGCGAGCGCGAGATCGTCGACCTGCAGCAGGGCGACTACGAAGAGATGGACCAGCTGGCCATCGCCAAGCCGCTCGCCAAGGCCGCCTTCCGCGTGCTGCACGCCGAGGATATCGGCGTGGGGATCGCGCGCGCCATCCGCGCCGCCGTCTCCGGCCGCCCGGGCGGGGTCTATCTCGACCTGCCGGCCAAGCTGTTCCCGCAGTCCGTGGACGCGGAAGCCGGCAGGAAATCGCTGATCAGTGTGGTCGATCCGGCGCCGCGCCAGATCCCGGCCCCCGACGCCGTGCAGCGTGCTCTCGAGCTGCTCAAGAACGCCAAGCGCCCGCTCATCCTGCTGGGCAAAGGTGCCGCC
>Ga0209342_10004153_pt1 | contig 15097 bp, 17 predicted proteins | sample RifCSP16_2_FD_184023 | JGI IMG/M metagenome (GOLD analysis project Ga0209342, IMG submission 184023) | Soil microbial communities from Rifle, Colorado - Rifle CSP2_sed 16_2 (SPAdes) (version 2) | ecosystem: Environmental > Terrestrial > Deep subsurface > Rock core/Sediment | place: Rifle... | reverse complement strand
GCGGTTCGAAGGGATAAGCACCTTGCCATTGGCGGTAATGGACAAGTCACTATGAACCCGGCTGTAGTGAAGCAAGACGCTAAAAAAATCCGGAAACTTTACCATAATATAATGCTCCTATAATTTTACACCATTCTTTCTCATTTCTCTTTCCTTTGATTTTTAATTTTGCTGAAAAATTAAAAAAGCTTGCAATTTTCTTAATTTTTGTTTTACTACTTATTTAATTATTATTCTATTATTCTTAAGGAAAAAGCAATTTCCCATCTTCCCTTCTACTTGGTCGTTTAAGAGGCTCCGATAGTACCGCAGATTGCCTCCAAACTTCCTTACAAAAGTTGCACTTCGTGATTGAATCCGCCGGATTATAATTGCACCATGTGGTGCAATTACGAACGAGTTATCCGCTCATTGCAGGCAAAAGGAGTTACTTTGGTTAAAAAGAGATTTTTAAAAGATTCAATAAAGGTTCCAACTCATATTTTATATCACATTGGCATAGTTGCCCTGAGCGCTGCTATAGCATTGTCTCTGCCCTTTACTGCTAGTTTTGTCGTCAGAAATTTCTTGGTTTACCGGTCTCTTATAGAAGACGAAAAGCTTTTCCTTATATCTGTAGAGATAGCGGTAGCGATACTGCTAATCCTCTTCTTCAACTATATAGGTAGAAGCTGGCGAGACAGAAAGTTTTCCAACATGGCAAGAAGTGCTGGCATAGCGTATTTTTTCACTACCAGGGGATTTTTTGCACAGAGACGAATCAAGAAATTGAAGGAAGAGCAAGGTTTCGCAAGGGAGGTCATGATAATAGGCTCAACAGGCCTCCGTACCTTTGTAGATCCCAAAGGAGACTTGCATAATGTTATACAGAATTGCCGTGAGGCAAAAATAATGCTTCTTAATCCATACAGCGAAGGAGCAAGAATACGTGCAAGCAGTATTCTCGACCCTGATTTCACTGTTGAAAAATTTGGAGAACAGGCAATGAAGAGTATAGATTTTCTCAAAGGGCTTAAGGCTGTTCAGAAAAATATTAAACTCAAGCTCTATGGAGCTGCACCTTTTCTAAAGCTGGCTATCTTGGGCGACTACCTCTGGATGAAGCATTATCACCCAGGTATTGATGCGCAGGCCTTGCCCGAATATGTGTTTGAGCACAACCAAAATCCCAGCAGCCTGTACACGTATTTTTACCCATATTTCCTGATAAGGTGGAATAACCCTGATATACCAGAATACGACTTTGATACCAATGAACTTGTTTATAGGGACATAGGTGGCAATGAAGTGAGAAGGGAATTTTTTACAAAATTAGAACCTCAATAAAGCAGAACCGGGAAAAGGGGACGCTACCCTTATTCATTTGAACAAAACTATTATCATGATGAAACAGCTACGGTTATACACCGTTCTCGAATGTCGCATGGCAAAAACAAGAAAAACTTTCAGATATATACGGCGGAGGAGTTTATCGCAGCCATTACACAGCACATCCCTGAAAAATCATTTCAAAATACAAACCCCTTGACGCATCCCATCAAAACAATGGCGTTCGCCCCGTTAAATATTGAGAGGCGGTCATAGATCGGCCTATTGAATGCAAGATGTAACTCCTTACAATTATTCCTTCGTGTAAGGCCATTATTTAACGGGGCAAGTGTATTAAAAAGATCTGTGAGGCAGATACTGAAACACCTCGGTCTTTGGACACCGATGCCTTCCAGAGACACTTCCAACACAAAATCTTCTCCTAAAAACCATGCGTAGGGCTGGCGTCCTCGCCTGACATTATGATGACAAGCGGGGACGCTTGTCCTACCTTGTTTATGAGTTCTTCGATGACCTGTCTGCGTGCGATGCACAGGCAGATGGTTGCTCCGGATATGATGATTCCCCGCATTGTGCCAAATGAAACTTTTTCTTGTATCCTTCTACCGGACACAGGAATGGTCTTACCATTCCCCATTTGCATAGGGACAAGTTTTTGTCAATTCCTTGTGAGAAATCGGGTAATTTGCAGCACCTTACCCATCCGCTTATAATGCTCCTATACTTTCGTGATGTCTTTTTCATTTTCTCTCTTCTTTGGTGTTCAATTTAGCTGAAAGAATTAAAAAAATGGCAATCTTCTTGTAATCTTCTTCGGTTTTTGTTTTACTATCACTCTTAAGGAAAAGGCAATTTCCTATCATCTCATCTATCATCTAAGCCGGAGGATATAGGAAAACCCGAAGTACCTGAATGCGGCCCCGGACAGAAAGACGAGATGAATCCTGACAAGTGTCCGCAGAAAGGCCAGAAAAAACATGGGACGGAAGAACCTGAACAATAAACGACAGGGGAGAGGAGGTAAGGTAGTTGAAGCAAAAGTGAAACAGTTGGAGATGATGATGGCCGAAATGTATCTTTCTCACATAAATGCCCTGGAAGATTTCAAAACTAAACTGACACCTGAGCAGCGGAAGAAGGTTAGAGCGCTGAGTGAGGCCGGGCCCATGATGGAAGGAAGGGGAATGATGCATGACCGGGAGTGTAGTAAGACGGAGCAATAAGTCGGAACAAAACGCAACAACATAAACAACATAAAGGAGAAAGTACAATGAAAATGAAAGCAATGTATTCTGTAGCGCTGATGATGGCTTCGGTCGTTCTGTTGGTAATCAGCGTGCCCGTGCACGCATCCGAGATGGATGACCGCATCGAATCATCTGCCATGAAGTCGTATGTGTTCAAGACCTATCTTAAGGGTGATGATATTAAAATCCAGTCTAAGGATGGCGTCGTCGCCTTGACAGGGACTGTCTCCGAAGAATCCCACAAATCATTGGTCCAGGAGACCGTGGCGAGTCTGCCAGGGGTCAAAAGAGTGGACAACAGGCTGGAAGTCAAAGGTGAACACCCCGCTGAGAAGTCGGATGCGTGGATCAGTACGAAAGTGAAAACCACGCTCTTGTTCCATAGGAGCGTAAGCGCCATGACGGAGGTTAACACCAAAGGCGGAATCGTGACCCTGAAAGGTGACGCTGATAATCAGGCACAAAAGGACCTGACAACCGAATACGCCAAGGATATCGATGGGGTCAAAGACGTCAAAAATGAGATGACTGTGTCAAAGACTTTGAAAAAGACTCACGATACGGTAGATGAAAAGATTGATGACGCGTCCATCACCGCCCAGGTCAAGATGTCGTTGCTGTTCCATCGCTCGACCAGTGCCATCAACACCAAAGTCGAGACGAACAATGGCGTGGTCACGTTGAGTGGCAAGGCCAGAAATGCAGCCGAAAAGGACCTGGTTACCAAACTCGTAAACGACGTAACGGGTGTGAAAAGCGTAAAAAACCAGATGACCATCGAGGAGTCCAAATAGATTCTGGATCGTTGCCCCGCCACAGCGGGACAGTAAACCTAAAACAAACTGAAAGGAGTATCATATGTTGTGGACGATTGCTGTGATACTGATAATTCTGTGGGCGATAGGGCTGGTGAGCAGTTACACGATGGGAGGGTTAATTCACATCCTGCTGGTAATTGCCATTATCGTAGTGCTGCTCAACATCATTCAGGGGCGAAAACCTTTTGGATAAAGGAAGGTTATCAACCCAACCAGGTAGACAACAGGAATGAGGAGCAAAATGAAAACAAATACACTGATTGCCATCACCTCATTGCTATAGGGATCGTGGCCTTTGCGTATCAGGGCATCACCTACACAATCAGAGAGAAGCTCGATGCGCAGTTGGAGGAATGGAACGTGCAGATCGCTCTGCTCAAGGCAAGGGCGGACAAGGCCAAGGCCGAGGGGAAGATCGAATACTACAAAAGCATCGAAGCCTTGCAGCACAGGCAAGATAAGGCCAGGGCAAAGCTGCACGAGATGAAGACCGCCGGCGATGAGGCATGGGAAGACCTCAAAACAGGCGCGGAAAAGGCTTGAGATGAGGTTAAGGCAGCCTTCCACATTGCAGCCTCAAAGTTCAAATGAGCAAGGACGCTGAGCGAATGAGCCTGGCGGGATATTCCTTTCTGTTTAATCAGCGTGCGCTCAGTCTGATAGAAATTATTAAATTTTGGAGGAAAAATGGCAAAAAAAACTCGCACAATGCCAAAACAACCGGGCATGGGGGCCATTCCCACTGCAAAGGGTGTAACCTTTCGTGTCTGGACGCCTCATGCCGAAAAGGTTTACGTGATCGGCTCCTTCAATGACTGGAACGAAACTTCTACACCTCTGGTCAGCGAGCAGAACGCTTACTGGTCGATTGATGTGCCGGACGCAAAAGCGGGAGACGAGTACCGATATTTGATTCACACCCCTACTGATTGGAATCTCCCTCCTCTCTCTCGTATCGACCCTTATGCCAGAAAAGTGACGAACGCAGCGGGCAACGGAATTATCTATGAGCCTCAAGCCTTCGATTGGGGTGACAATACCTTCCACATGGCCACGGGGAATGAGCTTGTCATTTACGAAATGCACGTCGGCACCTTTAACGTTAAAGAGAAGGGGCACCCGGGGACGTTTGAAAGTGCCATTGAAAAATTTTCTTACCTTAAAGAACTGGGTATTAATGCCATCGAAGTGATGCCGATCGTGGAGTTTTCAGGCGATTTTTCGTGGGGGTACAATCCGGCTCATCCTTTTGCTGTCGAAAGCATTTACGGTGGGCCGGATGCCTTTAAGCGTTTTGTTAAAGCGGCCCACGAGCAAGGTATCGCTATCATCGTAGATGTCGTTTACAACCACTTTGGTCCAGGCGATCTTGGTTTGTGGCAGTTTGACGGTTGGAGCGAAAATGAGAAGGGGGGAATTTACTTCTACAATGATCACCGCTCGCAAACACCCTGGGGCGAGACGCGCCCCGATTATGGCCGGGGTGAAGTGCGCCAATATCTGCGCAATAACGCCCTGATGTGGTTCGAGGAGTACCACGTCGACGGCTTACGTTGGGACATGATAATCTATATCAAAAGCATTGACGGTAATGATGGAAATCCGGCTAATGACATTCCCGAAGGATGGATCTTGATGCAGTGGATCAATGTGGAGATACAACAACTGTTTCCCGGCAAGATCAGCATCGGCGAAAGCATGAGGAATAACCCCTGGATCACGAAAGATGTAGGAGCGGGCGGTGCAGGCTTCAATGCGCAATGGGATGCCGAATTTGTTCACCCCATTCGCCAGGCAGTCATCTCACGTGATGATAAACTCCGCGATGCGGGTGCGGTCAGCAAAGCTATCGAGCATCGCTACGATTCAGACGCCTTCAAGCGGGTCATTTACACTGAGTCGCACGACGAGATTGCTAATGGACGGGCACGCGTGCCGGAGGAGATTTGGCCGGGTAAGGTGGACAGCTGGTTTTCCAAGAAGCGCTCCACGCTAGGAGCTGCTCTTGTTCTTACTTCACCCGGTATCCCGATGATTTTTCAAGGACAGGAGTTACTGGAAGATAGGTGGTTCCAGGATAAAGACCCGATCGATTGGTCCCGGACCGAGGGGGAAAACGGTATTCTCAGCATGTATCGGGACCTGATCGCCCTGCGGCGGAACCGGTCAGGCGTGACGCTGGGGTTGTGCGGTCAAAACATCCATATCTATCATGTTGACCATGAGGCCAAGGTCATCGCTTTCCATCGTTGGGACAAACAAGGCCCAACGGATAGCGTCGTTGTGGTGGTTAATATGACGAATCAAAATCGCGATGGTTATGTCATCGGTTTTCCGCGGGCGGGATTGTGGAAAACGCGTTTTAACAGTGACTCTTATAACTATGGCCCAAATTTTGCCAATCATCCCACCACTGACGTCGAAACCCGTGAGGAAGGATCCGATGGGCTGCCCTGCTCCGGCGAAATCGGCATTGGACCATACACGGTGGTAATTTTTTCACAGGATGAATAGGAGGACGTATGGTTTCAAAAATTCTTATGCCGGCTGACGGGTCAAAGGCAGCACTTGGGGTCTGACCTTGACAGGTTGTCCGAGAACGAAGTTGATCCAAGCGGTGCATGCCATATATTGTTTATCTAGAAACAATTTGTCAATATATAGCGCCAGCCGTCTAAATACATTCTCGGACAGCCTGTTGAATATAGATTATGAGAGAATAAAAGCGGTTTGAACGTAATGCTAATTCTTACAATCTGCTGGTTATAAGGCTTATTTTTATATGTTATCAAAATAACTTTAAAAAAACCCGGCACCTCGGCTTCAAAGGTTAGTTCTTTGCCGCTGTGTGGATTGAGTGTAGTTCCATTTCGTCTGCGTGCGGTTCAAGAGTCATCACAGCCAATTGTTCCTTATACGACAGGTTCCATGTGACGGCTGAGGAGACAGAGGGACGATTTGTCTACAGCATAGGCGACCATTCGTTGGATATTCCTGCATTTTTTCTATTGCGCGGTAATGGATTTTTTGATTAAATCATTTTAAGTGTAAAAAATGAAACCTTTGAAAAACTGTCAATAATGTCATTTCGACCGAAGGGAGAAATTTTGAAATAACTGAAATCGTAAAGATTTCTCGTCGCGAATGCTCCTCGAAATGATAAAATTCAAAGCTCTCTAAATAAAACGACATCATCCCCTCACCTTCCCCCCTTGCAGGGCAGAGGTGGGTGGGGAATATTGTGATTTAATGCGTTTTTATTAGTTTCTGATTTGATTGAGCATCCTTCATAGTATTTTACTCTTATAGGCATTACTTCAGATTAGTAAAGGTGCTGGGAGGTGACGATGGTTAAGGCAAAACATAATGTTGATGTTCTTGAAAAATGCCCGACGGGCATCAGGGGTCTCGATGAGATCACGAAGGGAGGGCTTCCGAGAGGCAGGCCAACCCTGATCTGCGGCGGTGCGGGTTCCGGCAAAACACTTTTCGCCATGGAGTTTCTTATGCGGGGCGCCAGGGATTACGGAGAACCCGGGGTCTTCATGACCTTCGAGGAGACGCCGGAGGATCTCGCGAAGAACTTCATCTCCCTTGGTTTTGATCTCCCTGACATGATGTCGCGTGGCCTCATCGCAACGGACCACGTCTACATCGAGCGAAGCGAGGTTGAGGAGACGGGTGAATATGACTTGGAAGGATTGTTCATCCGCCTGGGGAATGCCATTGATTCCATCGGAGCGAAGCGGGTTGTCTTAGATACCATAGAAGCGCTTTTCTCCGGGCTGTCTAATACCGCTGTCCTTCGGGCAGAGCTTCGTCGGCTTTTTCACTGGTTGAAAGACCGCGGTGTGACGGCCATCGTTACGGGGGAAAGGGGCGACAAGACCCTGACACGCTACGGGCTTGAAGAATACGTCGCCGATTGCGTGATCCTCCTCGATTTTCGCATCAAGGAGCAAATTTCCACCCGCCGCCTGCGTATTGTCAAGTACCGCGGCTCATCTCACGGCTCCGACGAGTATCCCTTCCTGATAGACGAGAGCGGCTTCTCTATCCTGCCAATCACTTCCCTGGGGCTCGACTACCACGTTTCCGCGGAGCGCATCTCCACGGGCATCCCCAAGTTGGATGCAATGCTTGGTGGGAAGGGGTTCTACCGGGGCAGCACCATCCTCGTCTCCGGTACAGCGGGCACAGGCAAAACAAGTTTGGCGGCTACCTTTGCTGTCGCCGCCTGCCTGCGAGGTGAGCGCTGCATGTATTTTGCCTTCGAGGAATCGCCCAGCCAGATCATCCGGAACATGGGCTCCATCGGCATGGATCTCGCCCGATGGATGAAGAAGGGGCTTCTCAGGTTTCATTCAGCTCGGCCTTCGCTTTATGGCCTTGAGATGCATCTTCTCACCTTCCACAAGGTGATCAATGAGTTCAATCCCCAGGTTTTCATTGTAGACCCGATCAGCAACCTGAGCGCCGCGGGAACAGTATCAGAGGTCAAATCCATATTAACGCGCCTGATCGATTATTTGAAGATGAAAAAGATATCTACTTTCCTTACGGACCTCACTCATTTTACAGGCAGCCTTGAACACACAAGCGAAGAGATATCTTCTCTGATCGATACATGGCTTCTCCTCCGGGATATCGAACTCAATGGGGAACGCAACCGGGGCCTCTACATTTTGAAGTCCCGCGGCATGGCCCACTCCAACCAGATTCAAGAGTTCCTGCTCACGAACCAGGGCATTGGCCTGATCGACATCTATACCGGTTCTGGCGAGGTATTAACCGGCAGTGCCCGGGCAGTCCAGCAAGCCGGGGAAAAGGCCTCTGAGCTGGTACGCGGGCGCGAGGTGGATCGCAGGCTCCGCGAGCAGGAGCGCAAGAAGAATGCCCTGGAAGCAAAGATCGCAGCCCTCCGTGCCGAGTTCGATGTGGAATCTGAAGAGCTGCATTTGATGGCGGAAGAAGAGCGGAAAAAACAAGCTGTCCTGGCAGAAGACCGTTTAGATATGGCGCATCTTCGCAAGGGGAAACCTTCAGCTCCTCCGGCGAATCGCTCGAAAAAGAAGAGGGAAAGGAGAGTAAGATGAAAGCTGTATCATCAGGAAAGGGGAAGAAAGCAAAGACCGATGCGACAGAAGAAATCTGGAATCTCCGGTTATATGTAGCCGGTCAGACCCCGAAATCGATTACGGCCTTTGCTAATTTAAAGAAGATCTGCGAAGAGCACCTTACGGGGAAATACCGCATTGAAGTGATAGACCTTTTAAAGAATCCTCAGCTTGCTAAAGGGGACCAGATTATTGCCATACCGACACTGGTAAGGAAGCTTCCTGAACCGCTTAAAAAGATTATCGGAGATATGGCTAACACAGAGCGCGTGCTGGTGGGACTCGACATTCGTTCTGTCTCCGGAGGATAAAATCAACCCTTCGACTATCCCCGGTCTCAAGCCCGGGGTTTGCTCGGGGTTGATACTGAGCAACGCTTTTTATCCCGTCCTGAATGCCGGGGTTTGGCAACGTCGAAGTATCAATTTTGGTGTCACCGCGATGGAGATGAAAAGAGAGAAAACGAGCACTGAGGAATTCGAAAAAGCGGCAGCGAAGCTAGACCGGGCAAAGTACGTTTTTCGGCTGTATGTTACAGGGATGACCCCAAAGTCAACCCAGGCAATCGCCAATGTCCAGAAACTCTGTGAACAACACCTGGCAGGCCGCTACGAACTCAAGGTGATAGACATCTACCAGCAGCCCAATCTGGCCAAGGAAGAGCAGATTATTGCCACCCCAACGCTCATCAAGAAACTCCCCCTGCCACTCCGGAGGCTCATCGGCGACATGTCGGATACGGAAAGGTTTCTTGTAGGCATCGGTCTGAAACCCAAAGAATTCATGAGTACGAATCAATGAACAAATCGTATAGAACACGCCGGCAACTTTTGGATGAGTTGCAGGAACTCAAATCGCGGACGACGGAAGCTGAGGAAACTCTGCGCGCTATCCGAGGCGGTGAGGTGGATGGCCTGGTTGTCCCAACGGCGGATGGAGAGAGGGTCTTTACACTATCGGGTGCCGATCATCCTTACAGGGTCATGGTCGAAACCATGAACGAAGGGGCCGTCACCCTGGCCTCCGACGGCACGATCCTTTTCTGTAACCAACGTTTTGCAGCTATCGTCAAAGGGTCTCTGGAAGAAGTAATGGGATCTTCAATCTACCAATACATTTCATCAACAGACCTTCAATTATTTGAGGTATTGCTTGAGCAGGGTTTAAAGGGGAACAGTAAGGTGGAACTGGCCTTACAGACCGGAGGTGAAAATTCTGCACCTGCCTTGCTTTCCATAAGTCCCCTTCAGCACACGGATATGCCCGGTGCGGTGTGCAGGGTGGTTACGGATATGCCCGCTGCGGTGTGCATGGTGGTGACCGACCTGACGGAGCAAAAGCGCAATGAAGAGATGCTGGCAGAGGAAAAACTGACAACTCAAATCCTCCATCAAGCTGCGGAAATATTTGTTCTCTGCGACCACCAAGGCCGTATCATCCGTGCAAGTCAGTCGACCAATAGGCTCTTCGGCAGAAGCCCAATCTTCCAGGCATTTGACGAGGCATTTCACCTCCTCTATCCCGACGGGACCCCCTTTGTCCTTCTATCTGCAATGAGTGACAAGTTGCTCCACGCGGTTGAGGTCACTTTCAAGCATGGGGATAACGAGTCTTTTCCCTTTCTATTGAGGGCAAACTCACTTATTACTATTAAAGGTGTCATCGGCATTGTTGTCGTAATGGTGGACATCACCGAGCGCAGGAAGATGGAGGAGGCGCTGCAAAAAGCCCATGACAAGCTCGAACAGCAGGTGGAGGAGCGGACTCTCGAACTTCGGAAGGCTCTTTCTGAAATCAAAACGATGAAAGACCAACTCGAGGCCGAGAATATTTACTTCCGTCAAGAGATCAAAATGAGACATCACTTTGCCCAAATTCTCGGGCAAAGTGATAGTCTCAAGTATGTTCTTTATCGAGCAGAACAAGTTGCTCCCACGAACACAACGGTACTCATCCTTGGTGAGACCGGTACGGGGAAAGAGCTGATCGCTGCCGCCATCCATGACATGAGTCCCCGTAAGGAACGGCCCCTGATCACGGTCAACTGTGCTGCCCTGCCGGGCAATTTAATTGAGAGCGAATTGTTCGGGCGGGAGAAGGGGGCATTTACCGGGGCCGATACCCGGCAGGTCGGCCGATTCGAGCTCGCCAATGGTTCCACCCTTTGCCTGGACGAGATCGGGGAGCTACCGATGGAGTTACAGGCGAAGCTGCTCCGGGTGATTCAACATAACGAGTTTCAGCGCCTGGGATCGTCCCATACCATCAAAGTTGATGTACGGATCGTGGCAACGACTAACCGAAACCTTGAGGAAGAGGTCCGCAATGGCCGTTTCCGGCAGGACCTTTACTATCGGCTCAACGTCTTCCCTATCACTGTCCCACCACTGCGGCAGCGGACAGAAGACATCCCCCCGATGGTACAGGCCTTCGTAGAGCGATACTCCAGGAAATTGGGCAAACAGATCACGTCGATCCAGAAGGAGACGATGAAGGCGCTGCAGGATTATCCATGGCCCGGGAACGTCCGGGAGCTGGAAAGTATCATTGAACGGGCCGTAATCTTGTGCCCCGGGCCGGTTTTGCAGTTGGCAGATAAACTGGAGATTTCATCCCCCTCACTGTCATCCGCCATGAGGACATTGGAAGAGACGGAGCGAAACCAAATTCTTAAGATCCTTTCTGAAACCCGATGGCGCATCGAGGGAAAGGGCGGGGCCGCAGCGATTCTGGGTATCCACCCGAGTACCTTAAGAGCGAGGATGCATAAACTCGGGATAGTCCGGCCGGAAACAAAAGAATCCAATTAGACTGTCCGCCTCCCTTCAAAGTATCCCTCAACATACTGAGGTTCCACCAAATATTGAGGCTAAACGAATCATTTCATACTTTTCTGCTGTCCTCTCCTTTCAATCTAAACCCCTGTTATTAAAGGATTAATCCAAGCTTCTTATTTTCACTCGGCTATTGGCAGACCATTTGCCATTAGTCTTATCATGATTCTCGTAAGCATACGAATGAATGTCCTTTCAGAGAAGCGCATAGAGTTGTCACAGACGATCGCGTTATTGTCCGGTTCCATAAGAATGGAGAAGGGATGCCGGAGCTGCGACTTTTGCCAGAGTATCGAGGATGAAAATCTACTCTTTCTTTTTGAAGAATGGGATACCCGGAATAACCTTATAACCCACCTGAAGTCTGAGCATTTCAAGGTGCTTCGGGGTGCGATGAGCCTTCTCAGGGAGCCATATGAAATGATGTTCCATACCGCTTTCCATCCGGAGGGGATGGAGGGGCTTTAATCGAAGATCGGATGATCGTGCGCCAGAGGAGTATCGATGAGGGGATCATAGCCGGAAGGTTGATGCGTGTCCGGGGAAGGGAATTTTTGCACAGCCAGCAGTTTAATTACGGGGAAGACTGGGGCCAGCGTGCCGGCAGTCAAACCGGGAACAAAAGGAGGAATACCATGAAATCCAGCACAAAGGACCAGGCAGAAGGCAAGTTTCACAAAGTGAAGGGCAAGATCAAGGAGATAGCCGGGAAAGTCAGCGAGAATCCCAAGTTGGAAGCCGAAGGCAAAGACGAAAAGAGAGCCGGCAAAGTTCAGGAAAAAATCGGCCAAATCAAGAATGTCCTGGGGAAGTAAGAGAGCGGCGTATCATGCGTCGTCACACCCTTGGGGCCACGGATGAGGTCGGATAGACGTTAATACCCTTATATATCGCTGGAGGGTAAGGAAACGCATTGCATCCATCATTTCAGCGAAGTTCTTTATCATGTTAAGGAAGAGGCAAATATGTCAAAGTTGAAGAGGTTTTATAGATGTTTATTACTAAGTTTTTCATTGGCGCTTTTTTCATTGGCACAAACCGCCGCAGCGCAATCACTGGGTGACGCGGAAAGCTTTGCGGTACTAGGTGGCCAGAGTGTCAGCTTCGACGGCACCGGGACTATCGTCACAGGCGATGTTGGCGTTTCACCAGGTACGTCGATCGCCGGCTATCCGGCGAACGTGACCATCGTTCCTCCCTATTCGTTACACGTTAATGATGGAGATGCGGTTGACGCCCAAACGTCGGTCACCGCTCTGTACACGGAATTGTTTACCATGGGTGGCGCCACGCCCCTCGGTCCGCAGTTGAGTGGAGAAACGGTAGGCCCAGGTATCTATGCCTTTAGTACCGAAGCCGATCTGGCGGCGAATGGCCTCTTCACACTCAGCGGCGCAGGAACTTACATTTTCCAGGTCGGTAGCGCACTCACTGCCAACGTTGGTTCGAACGTCAGCCTGATCAATGGCGCCTCCGCTTGCGATGTGTTTTGGCAGGTTACCAGCGCGGCGACGCTCAACGGAGAAACCTTTGTTGGTACGGTTGTCGCACAGGCTGCCGTTACGTTGGGTGTCGGCGCAGTTCTGGAGGGGAGAGCGTTGACCACATCCTTAGGTGCCGTGACGATGGCCGGCAGCAACACGGTTGATATGCTTTGTGAAGAACCCATACCGACTCCAAGTCCGACAGTTGAAGTAACACCGACGCCGGATGTAACGCCTACTACGGAGATAACGCCAACTCCTGAAGTAACCCCTACCCCGGAAATAACGCCACCGACACCAACGCCTGTGGTATCACCAAGCCCGATACCATCACCAACTGAGCCGCCCACAGCCGTTAGCCTGGTTAGTTTCAAGGCTAAGGTAAATGGCTACGACAGTGTTACGCTGGCATGGGAAACGGCATCTGAGGTTGATAATGCAGGATTTAATATCTACAGGTCAAAGAGGACAGACGGCACGTATAAGAAGGTAAACGGAAAACTCATTCCGGCACAGGGTGGTGGTTCATTTGGCGCAAGCTATAGTTATGAGGATACACATGGCAAGGGTACCTACTACTATAAACTCGAAGACGTGGATACCTATGGTGCGAGTACCATGCATGGGCCAGTAAAAGTGAGATTAAGAATCGGTGAGGGTGAGGCGAGGAGGAGGAGGTAGATTTTAGATTTTGGAATTCTGATTCGGGAGTTTATAAATCCGAAATCTGAAATTGCGAGGGGCAAGGGTGAGAAAACAACGGAACACGGGTCACGGAAAACAGGAAACGAGACTAGTGCTTAATTGTGATAATAAACAATATTATAAAGAGCCGTGAGATTGGCTAAAACACTGACTTTCCAGCACAAATATATTATCGAAGATTTATGCAATTGGGCACTAGATGCAAGAGACGCCAAATGATTCAAACTTAATACTTACAATTGTCAACTGAAAAGCTAACAACTTAAATAGAAAGGAGATAAGAATATGGAAAAGAAAACATTGCCAGTTTACGAATCGCCAAAGATCGCCACCTACACCTGTGAGGAAGTGCTTGAATTACTGGTTTCCTGCGCAGGCAGGCTATGTGACGGAAGATAGCACCTTTTGGCGGCTAATTCAAAGGTTAAGACGGCAATATCCTACGCTTAAGGTGCTCCAGATCAATGTTGAAACCTTCAAGGGAGTCGTGCAGTTGAGCGGCTTCGCGGATTCGGCGCAGGCAGCCGCGAGGGCTGTGGAAGTAGCGAGATCTGTCGAGGGAGTCAAAGCTGTTAAAAACAAAATGTCCGTGAAATGAACTGGCTAAAAGCCAATGTGTTTTTGAATGTACTTTAGTTTGACCTTCTTTTTTTAACGGGAGCACGAATATGTCAATTGGCACAATCTTAATCATAGCTCTGGTGCTGGTCCTTTTGGGAGTAATCCCAACCTGGCCACATAGCCGGGCGTGGGGTTATACACCCAGCAGCGTGATCGGGGTGGTGGTGGTAATCATACTGATACTGCTCTTATTGGGCAGAATCTAGTCGCAAGAGGAGATCAAAAATGAGGCGGTGAATCATGACAAGGCTATCACTAAGTGGCCGCGAAAGGCCACGCATTATAACGAACCATTTTAAGGAAAGGAGTAGACGTGGAAACGAAAGACGCGTATAAACAAAAGATGAAGAAGCAACTGCAAGAGTCGAAAACTCAGATTGACCTATTGGCTGCGAAGGCTGAGAACGCAGGAGCAGACGTGAAGCTCAAGTACGCCCGGGAACTCGATAAATTACGCGACAAACAGCGTGTTGCCTCTGAAAAGCTGAAGGCGGTGGAGGAAGCAAGTGGCGATGCGTGGGAGAAGGTCAAAGATACCGCGGATAAGGTTGTGGATGACCTTAAGGCGGGCATAGCCCACGTCGTTTCCTATTTCAAGTAAAGCAATGGCCGCGCGTTGGGCTTAGTTTATGTATGTTGGGTTGAGGAGCGAAACCCAACCTACGGGGCTGAAGTATAAGTTCCCTGAATAAACATTCTGGGAAATTTATCTCGATGTACAATTAGGAAAGGAGGAAAGGAAAGATGAAGGCAATTGATTTTTTGCAAAGAGGGTTTTTGAAGAAAAAGATACTGCTTCTCGCAATTGTTCTGGGGATGATGACCGTTCTGGTACAATGTGCTTCGGTTTCTCAGAGATGGCCGGAAAATGAAAGAAGAACTGAGGATCGGATGTTTTCGCTTCAACAGGAGATTGGCAATGGGTTGGGATCAGGTGAATTA
>Ga0209342_10004152_pt1 | contig 15098 bp, 13 predicted proteins | sample RifCSP16_2_FD_184023 | JGI IMG/M metagenome (GOLD analysis project Ga0209342, IMG submission 184023) | Soil microbial communities from Rifle, Colorado - Rifle CSP2_sed 16_2 (SPAdes) (version 2) | ecosystem: Environmental > Terrestrial > Deep subsurface > Rock core/Sediment | place: Rifle... | reverse complement strand
TTCGTGGAAGTCGCCGCGCTCCACACGTGGCCCTCGGCGTCCACGGTCATGCCGTCCGGGCCGCCGTGTCCCGCGGCGACTTCCACGAAGACGCGCCGGTTCGCGACCCGTCCCGCCGCGGGATCGAAGTCGTAGCGGTAGATCCGCCGCGACGGCGTATCGGTGAAATACATCGTGCGGCCGTCGGGGCTCCAGCCGATGCCGTTTGAGATGGTGAAGCCCCGGTCCACGGCGGCGACGCGGAATCCCGGCTCGACCCGGTAGAGCTGCCCGATCGCACTCCCGAGCCTGCGGTCGAGCGTGCCGGTCCAGAAGCGGCCCGCGCGATCCGCCTTGCCGTCGTTGAACCGCTCGTCGCCCAGATCCAGCCCCGGGACGTCGAGCCAGCGGATTTCGCCGCCTGGCTCGTCCAGGGTGGCGAGGCCGGCCCGGAAAGCGATCAGGAATCCGCCGTCATTGCGCAGCGCGAACGAGCCCGGAGGCCTCGGCAGCGCCCAATGGTCGACCGCGCCGGAGCGCGGATCGAAGCGCCACAGCGCGGGGCTCGAGATGTCGATCCACCAGAGGACCTGCTCGCGCGGACACCAGACCGGGCCTTCGCCGAGCACGTTCTTGCAGTCGACGACGCAGGTCGCCTCGACGGGGCGCACGGACAATCCTCCTTTGCGGCGCCGCCCGCTTGACCGTCGCGCGGCGTTTTCTTGTTCGCTATGATGCTAGCGCCGAATCGGGCCGGGGACAACGCGAATGGGTGATGCACGAGCCGGGTGGGCTGAGGCCCACGGGACCACCGCGATGGCGCGCTTGATCGCGCGCTGGGTCCGCGAGGTCGACGCAACGGCGCTCGACGCGCCCGTCGTCGACAAGGCGAAGGTGTGCCTGCTCGACCTGATCGGCATCGCGGCCCAGGCGACCGATCTACCGTGGAGCCGTCAAGCGGTCGAATTCGCCGCGGCAATGGGTGGCGACCAGGCAACGCTCGTCGGATCGCCTGCGCGGGCGAGCGCCGCGGAGGCCGCGTTCGCGAACGCGACGACGGCGCACGGCCTCGTCCAGGAGGACATGCACACGCGGAGCGTCTCGCACATCGGCGTCGTCGTCTGGCCGACGCTGCTCGCGCTCGCGGAACACCAGCGCTCGACCGGCGCCGATCTCATCGCCGCCGCCGCCGCCGGCTATCAGGTGACGGGCCGGCTGGGTCACGCGGTGATCGACAAGGACGTCGCGCGGCGGTTTCGTCCGACGGGCCTCTTTGGCGCCACCGGCGCCGCGGCTGCGGGCGCGCGCCTGCTGCGGCTCTCCGAGGACGAGATGACGAGCGCCATCGCGCTTGCGGCGAACACCGCCGGCGGATTCAACGAGTGGGCGCACACCGGCGGCGACGAGATGTTCTTCCACCCCGGATTCGCCGCCCGCAACGCGGTGACTTCGGTGCTGCTCGCTCGTGCGGGCGCCCGGGCATCCGAGTCGGCGCTCGACGGCCGCGCCGGGTTCTACGCCGCCTACGGCCGCGAGCCCGGGGCAACGCTCGAGCTCGACGGCGACTGGGAGATCCTCGCCGTCTATCACAAGCCCGCGCCGGCGTGCAATTTCGCGCAGACCCCCGCGCAGGCCGCGGCTGCCGTGCGCCACGCGAACGCAATCGCGCCGCGCGAGATCGAGCAGGTCGTCGTGCGGAGCTTCCCGGAGGCGATCGCGTATCCGGGCTGCGACCATGCCGGTCCGTACGGCTCGTCGCTTCAGGCGAAGATGAGCATCCAGCTCGCGGTCGCAGCCGTGCTCGTGCACGGCCGCCTCGACGAGGCGTTCTACCGGAGCTATGACCGCGACGAGACCGTGGCGAGCCTCGCGCGGCGCGTGCGTCTCGAGAACGACGCCGAGTTCGCGGCCGGATTCCCGCAGCGCCAGGGCGCCGAGGTCATCGTCTCGCTCCAGAACGGGCGAAGCGTCCGCCATCGTCTCGCCGCGCTCGCGCCGCTCGACGCCGCCGGCGTCCGGGCGCGCACCCGGGCGGCGCTCTCGCGCCTGTTCGATCCGGCACGCGCGCAGCGCGTGGACCACGAGATCGATAAGATCCTCGGCTGCCCGGACGCTGCGCGCATCGCGCGCCTGCTCGCCCGCGACGATTGAGGGAGCCGGCTCGGGAATGGCGACGATGCCAGCCAGCCGGACCGTCCCCGACCTGATCGACGAGCTGGCACGGCGCTTCCCGCAGCGCGAGGCGCTGGTCGGTTCCGGCCAGCGCTACACCTACCGGCAGCTCCGCACCGAAGTGCGCCGCGTCGCGCGCGCCTTGCATGCCCTCGGCGTGCGCCGCGGCGACAAGGTCGCGATCCTGATGGGCAACCGCCCCGAGTGGGTCGTCGTCGATCTCGCGATCACGGCGCTCGGCGGCGTCATGGTCGGCGTCAACACCTGGGCGACCGCCCGGGAGCTCGAGTACATCCTCGGGCACTCGGACGCGACGGTCCTGATCGCGGCCGATCGCTTCCTGAGGTACGACTACGGCGCGATGCTCAAGGCGCTCGAGCCGCACGCGGAACGCCTGCCGTTGCTCGGCCGCATCGTCTGCGTCGGCGGCGAGCCGCCCGCCGGCTGGCTCCGGTATGCCGATCTTGCCGCGCTCGCCGAGCAGGTCCCGGAGCGGGAGATCGAGCTCGCGCAGCGGGCGATCTCGCCCGGCGACATCGCCTACCTGCTCTACACCTCGGGCTCGACCTCGACGCCGAAGGGCGTGCAGCTCCAGCATTTCGCGCTCATCGAGAACATGTGGCAGATCGGCGAGCGCCAGCGCGTCACCGAGCGCGACCGCCTGTGGCTCGCGGTGTCGCTCTTCTGGGGCCTCGGCTGCGAGAACGCCCTGTTCAACGTCCTGACCCACGGCGGCTGCGTGGTGCTGCAGGAGCACTTCGACGCGGGCGCGGCGCTCGAGCTGATCGAGCGGGAGCGCTGCACGCTTTTCTATGGAACGCCCAACATGGGGCAGGCGCTCTACGAGCATCCGGACCGAGCGCGGCGCGATCTCGCGAGCCTGCGCGGCGGGGCGACCATCGGCACGCCCGAGCAGATCCAGCGGGTCGTCGACCTCGGCGCGCGCGAGATCTGCAACATCTACGGCCTCACGGAAACCTACGGGAACTGCAACGTCACCGACGCCCCCGACCCGCTGGAGAAACGGCTGACGAACGTCGGACGACCGCTCGCTGGCGTCGATCAGCGGATCGTCGATCCCGAGACCGGTCGGCAACTACCGCCCGGAGAGGTTGGCGAGATTCGCGTGAAGGGGTACGTGACCATCGGCTACTACAAGGACCCGGAGCGCACCGCCGAGTCGTTCGACGAGCGCGGCTATTTCAAGACCGGCGACCTCGGCTGGGCGGATACCGACGGTTGTCTCCACTTTCGCGGCCGGATCAAGGAAATGGTCAAGACCGGCGGGATCAACGTTGCGCCGGTCGAGGTCGAAGAGGTGCTCATGACGCATCCGGGCGTCCATCTCGCCTTCGTCACCGGGGTCCCGGACCCGGCACGCGACGAAGTGCTCGCCGCGGTGATCGTGCCCAAGCCGGGAGCGACGCTCTCCGAGGAGTTGCTGTGCGCGTTTTGCCGCGAGACGCTCGCAGCCTACAAGGTGCCGCGGCTGATCCGGTTCGCCGACGAGCGGGAGCTGCCGCTCACGACGACCGGGAAGGTGCAGAAGAACCGGCTCGCGGCGACGTTCTTTCCCGATCCCAAGCGGCCGAGCTGATGCGGGAGGCCGCTAAACTACGCTGCTACGATCGCTGCGACGCAGCCTCCGGAGACCCTCACGCATGAGTACGGTTCGCATGACGCTCGCCTGCTGGGACTACGACCGCACGCGCGCGCTCGCCGACGGCAGCGTCCGGCCGGAAGGCATCGATCTCGTCTACTTGCCGCTCCCGGTCGAGGAGACCTTCTTCCGCATGCTCCGCGGCCGCGAGTTCGATTGCTCCGAGATGTCGCTGTCGTCGTACGTGATGTCGCTCGGCCGCGACGACCGGCCGTTCGTGGCGATCCCGGTGTTCCCCTCGCGCGTCTTCCGGCACGCGTCCATTTTCGTCTCGGCGAAGAGCGGGATCGAGCGCCCCGAGGCGCTCGCCGGCCGGCGGGTCGGCAGCCCCGAGTACCAGATGACCGCGCCGGTCTGGATCCGCGGCATTCTCGCCGATGACTACGGCGTCCCGGTCACGGGCGTCCAGCACTTCACCGGCGGTGAGGAGGAGCCCGGGCGCACCGAGAAGCTCAAGCTCGACCTGCCACCGTCGATCCAGGTCACGCCGATCGGGCCCACGCAGACGCTCGCGCAGATGCTCGCGGACGGCGAGATCGACGCGCTCTACACCGCCCGCACGCCGTCCACCTTTCATGCGCGACCGGACGCCGTCCGCAGATTGTTCGAGGACTACGTCGCCGTCGAGCGCGAGTACTTCCGCCGGACGCGGATCTTCCCGATCATGCACACCGTCGTGATCCGCCGTGACGTCTACGAGCAGCATCGCTGGTGCGCCCAGAGCCTGTACAAGGCGTTCGTCCAGGCGCAGCGCGAGACCTATCGCGACCTCGACGAAACCGCGGCGCTGAAGGCGATGCTGCCCTGGCTGACGGCGCACGTCGCCGACGCGAAGCGCGAGCTCGGCCCCGACTGGTGGGCGTACGGACTCGAGCCGAACCGGCACGTGCTCGACACCTTCCTGCGCTATCACCATGAGCAGGGCCTTTCGAAGCGGCGGCTCGCGCCGGAGGAACTGTTCGCGCCGGAAACGCTCGAAGCGTTCAGGATCTGACGGCACCGGCGCCGCGCGACTAGAATACGCGTGGCGGTGTCCGCCGCCACCGACGGCGGTTGAGGAATGCCAGTCACCTTCGACGGCAAGCTCGTTGTCGCCATCTCCTCGCGCGCGCTCTTCGACCTCGAGGAGTCGAACCGCGTGTTCGAGCAGCAGGGCGTCGAGGCGTACTACGAGTACCAGCTCGGGCACGAAGACGAGATCCTCGCGCCCGGCGTCGCGTTCGAGCTGGTGAAGAAGCTGCTCGCGCTGAACGTCCTGCCGCCGGTGCGGCCACGCGTCGAGGTGATCCTGCTCTCGCGCAACACGGCGGACACGGGTCTGAGGATCATGCACTCGATTGAACACTACCGGCTCGACATCACGCGTGCGGCATTCACCGGCGGCGAGAGCACCTACCCCTATGTCCCCGCGTTCGACGCGCATCTGTTCCTCTCGGCGAACGGCGAGGACGTGCGCAAAGCGCTCGACGCCGGGCACGCCGCGGCCCAGATCCTGCCTGCGAACGTCGGCCAGAACGTCGGTCGGACCGCCGAGCTCCGCATCGCGTTCGACGGCGACGCGGTGCTGTTCTCGGACGAGGCCGAGCGGGTCTACAAGCGCGACGGCCTCGACGCCTTCACCACCGCGGAGGTGAGCGCCGCGCGCGCGCCGCTCTCGGGCGGGCCCTTCAAGAGCTTCCTCGCCGCCCTGCACCGGATCCAGTCGGAGTACCCGGCCGAGAGCTCGCCGATCCGCACCGCGCTCGTGACCGCGCGGAGCGCACCGGCGCACGAGCGCGTCGTACGGACGCTCCGTGCCTGGGACATCCGCATTGACGAAGCCCTGTTCCTGGGCGGGCTCGACAAGGGGCCGTTCCTGAAGGCGTTCGCGGCCGACATCTTCTTCGACGACCAGCGCGGTCACGTCGAGTCCGCGCGCAAGTACGTCGCCGCCGGCCACGTGCCGTTCGGCGTGGCCAACGAGTGAGGTGAAATGAAAGCTCTCAAGTGGATCGCGTGGATCGTCGGCGGCCTGATCCTGCTCTTGATCGTCGTGGTCGCGATCGTCGCGGCGACGTTCGACCCCAACGAGTACAAGCCGCAGATCGTGAACCTGGTGAAGGAGCGCACCGGCCGCACGCTCACGATGGACGGCAAGATCGGGCTCACTTTCTTCCCGAAGATCGGCGCCGAGGTCGAGCGGGTCGCGCTCTCCGAGCCGAACGGCACCAGGCCGTTCGCCAAGGTCGAGCAGGCACGGGTCGCGCTCGCGCTGCTGCCGCTCTTGTCGAAGCAGGTGATCGTCGACCGGGTGATCTTGTCGGGCCTCGCGGTCGACCTCGTGCGCTACAAGGATGGCCGGACCAATTTCGACGATCTCACCGGGCAGGCGGCGAAGCCGGAGCCGCCGGCGCCGAAGCCGGCCGAGACCCCGGCTGGACCGCCGCTCGCGATCGACGTCGGCGGGATCGAGCTCCGGAACGCCGCCATCGGCTGGCGCGACGAACGCGACGGCACCGACGTGCGCCTCTCGAACGTTCGCCTCCGGACCGGCCGCATCGCGAGCGGCGTCCCGGGCCGGCTCGAGCTCGCGGCGAAGATCGAGGGCGCGCAGCCGCAGGCGAACCTCCAGGTCGACCTCGAGACCGGCTATCGGCTCAACTTCGAGACCCAGGCGGTCGCGCTGTCGGCGCTCGAGCTCAAGGCGGCCGGCGACGCGCCGGGTCTCGCCGGCTTCGACGCCCGCCTCACCGGCGAGATGGTCGACTTCGACCCGGCGGCGAAGCGGGTCAACCTCGCCGGCGTCGAGCTCGCCGCCAAGTCGAAGGACGGGCTCAACGCGAAGTTCTCGATTCCGCGCCTGCAATTGGCGCCGGAGAAGGCCGAGAGCAAGGCGATCACCGGCGAGGTCAAGCTCGTGAAGCCCCAGTCGACCATCGACGCCAAGCTCGCGCTCTCGGCGCTGGAGGCGAGGGGCGCCGAGATCCGGTTCGCGCGCTTCGACGTCGACCTCGACGCCAAGCAGGCGAACCTCGCGATCCAGGGCAAGCTCGGCACGCCGGTGATGCTGAACCTCGATGCCCGGACCGTGCAGCTGCCCGGCATCGCCGGCGACCTGACGGTCAGCGGGCCCGACATTCCGGGCAAGCACCTGAAGGCGGCGGTGCAGGGCGGCGCGCGCGCGGACTGGGGCAAGCGCAACGCGAACGCGGAGCTGGCGCTGAAGGTCGACGAGTCGAACATCCAGGCGAAGGTCGGTGTCACGAACTGGGCGCAGCCGGCGATCCAGTTCGACGTGCTCGCCGACCGCCTGAACGTGGACCGCTATTTCCCGCCGGCGAAGCCGGGGGCCGCACCGGGCGGCGCGAAGAGCGCCGGAGGCGGGGCGGCGGTGGAGAAGCCGATCGACCTTTCGGCGCTGAAGCCGCTGAACGCCACCGGCAACGTCAGGATCGGCGCGCTGCAGGTCCAGAACATCAAGGCCGAGCAGGTGAACGCGGCCATCAAGGCGTCCGGCGGACGGCTCGACGTCAGTCCGATGTCGGCGCGCCTCTATGACGGGACGCTCGCCGGCACCGCCGCCGTGAACGCCAACGACAACCGGTTCGCCGTCAAGCAGCAGCTGACCGGGGTCAGCGTGGGCCCGCTGCTCCGCGACGTGGCCAACCAGGATCTCCTCGAAGGCCGGGGCAATGTCGCGCTCGACGTCACCACGGCGGGGGCGACCGTCACTGCGCTCAAGAAGGCGCTCGGCGGCACGGCGAACCTCGCCCTGAAGGACGGCGCGGTCAAGGGCGTCGACATTCCGGGCGCGATCCGGACGGCGCAGGCGATGCTCGGGTCGAAGCGCGCCCTCGAACAGCAGGCACAGAGCGGCAGGAAGACCGACTTCACCGAGCTCACCGGGAGCTTCGTCATCAAGAACGGCGTCGCCCACAACGACGATCTCCAGGGGAAATCGCCGCTGCTGCGGCTCGGCGGCGCCGGCGACATCGACATCGGCGCCGGCGCGATGAACTACACGGTGAAGGCGTCCGTCGTCGCGACCTCCACCGGCCAGGGGGGCAAGGACCTCGCGCGCGTTGCCGGCGTGACCGTGCCGGTGCACATCGCCGGGCCGTTCGAGAGCCTCAAGTACACGGTCGACGTCGGCGCGCTCGCCGCGGGGGCGGCCCAGGACGCGCTGGGCCGCGAGCTCGAGCGGCGGCTCGGCGGCGGCAAGGCCGGCCAGAGCCAGGCGCAGCCCGGTGCGGGCGGCGTCGAGGACGCGTTGCGCGGGCTCTTCGGCCGCAAGAAGTGAGCGCGTTCGCGCGCGCGATCATCCGCTGGCAGCGGCGTCACGGCCGGCACGACCTGCCCTGGCAGGGCGCGCGCGATCCGTACGCCATCTGGCTCGCGGAGATCATGCTCCAGCAGACGCAGGTCGCGGCGGTGGTGCCGTACTACCTGCGCTTCCGCAGCCGCTTTCCCGACATCGCGAGCCTGGCGGCAGCGGACGAGGACGAGGTGCTGCGGCTCTGGAGCGGGCTCGGCTACTACTCGCGGGCGCGCAACCTGCATCGCGCCGCCGGGCTCATCGTCGAGCGGCACGGCGGCGAGTTTCCGCGCGCGCTGCGCGAGATCGAAGCGCTGCCGGGCATCGGCCGGTCCACGGCGGCGGCGATCGCCGGGTTCGCGTTCGGCGCGCGCGCGGCCATCCTCGACGGCAACGTGAAGCGCGTGCTCGCGCGCCATTTCGTCGTCGAAGGCTTTCCCGGCGCCGCCACGGTCGAGCGCGAGCTGTGGCGCCGCGCCGAGTCGCTGGTGCCGGCGCGCGACAACGCGGCGTACATTCAGGGGCTGATGGACCTCGGTGCGACGCTGTGCACGGCGCGGAATCCGCAGTGCCCGCGTTGCCCGGTGCGAGCGACGTGCGGAGCCCGCGCCGCGAACCGCGTTGCCGAGCTGCCGACGCCGCGCCCGCGGCGCCGCGTGCCCACGCGGCGGACGACGATGCTCATCCTGCGCCGCGGCGGCGAAATCCTGCTGGAGAAACGTCCGTCGGTAGGCGTGTGGGGCGGCCTGTGGAGCTTCCCGGAGGTCGGTCGCGGCGACGACTCCGCGGCGGCGAGCGCGCGGCGCCACGGCTGCGAGCTCGCGGGCCTCGCACGGCTCGGCGGCTTGCGGCACGGGTTCACGCACTTCACCCTGGAGATCACGCCGCTCCTCGCCACCGTCCAGCGCCTGCGCCCCGGTGTGGCGCAGCCGGGCGCGGTCTGGTTGCCGATCGAGGAGGCGCTCGGCGCCGCGGTGCCGGTGCCGGTGAGAAAGCTCCTGACGGTGCTCGGCCGGTCAGGCGCGGCCGCCCACCAACCCGCGCTGTTCGAGGAAGCGGTAGAGGATCTCTAGCCGGGTGAGCGCACCGTCGAGCTCGAGCAGCTTCTGCTTGGCGGGGAGCGGCACCGGCAGGATCTCCGACAGCCGGTAGCCGACCCACGAGGCGCTGCCGAACTCGTGCGGCTCGGCGAACACGGCCTCGCTCTTGTCGGCCACCACGAGCCGGAGCAGGTCGGGCAGCGCGGTGAACTGCGCCGGCACGTCCGCGTCCGTCTCGTCGGGCAGGAGCTCGACGCGCGCCCGGAGGAGGCCTTGGCCGGCGACGCTCGAGTCGAGGACGCGGAAGCGTCGCCCCCCGCGCGTGCGCAGCTGCAGCAGCCCGAGCTGCTGCATGTCCCAGTGCGTGATGTACGCGAGGCAGCCGACGCCTTCCGGCTTCGCCGGCGTGCCGACCTCGGCCCCCTCGCGGATGAGACACACGCCGAAGGGCTGGTCGTGCTTCAGGCACTCGCGCGTCATGTCCATGTAGCGCGTCTCGAAGACGCGCAGGGGCAGCACGCCGCCCGGGAAGAGCACGGTGTTCAGGGGGAACAGCGGCAGATCGTCGAGCGCCGGCTCGGCCATGGTGGGATTTTAGGCCTTCGGATCCCGACCCCGGCGTGCGGAAATCCCGGTTGCCGCGTGCGCCGCCGCCGCCTCCCTCATCGCGCCGCGGGCAGCTGCCGATGCCGCACCAGCACCGGCGCCTGGCCCTGGAAGCGTCGGGCGAGCCGTTCGGCAAAGTACACCGAGCGATGCTGGCCGCCGGTGCAGCCGAGCGCGACGGTCAGGTAGGCGCGGTTGTCGCGCACGAACGCCGGCAGCCAGCGCTCGATGTAGTCGCCGATGTCGCCGAGCATCCGCTGCGCCTCGGGCAGCGCATCGAGGAATCGCACGACCGGCTCGTCGAGGCCGGTGAGCGGGCGCAGCTTCGGGTCGTAGAACGGGTTCGGCAGGCTGCGCACGTCGAACACGAAGTCGGCGTCGAGCGGGATGCCCTGCTTGAAGCCGAACGACTCGAAGGCGAGCGTCATGCCGGTGCGGTCGAGCTGGACGAGGTCCTTGATCCAGCCGCGCAGCGCGTTCGGCGCGAGGTCGCTCGTGTCGATGCGCTGGCCGAGCTCGCCGACTTCCTGCAGCGCGTCGCGCTCGCGCGCGATGGCCTCGTCGAGGGTCGCGTTGGCGTCGCCCAGCGGGTGGCGGCGGCGGGTCTCGGAGAAGCGCTTGATCAGGGTTTCGTTCTTGGCGTCGAGGAACAGGAGCCGAACGTCGACGCCGCGCGCTTTCAGCGCGCGCGCCGACGCGGGGAGCTCGGCGAGCGCGGCCCCGCTGCGGGCGTCGACGGTGACCGCGACGCGCTCGTAGCCCGCCTGGGCGAGGAAGTCGATGGTCTCGGCGAGCAGCTTCGCCGGCAGGTTGTCGACGCAATAGAAGCTCGCGTCCTCTAGGACGTTCAGTGCGACGCTCTTGCCGGAGCCGGAGAGGCCGCTGATGATCACCAGCTGCATGACCGCTGCAGCATAGCGCGGGCGGGCCGCTGCCACCAACAAGAAAGCCCGCGCGAAACGCGCGCGGGTGGGACGGGCCGGGCGACGCTCAGCCGCTCAAGCACTTGCTCATGAACGCCTTGCGATCGTCGCCCTTAAGATTCTTGGCACCCGCTTCCTTGTTGCAGGCGGTCATCTTGTCCTGCTGCGTCATCTGGCCCCCGCCCTTGAGACACGTGCTCATGAACTTGTCGCGCTCGTCGCCTTTCACACCCTTGGCGCTCGCCTGCTTGTTGCAATCGCCCATCCGCTTCTGCTGCTCGGTCAGCTCCTTCTTCGGCTCGCCCTTCTTGACTTCACCCTTCGGCTGCTGCTGCGCATAGACGGGCACCGCGCAGACGGCGGCGGCGAATAGGCAGGCGATCAGCTGCTTCATCTTTTCCTCCTTGCGGTTGTGATTGTCATCGGCCCTGCTTCAACGCGCGCCGTCCGTCCCTGTCGACGCTGGTGGAGCCGGCGCGGCGTCCTTCTCCATCTCGGCCCGCTGGCGCCGGACGAACTCCTCGGTCGAGTTGTAGCCCCGGAGCTGCAGGATGTGGTTGCGGACCGCGGCCTCGATCAGCACCGCGAGGTTGCGTCCGACCGCCACCGGGATCACCACCTTCGGCACGGTGACGCCGAGGATGTCTTCCGAGAGCGCGTGCAGCGGGAGCCGCTCGGCGGGCGGGGCCGCAGCCGGGGTCGGCCGCTCGAGATGCACGACGAGACGCAGGCCCATCTTGGGCCGCACGGCGGTCTCGCCGAAGATCGTGCGGATGTTGAGCACGCCCAGCCCGCGCACTTCGAGGAAGTCCTTGAGCAGCGGCGGGCAGCGCCCCTCGAGCGTGTCCGAGCCGATGTGCGAGATCTCGACCACGTCGTCGGCGACGAGGCCGTGGCCGCGGCTGATCAGCTCCAGCCCGAGCTCGCTCTTGCCGACCCCGGAGTCGCCCGTGATGAGCACGCCCAGCCCCAGCACGTCCATGAATACGCCGTGCCGGGTCGTACTGTCGGCGAGCGTCTTCGAGAGATGGCGGCGGAGCTTGTCGATCAGGAGCGCGGCGGGCAACGGCGACGAGAACACCGCGATCCCGCGCGCCTCGGCGACTTCCAGCAGCCGCGGATGCCCCGGCACGCCGTCGGCAAGGATCACGGCCGCGGGCGAGGCCGCCAGACCCAGCTCGAGCAACCGCTCGAGCCGCGGCCCCTGGAGCGCGGTGACGTGGGCCTGCTCGTGCCGCCCGACGACCTGGATGCGGTTCGGGTGGATGAGGTTCAGGTGGCCGACGAACGCGGCCGACTCGGTCGCATCCTGGCGGATGACGGCTCCGCCGCCCGCCTTGCCACAGATCCACGAGAGCTGGAGCTTCTCGCGGTTCGTCTCATACAGCCGCGCGACGCTGGTCTGCAACATAGGGTTGCCACGCCGTGATCTGCTGATGGAGCGCCGCTGCGTCGGCAGCCGTGGAGAGGCTCTGGCGGAACTCCCGGTCGCTCAGCATTTGCGCGAGCTCGGACAGGATCTCGAGATGCTGCTCCGTCGCCTGCTCGGGCACGAGCAGCACGAAGATCAGATTGACCGGCCGCCCGTCCGGCGCGTCGAAGGGCACCGGGGCCTTGAGCCTGAGGAACGCACCCACCGGCTCGCGCAGACCCTTGATCCGGCCATGGGGGATTGCGACACCCTGCCCGAGACCCGTCGAGCCGAGCCGCTCGCGGGCGAAGAGGCTGTCGAAGACGAGGCTGCGGGCGACGCCCTGGTGATTCTCGAAGAGCAGCCCGACCTGCTCGAACATCCGCTTCTTGCTGCTCACCTCCACGTCGAGGACGATGTTGGATGGCGGCAGCAGCTTGGCGATCAGGTTCATGCAACGGCCCGGAAATGGGAACGCGACGCTATCTTACTGCAGCGCGGCACCGCCGGTTGCGGCTGAAAGGATGTTTTACAAAGCGGGCCGGCCGCCGCGCCTACCCCTCTTCCGGGTGGTGCTTGAGCGCGTCGTGGGGCTTCGCGTAGGCCCGGTCCTTGTACTTGATCAGTTTGCGGTCGAGCTTGTCGGCGAGGACGTCGATGGCAGCGTACAGGTCGGCGTCCGCGTGCTCGACGTAGATGTCCTGGCCGCGCACGTGGACGTTCGCCTCCGCCTTCTGGCGGAGCTTCTCGACCGAGAGGATCACCACTGTCGCCGTCACGTGGTCACAGTGTCGCATCACGCGCTCGAGCTTCGCCTCGACGTAGCTGCGGATCGCGGGCGTGACGACGACATGATGGCCGGTGACGGTCAGGTTCATCGCGACCTCCTTGGGGGCAGGGTGGCTGAACGGCGGGGCCGGGGAGCCGCGCGTCCAAGTTCGACCGGGGTCCGACGGGAGAGGTTGCAACGTTCGCGTCGAACGGGCGAGGTCAGTCGCCCCTTTACAGCGACTTCCTCAGGTTGACGGGCGGGATGTGCAGCGACTCCCGGTACTTGGCGATGGTGCGCCGCGCGACGACGATCCCCTGCTGACCGAGGATCTGGGAGATCTTCGAATCGGACAGCGGCTTCTTCGCGTCCTCGGCGGCGACGAGCTGCTTGATGAGCGCGCGGATCGCCGTGGCCGAGCAGGCGCCGCCGGTCTCGGTCGCGACGTGGCTGCCGAAGAAGTACTTGAGCTCGAAGATCCCCCGTGGCGTCGCCATGAACTTCTGCGTGGTGACGCGCGACACCGTCGACTCGTGCAACCCCAGCGCGTCGGCGATCTCGCGGAGCACCAGCGGCCGCATCGCGACCTCGCCGTGATCGAAGAAGTGCCGCTGGCGGTCGACGATCGACTGCGACACCCGCTGGATGGTCTCGAAGCGCTGCTGGACGTTCTTGATGAGCCAGCGCGCCTCCTGCAGCTGCGAGGTGAGCTGTCCCCCCTGGCCGCGGTTCGACTGGAGGATGTCGGCGTAGACCCGGTTGATGCGGAGCTTCGGCATCGCGTCGGGATTGAGGCTCGCGCTCCACACGCCCTTCACTTTGCGCACCACCACGTCGGCCACGACGTAGCGCGTCTCGAGGGCCGAATACGCTGCGCCCGGCCGCGGGTTGAGGCTCTGGATGAGCCGGTGCGCCGTCCGGAGCACCGCCTCGTCGCAACCGACCAGCTTCTTGAGCTTCGCGAAATCGCGCGCCGCGAGCAGCTGCAGGTGCTCGCGCACGATCCTGAGCGCGATCGGGAGCGCCGGCGTCGACTCGGTCAGCGCGACGAGCTGCAGCTCGAGGCACTCGGCGGGCGAGCGGGCGCCCACGCCGGTCGGGTCGAGATTCTGGAGATGCTTGAGCGCGATCGCGAGCTCGTCGGGGTCGACGGCGAGCTCCGCGGGCAGCATGGCCGCGATCTCCTCGAGCGGCTGCGTGAGGTAGCCGTCGTCGTCGAGCGCGTCGACGAGGAGCGCGATGAGGCTGCGGTCGCGGTCCGGCAACGCCATGAGCGAGAGCTGCTGGAGCAGATGCTCGCGCAGGCTCGGGGACTCGGCGGCGAGCTGCGGATACTCCGCCTCGTCGGAATCGTCGCGCGCCGGGCTCGAGCCGCCCGTCTCGAGGTACCAGTCGTCGGCCGTGGGACGCAGATCATCCTCGGGTGGCGGCGCCGCCTCCGGCGGCGCCGTGTCGACCGTGACGGTCGAAACCGTAGACGCGCCGTTCAGTCGCGCCGCCGGCGCGCCGTCCTCATCGCCTTCGTCGCGCTCGAGCAGCGGGTTCTCCGCGAGGAAGCGCTCGAGCTCCTGGTTGAGCTCCAGCGTCGAGAGCTGGAGGAGCCGGATCGATTGCTGCAGCTGCGGCGTCAGCGTGAGGTGCTGAGTGAGCTTGAGCTGCAGGGTCTGCTTCATGCGGGGCGGTCAGGGGTGGTGGACTCGGGCGCGTCCCGGTTCGTTGGTCAGGCGATCTCCGCCAGTTCCTCCCTCGCGCGCCGGGGGCGCGCGTCAGAGGCGGAAGTGCTCGCCTAGATAAACACGTCTAACGTTTTCATTATAAACAATCTCTTCCGGCTTGCCGGCGGCCAGCACCGACCCTTCGTTAATTATGTACGCTTGATCGCAAATTCCCAGGGTTTCCCGGACGTTATGGTCGGTGATCAGGACGCCGATCCCGCGCTCTTTGAGGAACCGGATGATCCGCTGGATGTCGAGGACGGCGATCGGATCGACCCCCGCAAACGGCTCGTCGAGGAGGATGAACGCAGGACGAGTCGCGAGCGCCCGTGCGATCTCGACCCGCCGCCGCTCGCCGCCGGACAGCGACAGGGCGGCCGCGTCGCGCAGGTGCGCGACGTGGAGCTCCTCGAGCAGCTCCTCGAGCCGCGTCGCGATCTCGTCCTCCGACAGGTTCATCAGCTCGAGCACTGCCCGCACGTTCTCCTGCACGGTCAGGCGCCGGAACACCGAGGCCTGACCGTGCAGG
>Ga0209342_10004151_pt1 | contig 15104 bp, 14 predicted proteins | sample RifCSP16_2_FD_184023 | JGI IMG/M metagenome (GOLD analysis project Ga0209342, IMG submission 184023) | Soil microbial communities from Rifle, Colorado - Rifle CSP2_sed 16_2 (SPAdes) (version 2) | ecosystem: Environmental > Terrestrial > Deep subsurface > Rock core/Sediment | place: Rifle... | reverse complement strand
CACCGCCAACCATTTGGGCTTTAAATATTATTTCTTTGGACCAAGTGCAATATTGCCCAAGCAAGACGAATGCTATTTACAAAGCACTTATGTTTTGTTCGATAAAGTTGATTACGGTTACACAAAACATTTTTCTATTGGCGGTGGCGCACTTGCTTTCATTGTTCCTTTTGTAAACATTAAAGCAGGCGTTGAAATTTTCAAGAATTTTCATTTAGGAGCAGGAGCATATCTTGTTGCTTCGCCTTTTGTAAAACAAATAGGTTTGCCCAGCGCAGTGTATGCGGCAGCAACAATAGGTAACAGAGAAAAAAATATTTCTCTGGGTGTTGCTTTGGGATGGATGAAAGATTTTGCACTTCAAAAACCCGTTTATACTTTATGCGGACAAATACGCTTTGGCAGAAAAACAGCTTTTGTTTCCGAAAATTATTTTATTCCCATCCGCGAAAATTCGTACAATACAGTAATTAGTTACGCGCAATCTACCTATTCGTATTATTACGAAATGATTTTTTCTTATGGTGTGCGATTGTTGGGAGATAAAAACAATTGGGATTTCGGCTTTATCGGAACTTCAGAAGGAGTGTTTGGCGAAATTCCTTTCGGTATTCCTTTTGTTTCGTACCACCGAAAATTCTGATAATAAAATCTAACTCGCTTTTATTTTTTGCTCAAGCAGGTTCAGTTTCTCAGAAAATGAATTAAAAAACCGAGCGCGTTGTTTTTCTCCGCTTCCGCTAATGATTTCAGATTTACTGATAATAGATTTCAGCCACTGCTCCGTATCGCTACAAAAAGTTTCGTTCGAAGTGCCCATGGTGTTAAATGTGTGAGGAGAATAGAAACACATCTTTCCCGTTTCGGTAGTTGCCAAAATACAGGTGACAGAAATGTTGACATCGCTTTTAAAAAGCTCAAACGTGTTTTCATTTTCAGCCCATTTTTTTTCATCCGAAAATTTCGCACCAAGCTCTGCCATCTTTTTTATCATGCTAAGCGTTTGATTCAGCTGGCTGCAAATTAAAAGCGCATCATCTTTTTTAGCAAACACTCCGCTTTCCCAGGCAAATTCAATTTGCTTTATGTTTCCGAGTACTGTTTCATCAGTCCATATTTCGGTAACAGGGATGGAATTGTAAAGAGTAGTTAGGTCTTTGCATTGTTTCACCATTTCGTCACTTACCAGTTCAGGCGAGTAGGTTTTTGATTTGTACTGCGGCAATTCGAGCACGCTTCGTTTCCAGAAAAAAAGTTTGAAGCGGGTAAGTTCTTCGAAATTGAAATAATAAAAAATAGGAATGCCTTCGCAGGCGTAAGTAATTTTCTTTTTTTCTATTTGTTTGATTGCGCTAAGCTGCTTATGCAGATTGGAAAAATAATTCTGCAGAAAGTTTTCGGTGTTTTGTGTGCTGGTGTAATCAAACATCACACAGTTTTGTTCCGTTTGAACAAACATATCGAACGAAACGCCAAAAGCTTTACAGAGTTTTTCGGTTTCGGAAAAGGTAATTGCCGTTTCGCCACGTATTCTGCGGTAGCAACCATCGTTTGTAATGCTAAGTACCTCGTTCAACTCATCAACAAAGGAGCGGTTGGGCGGAAGGCTCTCTTTAATTTTCTGGAAAAACAATATTTGCGACATAATTGGGGAATTATTGTGTGATAATTAATTAGTAAATATCAGTAAAGCTGCACAAATCTGTTGCAATTTATAATAATTGAACAATCCAACCGCCACAATTCTACTGAAATTTTTTGATTCCCCCCTTCCAATCCCTCCTTTTTGCAGAAACTGAGGTTTTCGCTCTTATGCGCCACTCAAGTCAGTTTTAGTTCCGCATTGCGGGGCTGTAGTTTTGTTCTATGAAAATTACAAAACACATAAACATGAACACAAAACACATCATAAGCCTTTTCATCTGCATCACGGCATTTTGCATTGTAACCAATGCGGCAGGAAATCAAACCTTGAACCTTCCTTATAATACTAAGAAGAACTTTTCATGTTTCGGGTATGCCGAGAAGGGGCTGATGGTGAACGAAAGTGCATTTGTGTTGCACACTCCTAAAAAGAAGATTGCGATAGTGAATGAATTGAAAAGCAAAAAAACATTCGTGATGCGTTTCACACGCAAGTTAAAGCCGGGCGTTAAAAGCATCATCACTCATTTTTCATTAAAGCCTGTATTCGATTTTTTGGAAAACGGAAAACTGGTTCACATAAGCGGATTTAAATTAAAAATCAAACTATAAATAATATTAATCATGAACCTAAAAAACAAATTACAAAAGCACGACTGGATTATATCCCTCCTGTTTGCAATGGCAACAGTAGTTGTAATGGCTGGTGTAACTATCCTTTTTTTCGGGTTTATATAATAAGGACAATTAATACAAACAATTCAAAACAACAATTAACAATTAATCTAAAAACAAAAACAAAATGAAATCACAGATTCACGAACTCATTAGTCTTTTTAATAAAGGCGTGAGTAAAACAACAATTATAACAGGTGTATTAAGCGCATTGCTTTTGCTCTCCTGCAATACATCATTAACTCTAGAAAAGCGGAAATACACTGGAGGATTCTATGTTCAGATTAATGGTCCTAAAAAAAATATATCAGATGATAGTAGCTTGCCAGACAAGCAATCTGTATCAGCTAACACACCATTACTACCTTCTTCTGTTTCAACAGAGCAAAAAATTTACGAAAGTAAAAGCGAAAAAAAGTCTGTCAAACCGAAGAGGAAAATATCTAAAAACAATCAGGATGCAAATTTGGCAAATAGCGGTATTTCAAAAAAGAAAAATATAGGTAACGGAAAAATAAATCAAAGCAAAAAAACACATCACAGCAATTTTCAAAAGGCAGCTAGAAATACAGGCAGATTCAGAACATTTGAATTTTTAACTGCTCTGGGTATTTCATTAGGTGTTTTAGTCGTATTTCTCCGTAAAGGAAGGATGAAAAAGATTTCGCGCTGGGCAAAGCACAACGCTAAAACAAGCCGTTTTCTTATCACTGCTTTTCACTTAATTATTATGAGTTTGGGATTTTTTACTGGAATTGTGCTGAACAAAGCTGGAGTTATTTTATCAGACACAGTGGGTGTTATTGGAGCAATAGGGATGATTTTGGCCATGCTGTTTTATCCTATCCGTAATGCTGCAAATAAATTTTTTGCTCATTCATATGCTCGTCAAAAAACACACGACTTTCTTGTTTGTGCCTTTGGCCTTATTGGGTTTATGTCGTTGGGCAATTCGATGGCGGCAGGCAAAACAAGTTTGCAATCAAAGTTTAGTATTAAGTCTAGGTACGACATAGAACTAACAGAAAAGATTAACAATAGCAAGGTTGCTGATTTTTTTTCGAATGCTTTTGTTTCAAAAAACACAACCGATATGCAAACTGAGCAAAAGCAGATTGCACAAATTGATACGGTGGGAGCCATACTTCTCATTTTGCTTATTGTGCTCGTTTCAATTGCTGCCGGTTGTGGCTTAGCTATTTTGTCGTGTTCGCTTTCTTGTTCGGGTTACGAGGTAGCAGCTTTTTTGGTAGTGTTTGGCGGTGGCTTTCTCCTTATTCTGGCCGATGTATTGCTTATTCGCAGAATAATAGGACGTATGAATAGCAATAAAAAAGTAATCGTTAACGAAAGCGAAATAATCGATTAACAAAAATTTAAACGTAACAATATGAAAACAAAAATCTTCACACTTTTTATCACATTGGCGTTTGCTGTGTGCACAAAAGCTCAAAATAACGACTCAATTGCAGTGCTTCACGCAATAGTGGGCGATACGATTGATAAAGTCGAGCGCGAAAAGTACAGCCTGTTTGGTTTTGCAAACCCCAGCACGTTTAGCTACGCTGTGTTTTATATACTTTCTGATACATCTGCATACAAACTTAAGGTGGTGTACACGGGTGGGCAAGTTTCGGAAAGAAAAATTACAGCCAAGCAGTTTGCTGAAATGAAAGAACAGATAAACAGCAAATACAAAGTTGCCAATTCAGCAAATATGGAAATGAAATACTATGTTTTTTGTTATGACGGAAAAATAATACTCGGAACTGTGAAACAAAATGAAGAGGATTACCTGATGGTTCAAACAAAAAACCATGGAATGATAAAAGTGGATAAGGTGAATATAAAATCACTTGAGTTGGCTGACGAAGTTCAGGTGGGTAAGAAATCTGACATCACCCAAATTTATAACGAAACAAATTATTTTATTGGCCCTTCGGCATTAAATCTGAAAAAAGGAAGCGGGTATTATCAAAATGTGGATATACTGTTGAATTTTTTTAATGTAGGCATCACAGATAATTTCAGTATTGGCGGAGGAGTGGATCTTCGGAATGCGATTTTCGGCTTTTCACAACCCAGCTTTTCACAACCCAGTTTTATGCTCACTGCAAAAGGAGGATGGCAATTGCAAAACAATTTGCATGCTGCCTTTGGCGCAACATTCATAAATATTAAAAGTAATGGTTATCGCGAGGTAGATAAGGTAGATAAGGAATCAGTTTTAGGTTACGGTCTGCTTACTTACGGAAATAAATTTAACAACTTAACTATTGGGTGCGGATTTAATTACATCAGACACACCTTTGTGCTCAAAAAATATGTTGGAACACTACACCCTGTTTTAACCGATAGCATCAGCGAAGTATACGCGCCCTATCCACTAATCAGTTTCAGTGGAATGATACGTCTGAGCAGAACAGTTTCATTCCTAACCGAAAACTACTTTGCAATGGCAAAAACCTATCAAATAGATTACGGATATTATTATTCACCTCAAGCGTTATATCTGAGAAGTTTTGATTACAAGACTTATTTATCAGTAGGGCTACGCATTGCTGGTAATTATGTTTCATCAAGTTTTGGTCTATTTTATAGAGAAGATAATGGTTATGGATACCGGTCAATATTACCATACATTGATTTTGTAATAAAATTTGGAGGAAAGAAGAAAAAATAAATCACTCATCTTTAACCGCAAATGGAAAACCGGTTTGCATATACTAATCCGCCAGCCGATGATTTTATTTTTGTGACCGAAGGCAAAAATGAAATCAAACTTTATTTGAATGAAGTAAGCCATTGCAGCGCAGAGAGAAAAGGGACTTGGTTTTATAAAGTGTGGCTTGATAAAACAAAACCGCAACAGAGATATTTCATGACAAGGAACATCGGTTTTTATTTCGCTCGGCTTTTCAGAGCCGGCTTTTTGCGCCATCACGATAGTTACATGAGTAACACCCTCCATTTTGTGAATATTGATACGGATAATAAATATACTGTTGAACTTACAGGCGGCATTTTTGTACGCACCTCCTTAGGCCGAAAATGTATTTTAATTGATTATTTAAACCTCCGCAAAGGATAAGTCCTGAACTTGTTTCAGGATAAAGCCACACTTATCGGGAATAAACCACCGCTTGTTTCCTTTTTAATGTTTATCCCATTCCGAATAAATACATTGCGGCATAATTTATTCAGGATGACGCAATTTATTTTCGGCCCCAAGCATTTTAAAACAATACTCAAGCAAAATAATTTGAGCATGGCGCATTTGGATAAATATTATGTGCCGAACCTGTTTTACTTTCTGTCGAACCCATTTTACTTTACGCCAAACCTTTTTTGCGCGAAGGCAAACCTGTTTTACTTTCTATCAAACCCATTTTACTTTACGCCAAACCTTTTTTGCGCGAAGGCAAACCTGTTTTACTTTCTGTCGAACCCATTTTACTTTACGCCAAACCTTTTTTGCGCGAAGGCAAACCTGTTTTACTTTCTATCAAACCCATTTTACTTTACGCCAAACCTTTTTTTTCGGAGGGCATGTTTTTATATCGCACACCATAATCAATCAATTAATAATTAACTACTTAACCACTAAAAATTAAACACTATGGCAGGGTCACAAAAATCATTCGACACGCGCTTGCAGCGCTTCATTAACGGTAACACATTAATACAAGGCTGGGCAGATTACACAGCTGCGCAACCCCTTATCACAAAAGCTAACCTTGCCACATTTGTTACAACTGTAACAGTAGCCAACAGCGATGTGGCAACAAAGCTTGCTTTCCTTAGTCAGAAACGCGATGAGCGCAGACTATTCTGTTTCAACATTGGCACCACCAATCCTGCCTGCGCCCAATCGCGCATAAATAACATAATAGGTTATTTGGGTGGCGAAATTGGTTTTGAGCACGCAAAGGTGCGCGCTTTAAAAGCAATTCTTAAAAAAATAAAACCAAATTATTCGGGCTCCACCGCCACACAAAGTTTTACACTTAAGCCAAACGAAATTATTACGGTAAACAATGTGGTAAATAATGCACTTGCAAAAAATACAGGCAGCACAAATATTGATTGGAACGAAGTAGGAGGAACAAATCCACCCGAAACAGTAAACCCCGGTGAGGAAACCACCATCATTGCGCCAAGCGGAGTGGTGATGTTAAAAAACCTGAGTTCAAAAACACAAGGCAAATTTCAGTTAGAAGTACGCTCAGATAAAAATGTAGAAAATTCGCCAATGGAAAAATCGTTTGATGCGTTGGTGGGCCAACTCAATAAAGTAATTGACCGAATAAGTTCAGGTTTCACTGGAGGCTTTGCCTACTCACCGCCCGATGCAAAACTTTCGGTGGCAGGTATGACCACTTTGCGAAACCAGCTGGTAAGCATTAACACCGAAATAGCAAACGCATTGGATTTATATGGACCCGCCAACCGCAACCGAAAAGATTTATACGACCACCCTGATACCGGCATGGACGAACGCATTGCAAAAATAAAAGGCTACCTGCGCGGTTTCGATGGCGGAAAAAAATCGAACCGTTACATCGAATTTAGTGATGCAATAGCGGGAGTGTAACATTAGCGGCAATCACGAAAAAGAAAAAACCCGCACCGTTGGGCGTGCGGGTTTTTTACCCCATTCATGAAAACTATTGGTCTGGTAAACCAAATTCTGCTACAAGTATAAACCCGATTTTTGGAAATAGCATTATTATTTCGCCAAACAACATTATTTTACTGATGAAGGGCAGGGCTTTTACTGAAATTTACTACAAACCCCACCTTTTGCCCAAAAATTATTATTTATTGCAAAACAAAAATGCCCCTTTACTGAACCCCGCCATATTTTTATTGAATATCTGTTTTGAAATGGTTTAGTTTTGCTTCATGAAAACAAACAAGCTTTTATCTTTTATTATCTTACTGGTAGTTTGTTCATCGTTGTTTGCACAAGAACAACAACCAAAGACAGTAAAGCGAATAAAGATTTCGGACTTTATACTTGGTGTTGCATTTGCGCCCTCGCTTAAAGATTTTAATGGGACTTTAGAAGATTTTAAGGCAGTGGCTCCAGAGTCAAATTTCCTAAAGAAGGACTTTACTGGATATTCTCTGCCAATAGGAACTTTATCTGCACCCGGAAACACCTTGTTTTCAGGTGCAATAGGAATTTTAATATCTGATCATAAAAAAACAAGATATAAAATAAACCCCTTGTTGCGTTTTGGGTTAACGTATTTTAGATCACAAAATTTCATATACTTGATAAGTGGTTTCGAGCAAGATCCTTTTGGTAATACTAATAAATATGACTATTGGATGATTTATAACTCGGATCAACTCCGATTTGACGGCTCGCTCATCTTCAGAACCAATCCCCAAGCCCGCATTTCTGTATTTGTAGGAGCAGGCGTTGCCACTTCATTCTCTTTTAATGCATGGACACAGATTAGTGAGACAATATATTATCCGGGTTATCCAAATGGTACTATCAATACAACTTATGAAATAACTAAGAGTAAAAATATTCACGGATTTTCTGTTGCAGTACCAATTGGAGTTGACATAAGAATTTTTAAAAATTGCCATTTAATTATTGAATACAAGCCAAGTTACAATGCTTTAGTAATTCCTGAATCGCGAACAATAAAAAGTACTTCACACCAATTTTTATTAGGATTAAAAGTTGCTTTTAAATAAAAAACCATGAAAACAAAACTCACATTAGTAATCAGCGCGCTTGCACTACTTGTTGCATCCTGCGGCAGTTTGCAGAGTTTTGAGAAACGCAAATACATGAAAGGGTTTTATGTGAGTGTTACAGATAACAAACAACAAACGGAATTGCTGAGTAATAATAAAGAAGAGAAACAAACTGAAGTAAAAGAAACAATAAGTGATACAGTGCCTGATAAGAAAAACACAGAGCAAGTATTGGTGATAAGTGATAAAGTAGGCAATGTGATTGACTCAACCGAAAAAGCGAAGTATCATCTGTTCCCTTATTGGGAAAATAAAGATTTTCAATCAGCACAGTTTATTCAGGAACCTGATGGAAAAATTTATGTAGTCGGCACTATGAAGGATGGGAGAGTTAAAAAAATGCCTGTTACTCAAGGCACATATAACCAATTGCAGCAAAAAACTTTTGGCGATACAAGTTTTGTTAAGCAACTTACAGAAGAAGAAAAAATAGCCAAGCAAAAGAAAAGAGATAATACAAAACGCATAGCAATTATTATTATTACTTCATTGCTTGGATTAACGGAGGTTTTGTTGTTGATTTTATTAATAGGTTTTGGATGGTTGGCTTCAACATCAGATATTATAGTAATCTTGAGTTTACTCATTGGAATATTATTTCTGATTGCTTTAATAAATGGAGCGTTCACAAAAAAAAATAAAAATAAAACAGCTTTTAATAAAACTAATTCTGAAAAAGACCTCGATGATGATTATGAAGAAGCATTGCTTGCTAAAAAAATTGCAATATGGTCAATAGCATTTATGTTCCTGTTTTTTCCTGTTGGGATTGCTTTGGCAATAATTGCAATTAAAAAAGGTAAAAAAATAATGAACAGACATGGTAAAGATGAAAACTACAATGGCAAAGATGAAGCCGAATTTGCTTATCGTGTTGGGAGAAAAGCCTTTACTTTTTTAGGTATTATTCTTTCTACAATATTACTGATAAGTTTATTGTTGTTGTATGCATTAGGAGAGATTTAATACAAAATCGAATGAAAACAAAACTCACATTATTAATCTGCGCGCTTGCACTACTTGTTGCATCCTGTGGCAGCTTGCAAAGCTTTGAAAAACGTAAATACCGCCCGGGGTTTTATGTTAGTGTGGCAGATAACAAACAACAAACGGAATTGCTTAGTAATGATAAAGAAGAGAAACAAACAGAAGTAAAAGAAACAAACACTGATACAGTACCAGTAAAAAAAGATTCTGTAAAAATATTGGTAATAAGTGATATGGTTGGTGATGTGATTGACTCTGCAGAGAAAGCAAAGTATAAGCTGTTTCCCTACTGGGATAACGACAAGTTTTTATCCGCACAGTTTGTACAGGAAGCTGACGGGCAAATTTTTTTGGTAGGAAAAATGAGAAGCGGAGCAATTGGTCGTATCCCTTATTCCAATAGCTCGTACAACCAGTTAGCTAAATTAACTTTTAAGGAAAGTTCCACAACAGCAACAGAATCCAAGAAAACAGATGCAGAAAGCGCATATAAATCTGCACGTATTGCTAAAACAAGTGCTTTACTGGCTTTACTGTTTGCATTTTTAACTTCTATTATGTGGCTAACTAGTATTCCTGAGTTTGGGTTTATACTGTTTCCTGCACTATCTTTATTACTTTCAGCATGTTTTCTTATTTTCGGACTAATTGCATTTGTAAAGGGAAGAAGGGAGAAAATGAAGCATCTTAAAGGAGAAGATTATGTTGAGAAGCACGATGCTATGTATGGATACATTGCAGGGTGGTGTACAATTATTCTATTCATTCCATTTATTATGTTTATCTCATATATCTTATTTGTAGATACTGGGTTTTAGAAGAACAAGATGAAAGCAAAACTCACACTACTAATAAGCGCCCTTCCACTACTTGTTGCATCCTGCGGCAGCTTGCAAAGTTTTGAAAAACGAAAATACCGCCCGGGGTTTTATGTGAGTGTAACGGATAACAAACAACAAATGGAATTGCTTAGTAATGATAAAGAAGAGAAACAAACAGAAGTAAAAGAAACAAACACTGATACAGTACCCGTAAAAAAAGATACAGCACAAGTATTGGTGATAAGCGATAAGGTGGGTGATGTGATTGACTCTGCAGAGAAAGCAAAGTATAAATTGTTTCCTTATTGGAGTGCTAAAGATTTCCAATCAGCTCAGTTTATTCAAGAATCTGATTTAAAAATTTATGTTGTTGGAACGATGAAAGATGGAACAATTAAAAAAATGCCATGCTCTGTAGGTTCGTATCAGCAGTTGGCGAAAAATGTGTTTGGAGAAAAAAAGTATGTTGCTGAAAAAACAGCAAAAGAAAAACCGAGTGCCCAACTTAAATCTGCAAAAGCATCTTTCGCATGTGCTCTTGTAGAATTAGCATGTGCTGGAGGTGTGTATAAGAATATTAAATTAGATACAGTGGAGGGCGCACTTGGTGCCATTCTGTTAACACTTATATGTTTTGTATTTGCTGTAATGGCACTTGCGTTCGGAATCGGGGCATCAACTTACAGTTCTCCAGGAGAAAAGTATGAAGGTAGGGGCATGGCAATTTTTGGCATCTATTGCGGGTTGTTCGCTATAATGGGAATAATAATCGCGTTGCAGTATTCATAATTTTCAAAACAAATGAAGCCAAACCTCACGCTACTAATCAGCGCAGTGCTTATCAGCATGGGTGCGGTGGGGCAACCTTTTATAGATGTTTTAAATATTAACACCCAGCTTTACAATACCACTTATAAGGATTCGGTTAGTTCAGAAAACAATACTACCACTTACAACCTTAATATTTTTATTCCAAAAAGTTTCGAAAATGGTAACACTTTTTTGTTTCGTTTAACGGGAGAGCAATTGATTTCAACATTGGATAATACCGCTAGCAACTTGTATTCGTTTTCAATGCCCATCGGATTTCAGTTTGTGAGCAAAAGCAAAAAATGGAAAACACTGGTTTTCGCCACACCAAAAATTTCTTCTGATTTAAAAGATAACCTGAACAATGATTATCAATACGGAGGCACACTTCTGTTTACGTACGTGAAAAATGATTCGCTTTTAAAATTAAAGTTCGGTGTTACATATAGCCGCGAATGTTGGGGAAACTTTTTTGTGCCGCTTGTGGGTATTGATTGGAAGGCTTCAGAACGTATCAGCGTTTACGGAATTCTTCCCGCCAACTTACGTGTGGAGTATAAAGCAAGTGAAAAACTTTATTTGGGAGTAGGAGTAAAGAATTTAAAACGCTCGTATCGTTTATCTGCCGGTAATAACAATGATTTTGTTGTGGTACGCGAAACACAGGCAAAATTCTTTATCGATTATTTTGTGTGGAAGAAAATCTTGCTTTTTGCCGATGCATCGTATGTTCTTCAATTTGATTTTGTACAGTATGCCGAGTCGGATTTAAAAATAAAGACACCCATTGTTACTAATCCCGTTTATACTCCAATGAATAATAACTTTCTGTTTACTGTTGGCTTGGCTTACAGGGTGAGAACAGATTGATGTAAAGCTTAAAACAGCATATTTAAGTACAAAAGTCCGCCTAAAGCGGGCTTTTTTGTTTAGTAAATATCAGTAAACCCTCCCAAAATCATTTGCGATAATCAATAATTGCCTTCCTAAATCATTGTAATCGTACTGCTTTCCCCTTCTATGCATTTGTAACCTCTCGCATTTGCAATTTATGCGCAAATGCCGAGTGTGTGCCACTCAAGTCAGTTTCATAAGCCCCTCGGGCGGGGGTAGTTTTGATGTATGAAAAGCACAAAACAATTCATCAAAAACAAAAAAACAATGAAAACAATTATCACGACACTTATCAGCATCCTTATAATAAACAGCACTGCAATAGCTCAAGATTCTGTTTGTGTAACAGAGGATGATTCAGTAAACATCTTTTTATTAATGGGTTTAACCCGTCAATCTGCTCTTTGGAGTCCGGTGTTTCTCGAAAACCTGAAAAAGAACATACCTAATGCCCGCATCTTTTTCTTAGACCTTCCGGGTTCGGGTAAATACGTGAATGATAAAGCTTGCTTAAGTGTAAAAGGCATGATTGATTTTATGCGACCTGAAGTTTTGGAAACGATGAAAGCGAACAAAGGCAAAAATATTATTTGCGCTACTTCATTAGGTGGAATGGTGGCTTGCGAATGGACCATCAGTTACAAAAACGATTTTCAGGGTTTAATCATGATTAACTCAAGCTTTAAAGATATCTGTACTCAAAAGGAAAGAGCAAAACCTTCAGCTAGAAAAACAATGTTTAAAATATTGATTTCAAAATCAGTTGAGGTTCGCGAAAAATTAACCATCACCATCAACAGCAATAAGCCCTCCACATTCGATTCAATTGCCAAGATAAATACTCAGATACAAAACGAAAAGAAAATGACCCGTGGAAATATTTTCCGTCAAACCATTGCAGGCATGCGTTACAGTCCGAATGGCAACAAGCCCGGAGTTCCCTTATTAATTGTTGGTTCAAAAGCCGATCAGGTTGTTTGCCAGGAATGTATTCAAAAAACATATGACGAATTCGGTGGAACACTTGCCTGGAACGATACTGCCGGTCATAGTTTACCTACTGACGAGCCTACTTGGTTGAGCGAACAAATTGCGAACTGGGCAAATTTTCAATTCGAACAGGAACTATTAGTTAAAGAACAAAACGAGCTGTTACAGTTAAACGCGATGGCGCAAACCACAAAATAAATTTTTCAAATAATTAAACCAACAAAGTCCTAAAAAACAAAAACTATGAAATCAAAGATTCACGAATTCATTAGCTCTTCTAAAAGAGACATGAGTAAAACAATTAAAAAACAAACAGAAATGAATGAATCGGAAAAAGGAAATGTGAAACCACAATTCTCATCACGCGAATATCTTTCGATAACGGAGCTAAGAAAGCTTTCGGAATTAAATCCGATAAAGAGTACAGCCGATATTATTTTTCAGTACGCAGCAATTGCGTGTGCTATTGCCTTGTCCGAATATTTCAAAAATCATTTTATCACAGTGTTGTGCATGATTTTTTGCGGTGCGCGTGTTTATGCAATGGGTATGCTTGTGCACGAAGGTTTGCATTTCCGCTTGGCAAAAAATAAAAGAGCAAATGAAATTATTACCAAGCTAGTGGCATGGCCCATATTTATTAATCCTACCGTGTTTCGTAAAAACCATTTGGAGCATCACAGCCATTTGCACACGCATGACGATCCTGAGTTTGAGCGCAGAAAAAACAAGGCGTGGGATTTTCCGATGCATCCATTAAGGCTTATCCTTTTATTGGCAATGGATGTTACAGGTTTAAGTATTCCATTTTTTCTTCTTTCGCATAAAGGTTATGTGGTGGCTAAGGAAAATAAAACGAAGAAGAAGTTTGATTCCGTTCGCTGGGTGTATTACGGTTCAATTATAGGCTTGCTTACTTATTTCAATGTATGGTTCGGATTTTTTATTTACTGGTTAATTCCGGCAATTACCTGGGGAAATTTAATGTTAAGAATCAGGAGAATTTCAGAACACTGCGGACTTACTGTTACCGAGGAATTGATTTCTCGTTCAAGAACAACGAAAGCAAATTTTCTGGAGCGTACTTTTCTTGCACCCTGCAATATCAATTACCATAACGAGCATCATTTATATCCTGCGGTACCATATTACAATTTATCTAAGTTGCACACTTTGCTAATGCAAAATAATAATTACAAAAGTAAAGTTAACGTGTGCGAAGGTTACATCAATGTGTTTAAGGAATGCACAGCCGGATACTCTAACATAAAAAAAGCCTTGAATATTCAAGAGGCATAAACCTGGTATTTGTATTCTCATGGATGTTTATGAGAATACATGCTGAAGAAGACAATCGTTTTAACGGTTGTCTTCTTGGGTTTACACACATAAACAGCCATTTGTGCCTACCTACACGGAGCTAAACCGCCTCTATATATTAAGGAAGAGTTCTAAATCGAACAATAGTTTAGTATAAATCAGTAAAACAGCATAAAAGGTTTTGCATAAAACAATAATTCTTGTCTCTAAAAGACTGTTTTGTACTAAAATTTCTTTCTCGCACCTCCTTTCCGATTCTAATCTGCAGTATTTACGAATTTCTAAACCATGTGCCACACAATTCAGTTTTGTTAGCCCTTGTAGCGGATGTAGTTTTGTTTCATCAAAGTTTAGAATTGAAATCAAAAATTTAAAAACAAATTAAAACAAAAACAAAATGAAAACAATTAAACACAGTATCAAAACAATGATGTTAGCGATTGTATTATTTGCAGCATCAATCAGCGCAAGCGCGCAAAATCAAACAAAACCTACTGCTGCCGTACTCGGCATCGACAGCAAAGGCGTGATTCAGGATGCCGCATCTGTTGGTTATATGGTTCGTCTCGAACTGGAAAAAACCAACCTGTATAATGTAATGGACAAGTACGATGTGGCAGAAGCTGTGAAAAAAAATAACATTGATGTAGCAACATGCTTTGGTAAATCGTGCGTTGTAAATGCGGGAAAAGCGCTGGGTGTTGACAAGATGGTAACAGGCAGCATCGAGCGTTTCGGAGAAAAAATTGTGATCTCCCTTAAAGTAATTGACGTGAAAAGCGAGTTGACTGAAAAGCAAGACGCAACTGAATACTTAAACCTTCAACCCGAATTGCAGAAGATGATTCGTATTTCGGTTCAGAAACTTCTTGGTATTCCTACTGATGAGAACATTGTAAACCTTCTTATTAATTATGATACACCAATTGAAAGTCCAAAAACACAAATCAATTTGAATGGCCCGAGAATGGGAGGCGCTTTTGTTTATGGAGATGATGCAGCAATTCTTCAAGAGCCATCGAAGGATAAGGGCGGATTTGACATGTATCCGGTAATGTTCCAGTTCGGATGGCAGAAAGAGTGGCAATACCTAAGTGCCGGAAATTTTCAGGCACTTGTAGAGTTTATTCCAATTGTTACAGGTCTTGAATCTGGAAAATTTATTCCTTCAGTAAATTTTAT
>Ga0209342_10004148_pt1 | contig 15107 bp, 12 predicted proteins | sample RifCSP16_2_FD_184023 | JGI IMG/M metagenome (GOLD analysis project Ga0209342, IMG submission 184023) | Soil microbial communities from Rifle, Colorado - Rifle CSP2_sed 16_2 (SPAdes) (version 2) | ecosystem: Environmental > Terrestrial > Deep subsurface > Rock core/Sediment | place: Rifle... | reverse complement strand
CTCCTCGGTACGAGATGGACGGGGGGAGAAGATAGCAGGAGGGCGGCGCGTCCGGCACGACCACCCATGCCTACAACGGGGTGATGTCCATGGACAATAGGCGGCTGATGTCCACGGACAACGGGCTGATGTCCACGGACAACGGGCTGATGTCCATAGACAACAGGCTGATGTCCATAGACAACAGGCTGATGTCCATAGACAACAGGCTGATGTCCATAGACAACAGGCTGATGTCCATAGACAACAGGCTGATGTCCACGGACAAGAGGCTGATGTCCGTGGACAAACCACCGTTGTGAATGGACGCCTCGTAACCGCAAACGCCGTTCCGCCAAGGGGTTAGGCCGTTCCGCATCGGGCAGGCCGTCTTCGTGCGATCGCCCTGCCGACGACCAAGCAAGTCGCAACGTGCGGGGGTCTTGACGACGTGGTCCGCGCGGGGGGCGTCCGGAGCAAACGCTGCGGGGCTTGCAGCCTAATTCCGCAACGCTGCGAAGCGGGTGGATCTGTAACTAGTGGTCGTGTTGGGAGTTTGCCCTGACCCTCAGTGGCAGGCCACCGACGTATGCTGCGAGGGCTGCGGGCGTTGGGTGCCCGAGGCGGTGCGCCACCGTGCGCCGAAGGTGTTGCTGCGCACGGTGCAACAGGGATCGCCGCGTCTACACGATGGGCGGCTTAGGCGTCATGGCTTGCAGCGGTGCGGACGTATAGGTGCAGCGAGCGCAGCCAAACTGATTCGCGCCAGGCTGGCCTAGCGGGGCCGAAAGCCGTAGGTTCGAGAAGCTTACGCGGTCGGGGCACCGGCGTTGTGCGCGGAGATAGGCTGCGAGGGCCTGCAGCATATCGCGAGTTGACCCGCCGATCCCCAGCAGGTCCAATACTAGTTTAGGCAGCGCGGTACACGCGCGCTCCCGATGAGGCCGCTTTCTTGCGAATCTCTTGAAGGTGCCGAGTCTTGGCCCAATTCCCGCGACTGCTCTGTCTGGATGGGTCTAGGCGGGACGAGCTCCAAAGGCGGCGAGAGAAGCGATGACGATGCGATTGGCACTGATGGTTGGCGTCTCTAGTGGCCTCTCGCTGGCCGCTTGCGCTCAGCCCGCTCGCGAAGGGGTGGCGTCAATGGACGTTGCAGAACACATCATTTCCTTGGAACGTTCCGCCCTCGATCGTTGGATTCGAGCAGATCCGGACGGCTATCTCAGTCTCTACGCAAGAGATGCGACTTACTTCGATCCGTTTCGGGAGCAGCGAGTTGACGGACTTGATGAACTAAATGCGCGGATGGCGGCGATGCGAGGCATGACCTTGCCATTCACGGAACCACGCTACGACATGATTCACCCGGTTGTGTACGTTGAAGGCAACATCGCAGTGCTCACGTTCAACCTAGTGAACTATGGCAAGCCTTCGGGCAGCGCAGAGGAGACGGTGCTGGCCCGCTGGAATGCAACAGAGGTCTACCGCGAGGCAGACGGAGCGTGGCGGATCATCCACACCCACTGGTCTTTCACGCAGCCTCAACTAGCCGGGCCACCGGCTCCCTAAGCGCGTGGTTTGTGAAGCGATGACCTTGCTAGGCGCTGCCTAACCCGGCGTTTGAAGCCGGCGGTGCCAGTAAGGGAGAGATTTCATTTGTGTGCGGGCGACGGGGTCGCCCGCAGCAGAAGCGCGATGCGTTAGGCAGCACGCGTTGGAGGGTTCTATGGCGGGTGCCCGTCTCATATTTGCCACAGCGTTCTTCCTGGCCAGCCTCTCCACGCTGGCCTCAGCACAGGCGGGATCGGCAGACACCGCGGACGTGCGCACCGCAGCGACAGCCCATCGCAGTGTCAGGCCCGATCAAGCGGTCTTCACGTTGCAGTTCACCGCAGACGGCCCCACGCCGATCCAAGCGGGCCAGCGGTTAGCGGCGCGCGCCGATACCGTCCGGCGTGCACTCATGGCGCTCGGGATCGCCCGGGATTCCATCGTAACGGGCAGCACCTGGTACCGGTGGCCCGAGCGCATCCAAGTCCTAACGAGCCAGCGTCGGATTCCAGCAACGCCCCCGGCCCGCGGTTACCAGATTGCCGTTGACACGATTCCGCTCGAGCCGAATTCGTGGTACTACCGGCCCATTCTTGACACAACCTACCGTGCCCGAGAGATCCTCGAAGTTCGCGTCGATCCGTCCCGGGTCGGACCGGCAATCGATGCCGCCCTAGCGTTACGCATCACCGACATTTCGCGAATCCGCTTCAGCGTGTCCGATGTGCGGCAGGTTCAGCTAGAGCTGCTGCGCGAAGCAACAGAACGCGTCAGTGAGCAAGCCTCAGCGATCGCGGCCGCGAGCGGAGGTCGTCTGGGACGCGTGCTGTACCTCGGGACGCAAGCGCCGGACCCCTACGGCGGACGCTACGGCTTCGAGACCATCGATGTACGTGGTACTCTCGAGGTGACATCTGCCGGTACTGAGATTACAGCACCGAGCGTTGCAGTCTCCGTGACCGTACACGGGCGGTGGTTGCTCATGCCGCGGTGACTCGGAGCGGCGTGCTGCCTAACATCAAAGCGCTGCAGCAGCCGGGCGCGTACGTTTTGAAGGAAGTTGACGTTGTGCGCCTGCGGCGCACCGTGCTACGCGCGAGCGGCCGGCCCGCCAGCCGGCGCGGGTCGCCCGCAGCTGAGCGCTGATCCGTTGAGGTTGTAGAAAAAGTCCGACAGCTCGCGTCGGTCGCCGGATGGGAGATACGTCGACGATGGAGCGACGGTCGATCGTCGGTCTGAGGGCAAATGTGGCGGTGGTTGTTTCCACACAGCGGCCGACCATCGCGATCACCGACTTTTCTTACAACCTCGTTAGCCGGCGGTGATCTCTCTTCTACGAACCGATGGCCCGAGACCACGGAACATCGCTAGGCGCCCCTCCACCTGAGAAGAGACATCATGACGACGATCCGAACGCGGCACCTTCGTCTCGCACTGGTTCTCTGTTGCGCGGCCTCGTCTGTTGCGGCGCAGGCGACGCGCGACAGCGCCGGCATACCTATCATCGACAACGCCAAACCCGCTTGGAGCCCCGGCCGCGAATGGCGGCTCTCGGAGAAGCCGACCCTGGACCTCGGAGGAGGCACGGCCGCGGACCATGAGCTCGGTCACATCGCGGGCGCCACGAGGCTGTCAGACGGTCGCGTCGTCGTCGCCGACCAGTCGACGCTCCAGCTCAGGTTCTACAACGCGTCTGGGCGCCACCTCAACTCGGTCGGCGGTAAGGGACAGGGCCCAGGGGAGTTCAGGGACTTCGGCACGATCACCAGACTCGCGGGGGATTCGATCGCGGTCGAGATGCCCCGTATGGCGATGATCTTCGCGCCGAGCGGGGCTTTCGTTCGGAACGTGCAATTCGGACCCTTCCCGGAAGGCGTCCTCCAGATCCCGATCGTGATGGCACTGGGACGATTCGACAACGGAACTGCCGTCGTGATGGACTATCCCCAGGGCCAGCGCGGGCCAGCCGGCGCGCGGCGGTGGGTCGATTCTTCGTCGCTCTTTCTGGTCGACCGAGCCGGCGCCGTGTTGCGTCCCCTGGGAAAGGCTCCGGTCGTGGTCTTCGTCGCCGGAGCGAGGAATCCATCGCCCCTCGACTTCGGGCCAGAGGCGCCGCACGCGTCATCCGGACGCGCGATCTACCTGGGCTTCAGCGACCAGTATGCGATCCGCGTCTACAACTCCGACTGGACGCTGGAGCGGATCATTCGCCGCGCGTGGACGCCGCGTCCGTTGACCGGCCGCGACCTCGACGCCTATGTCGACGGCTGGATGCAGATGTGGAGCAAGAAGACCGGCCCCGAACGCGAAGCCGAGCGGAAGGAGATGCGAGAGGCGACCTATCCTGAATTCCTCCCCGCCTATTCCGCGATCCTCGCGACGCCGATGGGAGAGATCTGGGTGCGTGAGCCGGACCTCACGGGTGCGCCCGGCTGTTGGTGTCTGGCCGGCCTGCCGACCGTCCCGAGCAGGTGGAGCGTGTTCGACGCCGGCGGCCGTTGGCTCGGCGACGTCGCGATGCCCCCGCGCTTTGTTCCGCTCGAGATCGGTACTGACTACGTCTTGGGGCGATCGCGCGACGCGGACGGCGTGCCGCACGCCGTGATGTATCGGCTCGACAAGCCGCGGTAACGGCATTTGACCATTGGGAGTTGAGCGTTACCGACGAAGAGGGGTTCACGGGAGACGGCCTACAACATCGACCCGACCAGGATCTATGCCGCCGCACGTGCTACGTCTGAAGACTGGTGCTGCGGATCTGGCAGTTGCCCGCAGCGCGCCTGCCATCGGGAGGTCCGGATGATCCTGTTTCGCTCCCTCCTCGCTCTGAGTCTTGGGACGGCCTTGGTCGGCTGTGAAACGCAGAGCCTGACGCCGGGTGAGGGCTACGCCGCCGTTCCGGGAGGACGGGTGTGGTATCGAGTCGTGGGCGACGGGTCTGGGACCCCGCTCGTGGTCCTCCACGGCGGACCGGGGGCACCCAGCCACTACCTGGCCTCGCTCGCGCGGCTTGGGACGGAACGTCCCGTCGTCTTCTATGACCAACTCGGGGCCGGACGCTCGGACCAGCCGACGGATACGACCCTATGGCGAATCGAGCGGTTCATGGCGGAGCTCGACTCACTCCGAGGACATCTCGGCCTCCGAGAGATCCATCTGCTGGGACACTCCTGGGGCTCGATGCTCGCCACCGACTATGTCCTCGCCGGGGCAGCCGGCGTCAGGAGTCTCATTCTTGCGAGTCCGGCCCTCAGCACCGCGCTGTGGGAACAGGACGCTGACACGTTGATTGCGACGCTACCCGACTCGATCCAAGAGGCCATTCGTACGCATGAGGCAGCCGGTACGTACTCGGCACCCCCCTATCAGGCCGCGATGCAAGCCTTTTACGCTCGGTTTCTGACGCGCCGGGGCGGACCTGAGGTCGACACTACGTTTGCGCACTTCGGAGCCCAAGTCTACAGCTACATGTGGGGGCCGAGCGAGTTCACGGCCACGGGCACCCTTCGCACCTACGATCGCACGTCTCGCCTCGGAGAGTTGCAGCTTCCGGTTCTTTACACTGCGGGTGAGTTTGACGAGGCGAGACCGCAAACGGTGGCCTACTACCAGAGCCTGACGCCCGCAGCGGAGTTCTCGGTCATTCCCGGCAGTGCCCACCTAACCACTATCGACGCTCCAGAGGCTTTCGCGGACACGGTGAGTCGTTTTCTGCGGTCTGTTGAGCACCGTTGAGGCGCCCCACCTACCACGCGCTCGCGCCGGGCGCGCAACGCACCACCAGTCGGACGGCGGCGCCACCCTCGCCCCTAGGCGTACTGCAGCTTCTGGGGATCCCAGGCGACCACCCTGTTCTCGAAATGGCTGACATTGGCTGCGAGCGAAGGCCCGGCCGCCTTCAGGCCGTACGTGGCGTCCTCGACGATGGGTTTCCCATCCCGCACCGCCCCGATCAGATTGGCCCAGTGATCCGCGCGGTCGTCATACCCCTCCGGAGGGGTATAGACGATTCCACCGGGCTCGTTGATGTCGCGGGGCACGTCATAGTACTCGAGTTGGTACCGCCGCACGAACTCATCCTGGACCTCCTTCGGGAACGTCGACAGGGAGTCGTACCCTCCATAGCCTGGCCTGGCGGGAAACGGCGTGCGGCTCAACGTCAACGAATCCCCTTCGAACACCAGTGCCCCCTCCGTGCCGACCAGCGTCAACGAGTTCGGCTCCGCCCCGCCGGCCACGAAGTTGACCCGGATCTGCAGATTGAAGGGCGGATGGGTCGCCGCCTGCGGATAGTTCACAACGCACGTCAAGACGTCCGGCACGTCCCTGCCATCCTTCCAGTACCGCAATCCCCCGGAACCGTAGATCCGGGTCGGTCCGTCGGAGCCGATGACCCAGTGCAGCCAGGAGAACAGGTGCACGAACAGATCCCCCGCGATGCCGGTTCCATACGCCCGGTAGTTGCGCCACCGGAAGAACCGAACCGGATCGAAGGACACCTTGGGGGTGTCTCCGAGGAAGGTGTCAAAATCGACCGTTTCCGGTGATGCGTCGGGGGGAATGGAGTATTGCCAGGCGCCCAGCGATGAATGCCGGTCATTCACCGCTTCCACCAGGATCAGATCCCCGATCTCGCCGGCTCGATACAGATCCTGCGCCTTTTTCATGACGATCGAGCTGACACCCTGACTGCCCACCTGGAACTTCGCCCGGTACTGCTTCTCGGCCTGTATCACGCGATGCCCCTCAGCCACTTCCTGCACCATGGGCTTCTCGCAATAGACGGCCTTCCCCGCCTTCATGGCATCGATGCTGATGACGTCATGCCAGTGATCCGGCGTGGCGACCAGCACCACGTCGATGTCATCCCTGGCCAGGACCTCCCGATAGTCCCGAGTTGCGGCGATTCCCTCCCCGAACACCTCCCTTGCCCGCGTCAGCCTGCCATCGTACAGGTCGCACACCGCAGCCAGCTCGACCCCCGGAACGGTCAGCGCCGCGTTGATGTTGTAGAAGCCGATGATCCCCGTCCCGATCACGCCCAGCCGGATCGTGTCGTTTGCGGCGAGTTTCCGGCTTCGATCCGGCTGAGGTTCCCGCTCCAGGACCACGCGTTTCCCGGAGGATCTCCGTGTCAGGACGTAGGGAAACGCTCCAGCGGCCAATGATCCCTGGGCCAGCTCCTCCAGGAACTGTCTTCTCGAAGACTTCCGCGTATCCCGCATGGTGACTCGCCGCCTTTCGAGGATAATGCCTGCGCGCTCCAGGTTTAGGGCCCGGAGGTCCTCGCTGAAGCTGCCACCAGCCGGAGGACCGCACAAGGAAGGGGCATCCCGCTCTCATCGCGCGGTCGCGCTGACCGCCGCATCGTCGGAAGCGCCGCACCTGTCCAAGACCCTGGGTTACCCTCGCCGTGGGCGTTAGCTTTCTCGCCATGACGACCAATCCCTTCGGCTCCCGAGACACGCTCAGAATCCCCGAAGGCAACGCCACCATCTTCCGCCTGGCCGCGCTCGAGCAGCAGGGCGTGGCGAACCTGGCGAAGCTGCCCTTCTCCATCCGCATCCTGCTGGAAAACGTGCTGCGCCACGCCGGCAACGACGTGGTCACGGAAGACGACGTGGCCTACGTCGCCGGGTGGAAGCCCAAGCCCGACCGCGGCCGAGAAGTGCCGTTCATGCCGGGACGCGTCATTCTCCAGGACTTCACCGGCGTACCCGCGGTGGTGGACCTGGCGGCCATGCGCGACGCCATGGTCCGGCTGGGCGGGAACCCGGACCGCATCAACCCGCTGGTGCGGACGGACCTGGTGATCGATCACTCGGTCCAGGTGGACTTCTTCGGTACCAGCATGGCCTTCCGGCTCAACGTGGAGCGCGAGATGGAGCGGAACGGCGAGCGCTACGCCCTGTTGCGGTGGGCGCAGAAGGCGTTCCGCAACTTCAGCGTGGTTCCGCCGGGCACCGGGATCGTGCATCAGGTGAACCTGGAGTACCTGGCGCACGTGGTGATGGTGGAGGAGCGGGACGGGACGACGGTGGCGTTCCCAGATTCTCTGGTGGGGACCGACTCGCACACCACCATGATCAACGGGCTGGGGGTGATGGGCTGGGGCGTGGGGGGGATCGAGGCGGAAGCGGTCATGCTGGGTCAACCCTATTTCATGCAGCTCCCCGAGGTCGTGGGCATGCGGCTCTCGGGCCGGCTTCCGGACGGAGCCACCGCCACCGATCTCGTGCTCACCGCCACGCAGATCCTGCGGAAGCGTGGCGTGGTGGACAAGTTCGTCGAGTTCTTTGGCTCCGGGCTGTCCACTCTGGGCCTGGCCGACCGAGCCACCATCGCCAACATGGCTCCGGAGTACGGCGCCACCATGGGCTTCTTTCCGGTGGACGCCGAGACGCTGCGGTATCTGGAGCGCACGGGCCGGCCCAACGAGCTGGTGCAGCGGGTGGACCGATACTGTAAGGCCCAGCAGTTGTTCCACGAGCCCGGGGCTCCCGAGCCATCCTACACCCACGTCATCGACCTCGAGCTGGGCGAGGTAGTGCCCTCGCTGGCCGGCCCCAGGCGCCCCCAGGACCGCGTGCCGTTGGCCGAGGTGAAGCCGTCGTTCCGCCAGGTGTTGCCCAATCTGCTGCCCAACGCTCGGCGCGCCGTGGGCGAGAAGGACGGGGCCAACTGGGCCGGCGAAGGCGGCCGGTCCCCTGCGACGGCCGTCGTTACGGCGCCGGACGTCGCCGTCACAGCCGAGTGCGAGTACCAGGGCAGCCGCTTCCAGCTGAGCGACGGCTCGGTGGTGATCGCGGCGATCACCAGCTGCACCAACACCTCCAATCCATCCGTCATGATCGGCGCCGGGCTCCTGGCGCAAAACGCGGTCCAGCGGGGCCTCACCCGGAAACCGTGGGTCAAGACCAGTATGGCGCCCGGCTCGAAGGTGGTGACCGACTATCTCACCAAGTCCGGGCTGATGCAGGACCTCGAGGCGCTGGGCTTCCACGTGGTGGGGTACGGCTGCACCACCTGCATCGGCAATTCCGGCCCGCTGGCTGAGCCCATCGCCACGGCGATCCAGGAGTACAACCTGGTCACGGTGGCCGTGCTGTCGGGCAACCGGAACTTTGAGGCCCGGATTCACCCGCTGGTGCGCGCCAATTACCTCGCGTCACCCATGCTGGTGGTGGCCTACGCGCTCGCGGGGCGCATCGACATCGACCTCACGCGCGAGCCCCTGGGAACTGATGCCCAAGGGCGGCCCGTCACGCTCAAGGACATCTGGCCCAGCCCGGAGAAGATCCGGGATGCCATGGCGTCCGCGCTCCAACCCCAGATGTTCCGCCAGGAGTACGCCAGGGTGTTCGAGGGTGATGACGTCTGGAAGAAGCTCCCGGTCCCCGAGGCCGCGGGCGGGCGCTTCGCGTGGGATCCCCAGTCCACCTACGTGGCGGAACCGCCCTACTTCCAGGACCTCCCGCAAACGCCGGCGGCCTTGGCCGACATCACGGGCGCGCGGGTGCTGGCATGGCTGGGCGATTCCGTGACTACCGACCACATCTCTCCGGCCGGTGCCATACCAAAGGACAGCCCCGCCGGCCGCTGGCTCATGGAGCACGGCGTCAAACCGGTGGACTTCAACACCTTCGGCTCCCGCCGCGGGCACCATGAGGTCATGATGCGCGGCACCTTTGGCAACATCCGCATCAAGAACCAGCTGGTAGAGCCGAAGGAGGGCAACTGGTCGGTCCATCTCCCTTCGGGTGACGTCGCCAGCATCTATGACGTCGCCGCGCGGTACGGGAAGGAAGGCGTCCCACTCATCGTGTTGGCCGGGAAGGAGTACGGCACCGGAAGCTCGCGCGACTGGGCCGCCAAAGGGCCGGCGCTCCAGGGCGTCAAGGCAGCGATCGCCGAAAGCTACGAGAGGATTCACCGAAGCAACCTGATCGGCATGGGCGTATTGCCGCTCCAGTTCCCGGAGGGGCAAAGCGCAGTGTCCCTGGGCCTGACCGGTCGGGAAAGCTTCGCCATCACGGGGATCGCCCAGGGACTCAGGCCCGGCGGCACCGTCCGGGTGACGGCAAAACGACAGGACGGCACGACGGCAGCGTTTGAGGCCCGCGTCCGGCTCGACACGCCGATCGAGCTGGAGTACTACCGGCACGGGGGGATACTGCCGTACGTGCTACGCCAGCTTCTGAGATAAAGACGATTCGGGCCTGGTGGTGCTCCACGCGCTACGATGACCCAGCGAAGAGCCTGATTCTCAGAGATCGCGTACGTCCACGTAGAGGCGGTCGAGCGGGCGCGACAGGTGGGGAGGCAGGTCGGCCCAGAGGCGGTAGGGGAGAATCGGGGCGAAGAGACGCGGCACGTCGGCCCGCAGGGCGTGGATCCAGTCGTCTCTGGGACCATGAACGACGTACAAGTAGTCTATGCCCCGCTCGCGCGCCTGCGCGGTCACGTGCCGCATCAGCATCCTGGCCAGCGCGGCTTGGGTGGCGAAGAAGTCGAAGAGGTACCAGGAACGAAGTCGCTCGCCGGGACGGGGCAGGTGCGGCCAGGGCGCCAGCCGGAGCGGCCAGGCACGGGTGAGGCGATCGGCCAGGCGGACGCCTAGGGGGGCCGATTCCACCACCTCGGCCAGCACCTCCCGGTGGCTCCACGCGGAGCACCCGGCCAACCCCTCCCCCCGCCCCACCAACCAGGAGCCGGCGTAGCCGCCATCGCCCGGCCGCCACTCCGGTTGCGCGTACAGGTCGAAGGGGCCGGACGCCTGCTTCATGGCGCCGTGCACCTCCTCGAAGGTCGCCGCTGCCACGGCGGGTGAAGCCGGCCACCGGCGGTAGGTGGGGTAGACCAGGTACGCGTACCCACCAACATCCACCCCGCCGAAGAGCCGGACCAGCGCGGCAGCCGAGCGGTTGTCCGCCATGGCGTAAGTGTATGCGAGGCCGGCGCGCGCCCTGGCCCAGGCGCGGATCTCCGCGATCAGCCGGCGGGCCACGCCTCGCCCGCGGACCGCGGGGTGCACCCGCAGATCGAAGAAGAATGCGGCGCGCATGGCCTCGCCCCAGAGCTCGACCGGCTTGATCGCCCCGGCCACCAGGCCCACGAGCGACCCCTCGAGGCGCGCGGTGACGATCCGCCATTCGTCGTACGTTTCCGCCCGCCGGTGGAACGTGGGCCGCCGGAACGACAGCCGATAGGACGTCCCCTGCGGGCACAGCCGTTCCAGCGCGAGCGCGTCGCCGCTCTCCTCCGGGCGGTACCTGCCCAGGACCAATCCGTCGGCCTCAGGCACCGTCCACCTCCGCGATGAGGAAATCGTAGGCGAACGCACGGTCCTCCGCCGCTAGGCGGCGCTCCAGGTCACGGTCTCTCCTGAATGCCTCCGCCAACCCCAGCGGCACATCGTAGCGCGTCAGGAACTGCCGGATCACCACTCTTGCCCGCGGGGCGGCGCTGTGTGCCACCCACTCCAAGAGGCCCTCGAACTCACGCGCCGAGAGGAACGACGGGACGTCCGACAGCGAGAACCGCGAGAACCCGCCCGCCTGCTCTGCGGTGAACCCGATGAGACCCGCGGTCACGGCGCTCAGGCGATCGAGCCGGGCACGGATCGTCTGGTACCCCGCCGGCTCGAGGTAGGGCGGCAGATCGAACGGCGAGAGCCGGCCGCGAAGCACCAGGCTGACCATGAAGCTGTCCCTGGCCAGACAGCGCTCCAGGAGTCCAGTCATCCGCTGGTAGAGCCACCGACCTGCGGGGACGGCCCGGTGCGCGTAGTAGGCGGGGTCGCGCAACACCAAGCGCGAGACGACCCGGCTGCAGACGGCCTGGAAGAGGAGCCGCCAGAGCGGGCCATCCCAGCCGTCCCGGAGGAAGCGCCGCTGCGCCTCCAGATCGTCGAACTCGAAGAGGCGCGGGATGGCGCGCGGCCGGACCCGCCGCGCGAGGGCGGCGGCCCATCGGTAGAACCGCTCCCACCGTCCCTGGTAGATCACGCCCATCTCGATCATTTGCAGGCGGGCGGCCCAGAACCCGCGGGCGGCGGGATCGAGATCGCCGGCGAGGGCGAGCAACGCGTGCCGCCGCCAGCGCGGGTCCGCGGGCGCCAGACCGACGAAGGCCGCGAACTCGCCGTATCCGTAGCGGCGCATCGCCGCGACCTTGAGGGCCAGGAGGTGGTTCTGCGCGGGATTCACGTCGATCGCCACGACCCGCCGGGGCCCGAGCGCCAGCAGGTCGAGCGGCCGATCGCCGCTGCCGGTCACGCAGAGCACCGTGTCCTCGGGGCCGGGACGGAGCGCCTCGGCCTCGGTGCGCCAGTCCTCGTTCACCGACGCGTAGTTGAGCGTCTTGAAGAAGCAGCCGCCGGCGCCCATCACGGGTTCTCCACCAGACGCCCGTCAGCCAGGTGCACGCGGCGCGTCGCCACCGGTGTCAGGCGCTGGTCATGGGTGGCGATAACCACAGCCGCCCCCCGCGCCGCCGCCAACGCGCGAAGCTGCTCGGCCACCAGTCGGCCTGAGGCGCCGTCCAAGCTCGCGGTCGGTTCGTCCGCCAGGACCAGCGCGGGCCGGTGCACCAGAGCCCGCGCCACCGCAACCCGCTGCTCCTCACCGCCCGACATTTCCGCCGGCCGGTGGTCTGCCCTGTGCGCCAGGCCTGCCTCCTCCAGCAGACGGGCCGTCTCCCGCTCCGCCTCCGGTCGCGGCCGACCCGCGAGCGCGGCCATCAGCAGCACGTTCTCCCGTGCGGTCAGGCCCGGCATCAGGCTCGCGCGCTGGAAGACCAAGCCGACGGTCCTGGACCGGTGACGGCGGACAACGGCCGGGGGCGCTCCATCGAGGCGCATCCCCGCCAGCCAGACATCGCCTTCGTCCGCGCGGAGGAGGCCGGCCGCGACCGCCAGCAGTGTGGTTTTCCCCGAGCCGCTGGGCCCGTCGAGCAGCACCACCTCGCCCGGAGCGACGGCAAGCCATACGTCGCGGAGCGCGGCCACCGCGTGCGCCCCGTGCCCCCGCGTCTTGGAGACGCCCTTAAGCTCCAGGGCGCTCATTGCCGGAACGCCTCCAGCGGGTCCACCCGGCCAAGCCGCAGCACCGGGATCCCCGCCGCCAGGGTGCCGGCCACGGAGAAGATCGCGAGCACGGCTGCGTGATCGGGGAGGCCGAACACCAGCTCGACGGTCGGCAGCAGGCGGTCCAGGATCCGCTGCAGCAGATGCGCCAATACGGTGCCGCCGGCGGCGCCGGCCAACACCAGCATCAGCGCGCGGGCCATGAGGGCCCCGCCGACTTGCCGGGTCCCGGAGCCCAGCGCAAGGCACACGGCGATCTCGCCGCGCCGCTCCTCCACCAACCCCTGCACCAAGAGCACCACCAGCACCGCGGCGACGGCGACGCCGAGCCCGGCGAGCACCGCGAGCACCGGCACGATCCCTGCCGTCGCCTCGCGCAGGTTGTTGGCGACGAACTCCCTGCGGCTGAACACGGCCAGTCCCGCGCCCCCTGCCTGGAGGGCCCGTGCGACGGCAGCCGGGTCGCTGCCGGCCGCGACGTGGATGGCGACGAACGAGGCGACACCCGATAAACCCTGGGCACGTCGTGCCGCACCGAGCGTCAAGAACAGGAACTGGGTCGCGATCAGGTTGGTCCCGCGGGTGAGTCCCACCAGGCGCATCGGCACCCCGCCAACGTGGACCGTATCCTTGAGGCCAACGCCAAGCCGAAAAGCGGCGGCACGGTCCAGGGCTATCTCATGACCCGTCTCTGGAGCGCGCCCCGCCGCGATGGCGGGTGGGCCAGCCAGCCCCGCCGGCGCGCGATAGCCCACGGCCAGCACGGTGAGCCGCGGCGCGGGCGCGCGGCGCGAGGCGTGTGCCGGCTCGATCGTCACGAAGCCGCGCAGGATGGGGTCGGCCCGGTCCACACCCGGCATCTCCCGGACCCGGGCCACCGCCTCCCGTCCGATGAGCGCTGACGAGCGGATCAGGTTGTCCGTGCCCGCGGGCGCGACCCACAAATCAATGGAGGGCTGGCCCGCGTACGTCAGCACGCCGCTGGCGAGGCTCCGGTAGGCCGCCACCAGCACCAATACCAGCAACGCAGCCGCCGCGACGCCGGTCCCCGTGAGCAGTGACCGGACCCGGCGCCCGCGCAGCGCCTGGTGGAGCGCCCGCAGCGTGTTCAGCGCCGCGCCGACGCCCGACGAAACCCCGCTCATGACCACCCGCTCGTGATCGAGCTTCACAGCGGTCTTCTCTATTTGGGTCGCACCCAGTGTGCGGGGGCGGCGTCAAGGTGGCGTCAAGGGGATCGGATTGGAGGGGTTGGACAGTGCTTCACGGACAACGGATAACGCCCTCATTCAGCCGCGAGTAGGCCTTCCAGCCGCGGCCATTGCGCCATCGCGTCTTCGTGCCCCAGCTCCATCAACAGCCCGGTGTACTCCGGCTCGAACAGCAGGTAGCTCAGGAAGTCTGCGCCGCGCTCCTCTTTGCCGCCCATGCTTTTGATGATGAAGTCCATGAGCATTGGCAATCGCGGGACCAATCCGCGGGCCATAGCGCCCAGGTCCCGGGACGGCCGGATCTGGCACAGCCTGACCGGCCGCAGACCGTCGGGCAACGCCGATCCCGGCGGGTGGGAGTCGATGAGCCGGTTGATGCGCTCGAGGCGCTCGACGTCGGCGTCCAGCGCGTCGAGGAACACCGAGTGGAGCAGCAGGCCGGTGACCTGGGCGGCCGTCGGGTACTCCCCCGTGGCGGCCAACAGGTCGCTGGCGATCATGGTGCGCCCGCGCATCCCCACGGCCAGCACCCGCCGCGCCCCCAGGTGGATAGCCGGTGCCAGTGGCGCGGTCTGGCGCACGCTGCCGTCGCCGTAGAAGCCGCCGTCCAGTTTGACCGCCGGGAAGATGATCGGGATCGCGCACGACGCCATCACGTGCGGTGCGGAGATCCGGCTGCGCACGGCCACCCGCTGCGCCCGCTCCCACAGCGGCACGTCCGTCGCGCCGTGGACGAAGGTGATCGTGGCCCCAGTGTCGTACGACGTGGCGCTCAGGGCCACCGCCTTGAGCCGGCTGGAGGCGATGTTATGGTCAATGCCCTCAAAATCCACCACCTGGGTGAGAAACCGCGCCAGCGGCCGCGTATCGAGCAGGCCATGCACGGCGGTGTCCCGGCGCAGGCGCAGGAGCCTCACGACCGTGCGCATCGTGGTCTTGGCGACCCCAGTGGCCGGGAGCCGGTACACTTGATCGGACGTGAGCCGCAACCATTCGCCCTGGAGCCCCTTGACCGCCAGCGCCAGCGGGCCGCGATGGGCGGCCAGGTAGGTCGCGTTGAGCGAGCCGGCCGACACGCCGGTGATGATGGGGATCGTGAGGTCCGGCAGTCGCTCCGCGACCGCGGCCAGCACGCCCACCTGGTAGGCGGCCCGGGCGCCGCCGCCCGACAGGACGACCGCGAGGTCAGAGGCCGAGTGGTCCGTCACAGGTGGAGAAAGGTGACGGAGGGCCCGGCTGCGGCGCTAGTGCCCGCGGTGGCGCGCGCTGTCTGTCCGCCA
>Ga0209342_10004143_pt1 | contig 15125 bp, 15 predicted proteins | sample RifCSP16_2_FD_184023 | JGI IMG/M metagenome (GOLD analysis project Ga0209342, IMG submission 184023) | Soil microbial communities from Rifle, Colorado - Rifle CSP2_sed 16_2 (SPAdes) (version 2) | ecosystem: Environmental > Terrestrial > Deep subsurface > Rock core/Sediment | place: Rifle... | reverse complement strand
GAACAATTAACCTCTTTCTACAAAACCTTAGATCCAGTACTATTACGTCAATATATTACTCAGAAGATTAAGATTATTATATCTCTCCTATAGTCAGGTTTTCTATTGAGTTAATACAGGCCTGAATACAGTTCTAAGTTCTAGGTTCTAAATTCTAAGTTAAATCAACTTTGAACACTTCGACCCCTTCGGCCCGGAGCTCAGGGCAGGCTTCGCTCAGTGCATGCTTAGAACTTAAAATTTAGAATTCGAGTTTCATGTTATAATAATAAGAACGTAGATCTTATGGTCAAAATCAGCAATCTTACTGAGCTTCTTTCTCCGGCATACGAACACCGGTTTGCCGTGCTCGCTTGTAATGTCCGCCATCCGCTCATCATGCAAGCTTGTTTAGATGCGGCTTTTCAAGTAAATTCACCGCTAATTCTACAAATTTCTGAGAGTGAGCATGTCTATTGTGATTGGTCATTTTCAAACTTTGCTGCGCATGCGACCGAAAAGATTGCGTACTTTACTGGAAAGTACGGCTATCAAATTCCCGTGGGATTGCATGTTGATCATGTACAGAAAAATGATGAATTGGTTCTACAGGCTTTGCAGGCTGGATTTCGTTCTGGACTTCTTGATTTATCGATGTTGCCTGATGCAGAGAACCATGCTCGTTGTAAAAGTATGATCGAAAAGGTACATGCTCTAGGTGCGAGTTTAGAAGTAGAACAGGGCGCTATTGGTTTTGCCAAAGATTTACCTCATACCACTCAAGAAATAGAAAAATTATATACTACCGTAGAACATGCGATTGCTATGGTGGAAGCGGTTCATCCTGATGCTTTGGCTATTGCTGTTGGTAATGGCCATGGCACGTACACCGAGACTCCCCATATTGGTTTCAAGCGTATCCGAGAAATAGCTGATGCTCTTACATCTTACAAGATACCGCTTGTTCTTCATGGTGGTAGTGGTCTCAGTAGTATGTTTAAACAGGCAGTTACTAGTGGAATTAATAAGGTGAATTATGCAACCGAGTTAACGAATATTCTCTTCAAGAATTTGCCTGAGGATTTGTTGTCAAAGATGAATACGGCTGCCAATGAAAAAAAAGTAGATCTTCGTAAGGTAATTGGTATGTTCAAAATAGAAATTAATGAGATCTCTCAAGAAAGGAAAAAATTATTGCATGATGACACTGTGACACAGATTGTAGAAGTTCTTTCTGTACTGGGTTCTACAAATACCAGCAACTTTTATTAGTTTTAGGTCTTGTTTTTCCAATGTCGGATACGTAGAATAGCATCTGTAACTTTTTTCTATGCCAACGAAAGTAATTAAAAAACGCACAAGTCGCCCTACCAAGAAGAATTCAGCTAAAATAAGCATCACGGAAAAAGTGGAGAAAGTTCTTGATAGTCTTCGACCATACTTGATCTCTGATGGAGGAAATATTGAACTTCTTGGTGTTGATGAGAAGCATGGCATTGTTACCGTTCACCTGGTCGGTGCATGTGCTACGTGTCCAAGTGCTACGATGACTTTGTATGCCGGTGTAGAGAAGACATTGAAAGAGAAAATACCTCAGATCAATGCATTGGTAGCTGTGTAACATGGTAAAAAGAAGCATTTACTTAGATCATGCTAGCGCCACCCCCGTAGATCCACGGGTTCTGAAAGTAATGTTGCCTTATTTCACTCACTGGTATGCCAATCCGGCGAGTCTTTACAGTATTGCTCGTAAGGTAAAAACTGATGTAGAAAAAGCCAGGTCTGTTGTTGCCGGATCTATCAATGCCCGTCCCGAAGAAATTATTTTTACTGCCGGGGGTACCGAGGCTAATAATTTGGCACTCTTTGGTGTAGCACAAGCATTGCGGAATAGAGGCAATCATGTCATTACTTCTCAAATAGAACACCAATCAATTCTCAGTCCTTGTAAGGTATTAGAAAAGCAGGGGTTCAAAGTTACATATATCGGAGTTGATCAATTCGGCCTGGTAAATCCCAAGGAGATTGAAAGAGCCATCACTCCTGAAACGATTTTGGTTTCGATCATGTTAGCGAATAATGAAATTGGAACCATCCAACCTTTAACGGACATAGGGAAGATTACGAGAAGACATAAAGTCTATTTTCATACCGATGCCTCTCAATGCTTAGGTTTACTACCAGTAGATGTTCAAGGATTAAAACTAGATCTGCTGACTCTCAATAGTGGCAAAATTTATGGGCCAAAGGGTGTGGGTGCTCTCTATGTGCGCAGGGGGACACAAATACGTCCTTCTATCTTGGGCGGTAGCCAGGAAATGGGACTCCGCGCTGGGACGAGTAATGTGCCTGGCATTATCGGTTTTGCTAAAGCTTGTGAATTGGCAACAAAGGATCAGGAGAAAGAACAGAAAAGGTTAAGTAACCTCCGCGATAAACTGATTACTGAGATCCTCAAAATCCCGGGTAGTCGCTTAAATGGTCATGCCACTGAACGATTAGCTAACAATATAAATGTCAGTTTCTCCGGAATTGAAAGCGAGGCTTTGCTGTTTTATCTCGATACTTCAGGTATTTATGCTTCAGCAGGGTCTGCTTGTCATACTAGTACAATTTCTCCCAGCCATGTGCTTCTTGCTATTGGTTTATCGCCAGAGTTGGCCCAAGGGAGTCTGCGTTTCACCTTAGGGAGAAGCACAAAATCGCAAGATATCGCATACGTATCCCAAGTTCTATCGACAACCATCGATAAATTGCGCTCTGTAAGCCAAGAACGTTGATTTTAAGCTGTTTTTTGCAAGTCTTTTCCTTCATCATACCCTAGGGTATTCAACGCTGGAAAGGTGAGTTGGAGCAAATAGCATTGACATTTCTTATAGGGTAGCCTAGAATCCTGCCTGGAGTTTTGTTATGGCGGATTATCTCCGAAAATTCTACGCAAAATTTTCCTATATCTTTTCAGAAAAGTGTATAGGTGTAGAATACATAAGGAATAAGCGGCTATACAAACTTCTTTATATCGGATTTGGGGATTGCCAGGATGAACAGGAAAATCCTGGTTTTTTTTGTTCACTAATTCACAAAATACTTTAGTTGTGGGGATTTGGCAGAAAACAAATATATGTTATAATAAAATGATTAAACAATTTAGCAAGTAACATAAAAAACCAATATGAAAAGGCTGTTTCTCTCCTTGTCCCTCTCTGTTTTACTCCTTACTTTCCCTGTTTTTGCTGCTGAGCAGCCATCTATTGTTGTTACTGATCCCGCTGAGAGGCCAACTTTTGCTGCAAGGTTTGAGACAGCCAATTTTGAAGTTTATGTGCCTCATGATGACATTTACAATTTGGAAGTGGTACTTACGAATCTCAGCTCAATTACTTTGGCTACTGACGGTATCACTTCAACGCCATTACGTTTGGCAACTGTAAGACCTCATGACCAAGTTCTTAGTCCTTTTTATAATGCAAATGATCCAAATTGGATCAATGGCAATCGTATTCGCGCAAATAACGGCCAGGGTGTCGTGGTAAATCCTGGAGAACAAGTAAATTTCTTAGCTGAAGTAAAAGCACCTTCTTTACCTGGAAAATATTTACTAGCTCTTGCTCCGGTTGTGGACGGTGTTACATGGGTACCGAGTGAGCCATTTTTCATGACAATAGTAGTTGATAATGATGTTACTCCTTCCGCTCAGTATGTGAGTGCAACAGAAAAACGAATCACAATTAATACACAGACTCAAAGACTACATCAGCAAGTGGGTGGTGATGATCTGAATGTGTTCATCGTTTCAACCGGCAAGAACGGCTACAATACGCCAACTGGGGATTATCATGTCGATCACAAAAACGATGTTCGTTATTCTCGAGCATATGATCTTTATATGGATAATTGGATGGGACTAGCAAATGACAGGTGGGGTTTCCGCGGCTATGGTATTCATAAATTGCCATATTGGAAAACCCGTACTGGACGTATCTACGAGGGTGAAGCTCATCTGGGTCGTCGCGTTAGTCATGGTTGTATCCGTCTCGGTTATGAAGAATCAAAAACTGTTTACGACTGGGCAGATATAGGTACTGATGTGAAGATTATTTAGCATTTGCTACACTGCGATCAAGTTTAAAGTTCTAGGTGTAAAGTTTAAAGTTAAAACCTAACTTAGAATTTAGAACCCTTCGACTGCCGCTCAGGGCAGGCTTTAGAATTTAGAACTTGAGTTGTTATGTCTTTAGTCATCAATAAAAAAGCGCGATTTGAATATGAGATCCTGGAAACTTTTCAGGCTGGTATTAAATTAACTGGGCCGGAAGTGAAGTCTGTACGTGCCGGTAATGCTCAGTTGCTTGGTGCTTATGTTGTTATTCGGGGCAATAAGGCCACCCTACTCAATGCTCACATCAGTCCCTATAAGCCTGCTTTTACCAATAACGCTGTACCAACTCGCTCTCGAGAACTACTACTCAAAAAAAGCGAATTAAAGAAACTGGAAGACAAGATTCATGAGGGTCTCACCTGTGTGCCTTTGTCCATATACTTAAAAAATAATCTTATCAAAGTGGAGATTGGCTTGGCTCGAGGCAAAAAACTGCATGACAAACGAAAGAGCATTAAAGAGCGGGAAACAAAACGCACAATCAGTCGTGTCTTAAGGAGTAAATAATTAACAATTGAAAATTAACAATTAACAATGAACTCACAAGCCCAACTCCAAGTTTGGGTTCCATTGATAATTGTCCCAAAGGGAGGAGTCTGAGACTCCACTTTGTGGCTTCGGCCCGGGGCGCTCAACTCAGGATGACAATTAGAAACTGACTTTCTGTCTCATTTGTTTAATTTCCCCGCGGAGTTTTTTCAGTGCTAACATTTTTTCTTTGGCTCGCTTGGAGCGTTTTCTTTTTTGTTTAATCAACTTAAAAATCTTTCGCGCTCGTTCTGATTCTTTCCCTTTGATTCTTTCTTCTAATTTGAGAATCAAGCGTTTATAGGCCTCAGTGCGATTCTTGCTTTGCTCACGATATTCCTGACAGCGAACTTCAATACCGGTAGGGTTATGCTTGAGTAAGACGGTGCTTGATGTCTTATTAATCTTTTGTCCGCCTTTGCCACTACCGCGGACAAATTGTTCAGTAATATCAGCAGGATTAATATTCAAGCTGCGTGCTTTTTCCAAGAAATGCTCCGGCAGTTCGATCGGGAAATTCATAATGCTACAACAAACTTTCTTGATAGTCTGGCTCACAAAGAACACGTTCAGTTTTATACACTGATTCTAATGATAGGTCGCAGCGGTCACAGTTTCGATGTACCACCGGTTGTATTTCTAAATAACGAGATAAGTTCTTAACACGGACCAGTGGGGCGATTCTAGGGATGGGAATTTGAAATTGACGATAGAAATCTAACTCTGCTTTGACGAGTCTGTATTTTTTACCAGTTTGTGCACAAACAAAAACATTATTAAGCATGTTATCTGTAAATTGGTCGATATGATCAGGAATATTCGGAGAAGCACTTTCTTTGTCGATGGCCTCTTGAGGCACTTCGTCTCGCCAAGGAAAGCCTCGCTTTATTGCGTCTTCTTTTGTGAGTGGTAAAAACTCCATCGCGTATGATTCATTGTAATAGTTCGGTGACATATATCCGGGAAATGGTTGCCCATACTCTCCAGTTTCCCTCATGTGCTTACGAATTCTACTGACTAAATTAAAATATTCTTCTTTCGAATATTGTTTATTGAGTATGCAATATTCTTTCTGACGCAGGCCTACACAACCAAAGCAGTTTTTGGAACCATAGCCGGTATATATACAATATTCCATATCGCGGGTGTTGTTTGGGCAGGCGATGCACCAGCGCATATTGAAGCTGTTATTGGTAGTTGCGTGACATGTGTAGATTTGTTCGGCATTGTTGACGGCAAAAGCGGAAGAAAAAATATCTTTGCCTTTGACGATTCTTACGCTTGAGAAAACATCCTGCGAGTCTAAAATAAAAAATCCTTCTCTACCATGATGAGAATTATTAATATAATTTCCTGTAACATCTTCATTGTTTTTCCCTTGATAATACTTCCGCGTTGTACTCTTTTTTCGTTCTAGATAGCTCAAATATTCTTGTTTCCAAGCTTCATAACTACCAAGATTCTTGGCTTTAAGTTTTTCTTGATATTCCTCAGGAGTACATTCCTGATTTTCAAAATAATATTCCTTGCCTTTGAGATTCTCACAACCATAACAATGTTTTAAATTCTGACAATTAAATAAGAAATAGGAATCATTACAATTGCTGCAATTTTCGGCCCAAAACAATTGATATCCTTGATTGACGTTAATACAACCATAGCAAAGCTCACTGTTCTGAGTACTGAAGCTGTCGAGAACATTTTTGCATTGGTTGAGTACACGACAGAAAAGACAGTCCTCACAATTGGTGCCATTGAAGAGTAAATAGCAATTCTTTGCTGCGGTAACGCCATTTACATAGTTACTATTTTCAAGTGTTGAGACGATCACGAGTCTGCTGGGAAGTGGCACGAGTTTAAGTAATTCTGCAAATTGCTCAAAAAATGGTCGTGAGAAGTCATAAGCACGACCAAATGTCAGAGCATCCCATTTGTCGCTAGCAAAAATTTCGGCGCTATACACATGATGTCGTTCTGGCGGAATGCTGGTGAGGATTTTCTCTTTGGTAAAGGCACATTCGCCATGATAGAGATTAATCGCATTATCAAAGGCAGTGACCGATCTCAACCGCTCTTCCGGCGAAATCGTCGGTAGAGGAATATCATGTACGGTACAATATTTTTCTTCTTCATCAGAAATGACGAAAGTATTCCCGGAAATCTGGCAGACGCGGTGTTGAGACATTGATTAATAGTTTACTTGCTTGCATACTACACCAAGTATTGCATTGATAGAATACAGTCAATTCATGTTATAATACCTAGGCTAATTGGCTCCTTTACAACATCCGTGGGGATGATCGGTTTTGCTAAGAAGATATTTTGATCTACTTGCTTTTACGGGACCCCTATACTCCCGGTAGATCCGTGTAGGGACAAACAATTGCAGCTAAATTAGCTCGTGCTCGTAGTTTTGAGTTGGCCTCATGTGGTAACACACTTGCGATCGCTTAAAGTTATGGGTTTCCCTGTACCATTTGGCGCAGGGCAGTAAATAAGACCCTTGTGCATATCAAAGACTTATTTGCTGTCACCTTCTGATATGACTCTTGAGGAAACCTTTCCGCACTCAAGAAAATTAGGAAAGACCGGAAAAGAAGCTTTTTGTTTATTTTTTATTTCTTTTTCGTCACTCAAAATAAACTACAAATGTAGACGGTAATTAAGATTCTTTTTATACGGCAGTTCGATTCTGCCCATCTCCACCACTAAAGTCGTTTTTGCTATCTAAGTCTTTTCTTTGCTCTTCTGTAAGCTCTTGGCCGGTTCTAACCCTAAGGCTTGCTTCGCTGAGCTGCTCGGGGTTAAACCGCAAGCATACTTTGGCATCTACCTGCCATTTGTTATTTATGCGTCTTCGATGCATCTCGACACGATCAATACAAATATTACATAAGGCCTTTTGCTGTGCGCGATTAACCTTATCAACATTATACTTCATGCTCTCAGAGGCATCTTTTAATTTCTTAATTTCCAAATCAGTAATGCTCACTTTTAATAACTCATGCTCCACTTCTTTTATTCGCTCATCGATCTTTGTCATAGCTTCACTTTGTAGGCGGGCACGTTCTTTCATTTTCTCTTCACTATAAATACCACTCTCATAGGCCTGATCTATGCGCGCCATGGCCAACTCTCCATTTAAATGGCTGCTACGCAGATGGGCCAGCTCGCTTTCTAGTTTATCAGCTTGCAAGTCTCGCTCTTTCTCAGAAACCAAAAAACTCTGAATAAATACTTCTGGATTCTTGAATGCTAATCTTAACTGTTCCCACACCCATTCTTCCAATTGCTTACCCGGAATTTCAAAGACTGGGAAATAAGTACCATCGATCTCCACCTGCTTTCTACGATAACTAATTCCGCCCTTTTGTCTTCGAATACCAATAAACCTTCGCATCCTGGGCAAAGTCATATCAATTAGCTTACTACTCAAGAGATAAAGATCACCCGTAGCTGCGTGTAGGTGTTTGCCACGCATATATTGCGCCTGCATATAGGTGATCTCACTCACGCACGCGGGCACGGCCACGATAGTCCACTTGTCCTCTAGTAGTAGATTTCCCATTTCATCACGTTGATTAGCAATGAATTCGCCTCGGTAAATGGCACTCATTAAAATGGTCGCCACGGACCTTTCATTCCAAGGAGAAAATTTATAATGCTCCATCGCCTCACTGCCTTTCTTTACACCGAGATCATTAAGCCGGTCAGCAATCTGGCCAGAGCCAAGCCCCTCATAGTTATACCAATCATATATTTTTTGTACCCACTGCTTTTCTTCTGGATTTATCTCTAGCTTCTTTCCTCTACCACTGGGGTTGCGCACTGATATGTAACCAAAAGGGATATGGGCGCCAGTGTAGTTGCCCATTTCTGCCGATGCTAGTTTACCCATCATTGTTCTTCCTTTAATCAGTTCTCTCTCGAATTGGGCGATAGCACCAAATATTTGAAACACCAGCTTGCCAATAGGGCCACGGAAGTCGAGATTCTCTTGCATTGATATCAGACTGACTTGATGCTTTTCCAATTCTTCAAAAATCATTAAAAGATGTTTCAAGCTGCGTGAGAGGCGATCAATTTTGAGAACCAGAACGGCATCAAATTTCTTTTCTCGAATAGCCTTCATCAAGGATTCTAACCCGGCGCGATTCATATCACTGCCCGTATGGGTATCCGAATAAAACCACTCAGGTTTGGTGGTAAGATTAAGTCCTATATTGTCATTCACATATGAAAGCAGTCTCTTTTTCTGAGCTTCTAAACTATAACCCTCCATTTGTTGTTCAGCAGTAGAAACTCGTATGTATATGGCGACTCTACGGGGTTGTACCTGGAGATTAAACATAAAGGTAAGGTTAATGAACTAAAGCCATGGTACCACTACAAAGAAACCACACCTAAGGGTTGTGTCTCTTTTAACTTTAAGAAACTTAAAACGCTGTTATAGCTAAATTTATAACTTGTTCAGCCAGTACTCAGCGGTCTTTTTATCGTCGACAAAACACGCCTTCCCACCTAACTCGGCAAACTGATCACAGGTGGCTTTTGAATTATCAATGAGGACACAATCTTCCATTGCTGCCCTAGCTCCCTGCACAAAATCCCAAAAGACCTCACCTTCGTTATCCATTTTTAATTTACCAGTCTCAGAAGAATTGATGATTCGATCAAAATGTTTATCCAGCTCCAGACTAGGCACGGTGAATCTTGTAAAACAGTCCATATTGTCTGTTACGAGGATTGCCCAAAATCTCTCTCGTAACTCTTGAATCCTCTCAAGGGCAGCTACAGACACACTCATGCTCCTGCAATCGTGCATAAACCATTCCCAGACCGTTTCATACGGAACACCCAGCTCATCAGCAACAAGTTGGTTAATCGTTTCTGAGGTATGCCTTCCCCTCATCCAATCATTCACAAGAGTAGATCCCTTCTTGAATATGCAAACCTGGATCTTTGCAAATTGCTGCTGATCAGTGCTGCGCCAAAACTTATCGAAGCATAAGGTTCCATCAAAATCTACGAACAACAATGGCTTCATTTTACAGTTCTTAATATTTGATAAGTAAAGGTAGCAGCCAGCATAGGTGAGTAGTCTAGGTCTTATGATTGTTTCTGTTTCAAAAAATCAAAAACACCAGCGTAATCTAAGACGCGAGTAATTTCATCAATGATATCGTCCCCATGTTTTTCAGGATACGCCAAAGAACAATTGATTCGCGTGCGATGGGAATCAAATATAGTGACTGGTTTTGTTTTAATTTCTGTTTTGATGACCTGACCTTCCCGCTCTCTGTGGCCACGATGGCCATGGGAGTGGAGAGGCTGTCGCCTCACACCGTACAGATCATGGATATAGTCCTCTTACGAGGAAAGATTAAGAAACGAACAAATTTTAATCTAATTTTAATGTTAAATACGGAAATGCAAGAAACCTGTTACCAGTTGCACTATTTATTATTTTCAATAATCTAGTAGCAAGAATGAACCTTCAATGAAAACAGCAAAAGAATTCGATAAGTGGATTGATCTTAAATTGTTCGATGAAAAAATCTTTTCTAGTGATGCTGCACCGGAAAAAGAATTATGGTTAGCCTTAAGATCATACTCGGAAGTAAAAAAGCGTTTCAAGAAAAAGGCAAAGATTTCTGAATTTAAAGGTCAGTGGAAACATTTCAGGTCTTATATTCGTCAAGCAGAAAACTATTGGAATGCTGCTGTTCAAGTTAATATCCGCTCCAGCCCTTTACTTTTTTACTATTCATTTCTCAACCTAGTAAAAGCATGGTTAGTTACTCAATCAAAAGAACCGCTAGGTAAGCTTTTTCATGGATTGAGCCGTGGAAAAGATAAAGAGGTCATAGAGATTAAAGATGGTATTTTTAAAGATTATTACAACACAGTATTCGCCTTAAAACACAACAATGGTCTTGCGAGATTAAATCTAAAGAAGTTACTTACCTACCTAACTAGTATCTACACTCAAATTCAAGAGAGCAATATTGGTGAAAGCCGAGTATATCCCTTAAGAACCGTGGCAACGTTAAGCAAAAACGACTTAGGTTTTAGAAGGGGTTTGGTGTTAGCTCTACCAAATACATGGAGAAATAAGGCCAGTAAATTCAAGAGAGCATTTAAAGAGTTCTTTGATACCTTTGAAGAACTAGAGATCAACTCTCCAAATCAACCCATAAGTGTAGTTTTTGATATGAAAGGCATCGAACCCTCTTTCAACACTTTCTTTCAGCTCAAGGATAAAGAAATGATTCAGGTTGGTGAATCAGGGATAATACTAGATGTAGAGCTTCGCTTGCTGTTAAAGCAAACCTTAAACGACCAACTTTCGGGGAATTACAGAAAGGATCACTTCAGTGCTTACTTGAATCTTCCTTATTCGGTGGGGAAGGTTGACTACCATTTTAACGAGGAGTTAGCGATATATACGCTCATGTTCTATTTAAGCGATTTAGTTAGATACCGTCCATTCGAATTAGATAAAATGAGTGAGAATGAAATTTCTTGGCTTATCGACAGCTTTCTCACGTGTTGTCCTATCCATTACCTAAAAATGATAACATCAAGAATCATCTTTGATGATGGTATAATTAAAATCTAGGAGATGTACAATTAAATCAACTTGTACCTATGAAAAAGAACATCCTCATCACCGGAACACCCCGAAGCGGTAAATCTACCCTATTAAAGAAAGTTATTGCGGGTTACCAGAACAAAGTTGGCTTTATTACTAATGAGATTCGTGAAAAAGGCGAAAGGGTTGGCTTTGAAATAGAAACACACCTAGGGGAAACAGCAGTTCTTGCCCATGTAAATTTCAAGACCAGCTACAAAGTTTCCAGATATTTTGTAGATACGGACAATCTTGATGCAATTATCCCTAAGGTTAAAGAATTCAGTAATGATAAGATGTTATTTTTAGACGAGATAGGTCAAATGGAGCTTTTCTCTGAAAAGTTTAGGCAACTTGTCTTGAAATACTTTAATTCTCCCAATAGCTGCATCGCCACTTTATCGAAGGTGTATAGTGACGAATTTACTGAGAAGATTAAAACAAGAAATGATATTATTCTGATAGAAATATCCGAAGAAAATCGTGAATTAAAACAGGAATACATTAATGCCCTTCTCAGTAAGATCGCAAAAGCAAGAAAGTATATGAGCGAACCTTCAAGATTTACTGTTAATGCTAATCAAGTAGCGATGCGCACCGATCATGGCACAAGAAACCTAACAGAAATAGATCAATCATGGACATGCGATTGTGCTTTTTTCAATGAAAATAAGATTTGCAGTCATGTTATAGCACTTGAAGGATTCCTAAGTACTGCAAAGTAGGAATGGTAGAAATAATCTCTATGAATAGCGTCCCCTATTTCAGACAAAAACATTCAAGAGCCTGTTCTTTAGCTGTGCTTCGTATGGTTTTAGCACACTCAGGTATTAATGTCTCCGAGAAAGATCTTTTAGTGAAAGTAGAAAAAGATTATGGCAAGGGATTCAAAGATCTTTGGAATCCAACCATTGCCAAACTAGCTAGAGAATACAAAGTAAAAACAACGATGTATGCACTTTGGCCACTATTCAAGAAGGAGAAACTAAAACAAGCGCTGAAGGAATACAGAAAAAGTCCCGAAGAGTTTGATGTCACTCAATATGAAAATACAATAGACAAAGACACTTTATCTGAACCATTGCCCCTAGCTTACAAAGAGATGTTTAAGGCCATTGAGCGTCGGTGCAAAGTCGTTTATGGTAAACTCACGAAAACTAGAATTAAAAGTCTTCTTAAGAAAAACAACTTGATACAAACATCGGTAAAACTTCAGAGACTATACCGTGGACATAAAGGTTTTCACTCCATACTTCTCTATGGCTTTAAAGGTGATGATGTTTTTTATCATGATCCTCATTATGGGAAATCGATGACCGCGAATATCAATAAATTAATAAAAGCTGCTGGGAATGTTGGCGCGGCAATTATATATGATGTGTATTAGAAGCGTGGATTCTCTTTGAACAAAACCGCTATAAATTCATCTCTAGTCATGTTCACTAGCTTACTATCACTAGCGAGAACAGAATCGGTCATTTCTGGACCGAACCAATCAGGAGGAGAAAAAGTTTTTGCCTCTTCTAGCGAACCAAACTCAACCTCAATGCGTTCTAGACCCTTAAATGGTCCATCGTATACCTTTAGGGTAATCTGAGGGTTTGCATCCTGGAGGAGAAAGCTATCCCGAATAATGGGACCTTTGGCTATCTTTGTTAGCGCCTCAAATTCATTTTTGCTAATGAATAGTTTCTCCTGTTTGCGAGTAAGGTCAGCAACCTTCTCCATTCTTTCCAGTTCGAATTTATCACCTCGCTTTTGAAAACGCAGAGATATATCATTATCGGCATAGAGATAATAACGTTCATCACGAAGAGGGGTGTGATTAGTGAGATCTGGCATTGTTCTTACCCACCATTTGCGTTCGATTTCCATGGAAAAGATTTTAACAGAAGCAAGATATCACTCAGATCAAGCACCAAGCAATCCTCTTCCATGTCCTACCCTGAGATTGTCTCTGGTGAGTTTATTTTTCGAGCTATCGGACTTATATTGCCAATAGTTATATATAACCTTATGAAGGACTTAGATTACTTACGTATTGCGTTTGAGCAAGCCAGATTATCTGTAAAACAGGGAGGCTTTCCTGCCGGTGCAGTAATTGTGAAAGACGATCAAATTATCGCCAAAGGGATAAGTATCGGTAATGTGTTGCATGACCCTACAGCACACGCAGAAAACGTAAGCGTTCGAAAAGCATGTAAAGCCCTACAATCCACTGATCTCCAAGGTACAACTCTCTATGCTTCACTTGAGCCTTGTTTGATGTGCTTTTGCTCAGCTAATTGGGCTGGAGTCAAACGTATCGTGTATGGATACCGTAAAGAAATTGGTATGGTAAAAAAACACTACTATGAAGGAAGAAGTGATATTCAAGATATTAATAGCCAAAATAATCATCAAATAGAGTTGGTTTTCATGCCTGATGTAGAATCAGAAATGCGAGCACTGATTGTAGAATGGGAGAAACAATTTACTTAAAGGCTTAGCTCACCAGAATTTACCATCGGCAACCTCAACCTTAAAAATCAACTTATGACTTCACATTCTATCTTTCCTGGAAGGAGCATTTCCTTATCAGAGCACGATGAAAACTACTTAAAAAACACCTTTCAGATATTGTTTAATGATCTCTGGCAGGAAGGGTACTTCGAAAAAACATTTCCATCAAACGTAGTTCAGGGAGAGGTTGATGCATGGATAATCAGCAAAAAGCCAGCCGAGCAAAGAGCCCAGGAACGTTTTTACATAGAGACACAACAGGATTGCCTCCCCCTTTTTAAGGGCTACACTCATATAGACGCAGACGCACTACTTAAAACCATAGAGCTGTCTTTTCAATTTATTTCTAACTCTGAAGAAAGCAGTGAGGACCGAAAGGCAATCTTTTTAAAAAAGATTAACGTACTGCTGCATAAATGCTATTTAGAAATGGATAGTCGCGGAAAGATAGTAAATTATGATCCTAGTGACGCATTCAAAGACGCCATTGATAAAAGCACGGAAAGTATTCCCAAAAGTATTAAAGAAAAAATCGATCATGCCCAGGAACTCTTCAAGAAAGGCGACAATGAGTCCAAAAGAAACGCATGTGAAACGTTGGGACTTCTGCTAGAACCACTCAAGAACGAAATAAAGTCCAGTGATCTTTCCAAGGACAGCAATGAATTGTTCGGCATAATTAACAAATTTGGTATAAGACACAATAATAAAAACACTAAGCAGATTGACGATCCAATCCTACTTGATTGGATATTCCGTTCACTTTTAAATGTTGCTGTTACCTTTTTTGATTTAAAGAAACGGCAAGATAAAGAGAGATAAGAATTATCTCCGACTCAAGCTACTTCACGTGGTTTTCCGAATTACATCAATTATAAACCATGCAAAGACAGAATGAAGTAAAATTATCATTGTGCCCACGATCTGCGTGTGATAATAATTGCCATAGGCAGGTGATAAGCTCATTAGCACCAACTCAACATTGATATTATGGGAAATATAATTACATATAAGAATGAGGGTGAAAAGGGAGTGTTCTCACAGATCAAATTAAATGGTGGGGAAAGGGTTCTAATATCTATAGCTGCAGATGAAATCAAAATCTTCAAATTAGGTTTTCTTGCAATACCAACCAAAACAATTTGGTCATTCTCGGATTTATTTAAATTTTCTGACTTACTCCAGAAAAACAACCATCCCGGCCACCCTTTGGATGTATTGGTGGGTATGATTAAGGACTTGGATTCGATTGATCAGGTAAAAAAGGAATTAAGTAATTTTGTTGCAAATCTAGAGCCAAATAAAAGGGCCTATGATCCTCTT
>Ga0209342_10004142_pt1 | contig 15125 bp, 18 predicted proteins | sample RifCSP16_2_FD_184023 | JGI IMG/M metagenome (GOLD analysis project Ga0209342, IMG submission 184023) | Soil microbial communities from Rifle, Colorado - Rifle CSP2_sed 16_2 (SPAdes) (version 2) | ecosystem: Environmental > Terrestrial > Deep subsurface > Rock core/Sediment | place: Rifle... | reverse complement strand
GGCCACCTGCGTACTAGCGAACGAGGGTGACCGGGATCACGCCGGTCAACGCCCGCCGCGACGCGGCGAGGGGGGTTCAGATGGAGCTGATCGTCCTGGCAGTCGGGTTGCTCTTCTTGATCGCCATTCCGATTCTGATCGTGAAAGCCCTGGTGGGCCTGGTGCTGCTCCCCTTCAAGCTCGTCGCAGTCGTCTTCAAGCTGGTCTTCGGCGCCTTCGCCCTGGTGGCCAAGCTGCTCTTCGGCGGCCTCGGGCTGTTGCTGGGCCTGGCGGCTCTGGTCGTGGGCCTGATCTTCCTGCCCCTGCTGCCCTTCCTGGCCATCGGCGGGCTCATCTGGCTGATCGTGCGAGCCAGCCGGCCGCGGCCGGCCCTGCGACTCCCCGCCTGAACTGCTAGCCGGTGGTTTGCTCTTCTCCTTCTCTGTGCCTCTGCGCCTCTGTGGTTCTCTTCGTTTGGGTGCGACCCTGGCCGCGCTGGGGCTTGGCCCGGAACCTGTTGCGAAAGTGTGACATCGCGCCGCACCGCCGACTGCTAGCCTGAACCTCAGGCCTCCCCCGGGGCCTCGAGGAGGCTTCGGCACGGTGACCTGGAACGGCAAGCGATTCGACTGGACCAACGTCGTCTACTTCACGGTTCTCCATCTGGGCGCCTTGGGAGCCCTCTTCACCTTCTCCTGGCCGGCGTTCCTCGTCTTCCTTCTGCTCTCCTGGGTGTCGGCGTCCCTGGGCATCGGTGTCACCTACCACCGGCTGCTGACGCACCGCGGCTTCAAGACCCCCAAGCCGGTCGAATACCTGGGGACCCTCTGCGGCATGCTCGCCTCCGAGGGCGGCGCCGTCTCTTGGGTGGCCATGCACCGGGCCCACCACCGGTTCTCCGATCGTCCCGGGCGCGACCTGCACACGCCGAAAGACGGCTTCTGGTGGAGCCACATCGGCTGGGTGCTGTGCGACATGGGCGTCGATCGCCGGGCCTTCGAGAGGGAGCATGCCCCCGAGCTGGCCGCCGACCCCGTGCATCGCCTGCTCAACCGCTGGCATGTGGTGCCTAACGTCATGGTCGGCCTGGCCCTCTACGCCTGGGGCGGATGGCCCTTTGTGTTCTGGGGGGTCTTCCTGCGGGTAGTGGCCGTGCTCCACGCCACCTGGTTCGTGAACTCGGCCGCCCACACCTGGGGCTATAGGACCTACGACACGCCCGAGGGTTCGACCAACCTGTGGTGGGTGGGGCTCATCGCCTGGGGTGAGGGCTGGCACAACAACCACCACGCCTTCCAGCGCTCGGCCCGGCACGGGCACGAGTGGTGGGAGCTGGACCTCAACTGGCTCGCCATCCGCACCCTGTCGATGCTGGGCCTGGCGCGGGAGATCAAGCTCTTGCCCGAGAACGCCGACCGCTTCCGCCTACCTCGACCGGAGATCTCGGGGGCCGGACCTTCGATCGAGACCGCCGCCTCCTGAGCCGGCGACTCCCGGCGCCGCCAGGCGGGAGCTACAATCGCTCATGACCCTGGCCGAGGCGTTGGCCCGCCACGTCCCCGCCGACGCCAAGGAAGCGGCCGACCTTCGCACCATCGTCGACTTCGTGTCCCGCCACCCCATCCCGTTCGATAGGCGGATCGCCGAGGGCCACCTCACCGGCAGCGCCTTCGTGGGGTCGCACGACGGGGAGCGGGTCCTGCTCCTCCATCACCGCAAGCTCCACGCGTGGCTCCAGCCCGGCGGCCACGGGGACCCCGGCGAGAGCGCGGGTGAGCAGGTGGCCCTGCGCGAGGCGATCGAAGAGACGGGCCTCGACGATCTCGCCCTGCACCCAACGGCACCCCGTCCCCTGGACGTCGACGTACACCTGATCCCAGCCCGGACCGGCGAGCCCGCGCACCTCCACCTGGACCTGCGCTACCTGTTCAGGGCGGGTGGGGCGGCCGCTTTGCACCGCGCCGCAGCCGAGTCTAACGACTTGCGTTGGTTCGCCTGGGCCGAGCTTCCCACCCTAACGCTTGACCCCGGTCTGGTGCGGGGCTTGGCCAAGGCCCGCGCTCACTTGGCTAGGATGGCGCTATGAAGAGCGCCACCGTATCGCAGACCAGGAACTCCCTGAGCGCGCTATTGGATCGGGTCCAACACGGCGAAACAGTGCTCATCACCGACCGCCGCCGCCCCATCGCGCGCCTGATGCCCGTGGTGGATGCCAACGAAGCAGGGCCAGATGAAGGCCGGTTGGCGCGACTGGAGCGGGCGGGGATCATTCGGCGCGCGGGCCGCGCTCGCCTGGACGAGATCTTGAGGGTCCCGCCGCCCGTTCCCGAACCCGGCGCCGATGTCGTCGCTGCTTTGATCGAAGAGCGACAAGCAGACCGGTGAGGTTCTGGGACAGCTCGGCCCCGGTTGCGCTGGTAGTGCGGCAGCGGGCCTCACGTCCCCTCTGCCGCTCAGGCGCTTCTCAGGGTTTCTCGGCCACGATCTTGCCGTCTTTCCAGACGTAAACAGGCGTACCGTGCAGGCGCGCGGTCTTCCGTGCCGTGACGCCGGCTCGCCGCAACGACCAACCCACGGCCGCCGCGAACGACTGAGGGCGTCGTTTTTTCCGAGCCTTCATGGTTCCTTCTCCAACAACCTCGGCCGAACCCCAGAATTGTCGTACACCGCCCAAGCATCCGCCAGTGGAACGTGCTCTCGAAGTTGGTCCACCCACGGTCAAACCGCCTGAGGACGTCCGACTTCGGGACATCGTGTCCGCCTTGCCTGACGCGTGCCGCAATCCGACGCAGGGCCAGCCGCGGAGACGTCAGGCGCAAGAACACGAACTCGATCCGATATCCGGCATCCTTCCATCGCCGAAGGCGGCCGCCCCTCAACCGCTGCTACTAGCGGGACGTGAGTCGCGCTCTGGGAAACTCGATCCCATTCTTCGCAAGTCGCCGCGCCTGGGGACTGAGCGGAGTGAACTGAAGCCGGGAGCCGGCCGGCCGGATCCACCACCAGCGGGAAAGCGAGAGCCCGCAACCGTCCGCCAGCCGTTGTTCCGCCCACCTCTTCTTCTCGACGATGCTATCCACCTCGGACGCCTTGGCCGGATGGACCTCCATGCCGATGGCGAGCATTCCTGAGGCCAAGACAGAGTCCCATCGTGACGCGTGCGGCGCGGCGCTTCGGAGCGCCTCATCCAAGAAGGTCGAGAACCTAGAGGCGGCGGTTGCCCTTCACTTTATGTGGTACAACTTCGGCCGTGTCCATCAGACCCTCCGCGTCACCCCGGGCATGGAAGCTGGCCTTTCCGATCATGTCTGGACCATGGCGGAAGTCGTTGCCTTGCTTGAGGTTTGGTGCTTTTGACGTTTCTTCGCTTGACCAGCACGCAAGCGCCCCCTATATTTCTTCTCGCCGGGGCCTTACGGGGCACCCGGTCCTTATGCCCCCGGGGTCTGGTCCGAAAGGGCCACACGCCGGGGTTTTTGTTTCTAGGCGCTGAGTGGTGCCGCTAGAGCGCGCGACGGTCTTCGAGGATGGCAACAACTGGTACCACGCCCTGAGGCGCGCGGGGTTGACTGGGCTTGGCTGGCTGAACTACGCGAAAGTCTCTCGCAAGCTGATCGGAGCTCGCGAATGGACCGCCACTCGGTACTACGTCGGCCAAGTACAGCAGACTCCGGAGAACGCGAGGCTCTACGCCGACCAGCGGCAGTACATGTCTTGGCTCAAATCCAGAGACAGACGCATCAGCATCCACTATGGGCGGCTGGAGACACATCACGCCGAAAACGACTTCGCTAAGGAGATCAAGCGTTATCTCGGCGACCTGAAGGTGAGAATCGACCCGGCCGTGTACAAGCACCTCATATCAGAGGCCAACCGACACCAGACGAGTAGGGTAGTTGTCGAGAAGGCCGTCGACGTTGCGTTGGCCGTTGACTTGGTTCGGATGGCAGACCGCAATGAATACGACGTGGCCTATCTCCTCGCGGCCGATGGCGACTACACCCCGGCGGTCGAGGCGGTCATGGCGACTTCGAAGAAGGTCTTTGCTGCCGCCCTGGAACCGGGGGCCATGCTGGCTGCGGTCGTGTACAAGTTTATACCCCTGAAACACGACTGGCTGACCGACTGCTTCGGGGACTAGTTCCAAACTGACCCACTACCCCGAGCAGCGCGCCCTTGACGCCCTTGAGCCAACTCAGCATTGGGCGATCGCTCTTCTGCAGTAGCTCCTTGTAGACCTCCTCGGGTGACGCGACCAAGCCCAGGTTGGCTTGATCAGCGAGGAAGGCCCACACATCCCGAAAGAGCGGGGACTCGGGGTGGTACCAGACTTCGGCGTCCACCCACGCCAAGGAATCGACGCAGTACCTGGCCTTCACGCCCCGGGTTCCGGACCCGTTGGAGGACTCGCTCCTCGATGGCCAGCGCGGTGGCGGGCTTGACGCCCAAGTGGTTGCTCAGCTCGTTTAGCGAAATCCGGTCATCCTGGAAGGCCTGGTAGGCCTCGCGCAGGAACGGCAGGCTCATGCGGTTGAGGTAGAGGTTGTAGAAGCTCGGCTTCTGGCCCTCCCGCCGCTGGGGGGCCTCGGCCCCTGCGCCCTCGGCGTCCTGGTACTGACTCAGCCACTTGTTGTACGCGCTGCGCGGCGCCTGACCCAGGGCGACGAGCCGCACGAACACCGCCTGCCGACTGGCCCCGAAGCGAAGCGCCAGGTGCTCGAGCGCGGCATCCTCGTAGGGCCTGGAATCAAGACCTCGGGCAGCCCCGAGGAGCGCCTCGGCCGGAAGCAGGGCGGCAGCGGCGACCCTGTTGCAGAAGCGCTCGATCTCGACCGCCACGTCCTTGATGCCGCAGACGCCCTCCTGCCGTAGGGCCACGTGCGTCAGTTCGTGAAGGGGCGTGAACGCGCGTCCAGGGGATCTCAGGTCGCTCGGGTGGAGCCTCGGCCAACGGCATTCCTCCTGGGCAACCGCGAGCCGCCGTTTCGGCCGACCGTCAAGCGCAACATCAGTCTCGGCCGCCCTCACCGGACGTCGCCGAGGATCTCCTCGATTTGCCCCAGCGCCGAACGTAGGCTCTCCCGGGCGAGCCTGTGGGGTACGCCTTGCGGGGGCACGACCAAGTCGTCCCCTATGCGCTCCCCTCCTTTGCGTCAAGCCTCGACGCTGATCCTGATGCTGGTTTCCGGAACCCCGAACGTCAGGGCCAGGCGACGCTTCGCCTCCGCGATAGTGAGCGGCTTCTCCCCGGCGGCGCCGTCGACTGCGGGCGACGCTGGAGTCCCCACCAGGGCGCTCCCGCCCTCGACGACGTCGGCTTCCGGGGGCCCGTCGAGAAGCCAGACACACGCGAGTCGCGACGCGGGGTCGTTGCCCGCGCCTCCACCGACGTTGGTCGGGGTCCCGTCGTCATCCTTGTAGAGCGGGATCCAGATGCCTCGCGCGAGGGGGAGGCTGTGGCCGGCCGCCTTGCGCGCGGCATAAGCGCGGTCGAAGCGCGCGCGGATGTCGGCGCCGTCGAACCAGTGCACGAGCGCGTGGGCCGGGGTCGCGGGGTGGACTTGATCCACCGAGACGGCCACCACCACGTCGACCTCCCCCAGCGTGGCCCAGCCTGTATCGTCCAGGAGGCGCGGGAAGGCGATCCACTGGTCCTGTGAGGTCCGGATGGACACGCGATGCACCGCCCCGTCCTTCCTGAGCACACGCACGCTAGCGCCACCCTTGGTTCTCTCCACGCTCCAGCCTCTCTCCTGGAGCGCCTTGACGGCGATCCTGAAGAGACGCTTCCTTAGCTCTTTCTTCCCGGCCCTCTTATTGATATTTGTCATCTCTCCCCCCACAACGCTACAACGAGTATGTGAAGGATCGCAACTGTTGTCAAGAAGAAATCTAGAGAAAATCTGGACGATCGAGGAGGAAAAGTGGCCAGGCAGGCAGGCGCGTGGAGCCTCGGGGCGCACGGCCACTGGTCAAAAGGCGCCCTGCGCGGACCTTTCAACGCAATTTTGGCGTACCGCTCCCTGGCGTTGCTTCCGGCTGTGACTGGGCGGTTGCTTGCGGCTGCCCCAGGGGGTCAGCGGGCTCTCACAGGCCTCGAACCCGCCTCGTCGCCCATGTCGCCCAGAATCTCCTCGATCTGCTCCAGGGCCGAGCGCAGGTCTTCGGCGATCTCCTCTGCGATCTCGTCGGGGTCGGCGAGGTTGTCGGCGTCGAGCAGGCTGTCGTCCTTGAGCCAGAAGAGGTCGAGCGAGCACTTGTCAGCGGGTCCGCGTTCCGGCGTGCGGAGGACGTGTCGTGCTGAGGTAAGGGTGGCCGAGTATGGCGGGAAAGGGCGAGACCTAGAACCCGCAACCGCGGCGCTTGAGTGCGAAAGCTGTATCGCCATCCGGGATTCGTGGCTTCACCTCACGCGGACAGGACGGACCACCCATGAATCATGATAGGCTCCGCTCCAGCGGCCCCCTCCCCGCTCTCCCACAACCTACCGGGCAAGGAGATCGCGATGCGCCAACCATCGAGGATCGTGACGTCGATAGCCCTTCTGGGCCTCTGCGTCGCCGGATGCGCCAGGAGACTGGACACCACCAGCCCCGAGACCGTGAAGACGTCGCTGGCACGGATGCGCGCGTCGCTGCCGCCCGAGAAGCTCGCGAAGTTCAACGAGTCCGTGATGGTCCTTGCGGGCAGCAGCCTGTTCGACGGCGCCGGCCAGGGCCTTGGCGGACTTCTCGCGATGGCCGGCAAGGACCCGAACCAGGTCCTCGCGGAGGCGCTCAAAGACCTCAACGGACGCACCGCGGACGAGATCATCGCTGCTGCTGACAAGATCGTCGCGGAACGCAAGGCCAGGGAGCGGGCCCAAGCCCTCGCTGAGATCAAGGAGCTCGAAGAGGCGAAGGCCGCGGCCGAGAAGGCCAAGGTGGCGCTGGCGAAGTTCGAGGTCATCAAATCGCGGTTCTACCAACGCCAGAGCTCCTTCATGAAGCAGCCCATCATCGAGCTGACCGTCAAGAACGGCACGGACCAACCGATTGCCCGGGCCTTCTTCGTGGGAACGGTCGCCAGCCCAGGTCGGGCGGTGCCCTGGCTGCGCCAGGACTTCAACTATCCGATCTCGGGAGGGATCGAGCCGGGCGAGACGGCGTCATGGAGCCTCGCCCCCAACATGTTCAGCGGGTGGGGCGTCGACACGCCGCGGGATGCCGTATTCACGGTCGAGGTCGTCCGCCTCGATGGTCCGGGCGAGAAGACGCTCTTCGATTCCGCCTTCCCCGAGGAGAAGGTCAAGCGACTCGTTGCTTTGAAAGCGCAGTATCCGTAGGGACTTCCCCTGAGGGGCGGCCCCTTCCTCGCAGTACCGACCCGAAGGACGCGGTTCACTGAGGGAGGTGGGATGTGCCGGACATTCGATCGGACCTGAAGAAGATGCTTCCACACCTTCTCAAGGCCAGAGAGGACAACCTCAACGAGGCCGACACGGTGCAGCGGATCATCAAGGTCTGCGAGAACGTGCTCGGCTACGACGGTCTCAGCGAGATCACAAGCGAAACGAAAATCAAAGAGAAGTACGTCGACCTCGCCATCAAGCTGGACGGGACGGTGCGGCTACTCGTGGAGGCGAAGGCTGCCGCGGTCCCCTTGAAGGACAAGCATATCGAGCAGGCTCAGAGCTATGCGGCTCACGCCAACATCCCTTGGGTCCTGCTCACGAACGGAGTTGAGTGGAACCTCTACCACCTGAGCTTTGAGGAGGGGATTGAGTACGTGACCGCGTTCTCGGTGGACCTCTCGGACGACGACATCGGTGCCGCGTGCGACAAACTCCAGTATCTCCATCGGCAGTCGCTCAAGAAAGGCGACCTGGATGCCTTCTGGGACGAGCAGGTTGCGCTCAGCCCGGAGCCCATCGCGAAGGCGCTGTTCTGTGAGGCCTCCCTCAAGTTGATTCGCAGGGAGCTGAAGAAGTCCACCGGGCTCCTGGCCGACCTCGAGACCCTGGCAACGGCACTGCACAACATGTTCTCCGTGGAGACCCGTGAGCGCATCGGCCCCATGCGGATTCGACGGGGCAAGGCGCAGAGGAAGCCCAAACCGAAGGAGGCTGACACCGAACAACCGGCCACGAGCGAAGGGCCAGGGGACCAATAGAGTCCCGCGAGGGCTTCCGTCACGCTCGAGGGTGTCAGGGACCGCCTTCCGGGGCGACGCGAGGCGTTCGGCCTCCTCCTCGTTGAGTGTCTCGGCCGACTTCTCCAACAGCGCGGCCAACTGCGTGTGCCTCCAGGTTCACGCTCCCGCGTTCGCGCATGCTCGCAGTCAACGTCCCCAGATGGTGAAGCGTTCGTGGCGGCAGCGGAGACAGAGATCAGCCTGCGGTTGGGCTTCGCGGGGCATCGCCCTTCTGACCTTTCGGCTCGTCGGACGGTCTAAGAACGAGACAGGAGGAAGCCCGAGGCGTGAAGTGGCGGCGGGGGGCCATAGATGAGCGAGGCCGTCATCAGAAATGACCGCGTTCTCCACCCGCTGTCGCTGCTGTCGCTTGCGGCCCTGGCCGTCGTCGCTTGCGGCAGCGACAGCCCGCTCGGACCGCGGGACGTTCAGGCGACGCCTGCATCCACGTACACCACTGAGGCGGTAGAAGTCTGGGTCAGCGCTCCCAACGGCAGCCGGCTCTACACTCGCATCATCCAGCCGGCGCCCGCCCTCTATCCCGGGCGACGGTTCCCAGCTTTGATCGCCATCCCCGGCGGCACCGGCGCGGGAGCTCCGCTGGCGGACAGCCCGGATTACCGGAACCTGGCCTCGCAGGGGCTCGTGTTCGTCTCCTTCAACCCGGAGGGCCGCGGCAGCGGCCGCCCGGGCGATCTCGTGAGTCAGGGAACGGAAGACTGCAACGGCTTCGTCCACCAAGACGACCTGAAAGCCGTCATCCAGCGAACCGTCGCCTTGCCCAACGTGGACGTGGCCAATGTCGGCGTGGCGACTTCCTCCTTTGGCATTGCCATCGGCGCCGGCGCCCTGGGCCGCTACCCGGACCTGCCGGTGGCCTACCTGGTGGATGGGGAGGGGCCGCACGACAGCCGCGTCATCGCCTTCTACGATGCGGGGCGCGAGAGGGCGGTGTGCGGCCACCTCAGCACGATTACGGATCCATCGTCCGACAACCTGGCCTTCTGGGCCGAGCGGGAGGCCGTGCGTCACATCGGCGGCTTCCGTGGGCGCTACCTCCGCATGCAGGCGGAGATCGACCACGCCCAGAACCCCGGCTACGTTCGCCACGCCATCGAGATGATCAACGCCGCAACGCAGCCGCGATACGGCGGCACAGGCGCCTCCGTGTGGACCCGGATGAACGGTGACGACCGGGGGAACCCGGCCAACGCGGTGTACCCCCTGAACAATCCCAGCCAGTATCCGAATTGGATCACCGGACGCCTCTCCGACCATCCCGGGCTGAGCGCCTTGTACATTCGCGAGATGGCTGCAGCCACCGCCAGCTCTTCCTTGAGTGTCGATGGCAGTCCCTAGCGGGAAGGGTCTAGCCACCGCCCGTGGAGCTGGTCTGGCGCATCGCCCACGCAGTCGTGCCGCCGGGTCTGGACCACGACGGGCGGCCCTTCCTCGCGTGGTTCAGGGAGTGAGATACCGCTCCGCGTCGACCACCGCGAAGGCGCCCGACTGCGTTGCGAACTGCCTCAGCAGGAAAGCGTGGCCGGCGCCGTAGAGCACGAGCAGGCGGTCCGTCGGCTTCGCGGCTCGGCGGACCAGGTTGGCGAAGATCTTCAGGTTGCGCCCGTACCAGTTCGCCACCCAGTTGGCTCCGGGGTGGTGCGTCTGATCGCCCAACAGCGCGTAGTCGAAGTACTTGCGGTTGCTGTCCGTCAGGGCTTCCGGGCGATTCAGCTCGCGCAGGCTCGCCAGGAGCGTCGAGCGCCGGAACAGCGTTGCCTCAGCCTGGCTCCGATGCGGCTCCCGGATCGCGTCCAGCAGCGCCTGCTGGCCATGTTGGGCAGCCCAGGTCTCCCAGTCGAAGTCCTCGATCGATCCCGGCGGCATCTCGTTCCAGTCGACGGCATCGAGACGTTCCAGCCCCAGCCTGGCCGCCAGGCGTAGCCCGATCTGGTCGACCTCGTCGGCCGAGAGCCGGTAGGTGCCGGCCCGGTAGTCCCGGTACCGCTGATCGAGCTTCGCTTGCTCAGCCGCCGGCCATTCGACGGCCAGGTGGGTCGGGCGGAAGGCCGCGAGGCGGTCCGTCACCTTCTCGATCTCGCGCTGTCGCTCTGCGGTCAACATGTCGTCGACCGTGACGTTGCTCACGTCCCGTCCCGGGTTCGCCAGATGAACCGTGCCGATGACCAGACATTGAGGTCGAGCCGCGGCCGCCCGCTCGCGCAGGAGCGTCACCTCGCCTGCGCCGGAAACACCTCCCATGCCGGCGAGGAGGACCGACACAAGCAGCGCGCGCAGCGATCTGGAGGAAGTCATGATCATCAGGCCTCCCGGAAAGTGGCGGACGCCGGACGATACGTGGCGACCGGGCGAAAGGTTCCAACTCCAAGGCCAGGGATGGGGACTTCGCTTTCCGCGCCTCGATGGAGGATGGGTTGCGCCGATGTCGAACGCTGACGCAGGCGTTTCTTCTCGTTGCGCCGACCGTTCTCTCGGTTGCATACTTCGCGCTCGGTGTGTGGCTCTTCGGGCGCCGAAAAGGAGCGAGAGAGATGAGGAAGCGATACTTCGTGGCGGTCCCACTTCTCGCGGGCCTGTTCTTGCCGGCTGCCGCCGCGGAGGATGACCCGAAGGCGGCCCTCAAGGCGCGGATGGAGCGGATCGAGGCACTGCGCGCGGAGCGGCCCCGCGACGGCCTGCTGGTCTACTACAAAGCCATGACTCACGCGGAGCTCGGAGAGCTGAAGGAGGGGCTGGACACGCTGCGCACCCTGCTGGGTCGCCGGCTGGGTATCGTGCCGGCCCGAGGCCTCGGGTTCGACGGTGTGTGGGACGATCCGGCGTTCCAGGACCTCCGGGCCAAGCTGGCAGCGGAGGAGGCGCGGACGCCGGACGCTCCCGTGGGAACCGTCTCCTGGACCCGTTCCTGACCCCCGAAGGGATCGCGTTCGATCCCCGCGGGAAGAAGTTCTACTTGGGGAGCGTGCTCCAGAAGAGGATCGTGGCTCTCGATTCGAAGGGGCGTCCGCGAGATTTCTCCCGGCAAAAGGACGAGCTCGATTCCGTTCTGGGACTTGCGGTCGACAGCCGGCGGCGGGACCTCTATGCCGTCAGCACGAACGCGGCCTGGGATTCCAAGAGCGGGCGCCGGAACGCCGTGGTCCGGTATGACCTGGTGAGCGGACGTCTCGCCGCTCGCTTCGACGTTCCGGACGCGGAGCAGCAACGATGTCGCCGTGGCGGCGGACGGGGCCCTCTACACCAGCGATTCGGGCGGGGGCTCGGTCTTTCGCCGGCGGCCCGGCGAGACCAAGCTGAGCCGGCTCGGGGCGCCAGGCGCTTTCCCGGGGGCGAATGGGATCGCGGTGGCGCCAGATGGCGAGGTCTACGTGACGCTCTCCACTGGGATCGCGCGGATCGACCGCGAGAGCGGTGAGATGCGGCGGCTGCCTCAGCCGGACGAGGTCGTCACCGGAGGCATCGACGGCCTCTACTGGCACGAGGGGGACCTTCTTGGCGTCCAGAACGCAACCAATCCGGGCAGAGTCATCCGCATCGCCCTGGCCGATCGAGGGACCCGGATAGCCGGGCTGACGTGCTCCAGTCGCACCATCACCCGGCCTTCGACGAACCGACGACCGGCGCCATCGCGGGCCAGGCGCTTTGCGTCATAGGCAACTCGTACGTCGGCCGCGTCAAGCCCGACGGCTCGCTGGACGCCCCGGAGACTCTGAAGCCGACGGTCCTGGTGGCGGTCCCCCTCCGGCGCTGACGCCGGAGCAGGCTGCCGGACGCCCCCTCTCCGAGGAGGGCGGCGATGGCGTCCTTCCGGACCGCCTCGGCAGCCGGATCGTCCTGGGCCGCCAGCTGGTGGTAAGCCTCGAAGAGCGCGGCATCGCAAGAGGAGACTTCGTTCCCGTGCACGGCGTGTATGAGCAGGACCACCACCGGCAGCTCGCGCGGCAAGCGATCGGCCTCGGCGGGGCCCAGGCCGCGGGGATCGGCCAGCCGCCGGAGGTCGGCCCGGATCGCGTCGGCCGCGGGAGGGCCCACGCGATGCTAGCGGGCATTCCCCCCGGCTTGAAAGCCGTCGGCGAAGATGAGATCTGCTGGAAGCGCCCACAACTCCCAGCCGGTGTGGCCATCGTTAGCCCGAAAGAACGTCAGGCCGCCCGACGAGGTGAAGCCTTCGATGGCGGGGTCCGACGAAGATGGCCCCGGTGCGATGTCGTCGACCAGGTGGGTCCCGGCTTCCGTTCCGTCGCTCTCCCACAGCTCGCGACCCGTCGTGGCCTGGTAGGCGGCAAAGAGCAGCCTGCCCCCGTACTCGGTAAAGGCAAGGGATGGCTTCGCACCCGAGCCCAGCCCGGGGTCGATGTCGGCGACCCGCGCAGTCCCCGCCTCCGTGCCGTCCGTCTTCCAAAGCTCGGACCCGGTAGCCCCGTCGTCAGCCACGAAGAACACGACCTCACGGACCCTGGTCAGGCTGCCCGGTTTGGAGGTGCCGGCCCCTGGAACTATGTCCCTGACCATGGTGGTGCCGGCCTCCGTTCCGTCGCTCTTCCAGAGCTCGATACCGTGGACGCCATCCTCGGCAGTGAAGAAGAGGGTGTTCCCCCTTGCCGTGAGCTCGCGCGGCGGCTGACAGCCAGGGCCGCATAGGACCTTGACGAGGGCGGTGCCACCGTCGGTCCCATCACTCTTCCACAGCTCGTAGCCGCTCAAGAAGCTCCCTACGCGGAGAAAGAGTGTGCCCGCCACGTCGGTGATCTCCTGGGGATTCGAATCGGCGGTTCCCGGCTTGATGTCCTTCACCAGAACGGTACCCGCCTCCGTGCCGTCGGTCCGCCACAACTCGACGCCGTGGCTGGGCTCGAAGGCCGAGAAGTACGCCGTGCCCGCGTGGACGAGGAACGCGCTGGGAAAAGAGCCGTTGACGCCCGAGGGTGTGACGCCCGGGTTGATGTCCTTGACCATCACAGTACCGGCCTCCGTCCCGTCGCTACGCCAGAGTTCTCGCCCGGCGCCCTCTTCGTCGTCGACGGCGGAGAAGAGGAGCAGGTTCCCGAAGGCAGTCAACTCCTCGGGTTGCGACCCGACGTTCAGAGGACAGATGTCCTTCACCATGTACGTCCCGGAGGGCGTGCCATCACTCCTCCACAGCTCTTCGCCGACGCCGGGAATCCACGCCTGGAAGAAGATGGTTCCCCCCACGTTGGTAAGCCGGTTTGGGTACGAAGATCCCGTGGTCAGCAAGTTGAGGAGCACGGTGCCCTGAGGTGAGCCGTCGCTCTTCCATAGTTCGGTCCCGTGCGCCCAGTCGTCCGCCGCGAAAAACACGGACCCACCCTGGTCGGTGATGTAGAAGGGGTACGAAGAGCCAGCGCCGAGATTGATGTCGCGCACCATGGCGGTGCCAGCGGTGGTCCCGTCACTCCTCCACAGCTCCACCCAGTGAGCCCCATCATTGGCCGCGAACAGGACCTCCTTGTCCAGCAAGGTGAGGTAGCTCGGGTTGCCGTATCCCGCAGGGTTAATGTCCTTGACCATGACGGTACCGGCGGCGCTCCCGTCCGTGCGCCAAAGTTCGTCTCCAACCGTCCAGTCCTTCGCAGAGAAGAGCAAGGTCCCGTTTACGGCGCGAAAATCCCCTGGATCCGACGGATCCAGCCCCGGGCAGATGTCCTTCACCAAGAAAGTCCCGGCATCGGTGCCGTCGCTACGCCACAGCTCGCGCCCCACGAAGCCATCGTCGGCGCTGAAGAACAGCGTGCCGTTAAACACCGCCGGGGCCCCCGGGTACGAGCCCTGACTGCCGAGCCGAATGTCCTTCACTCGCACCGTGCCGACCTCCGAGCCATCGGTCTTCCACAACTCGCGGTCGCTCCCGGAGTCCATGGCGGTGAAGAACAGCGTTGCTCCAACCGGAGTCAGCAACTGTGGGTACGACGAATCCGAGAACCCGCCAGGAAAGATGTCCTTGACCCGCACGGTCCCGGCCTCGGTGCCATCGCTCTTCCAGAGCTCGTCGCCGGTTGCCCCGTCCCAGGCGGTGAAGACGACGATTCCGTTCCAGGCCGTGAGCCACTCGGGCAAGGAAGCGCCCGACCCCGGGTAGATGTCCTTGACCATGACGGTGCCCGCCTCGGTGCCATCGCTCTTCCAGAGCTCATAGCCGTGCGAGCCGGGGCCGAAGCCGTCCGTGGCGCTGAAGTAAAGGGTGCCGTTGACGTTCGTGAGCCGCCCCAGGCCAGACCCGACGGCGATCTCCGCGTTGATGTCCTTCACCATCACGGTGCCGGCTTCCGTCCCGTCGCTCCGCCACAGCTCGCCGCCGGTGCCTGCGCCGTCGTCCGCCGCGAAGAAGAGCACACCGCTCACGTTGGTCAACCACGAGGGCGCGGTCCCGCAGCCATACCCGCCGTTGCAGAACCGCTTGACCATCACGGTTCCTCCGGGCGTCCCGTCGCTCTTCCACAAATCGTAGCCCTTCACGAAGTAGAGGGTGCCATTCAGGTCCGTGAGCGAGTTGAACAGGATGTCGGGGTTCCCCTTGAGGAGCAGCGTGCCCGCACCTGTGCCGTCGCTGCGCCAGAGGGCACCCCCGTTGAGCCCGTCGTCCGCCAGGAAGAAGACGAAGGCGCCGGACTTGACGAGGGAGTACGGAAGGGAGCCTGTGACCTCCGCGACCGGGTTGATGTCCTTCACCTGGAACGCTCTCTGTGCAGCCGCCTGGGAAGCCAAGCCCATTGTCAGCGCGGCGGTCAGCACGCCCGTCACCGCCGTCGCGCCCATAGAGTGGAGAGGAGCAGTGCTCACGAGCCCACCTTTGTTGTGAGGCCCCCGCCCTCATCGGGGGCCGATGCGCCCATCAGGCCGCCAGCCAACAAGCCAAGGCCAGGGGGGCACCGGAGCGATACACCTTGCCCCCCCTACCGTGGCGGCAGGATTGTATGCCGAAATCGCAGGCTCGG
>Ga0209342_10004140_pt1 | contig 15127 bp, 11 predicted proteins | sample RifCSP16_2_FD_184023 | JGI IMG/M metagenome (GOLD analysis project Ga0209342, IMG submission 184023) | Soil microbial communities from Rifle, Colorado - Rifle CSP2_sed 16_2 (SPAdes) (version 2) | ecosystem: Environmental > Terrestrial > Deep subsurface > Rock core/Sediment | place: Rifle... | reverse complement strand
CTCTCCGTCGCCCCCTTGTTGGGAGAGGCGATTCGCCGCATACACACCGGCCAGTCCGTCGGCGCCCTCTTCAACGGGCACTAAGATCCGAGTCGACCACCGCATCTCATCAGTCTCCGGCCGCCTTGGCGGGCGCTGACCTAACGGTGTCATCGCTGCGACTGCTGCGGGGAGGGCGAAGGGGCAGGCGTTGTCCCCGATATATTCACGGTTGACCCAATCTCGATGTCGTTGCGTCCGAACCAACCCTGGTTGACCTCGACGGCGTACAGGCTGGGTCCCGCCGGTGTGTGCAGCGTCGCGTCCAGCGGCGCCATGTCCTGGATGTCGACGATATCGCCTGTCGCTCCAATGAATGCGATTGAGAGCGGGATAATAGTGTCCTTCATCCAGAAGCCGTGACTTCCTTCCTGCTCGAATACGAACAACATTCCATGGCTCTCCGGAAGCGTCTCCCGAAGCATCAGTCCGCGCGGGCGCTCCTGAGCGTCATCCGCGATTTCGACCAGCAGGTCGATCTCGCTTCCGCTCTGGTTCACGAACGTGATCCGTGTGAGGCCGGCAGGGAGGGTGGGTGTGGATGTGGTCGTATCTACACCACTGCTGCAGGAGACGGCGGTCAGGACAGCGAGAATGAATCCCAGCACGCCGAGGGCACTACGGTTGGCGCGCTCCGGCCTCGATTCCTCAGCCTGCGCTGATGGATGAGATCCGGCCCTTCGATTCGTCAGGGCGAACGGGACAGCAGGGCACATCGCGTTAGGCGCCGCGGAGGAGCGGGGCCAGCGCCGCGACGCGCGCCTCTCGCCGCCGGCGCGCCACGCCCGCCAAGAGGTCCACTGCGACGCGAAGCGGGCCGATCATGCGTACGAAGTCTAGGTAGGTTAGCTCACCGCGGAGGAGGTGACAGAACAAGAGCCAGAACTTCTCGCTGCGGCGCATCAGCGCCAGGTACGGCGGCGGGGCGAAATGGAATAGCTCCTGGAGCTGCCGCGACACGTCCAGTTCCGGCTGAAGTTCGGCATCAACGGCACGGCCGTAGGCTGCCATGCCGGGCGCCTCTCCGGCGAGGTATCTCATTGCGTGCTTCGCGGCGAGCCGCCCGCTCGCGAATGCCATGTGGATGCCTTCGCCTGAAAGCGGGTCGATGAGCCCGGCAGCGTCGCCGGCGAGAGCGACGGGCCCGCGCGCGATCGGCGCGCCCGGGACGCGGACCGGAAGGTGGTGCCCGCGCAGGTTCTCGAGCCGGGCAGCGTCAAAACCGTAGCTCCGGCAGAGGTCGGCCAACTTTGGCCGCAGCGTGAAGCCCGCGTACTTCCAGGTGCCGACGCCCAGGTTCAGGTGCTCCGCCTTCGGGAACACCCAGCCATACCCGCCGGCCAGACCGCCGAGATCAAGGCCGACGTACTCCCGCCAGTCTGCGGGTACATCTGGCGCGAAAGGCACGTTTCCCTCCAATGCCACCGCCTCTTCGAAGCGAGGGGACAAGCCGGCAGCGCGCGCGGTAACGCCGTTAGCGCCGTCCGCGCCGACCAAGACATAGGCCGTGTACGCGTCACGGTCGGTACAAACCGTAACAACGGGGCGTCGTGGCCCGGCTCGTCCGACGAGAGCCTCAGGACGAGCGGGTGAGGATCGTCCCTCCACATCGATGTCCTCTGCCTCAACGGACCGCAACGCCTCATCGTCGTGAAATTCAACTCCTGCGTCCACCGCCTTCTGCGCGAGATGTGCGTCGAGATGGCAGCGTTGGGTCATATACGTCAGAGGCTGGTGGAACCTGCGGTCGAACGCCTCGCCGAGTCGCAGCGAGAACCGGGCGCCGTAGATCGTGCGTTCAATGACCGGCGATAGATCGATGTCTTGGATCGAAGCGGCGCGCAGAGTGACGCCGCCGCCGCAGGGCTTGTCACGCGGGAAGCGGTGCTTGTCCAGCAGCAGCACGGACGCGCCTTGCTTCGCGAGCAGTCGGGCCGCCGTGCCGCCGGCGGGCCCGGCGCCGGCCACGATGACGTCATAGGTGGACATGACGGCTTCAGTCTAGTCGAGGAGTCCCGCCTCGCGCATCTCGGCGAGGACCGCGTCCGCCATCACCTGATATCCGGTGTCGTTGGGGTGAATCGTATCGGAGGCGATGTACTCGCGCGCCTTGCCTTCGAAGTGCGGGTAGACCTCGACTAGCGGAACGTCGTTCGCCTCCGCCTGCCTGCGGATGATGTCTTGCAGGCCCTCAAGGAACGGCGTATCGGGGGCGCCTTCCAGGGCCAGTTCGCCGATCTCGTCAAGGAGCGGAGATGCGCCTCCGGAGAAGGGGTTGTAAAGGGTCATGAGGAAGATGGGCAGCTGAGCGTCAGCCTCATGTAGGCGGTCGAGAATCAGGACCAGATTGGGCTCGTAGGCGTCCAGTGTCTCCCGCAGCGCATCAACGCACTCCGGCCTTTCGAGCCCCTGGCTAACGCTCGGACAGCGGCCCGGCAGGACGAGGTCGAAGAAGAGGTCGAGCAGGTCGTTGCCCCCTATCTCGAGGGTGACGACAGTGACGTTGTTGTCCGCATTGTCGTCATAGTTTCGCTGCTCGATCTCGGCAATGACCCGGTCGAGCGGACCCTCTTCGATCAGTTCCCGGCTGGTATCGCCGGCGATTCCGAGGTTCAAGAGCGCGAACTCGGGACCCAATTTGTCGTGCACAAGGCCTACGAACCCTTTCTCAACATAATTCGAAGCGCCCACTCCCGCCGACAGCGAATCGCCTAGGGCAATGTATAAGGGCGCGCCGCCGATGCGGCCGTCGTCGGACGGTATCACTCGAAGCCAGGGGACGGGGACGGGGGTCGACGGGGCCGGCGAGGGCAACGCATCATCGGAAGAACCGCATGCGCCGGCGAACAGAAACAGGAGGGCGAGCGCGATGGCATACCTCATACTCTTATGATACGAGCACAGGCGCCCGTAGGGGCGGGTTTAGAGTGTACTTGATCGTGCTCGCGGGTCTGCGCGAGATCCACCCCCTAACGTCCGTTCGCGTCGAGTGTGGCGCGCTGACTCGAACAAGCGGCGGTGGGAAAGACCTGAAGCGTGCTGTATCTATGCGTTGACGACGGCCACGATGGCGGCGATCCAGAACACAGCCTGGAAGAAGATAGCGCCGCTGAGCAGCAGGTAAGAGGCCGCTCGCTCCTTCCACTGGAAGCCGAGCGCGGCCAGCAGGTTCGTGAGCAGAATAGCCAAGGCGGTACCGGGAATCTTGAAGATCTCGCTACGGGACTCGAGTGTTGTGATGTCGCCGATGGGCGGGAACTCGATCTGGATCTCGTTGTTCAGGTCCGGATAGACCGCGAAAAGGAAGCCCCAGAGCGCCAGGTTTGCCAGGACAGCAGCCACCGCCAGCGCCTGCGCAACGCGGTCCGCCCACATGGGGTGAGCGGCGATGAGTAGACGCTGGACCGCCGGCCGTTTCGCAGCCGTGCCGCCGGTGACGGGAGTTGAGGCCGCCTGCCGGAACCGTTGCGCCTCCGCCACGAATCGCGCTGGGTCCTCCGGGCTCAGTGCGTAAGTCGCCTCCGGCGTCTGCACGTAGACGATCTCTTCTGGGGAGAGATGGGTTGAGAAGAAGAGCACGCGGCCGAACTCGTCCACGTAACCCCGGCCAATGTGGTAACCGCGCCAGCCTACCCCGTTGACCTTCGGCCGGTGCTCACCACGTCCGTGGACAAACGCCTGGATGCGGTCCAGTGACACAAAATGCTTGAGCGGCCCCCACACGATCGTTAGCCCCGCCCTGTCGATGACGTAGCGGAGGCTGAAGCAACCGTATGACCAGAAGGCGAACATAAGTGAAACGAGTACGAGCACACCCGCGCCCAGGTAGCCGAGGAACTGTGTGAACGATACGGGCCAACCGCTCGCCTTCAGCAGGAGGGCCATCGCCAGTGCCAGGGCTAGGGCCGAAGCCCCCGCGCCGACAAGTGTTCCTGTCGTGCGCGCGGGGCGTTCGATCGTCAGGCCTTGACCTTTGAGAAGCAAGGCGTGCACCAGTGCGAGTACTTGGGATGGCGGCCGGTGATGATATCGAAGTAGAGGGTGACAAGACGCCGCGAGACCGGCCCCATGCCGCCGTCGCCAATCGAACGACGGTCCAGCTCCACAACAGGCGTTACATGCGCCGCCGTTCCCGTCATGAAGCATTCGTCGGCCGTGTAAAGCTCCGTGCGGTCAATGTCCCGCTCAACGACTTTGAGACCCAGCTCCTCACGCACCAGTGTCATCACCGTATCGCGCGTAATGCCAACGAGGATGTCTGAGGATGGGGGCGGCGTGATCACCTGGCCATCCTGAACGACGAAGATGTTCTCGCCCGAGCCCTCGGATATGTGACCCCGCTCGTCGAGCATGATAGCTTCGTCGAAACCGTTGAGTTGAGCTTCAGTCTTGGCGAGAGCGGAGTTGGCGTAGATACCGGTAATCTTGGCGCGAGCGGGGATGCCTGTATCGGCGACGCGACGCCACGAGGACGTCTGGCAGCGCGCTCCCTTCTCGATGTCGAGGTAAGGGCCGAACGGCGCGATGAATACGAGGAGGTCGTCCTCGAGATCGTGAAGGCGGACGCCGAGGACTTCGGAGCTCTTGTAGGCCAGCGGCCGGATGTAGACGTCCTCGTGGTAGCCGGACATCTCGACCAGCTTGGTCGTGATCGAGTACAACTCCTCGTTGTCGTACGGAAAGTCGATCTGCATGATGCGGCAGCTCTTGCGCAGGCGGTCGTAGTGTTCCTTGAGGCGGAATACGTAGATCTGGCGTTCCTCCTCGTTCCAGTTGCCACGGATCCCTTCGAATACCGCCGTGCCGTAGTTGAAGGCGTGGGTCATCACGCCGATCTTGGCCTCCTCCAGAGGCACAATCTGTTTCTTGAAGTAGGCATACGGCGTTGCCATTTGGGAGGGGGCTCCTTTCGAGAGGGTGAGAAACAGTATATTCGCGAAATATAACGATGGGCAAATCTCCGCGGGCGTTGCTAACGGTGGCGTGGCCGAATGTGGCGGAGGGCTAATGGGAATGAGGAAAGGGCAGCAGCTGCGCCCAAGGCTCGGGAGGTCAAGGGAGGCGTGCGTCGAGGGCGCAGCGGAAACCCATGTTGCGGGTGCTGCTCTCCGGTTGGCGGCTCAGGCCGGCTCCGCCTCTTGCCGCGCCCTATGGACGGCGAGCAACGGGGGGTTTGCTGGTCGCGCGGCGGCCGCTTGTCCACCCCACGCCCGACGGCCCTACTGGCGGGCGAGCCCGATCTCCGCCTCCTGGGTGATGTCGCGCGGCGGCTCGTGCCCGGTGACGTCGACGATCACCCGCTTGAGCGTTCCGGTGAACTCGAAGGGCGGGCCGTATTCGTCACAAGTTGCGGACCCATCCTGGCGGCCGCAGTGGAGGCGTTCGCTCAGCCCGGCGAAGAACGGAATCGTGCGCTTAAGCTCACCCTCGCCGGCCGGCCGGCCGTTAATGTAGAGACGCGCCACGCCCCCTGCGCCGAACATGGCCTGGCCGGTCTTCTCGAACGAAAACCCAAGCGTACACGGGCCGGAAGGAATGCGATCAGCGGACGACAATTGATCGACGCGAGTGCCGAGCAGATTGTAAGCGTAGTGGAGTAGGCCGTCCTTCACGTATAGGGAGTAGCCGCCAAAACGCCCGCCCGAAGCGACCAGTACGCCCTCTGCTCCTCCATCCGGGATTACAACTTCAGCAGTGATCGTGTGAGATCGATTCTTCGTGTTGACTGCCGCGTCGATCTCGATCGGGGTCCCGCCCGGGTAGTAGACGAAGCGCCGGCGCTGGCCGCCGACGCGCGGGCGGCCGGCCCTAACCCCAACGCTGCGGGCGTTGATCGGGAGGACGTTATACTTGCCCGCCTCGATCCACCAGAGGTCCTGCAATTCGCGGAGTTTCTCCGGGTGCTCTCGGGCGAGGTCGTGCGCCTCCGAGAAGTCCTTCTCGACCTGATAGAGCTCCCATTCGTCGAGATCGAAGCTGCGATAAGGGTCTGTTACGCCGTCGTAGACCATCCCCTCTGTGCCGTGATAGGTGACCGCCTTCCAGCCGTGGTGGTAGATGGCGCGGTTACCGAGCATCTCGTAGTACTGGACGTGACGGGCAGCCACCGCTGCGGGGTCGTCGAGCGTATGTGCGAAGCTGGCGCCGTGCGTCGGCGACTGAGTGACGCCCCTGATCTGGTCGGGCGGGTCGATGCCCAGCAGATCAAGAATCGTGGGGGTGATGTCGATAGCGTGAACGTATTGGTTGCGGACCTCGCCGCGCGCTTTGATTCCTTGTGGCCAGTGGACGACGCAGGGATCGGCCACGCCGCCTTCGTGCACCTCCCGCTTCCAGCGCTGGAAGGGCGTATTGCCGGCCCAGGCCCAGCCGAAGGGGTAGTGGTTGAAAGTGGAGGGGCTCCCGAGCTCATCGATGCGGGCCAGACCGTCCTCCACACTCTCCGGAATTCGGTTGAAGAACATCGCCTCGTTCAGCGAACCGTGAGGACCGCCTTCAGCGCTGGCGCCGTTGTCCGAAATGGCGACGACGATCGTGTTGTCGAGATCGCCGGCCTCGTCGAGGAACGAGAGCAAGCGGCCGATGTGGTGGTCCGTGTGAGAGACGAAGCCGGCGAAGACCTCCATCATGCGCGCATAGAGACGCTTCTCGTTATCGGTAAGTGTTTCCCACTCCCGGATCCAGTGGGGCCGAGGCGTTAGCTGCGTATCCGGTGGCACGATGCCCATCTCCTTCTGACGCGCGAAGATGGCCTCTCTGGCCTTGTCCCAGCCCATATCGAACTTGCCGCGGTACTTTTCGATCCAGTCCTTGGGCGCATGGTGAGGAGCGTGGGCGGCGCCCGTGCAGAAATAGAGGAAGAAGGGCTTTTGCGGTGCCACGTTGCGGAGGTCTGTGAGGAACTCGATCGCCTTGTCAGCGAGGTCTTCCGTCAGGTGGTATCCTTCCTCCGGCGTCTTATGAGGCTCCACCTGGTGATTATCGTAGACGAGCTCTGGATTCCACTGGTCGGTGTCGCCGCCCATGAACCCGTAGAAGCGCTCGAAGCCGCGTCCGAGGGGCCAGCGGTCCTTGCGCGCCGCCATGTTCATCTCCGGGTGCGGCGTCAGGTGCCACTTGCCGACGGCATAGGCTGCGTAGCCGTTTGGGACCAGCATCTCTGACAGAAAACCGTTCTCGAACGGAATCTCGGCGCTGTATCCAGGGAAGCCGGCGGAAAACTCCACGATGCCGGCCATGGCGTTGGAGTGATGGTTGCGCCCGGTGAGAAGGCAGGCGCGGGTTGGTGAGCAGAGCGCCGTGGTGTGGAAATTCGAGTAGCGCAGGCCGCCCGTCGCCAGGCGGTCAAGATTCGGGGTCTCGCAGAGGCCGCCGAAGCAACTAAGCTGACCGTAGCCAACGTCATCGAGGACGATATAGAGGACGTTGGGAGCGCCCTCCTTTGCGCGGACGGGCTCCTGCCACCAGGGCGTGGACTCGGCGGCGTAGCGTCCGATGACACCTTTGAACTGCTTTGGCATGTGAGACCTCCCCTTGTGCTCGAGCGAGTGGGTGCAATCATACTGGATTCAAAGAAATGGGTGGGGGGTTAGAGTGTGGGCGGTTGGGGATTAGCCACGGTCGCCCCACGCGTGTTGAGTACAATCTGACGACGGCAGTCCCCTTCCGAGCGATCAGGCGGGCGGTGGTAGGCCGCGTGCGAGCGGGTACAGTGTGGCGGTCGCCGCGGAAAGCGCGAGCGGTGGTAACCTATAGAGAGACCGCCTTGGAGTTGGCGCCGCCGGTGATGCGCTGAGCACGGCCTGGAGGACAGGTTGGACGATAAACGCTTGCATTACCTACCGGGCTTGGATGGGTTGCGCGCTCTTGCCGTCACGGCCGTGCTGCTCTATCATGCCGGCCTCTCCTGGATCCCGGGCGGATTCCTTGGCGTCGAAGTCTTCTTCGTCATCAGCGGGTACCTGATCACGTGCGTCCTCCTCGCGGATCGGGAGCGAACGGGCCGATTCGACTTGAGGCAGTTCTGGTTCCGCCGCGCCCGGCGCCTCCTTCCGGCGCTATTCGTGCTCCTGCTCGTTACCCTCGCCGTCGCCGTGCCCTTCTATCGCGGCGAGGTGGCTGAGCTGCGCGTCGACTTACTTGCCGCGCTGGGCTATTCCACGAACTGGTACTTCATTCTCGACCACCAGTCCTACTTTGAGTTTGCCGGCAGGCCGCCTCTCTTGCAGCATCTCTGGTCGCTCGCCATCGAAGAGCAGTTCTACCTGGTCTGGCCTTTGGTCCTCGCGCTGCTCGTGGGGCGCCTGCGTCGCGGTGGGATGTTTGTCCTCCTCATCGGCGGCGCCGTCGCATCCAGTGTGCTGATGGCGGCCCTGTGGCGGCCGGACGCCGACCCCTCGCGTGTGTACTACGGTACTGATACAAGGGCTGCGGGCCTCCTCGTCGGCGCCGCCCTCGCCCTCGTCTGGGCCCCGTGGGCGCTGCCGCGACGCCGCCATCGAGCTTACCCGGTCCTTCTCAACCTGGCTGGCCTCGGCGCTCTAGCGCTGCTCGTCCTGCTCCACCTCGAGTTGGATCAGTACCAGCCATTGCTCTATCGGGGCGGGTTCGCCCTGGTGGCTTTGAGCACAGCACTAATCATCGCCGTTGCCGTCCATCCGCAGGCTCATGCCGGTAAGCTATTAGGGATGCCGCCGCTGCGCTGGCTCGGCACGCGCTCATACGCCGTCTATCTGTGGCACTGGCCCGTGTTCATGCTCACGCGGCCGCAAGTCGATGTATCCCTCGACGGAGGCGAGCTTCTGGCTCTGCGGTTGGGGATCACGTGCGCGTTGGCGGAGCTTACTTACCGGTTGGTGGAGAAGCCGGTGAGGTTGGGGGCTCTGGGACGGGCGTGGCGCGCCTACCGCCACTCACGGGGCATTCAACGCTGGGCCCGGGGCGCGCGCTGGGGTGCTCCCGTAGGCGTAACCGCGTTGTGCGGGGCAGTCCTCGCCGTGTTTGCTGTCAGCGCGCAGCCGCCGGCTCCGCCGTCGTACCTCTCGGTGAAAGCGGTTCATATCGTCTCACAAGCGGGCGCGGTCGATGCCGCAGACCGGGTGACCCGCGCCACGCGGGCGCCGGCGCCGATCCCGCCAACGTCCACACCCGATCCAGCAAGCGGCACGGGCGGGCCGGCGCAGCCGAGGCAGCCGAACGCTGGGCCTATCCCGGCGGCCGTTTACGTGCCGGTAGGAGGCGTGACAGTAACCGCGCTCGGCGACTCCGTCATGGTAGGTGCGGCAGCAGAGTTGGCCGCCGCCATTGGGGGCGCGGAAATCGACGCTGTCATCGGGCGGCAAACGCAGGATGTGGTCAGGATTCTGCAGCAACGCGGCGCCTCGGGAGGGCTGGGCGAAGCGGTGGTCATCCACGTGGGCAACAACGGCGTATTCACGGCAGGGCAGTTCGATGCGATGATGCAGTCGCTGAGCGACAGGCGTGTAGTCGTGTTCGTCAGCGTTAGGGTCCCCCGCAACTGGGAAGGCCCAAACAACTCCGTCATCGCCAACGGCGTGGCGCGTTACAGTAACGCCGCCCTGGTAGACTGGCACAGCGCGAGCGTGAATCGGCCGGATCTCTTCTGGGAGGACGGCATTCATCTCCGGTCCTCAGGCGTCCAGCTCTACACGAGCCTGATCACGCAAGAGCTAGCAGCCCACACGCCGCCGCCGACGCCCGCACCTGCGGATACTCCGGCGCCGACGCCCGCTCCAACGGACACTCCCGCGCCGCCTCCTCCACCCACAGCCGCGCCAACTCCAGCGCCGACCAGTTCTCCACCGCCTGCAGTCACTCCTACGCCGAGTGGTACCCCCTTGCCGGCTCCACCGCCGCCCTAGCTGGTCGGGGCGGCCGCTCGCCGCGATTCCAGGCGCTGCAGCATCGCGACACCCTTGCGCGTGTCGCTGGCGACGCGCGCTGGTTCGGAACCGTTAACCCTGCGGCGGAAGAGCCAGTACGTAAACTCGGTCAGTTCCGAGAGTGAGATATGGTCTCCGTCGGCATGACCATTGTCTTCGGCGGCGCGGCCATTGTCCGCCGCGTGCTCTATGGGTGTCTCAGCACGAGCGGTTAGAGGCGTCTTGCGGCGGCTGGTGAGGGGCTGGGGCTGTTGGGACAGACGGAACTCGGCAAATAGGTCAGCACGCGTGCCGCCATAAAGGCGGTGGAAGACCTCATCATCGCCTTGGCCGTTCTCCCACACGCGGGAGGCGAAGCGCTCCTTGTGCACTTCCGCCGCGACGGCGAGCTGAAGCGCTTCTTCGACGCGCACTCCGTAGACGAAGTTAAGGTGAGCGCGGTGCTTTGCGCCGAGCAACCGCTCGACGTCATTCTCATCCACTTCTTCGGGCAGGCGCCCATGGAAGAGCAGCGCCTCTCGCTCTTCGTCCGGGACCAGGCCTTCGATCTCATCGCACAGCCGTTCGGCGAGCAGGAGCCAGTCGAACGCCTCGCCGGCGATGAGGTAGCGGTACACGCGGTCGCCTACGCGTTCTTCAGCGAGAGGCCACTCCCGAACGGCCTGCATGAGTGCAAGGAACCAGTGGGTCTCCCCCGTAGCGACGACTCGTTTCAGTTCAGCGATGATGCGGGCCGATTCGGCGCGCTGATCCGGATTGGCCGGGCGGGCGCTGGTCGCTCCGCTCATTCCTTCGATACCTCAGGACGAGCGGGAAGGAATGGTGTGGCTTGTCGTGGCATGGCACCTACACCAGGGCGCCGGAGCCGTGGCATTTCTTGTACTTCTTGCCGCTGCCGCAGGGGCAGGGATCGTTGCGGCCTACTTTGCGGTTGACGGTCGCCGCGGGCGCCTGTGTGGCGGGGGCGGAAGTGGCGTTCGCGCCGTTGCCAGCCGCGCGCGCCGCACGGGCACGCCGCCGGCCGTTAGGCCTGGCTGGCGCGGGTTGCGCTGTTGAGCCGTCGTCGTCGCCCTTGTCGGCGCCGCGCGACGGGCCCGCGGCCGCGGGTTGAGGGGTCGGTTGCACCGGCGTAAGCGTTACATGAAATATGCGGCGGGTGACCTGTTGGCGGATGTGGTCCGTCAGTTGGGTGTACATGTCGTGCGCCTCGCGCTTGTACTCAACGAGCGGGTCGCGGCCCCCGTAGCCGGTCAGGCCGATGCCCTGCCGCATCTCATCAAGCGCTGTCAGGTGGTACACCCAGAGGCGATCGATCGTACCGAGCAGTACGATGCGCTCCAGAGTGCGCATCTTCTCCGCCCCGAGGTTCTGTTCTTTCTCGTCATAGGTCTTGTGCGCGTGTTCGATGACTTCATCGATCAGGGTGCCGGGCCCGGCTTGCTGAACATACCGCTCAGTGAATTTTGATGCCAGCGGCAATATCGTCTTCAGCTCGGCGATGAGGCTGGGGACGTCCCAATCCTGGGTCCGATCGCCCGGCGCGAAGGCGTCGAAGGCGCGCTCAATCTCTTGCTCGACCATCTCGAGGATGTTCGAACGGAGGTCCGCCCCCTCGAGGATCTTGCGGCGCTCCGTGTAGATCAGGTCCCGGTGGCGGTTCATCACGTCGTCGTACTGGACGACGTGCTTGCGTATATCGAAGTTGTGGCCCTCCACCTTGGTCTGTGCCTGCTCGATCGCCTTCGAGACCATGCCACTTTCCAGCGGGGTGGTCTCGTCCATGCCCATCTTGCCCAGGAGGCCGCCGATCCACTCAGGGGCGAAGCGGCGCATTACTTCGTCGCCGAAGGAGACGAAAAAGCGAGAGCTGCCCGGGTCGCCCTGTCGCCCAGAGCGGCCGCGGAGCTGGTTATCGATGCGCCGTGCTTCGTGGCGCTCGGTGCCCACGATCTGCAGCCCTCCGGCGGCGACGACCCGGTCGTGGTCCACCTGCCATGCCTCACGGGCCTCAGCCCGGATGGCAGTCGCCTGCTCTTCCGGCGCGGAGACAAGGTCGAGGCCCCTCTTGCGGGCGATCTCCTCGGCCAGCATCTCCGGGTTCCCTCCAAGGATGATGTCGGTGCCGCGACCTGCCATGTTGGTAGCAATTGTGACGGCGCCGTAGATGCCTGCCTGGGCGACGATATGTGCCTCCCGCTCGTGCTGTTTAGCGTTGAGGACCTGCGGCTCCTTCAGTGGACAGACCTGGTGGTGCTCGCCGCAGTCTTTGAGCTCGCAGCGCGAGAGTCGCTTGAGCATGTCCGCCAGCTTCTCGGAGTTCTCGATGGAGACGGTGCCGACGAGGACCGGACGTCCTTCGGCGTGGGTCTGCTCGATCTCATAGACGACGGCGTGGAACTTGCCGTCCTCTGAACGGAAGATGATGTCCGAGAAGTCTTCGCGGACCATGTCGCGGTGCGTAGGAATGACCAGCACATCGAGCCCATAGATCTGGTGGAACTCGTCCCGCTCCGTCCAGGCCGTACCGGTCATTCCGGCCAGCTTCTTGTAGAGGCGGAAGTAGTTCTGAAGGGTGATGGTGGCGTAGGTGACGCTCTCGCGCTGAATCTTGACGCCCTCTTTGGCCTCCACCGCCTGGTGCAGGCCGTCCGACCAGCGCCGCCCGTGCATGAGGCGCCCCGTGAACTCATCGACGATGATCACCTCGCCGTCTTTCACCACGTACTGCTGGTCGCGCTGGTATAGGGCGCTCGCCTTGAGAGCGGCATCGACGAAGCGGGTGAGGCGGAAGTTGGCAGGGTCGTAGAGGTTCTTGATCCCGATCGCTTGCTCGATCTTTGTGGCGCCCGCGTCGGTGAGCGAGACACTCTTGTGTTTGATGTCGACGATGTAGTCGACTTCCGGCTCGAGGCGGGGAACGATGCGGGCGAAGGTGCGGTAAACTTCCTCGGTCTCCTCGGCCGGGCCGCTGATGATGAGCGGTGTGCGGGCCTCGTCGACGAGAATGCTGTCAACCTCGTCGACGATGGCATAGGTATGTGCGTCGTCGCGGCGCTGGACCGCCTGTGGCAGGTCCTGCACCATGTTGTCCCGGAGGTAGTCGAAGCCGAATTCGTTGTTGGTGCCGTAGGTGATGTCCGCGGAGTAGGCCTCGCGTCGGCTTGCGGGCCGGAGGTAGCGCAGGCTTGCGTTGTCACGGTTGGCATGAGGGTCGTAGACGTAGGCGGTGTCGTGCTGAAGGACGCCGATGGAGAGGCCAAGGCTGTGGTAGATGGGCCCCATCCACTGGGCGTCGCGCTTGGCGAGGTAATCATTGACCGTCACGAGGTGCGCGCCCTTACCCGCGAGCGCGTTCAGGTAGAGCGGGAGGGTTGCGACGAGCGTTTTGCCTTCACCCGTCTTCATCTCGGAGATCTTGCCCTGGTGGAGCACTACGCCGCCAAGGACCTGCACGTCGAAATGGCGGAGGCCGGTGCGACGAGTCGACGCCTCGCGCACCGCCGCGAACGCCTCCGGCAAGATCTCGTCGAGCGTGCCGCCGTCCGCGAGGCGAGTGCGGAAGGCGTGCGTCTTCGCGCTCAACTCCTCGTCTGAGAGGGTGGCGGTCTCTTCGGCGAATGTGTTGACCTTATCAACGATGGGCCAGAGCTTCTTCAGCTCCTTCTCGTTGTATTCGCCCCCCAGGAGGCGGTTGATGAAACCCATATCGGGTTAATGATAGCAGCTTGCCGCGGGCGGGTCTTACGACAGATCGCGTGCCGTGATGCCTCATAAGTCGCGGTTACCGAAATAAGAGTGGTGCCTGATAAATGCGGTTACCCAACCTTGCGCTGTTGGGCTCTCTCCGTGCAAGACCAGAGAGCACGGAGGGCGAGTTCGATTCTCCTTTGCAGTTCGGCCGGGTTGATGGCGAGGAACTGGTCCTCGAGATGCGTGGCCGGCGGCTTCGCCAAGCAGGCCCGAAGCGAGCAGCCGCTGGTAGGGCGTCCTGGGTGCGTCATAAAGCTTGCGCACCCTGGCTCCGGAGCGCTCTTTGCCGGCGAGCTTGGGGACGGGTCGCAGGAAGTTCAGGTGTAGCCGAGTGAGCATGTACATCTGTCTAAGGGCAGCCAGGGCAGCCTTGGAGCGGTAGCGGTCATGCCCGACCCTGCGACGAACAGCTAGCCAGTTCCGCTGCTCAACGTAGGCTTGGTCGTTCTTCTGTACCCGCGACCCCTTGTGAAGCGCACGTCACGCCTCTGGCACCAGTCGTGGAGGCTGTGATTGATGAACTCGCCGCCACTGTCCATGTGCAGCTCCCGCAACGTGACTGGCAGCCGCTTTGAGGCCTCTTCCACCGCTCCACCCACGCGGCTCATCCCCATACCCCAGACGGGCTGCACTTCCGTCCAGCCCGTAGCCACGTCGATGACGGTCAGCGTCGTCAGGAAGAACCCTTCCAGTCTCTCGCCACAGTGCAGAACAAGGTCCGCCTGGACGGAGCCCGGCTGGACGTCCTTCCACTCGCCCCAGGTGCGAATCGCTATCTGTGCTTTCAGACTCGTTGTTGCTGTAGCGGGTCGCCGCGGCTGCCGGCCCAGCCGCTTACGCCAGTTCTGCAACTGCCGGTCGATCGTCGCAGCACTCATCGAGAGCAGTCCTTCACGCACACTCGCGGACAGCTGCGGTTCGCCATGTCGCTCAAAGGCCTTCCACCACTGCCGGCAACACTGCCACCAGTAGCTTGCTGCACATCCGGTCGCCCTCTTCCCACACCTTCACCAGCGCCTGAGTGATTTCGGGTCCGTAGCGCCGTGGCCGCCCCATCTTCTTCGGCACGGGCCCCAGCCTGTGGCCATCGCCGAAGAGTCGGATCGCCGCCTTACGGTGCATCCCCGTCGTCTGGCAGAACTCATCCAGGATCCGCCCCTTCTCTTTCTTCCTCGCCCTCCCATAACGTCCCCGCACTATGGCTGCGTTCTCGTACAAAGTCAGCCGAGTCACGTCACCTCCTTTCGGTAACCCTACTCTTGAGGCAACGTCTTCAGTTCGGTAACGGTTCAAGTGAGGCAGATCGCCAAATTGCGCAGGTGTGAGTCGCACCCCTACAATACCGTTCGCCGTTCAGATGAGAAGAGAAGGGAAGAAGCCGCCCGGCCTCTTGGTGCGTGAGGCGTGCCGCGCGGACAACGATGCTCATCTGAACG
>Ga0209342_10004139_pt1 | contig 15127 bp, 12 predicted proteins | sample RifCSP16_2_FD_184023 | JGI IMG/M metagenome (GOLD analysis project Ga0209342, IMG submission 184023) | Soil microbial communities from Rifle, Colorado - Rifle CSP2_sed 16_2 (SPAdes) (version 2) | ecosystem: Environmental > Terrestrial > Deep subsurface > Rock core/Sediment | place: Rifle... | reverse complement strand
TTTTGCCCATAAAATATTACGATTCGCAGAAGACCGGCAAAATCATGTCGCGCATTACAAACGATGTGAATGCCCTGGAGCAATCTCTGTATCAAATGGTTGAAATGGCCCAGAATTCAGTCTATACGCTCGTCTTTGCCACTGCCCTTTTCCTGACGAATTGGCAATTGACAATCTTCACCATCGTCATCTTTACCTTATCCGGAATTATCTCGCGGAAGTTTGGTGATCGAATCCGGTCTTATAGCAGGGAAATAACCAACACACTGGCTGATATTTCGGCATTTCTTCAGGAAAAAATCAACGCAATCCGAATTGTCAAATCTTTCACGAGGGAATCATACGAACAGCAGGAATTCAAACGAAGGGTCGAATCGAACTATCATTTCAACATGAAGATTGTCCGGACGCTGGCTCTTCTGAGCCCCGTGAACGAGCTTTTCAATACCATCGTTGTCGCATTATTGGTGGTTTTCACGGCGTATCTCTTCATTGAGGCCTCCATGACGATTGAGATCATGATCGGGTTCCTGATCCTGATAACGTTCTTGGCAAAGCCCGTGAAAGCACTCGGCGAAAACGTGGCGCGGCTGCAAAAGAGTCTCGTTTCTGCCTGGTACATTTTTGAAATGCTGGATCTTGAGCATGAGGACCACTCTCAAGACGTATCAGCAGCACCACAACCGGTTCGAAAAGGTGATGTGGAATTTCGAAATGTGAGTTTCTCGTACGGCAACGACATTCCTGCTCTCCGCGAAATCAACGTGACTGTGAGAAAAGGGGAGAAAGTGGCTTTGGTCGGACCCAGTGGCAGTGGGAAGACGACCTTTGTGAATCTTATTCCGCGGTTCTATGAGCTTCAGGAAGGGGCGATCTTTGTCGATGGTATCGACACGAAAAGAATGAGCCTGTCAGGGCTCCGCTCTTCGATCGCCCTTGTTCCGCAGGAAGTAACGCTGTTTGCTGGAACAATTTACGACAATATCCGGTACGGCAGACTGGAAGCCGGTGAAGATGAAATTGTCGCGGCAGCCAAAGCAGCGAACGCACACGAGTTCATAGTACGCCTCGATCAGAAATACCGAACTGAAGTGGGTGAACGCGGTTTGCAGCTTTCGGGGGGGCAGCGGCAAAGAATCGCAATCGCTCGTGCCGTTCTTCGGAATCCTAGGATTCTCTTGTTGGATGAAGCAACATCTGCCCTCGACACCGAATCAGAAATGGCGGTCCAGGAAGCACTTGATCGGCTCATGCAAGGGCGAACGTCATTCATTATTGCCCACAGACTCTCAACCGTGTACCGCTCAGATCGAATCTTTGTTCTGGATCGGGGAAGGATTGTGGAAGAAGGCAAGCATGAGGAATTGCTGAGTAAAGAGAGCGGCCTGTACAAGAGGCTCTATTCACTCCAGTTTGCAGACGATTCCGGGACAAACGCAAGAACGGAGAATGGGACTCTCTAAGACTATCGAGTTGGGTTTTAGACGCACCCTCCTTCGGATGCTCAAGCTCGTCGGCAGACGGCGCTCGCCGTTGTCGCGGCCGGACTATGACAACTGCAAGTTCCTCTTTATTCGGCAGGATCGAATTGGAGACGTTCTTGTCTCGACTCCGCTTCTCGTCTCGCTGAAAAAACACTATCCCCGCGCAGTCATTGACATTCTTCTCAGCTCTAACAATTATTTTGTCCTCGATAGCGAATCTGCCGTAAGGAAGCGATGGATCTATGACAAGAAGTTCTTTTCGTCACTTCGAGTCCTGTCTGGAATTAGGGCGGAGCGATATGATTTTGTCATCGATTTGATGGACAATCCGTCGGCTACATCAACCGTCATACTCTTGCTGGCAGGGGGGAAATGGAACGTCGGATTGGAGAAAGACAACCAATATGCTTACGATATCGTTGTGCCTATGCTTTCCCGGCGTGAAACTCATATTGTGGATCGGCTGGCTCAACTTCTGAATGCTTTTGGCATCGATAGCACGAAAGAAGACCTGAATATCCACTATCAGACAACGAAACGGTCTGATCAGACGATCAAAGCATTTCTTTCGGATATTGACCGGCGTGCCACTCATCTTATCGGCGTAAATATTTCAGCAGGGAACGATTCCAGATTTTGGGGGGTCCTGCAGTACAGGACACTTTTGTCCGAAATAAGTGACCGTTACGCTGATGCTCAAGCGGTCCTTCTGTACAAACCTTCCGATCTTCCTCGCGCAAGGCAAATCCTCGACGGAATTCCGGGAGTCGTACTTGCCTCAAAAATGACATTTGATGAGTTTGCCTCGATGATCAAGCATCTGTGGCTCCTCATAACACCTGATACGTCGGCAGTACATCTCGCCGCTGCTTTTCGTGTCCCGTCTGTTATACTCTACGTCCAATCGGACACAACGCTCCGAATCTGGGAGCCTTATAAAACGCAATGCGAGCCGGTGGTCACTACAAACGATAATCTCGCGACACTGCCTGTTCCCCGAGTCTTGGAGGCCTTGGGAAGATTGACGGGTCGCTTGAGTCAATCCTCCGCGATGGATGGCGTCAGGCCGGAACACGCATGAACACATTCGTACGGTGGTTGGAACGTTTGGCGCGTCATGCCATTGTGTATCCTCTCCTTCGATTGTTCCTTCACAATCCAGCCGTTGGTCTCCCTCTCAATATTACCAGTCTTCACAAAATCCTTATCTTGAGGTACGACAGAATCGGTGATATTGTGGTGACATCTCCGATCTTTCGCCTGATCAAGAAAGCCAATCCTCAGATAACCCTCGGAGTCTTGGCCAGTCCATCGAACGCAGAATTGCTTCTCCATAATCCATACGTGGATCGTGTTCATGTTCTTCATTCGAATTGGATTGCCCTTGCACGGCAAATCGTTTCCGCCCACGAGGAACGATACGACCTTGTTCTGAACTTCATTTTCAACAGAACGACTTCGGGCGGACTTCTCGCGAACTGTATCGCCCCTCGCGGGATTAAGATTGGACAGGGTGCGGAGAAATATCGATTCTATTTTAACGTGCTGTTGCAGCTCTCACGAGGATCGAAACACATGGCTGAGGTTCTTGGCGATATCCTCACAGCGGTGTTCGGAATTCCGGTGAACAAGGAGGATCTTTCATTGGAGATCCCCATCGATCCCGAAGCGGAAACACTTGTTGGTGAGTATTTGATTTCGAGGGGATTGCGCAGCCGGTTGAAAAAAGGGAAAACACTTAACGAGTATGTTGTCTTCAATCTTTCTGCCACAGATGCAGTGCGCAGAATATCAGGGGAGCAGGCACAATTCATCCTTAGTGTCCTGGCACGTGAATTGTCGTGCAACACCGTAGTGATTGCCTCACCGTCAGATGAAGCATGGAGGACGAGAGTTGTGAAGAACGCTGAAAGCAGGCGGTGCTGGTCTTTTCCGGAGGCCGGTCATGCTAGATTACGCGAAATCGCGGCACTTGTGAGGGGAGCAAGGGCGGTCGTCACACCTGACACGGCTGTTGTGCACCTGGCATCCGCAGCGAAGACTCCAGTGTTGGGTCTTTTTACGCCTCTTCTGGCGATAACAGAGTGGATGCCGTTCAAGGTGAAGCACGGGATAGTCCTTGCAGAGGAAGGATTGCCGGTCTCATCGATTCCTACGGATCGGTTGAGGTTTGAATTGAAGAAGTTCTTGAAAAAAGGATGATGAGCATGAAGGATCTCTCCTCCTTACCCGCTGCCGCTACTCGTTTTGGACTCTGTCTCTTCGCATTCTCCATTCCTGTTTCGTTTGTTCCGGCCGAATTCGGTGTCGCAATTGCCTTCGGGGGATGGTTGATGGATGGACTGGCGAACAAACGATGGCAGTCGGAGAGACACATCTTTTTCGTCCCACTGGTGTTTTATCTTGCATGGAACGTTGTTTCCGCTCTCGCATCACCACGACCTCTCCATAGTCTTCTGGCTGTTGGGGATAATGAGTGGCCGGCAGTGATTATGCTGATGATGTTCTGGACCGTTCGATCTGAACAGGCCCTTAAGAAGATTGTCTTTCTTTTCCTCGGTATGTCTGCAATCGCCATGGTCTATGCTGTCTGGCAGACTTTTTCTGGAATCGAGCTGTACCGCTCCATGCCACTGATTCCGCTTGGGTCCCTCTATCGCAACGTCGGCTTCTACAGTTTCTATCTGACGTTTGCAGCATTGGCAATGACCGTTTTTTTTCTCTCCGGGAGTGTGGCCCTTCAATCCAGTGGGAGAATCCGGATCTTCCTCGCAGTTATCGCATTGCTGGCATTTGCCGCGGTGGTCGGATCGTTTGCAAGGAGCATCTGGCTTGCTATGTTGATCGCAACGCCGCTCTTGGGATTTGCCAAGGGCAGGCGGGCGGGCCTCGTCACAATCGCCGGATTGGCAACAGTTGTCCTCAGCCTTATGGTCGCTGTTCCTGATCTTCGCGAAAGAGCGGTCACCATCGTTGATCCCGGACAAAATCAGACGAGGCTGAACCTCTGGAAGACTTCCTTGGCCATTGCGGGAGATCATCCTCTGCTTGGAGGAGGAGAGGACAATTTTGACTTCTTTTTTGAAAAGTATCGCGTGGAAGGAATTTACGATACGGCCACACACCCTCACAATGACTACCTCAATATCCTCGTTGCCTCGGGATTTCCAGGCCTGTTGGCGTTTCTGACGCTGTGGGTCATTGCCCTCAGAACTGGATTCCGGACGCTCATCCAGGCGGAGAGCCGGTTTGTCCGCGGCACCGCCCTCGGCGCCTCACTTGGATTGTTAGGATTTCTCATTGGAGCTTTTTTTCAGGACTACTACGGGACTTTTGCCAATTGCCTGGGGTGGTGGTTTATGGTGGGGCTGATCTTCGCAAGCGCGGAATGCTCTCGTCAACCTTTGTCTGACAGGGCCTTGAGCAGAGAATCCTGAAATCTTCGAACGCCTTCTCTGAAATCGAACCTGAGGGTGGCCCTTTGACGGGCCTGAAGGGACATTGTGCGGTAGAGGCGTCGGTTTAGAAGAAGCGTTAGTATTGCTTTCGCAAGTGCCTGATGATCCCCCGGTGGAATGAGGACCCCCGTCTTCTGATCCTCGATGATCTCTGGAAGTCCCCCCGCATCTGTTCCCACTAGAGGAACCCCCATTGCCATCGATTCAATCGCCAGATACCCGTATGTTTCACTGAGGCTTGGCATCGCTGTGATGTCAAAGGTAGCGAGAAGTTCCGGGATACGATCAGTAAATGGAAGAAATTGAACGCTGCCGCCTAGGCCTTCCTTTTCCACAAAATGTTGCAGGCGTCCTCGAAAACCCGGCTCGCCTCTTGTCTCTTCACCCACCAGCACAAAACGGGTTTTCGGCATTTTCTTCAGAATGATGGGCGCTGCTCGAAGAAGGGTCTCCTGACCCTTCTGCGGATCATAGCGGCCTATGAGACCTACAATTGTCTTGCCCTTCGGAAAGCCGAAATGGTTTCTTGCCGCACTGCGACGATAACGGAGTGGGGAAAATTGACTCAGATCCACTCCAAGCGGAACAACGTCAATGATGCCCGCTTGGACGGTTGTCGTGCTCTGTGTCGATTCTTTCATCCTGTTGGTGAGTGTGATCCAGCGATCCAGTTGCCCGTGTGACCATCGATGGAAAATGTCTTTTTTCATCACTCCCGATTGCATCTGCTGAAAATATACGACCCTGAGGGATCTCAGATGTCTTTTGGCAAGTACGACGGTACTGATATCTTTGGAAGTCCCAACAACTGCAACTTGAATTGCGTGTTTGGTGAAATATCTTCGAAGTCTCCCGGCGGCGACAGGATCGAGATACTTCAGCACGGGAGTGAGGGCATAGTGCAGAATCCGGCGACGGGAACAATCCTCCTCCATTGCACTCCCTTGAGGGGAAACCACGATCACAGAATGGCCCGCCTGCCGAAGTGATTCAGCGAGACGGATAAGCATGAGCTCAAGACCTCCACGAGCAGAAGAAAAACAAACGAATGCCAGGCGCAATGGTGTAAAGGACGTGGACTTCATAGAAGCACGTAATTCCGATATTCGCCTGGACGGACACCGGTCGCAGATTCGAACAAATCGAGCGTTCTTTCCGTGAACGGCTGTTTCACTTTCGCAGGATCGTAGGAAAAATGCCAGTTCTGATTGGCGATGCGATTCTTCATCACAGCAGGATGCGTCTCGATAAATGGTTCTAAACGCCCCCCGGAGGAATAGTCATACTCAAGAGAATCGCCGACATTCTGTTTCATCCAATTGTCATCATGCCAATATCGGTTGAAATTCTTCTGTTTGTTCTGTTGCTTGGTCGGTGACCTCACCCACCCGTAATGATAGATTGAGGCATCGACAAGCTTGACGCGCATCTTGCGGCCCGCAATCCGAAATCCTTGAGCATCTCCCCAGGAACGCACACCAATACCGGTACGAACTATTCGGATCTCCCTCCTGTACCATCGCCGGGACGAGCCGATGTACGCATAGCTGCCGTAAAAATGTTTGTAGGGGAACAGAAGGCCCTCAATGTTCCTGTCGGCATGATATTCGGACAGAGCTCTTTCAATAATGGGCAGATCGTCTTGGTGCACAACTTCATCCGCTTGCAGGTAAAATGCCCAGTCACCCGTCACGTTGTCAAGTGCAATGTCTGTTTGATCGGCCAGAATCTTCCCACCGCTCCGCAGTGTGTCATCCCACACAGTCTCGATAATCCTGATTTTGGGACTCTCAAGGCTGCGAATGAGGGAAAGGGTATTGTCATCTGATTTGCCTACAGCGAGGACGAATTCGTTGCAAAGAGGAAGAATCGACTGGATGGATTCGAGGAAGGGATAGTCAAACAAGACGGCGTTTCTGACAAAAGAGAAACCGCTGATCTTCATGGAGAAGGCGAGCCTGCAGTCTTCGCCAGATAATCTTCAAAAGAGACAGTCTGATAATGGTTTTCGCCAATGTAACGGAGAATAGGAAGGAATTTCGGTGCAGGAACGTACCCTGGCAAGAGCGTGATCGGTTTCCCCGATGAATCGAAAAACAATGTCGATGGATATCCGGTCACTCCAACGGCACTGGCCAACTGCGTCTCAGTGAGTGTCTTACCCTCGTAGTAAACCTTTTGTTCAGATTCTGCATTGAGTTTCACGAGGACAAAGGAGCCGTTCAGCGCATCGATGACGCTTTTGTCTGTATAAACCTCCGAGTCCATCTTCTTGCACCAGCTGCACCAATCGGTGTAGACATCCACCAACATTTTCTTGTTTGTTTGACGCGCAAGGGTTATGCCTTCATCAAACGTTTTCCAGGAAAGTGAACTCTCACTGCCTGATGCTCCGGAAGTACTTTGTGAATTCAAGACTAATCCGAACGCAACAGCAACAACGATAATAATTGCAGAAAAAAGGGCGGTCTTGTTCATGGTGGCCACTATGAAAATAGTAAGAAAAGGAAAGAGAAGAAAGGCTGTTACTAAACAGTTTCAATGAACTTTCAGTTCCGGACCGGGGGAAAGGCAGAGGCAAGAAAATCGATCTGACCGGCGACGAATGCCGCATACCGTCTGCTTTCAAACACACGAACATATCCGTCGGTCAAGAAAACATTCGGGTCAATCGTGTGATAACGGATAAACTTGTCTTTTTCAATGAGTAGAAGAGTGCTGGCAGGTTCGCCAATCATCTCCATTTGTAACCACGGACGGTATAGTGCCGTGTCGTTCGGAGGCACGATTCGCCTGACATGGAGGTCGTCTCGCCAGCCGATATCCGCACCTTTCAGATAGTAAGTGAGCTGCGGATTGCGTTCGTACCCCGCCACGACAATCTGTTTCACGTTTGAGCGGTCAACAAACTCGGCGAATGAAGCCGCGCCGTCGACGTACTGATGTCGGTCAAAGACCACGATGGCGGCCATGCTGAGGGTGAATAAGAAGAAGAGGGCAACGTGTGGAAAATAACGCGCGAACAATGCGCGCTTTCCACTGAGAATAATCAATGAGATTCCACATCCGATGGTCACGGCGCCAAGGAGAAACGCTGTGCCGATGAGGTTACTCTGATCCGGCCAGAGAAAAGAAAGAAGGGAAGAGATCAGGCCTTTCACGGAATCCCGCCAGACTTGGCTGGATGACCAGATGACAGAACATATCGTCAAGACAATAAGCAGGCGAGGCGTTTTGCCTTCGATGGTTCCCTTGCTGATATCCTCGAATACTGTGCCCGCAAGGAGAGAGGCGGGGACGAGCATTGGGAGCAGATAAACTGCAAGCTTCGTCCGCATGACAGAAAACACGATAAAGAAAGACAAAAACCAAAGTGCGAGAAAAATCCAAAGAGGATCTCGAGTCCGATACGATCTCCATGCCCCATAGAGGAAGGCAGCAATACCAAATGGAAAAAGGACGATGAGTTGATTTGGGTAGTAGAATACTTCCAGCGGCTGGACGTTTCCTTCAACGCCAAAAAGAGTGCGTTGGACAATTGCGGAAGATTCAAGAAAGAAGAGTGGATTGCCGTCTCCATGTGTGATGATCATATATAAGTGCCACGGAGCGGCAACGGCAAACGCTAGAAGAGCAACAAGTGCTATTCTGATCCAGTGCTCCCCCTTATTTGCTGGTTTGACTGTCAGAACCCAGAATGCGTATGCGACAGGTATCCCGAAGGCCACAAAGAGTTTTGTCATCAATGCACAGCCGACGAAAACTCCAGCCATCAGAACGTGCAGCCTGTCAGGTCGCTGCATGGATTTCACGATAGCGAATACCGAAAGGGTGAGAAACAGAACAAGAAGGGCATCGAACTGGCCCTGCCGCGAATAGAAACACGTAAAGGGCGTGAAGGAGTAAAGTAGTGCCGCTATGATTCCCGTTTGCTTTGAACGGAGTTCTTTTCCGATCAGATAAATGACAAAAATTGTAACTCCGGCACTAAGGGCGGAGACAAACCTTGAGGAGAACTCAGAAACCCCCAGCAATTGGTATACCAGGGCTGTACCCCATACATAGAACGGGGGATGAAGAGAGGAATAGAGTCCATCGATCGCGAGCGGGGTCTGATCAATCCACAGGCCCGGATAAAGCGCAGCCTGAGCACGCATGGAATAAAGTGCCTCGTCCCAAGCTTGAAGGTCGAGAAATCCAAGATTAACAAACCTGAGAAGGGCAGCGCCAAGAAGTATCGCCACATGAAAAAGATCCCACTGCTTCTCAGCTTGTATGGTAGTAGGTGAGATAGAATTCATAAGACCAAATACCAGCCAATGCAATGAATCCGCCGTATAACAAAAGCCTTTTTTTGTGTGTCAACTTCAAACCATATTCTGGAAATAAAACAACTGCATTCGATGCAAATATTGCCGCAAAAGGCATAAACGGAAAATGAAAGCGACTTCCCCCAAAAAAGACAAAATGCACTGTAAGAGACGCGACGAGAAAGGCCGCAGTGAACCAGAACAAACGATCTCGTTCCGAAATCATGAATCCTGTCATTCCCGCGAGGAGCAAAAGGAAGGCCGAAATATTCGTCACACCAACGAGGAGTATCGGGACTGAACGATACTGTGCTTTGAACCCGGCATGTTCATGAGCAGAACCACGAGAAAATGAACCGATGAGAACATCGCCTTCTGACCGAAACACATGAACAAGCTTCTTCATTCCGTTGAGTACAAAAGCACCGGGCTGAGTGATGATATACTCAACTGCAAGTCTTGTGGCTTCTTGATTTCGCGTGACCTCGTCAAGTGACGGATCGCTGAGTTCCTGCGGAAATGAGCCACGGTAGGCCCCCGTAGCGTCTGGATTGTTTCCAATATAGAGATTCATTCCGCCGTTGGTCGAAAGGCTGAATGTGTCAAGCACAATGAAATTACGGGTCATCCACGGGAGTATCACGGCAATTGTGAGTACGACTGCAAAAATAGCTTGTCTGAGAGATAGCGACATCTTCGCAAAAAGAGCAACAAGGAAAAGGGGAAACAAAAGAAGCGACGGTTTGACCAAGAGCGCCAGGCCCAAAAGAAGACCAAACACGCTCAGGTTCGGAATGGAAGCCTGTCGCCTTGCTCTGAGAAAGAACAGAAGCGAAAGCACAAGAAGAAAAACAGCCAGTGACTCTGAGAGAAGGAGATTGACGTAAAGAATGGCAGGTACGAAGAATGACCATATCACGGCCGACGCGAACCCGATGCGCTCTGAACGTATCCTCCCGATAAGAAAAAGAAGATATGCCGTGAGGGTATCAAGAAATGCTTGAAGAAGTTTCGCACAGAGTGGTTGATGACCAAATACGGTGTACGGTATTGCCAAAAATGCCGGGTACCCTATGGGTCGATAGGCCGTCGGTGTTCCGTTATTTGCATAGACTGTGCTGTCGGCAATTGAAAGTGCGAGTTGATCGTATTCAAGTTCATCGGAAACCAGGGGACGTTGATGGGCAATCACGAAACAAACTCGCACGAAAAGGCCGGCGGCCAGAACGACCAAGAGCGTGCGCCATGAACGACCCTTAAACGATTCCATGGTCTTTGTAGAGGCTCATGAGCTGTGAATGGACTGATTCATAGGAATGATACTTTTCAACCCATTTTCTTCCATGAACCCGCTTCTCGTGTCGAAGTTCAGGATGATCGACAACGTCGATGAGGCGACCGAGAAGCGTCGAAACGTCAGCAAGAATAAATGGATTCTCGGGAAGCCATGACAAGTAATCTTGTGTCATTTCCGTGATTGTGGGAATACCCAGAGCAAGATTCTCAAGGGAATTGCGTCCGTAGCCCGTTCCACCCAAGTTTCCGATTTGTTCAATGGCGATGTCACACTGTTGCTTGATTCGAAGAAGCTCCTGATGTGGTGTGTTCTCAACCAGAACAAAGTCCACCTCTCGTATGCTTCTAAGTTTCTCGATTATAGGGAGAATCAGCGATGTTCCTTTCATGGATCGTTTCGACGGAGAGTGAATAATGCGTAATCGGCGGTTCTCTGTTGTCCTTGTCGAAAACATAGATGAATCAAAAGGGATATAGAGATAATGAATGTCCGAATGAAGATGAAGATGATCGCTTTCGTTTGTCAGATTGAGGTCACTGATTTCGTCCATGATCGGATGAATCCCGCGAAGCCGCAAGTCACTTCCCATGTAATGGCAAACAATCTTTTTCCCTTCATGCTTCCAACGACGCGCAATTCTTGCGTCACGGAAGAAATCCAGGCCACCGTCGAAGTGTACTATCGGGAATTCGTCCAATCGATACTCTCTGATTGCGGTAAGTACTCGTTTTTCGCGATACCAATCGTCAAGAGTGAAGAAGAGGCCCTCAAAGAGGTTGCGTGAAGCAAGAACGGGTCGTGCTTCGAGTTTTCGAACGGCTTTGAACGATCGCCACAACCGCGCGGCTGGATTTCGTAAAAGGGGTAGGTTGAGACAGATGTCTTCCGGAAACGTCAGCTCACTGGCATGGAGGGTAACAAGCCGTGCATCATGACCGAACCGCCGCTGCATGTCCATCATGTTGTGGGGAACGCCGGCAACATTCAGCGGCGCTACGTGCAGAATCTTCATTAGATGAATCTCTTGTACATCGTGCTGCGAAGAATACCTCGTGCATTGAATTGCTCTTTGAACCGAATGAGGCTCATCGCAGGGGTCATTTGATTCTCGGCATGTGTATCCTGTGAAACACCGATGTCAAACCATCGAAACCGATGCTCTCGGCTCCAACGAAGAGCTTCGTACATGACGGCGTGGATTGGATGGAAGTGCTCAAATTCGTACAGCAACATGTTATAGAAGCAGAGAATTACCTGCGGATTGCACACAAAAAGCAAAGAACCCGCGATCGGCTTTTTCTTGTATTGGACGAGGAAGAGAAGGATTCGGTCAGGAAACATTTGCTTCAAGCGCTTGAGTTCCTCAAGGGAGTGGGTGGGCAAAACGCCATGCTTCTGCTTGTTCTTGATGAGAATAGGATAGAAAGAATCGAGATCGTCACTGAGACCGATCTGCAGCGCACCCTCACGAATGTACTTTCGGACGTACCTTCTTGCTGTTGGCTGAAATGTTGAAATAAGGTCGGAATCTTGGATCTCGATTGCATGAGAAATGTAGTGTTTGTCATAGGTGAAGCCACGATAGGCCAACGCATAGTCGACGTTTTGAGTGTGGATTCGCTGATAGATAAAAGGTGGCGGTGTGAGAAGAGTTCGTTCGATGTTCGCGGAGCGACAATATTCGGAAAACACCTCGACAAGATCGAGCGCTGCCGAAAAACTGACATCCCCGGTCACAAAAGATCCGTAAGACGCCCCGACAGGAGACTCGAGTGTTGAACCTGTGGTCGCGGCTGGAAGGATGGCGACAATGGTTTTCCCGTCCAAGAAGAGCAGGTGATGCCAGTTGAACGAGCGTTCTCGATGATAATCAAGAAAACACTGAAGATGGAAGATCGTGCCATTGTTCGACTGAAGGACAAACCGATCCCACGCGTCACTCCATCGCGGAGAATATCGAACGACTTCGAGGGTCATTCTTAGAGACGAATCCCAAGAGAGAGAAGATGAGCATTCCCCAGGGAAAAGGAAAACGGAGTAAATGAATAATCAAAAAGCATGGGAAGTGAAGAGAATCCGATTCCTGCGGAAAATCCTCGTGTAGAGTATCCTGACTGATAGCCGAGCCTGATTGACAAGAGGCGGGAGTATTCGATCTCCACGCCAGCGGCTGCGTACAAGGTCGAAAGTGACAGTTCTCTCGAAAGCGATGTAACAAATCGCGTTGATATCTTCTCCTCCAATCGAGTCTGAAATGACGCACCACCGGTTATCCTCGTCGGCAGCCTTGTTGACGATGTCCTGAGGGGATTCATTATGCCCAAGTCGCGGAGGGATGCTCCAAAAGAGAGTCCCTCAATTCCGGGTTGATACGCTAATCCAACGTCGAGACCCCATCCGTCTGCTTCATCGACAAGAATCTTCTCATAAAGATACTTGATCGTCAATCCAACTTGAAAATCAGGGGAAATCGCGGTCGCGCCCGACAGACCGACTGCACCGTACCGGGAGGAAAAGGTCCCGCGCGGTGGACCCGGCTGATCGCGTAACTCGATCCCGTTGATGCTCGTTGTTGATAGCGAAAACCCAAGAGCGACGACAGAAAAGGGGAAGACGAGGGCAAAATGCTCCGACTGTGAGTCCTCAATCCACTCTTGATGAGAAACTGTGAACTCAAGTCTCTGGGAATACAGAAGGAGTGAAGGATTGATAGCAGACGAGGAAAACGCTGTCGGATCCGCCACGGTTGCGTCTCCGAGGGCGGCATCTCTGGCGTGAGAAGGCAACTTCAGGTTTCCCATCCCGCCGGATTTCCCTTGTCCAAGCAGAATTGAAAAGGTGATTGGGAAAAGAATGAGAAGAATTTTCTTCATCGGAATTCCGCGCCGAGAGAGAGAATATGCATGCCTGCGGGAGCGTAAGGTTCAAAGACGAACGCATAACTAAGAAACCCCGCCAACGATCCAATATCTTGAACAGCCGTAAAGCCAAAAGCGGGCTTCGGCAAGCCATCCCCTGAAGGCGACAACCGGTCAATTCCTGCTCTCAGAATAAACTCATCCAGAACTCGAAACGTTGCTCCCATTCGAAGAAAGAGAATCCCGGCAACATGCTCGGTTTCGATTGAAGCCTGCAACGGAATTGACAATGCCGCGTATCCAATCCCAAGTTTCTTGCGAAGTGGAAACCGATCGACGGTCGTGTTCCCGTTGATTCCATAGAGCTCGGTGGTATTCCACTTGTACTTTGATCCGAGGTCTTGAAGTGACATCCCCACCGTCCACTCATCGGAAAGGACAACGGCCAGCCCTACATCAAATCCGACGGTTGTGCTGTTAATATCCGTATAAAGATGATAATAAAGAATCTTTGATGAAACACCTATGGAAAGGCGTGAATCCACCTGGACACCAAAGGACAGGAGAAAAGCATTCTCAGAAGTGGAGACTGTGCCAGTCCGTCTTCCGTCGGAGTCACGCTCCTCGATGTCGGTGACTCCTGCATTAATGATTCCGATAGAAATACCTCCAGACGGCTCAACATGTCGACTATAACTGAGGAAGTTTAGACTGCGATCCAGCGAGAGAAAACTTGTTGAAGCAAATGCGACAGGAGATCCCTGAAAAGGAAGAAGAGCCGGATTATAGTATCCCGTTACTGAGTTGGATCGCATAGCGACCAAGGCATTCCCGACTCCAATTCCTTCTGCCCCGAATCCCATTCTCATGGGTGAGCCGGGCAGCCCGCCAAGATTCGAGGTCGATTGAGACAGGGCGAGAGCTTGTACTGCCATGATCAGGAAGAGAATCCGTGCGGTCATCTGATTACGAAGATCTTTCCCCAAGATCCCCCTTCGTCACCTGGTTGGATATGATAGAAGTAAACCCCGTTTGTGATCACGTCGCCTTTGTCATTCCTTCCGTCCCATATTTCGTCGTATTCAGAAAAGCCCTGCCGAGGGGCATTCTGGATCAGCGTTCGCACTGGCTGCATTGCAAAGTCAAAAATCCGAATAGTCACAGGGCTGGCATTGGCCTTGACGGCATAATGAATCCTCACGACCTCTTCATCAGGGGAGAACGGAGATGGATACGAGTACGTGTTTCCTGAGGCGAGAACGGACTCAAAAGTTCTGAAGATTCTCCATGTGCTTCCAAATGGATTGGTCGGGGTATCCAGGGTGAAGGCAATACCGTCCGGCCCACCAACCCAAATTGTATCGCCTTTTACCGCTACTGCATAAATCGGCTGTAATGAGAATCGCTGCAGACTGTTCTGGTCGGAGATGGTCCCACTAAGCATCCAACTCTGTCCGTAATCGTCTGAACGAAAGATACCTCGATCGGACGCAACGTAGACAATGGAATCCTTGAAAGCTATATTATGGGCCCGTTCTCCGAGGAGAGTCGTGGTCCACGTTGCTCCCATGTCATCTGTGAAGCTGACTCCAGGCTGTTCTTCGCTGGCGGTGGCATTGACAGTAGCGGCCCAAATGACTCGATTGGATTGATATAGTTGCTCATTGAGTGCAACAACGAAATTGCCGGAAATCGGGCTAGACTGATTCTGATGTGAGTA
>Ga0209342_10004137_pt1 | contig 15130 bp, 13 predicted proteins | sample RifCSP16_2_FD_184023 | JGI IMG/M metagenome (GOLD analysis project Ga0209342, IMG submission 184023) | Soil microbial communities from Rifle, Colorado - Rifle CSP2_sed 16_2 (SPAdes) (version 2) | ecosystem: Environmental > Terrestrial > Deep subsurface > Rock core/Sediment | place: Rifle... | reverse complement strand
GTCGCTGACTACGTCGCCGCGCAAGCTGAGTTATACCAGGCGATCGTGGAGCGGTTCCGCGCCGGTGACATCGAGATCCCATTCCCGCAGCACGAAGTGCGCCTGCTCAACCAGTCGTGAGGGTCAGGCGCGCGGAATTTTAGCGATCACCCCCCAATTCTTGGTAGTGAATCAGTTTAGGCGCCGGTACTGGTCAAGTTGCGAGCCAGACGAGGCTCGAGGGAGGAGCCCAGCCCGAGGCGTACGTGGTTGTACGTTGAGGGCTGGCGACGACCGAGAACGAAGTATGGCGAAGCAAATTGGCCCAGTACCCAATTCTTCACGGCTTAATACCCTGATGGGCTACAATCTCGATGAGGGGCGCATCCTGCCCCCTCGACATAATGAAGCGCGCCAGAGCCCTCATTCCGGTAGTCATTCTATCCGCCCTCCTCGCGTCCCCGACCATGGGAGGCGCGCCGGGTCAGAAGACAACGCCGTCGCCGGACGCGGAGTTCGAGAAGCTCAGAGGCAATCTCGTCAAGTCGATGACCCTGTACCGGGAGAGTCTCGAACAAATCCTCGCAATTTATGAGCGCAACGTGAAGTCCCTCACGGAGCAAGTTGAGCTGCGGCGCCCCTTGTTTCAAGAAGGCCTGATTCCAAGAGAAGACTTCGAGCCGTACGAGCAAGCCCTCGCCAAGGCCAAAGCCGATGCTGAGGAGACACGAGCGTGGATCACTGAAGCCGACCTCGTGATCATTGAGGCGATGGTGCGAGACGAGCTGCTCAAACTCCCGCCGCTCAAGACAGGGGGGTATGCCGAGACCGCCTCGTTGATGCTCTACAACGGAGGGGCGAGGTGGTCTCTGGCCGACGCGGGCAAGATCCAAAAGTTTTTCCAGGACACGTTCGGGCGCGTCCTGCCTGTGAGCGCGTTCGGCCAGACCCCGGCGCACGACCGCATGAGGTTCGACCATCGCGACGCGATGGATGTCGCGATCCACCCGGACAGCTCAGAAGGCCGAGGACTCATGGAATACCTGCGCAAGGTCGGCATCCCGTTTCTGGCGTTCAGGTCCAAAATCGACGGCTCGGCGACCGGAGCGCACATCCACATCGGCAAACCCTCACTCAAAATGCACCGATCCCGCTAGGGGCCTTGACCAACGAGAAGATTCTTCCTACACTCCATCCAGACTCGGCACGCGAACCCAGAGCACGGCACACGGTCTCCCCTTCGTTCGCGTGAGCGGTACACCCTAACACGACATCATCATGAGTGCGGCTAACCCTGTCCTTGAAGGGAGCGCGACGCCGGGGGGCACGGCGTCGTACGCGTCGCGCTTTGCCAGCAGTATCGGCGCCGGCGGCTATACGTCGCTCGGCTCGGCCGGCCTCACCGTGAGCCGCCTCGGCTTCGGCTGCTACCGCGTCGACGACGAGACCGCCGAGCACCGCCAAGCGCTGGAGCACGCGCTCCTCAAAGGCGTCAACCTGATCGACACCTCGACCAATTACACCGATGGCGGCAGCGAGCGTCTCGTCGGGGCCGTCTTGCGCGAGTCAATCAGCCAGGGGGCGCTGCGGCGGGAAGAGGTCGTGGTCGTCTCGAAGATCGGCTACGCGCAGGGGATGAATCTCGCGCTCGCGCAAGAACGCGAGGTGAGCGGCCAACCCTTCCCTGAGATGGTCAAGTACATGGAGGATTGCTGGCACTGCGTTCATCCCGAGTTCATTCAGGACCAACTGGGACGCTCACTGGAGCGGCTCGGGCTTCAGACTCTCGATGTCTGCCTGCTCCACAACCCCGAGTACTTTTTCCTGGACGCCAGGAAGCGAAACGCCAGACCGCTCGGGGAGCTTCGCGACGAGTTCTATCGCCGGCTCACGGAGGCATTCCGCTTTCTCGAGTCCGAGGCGCGCGCGGGGAAGATCCGATGGTACGGTGTCTCCTCAAACAGCTTGGGATCGCCTGCGAATGACCCTGAGGCGACCTCCCTCGCCCGGATGCTCGAAGCGGCGCGAGAAGCGGGAGGGGCCACTCACCACTTCGCCGTCGCGCAGTTCCCCATGAACCTCTTCGAGGCCGGGGGGGCGCGCGAGCAGAACAACGGGCCGGGGCATCGTGAAACTGTGCTCGAGACCGCCTCTCGAGAACGGATCGGCGTGCTGGTGAACCGCCCGCTCAACGCCATCACGGACAACGGGATGGTGCGGCTGGCTGACTTCTCGGTCGGAGAGGCCGAGGTCGACCTGGAGCAGAAGCTCAGAGCGGTCGGCGAGCTGGAGGCGGAATACCACCGTGACATCGCGCCCCGGATCGAGCTGCCGAGCGGAAGCACGTCGCCGGCTGATTTCTTCCGCTGGGCGGACCAGCTTCGCGAGCTGGAGGAGAAGCTGCAAAGTCTGGAGCACTGGCGCGACGTGACCGGCCGGATGATCCTCCCTCATATCCGCCAGATTGCGAACGCGTTCAACAGAATGCTCTCGGGAACTCTCGCCGAGCGATGGCAGGCTTGGTGGACTCGCTACTCCGCCGAGTTTCGAGAGGTGTTGGTCGAGCTGGGCCGCCGGGCAGGGCTCAAGAGCCAGTCTCAGAGCCTTTCAGCGGCCGCGCTGGTCGATCCGTTTCTCCCGCCAGAGCGACGGCGCGAAAGCCTCTCGCGCAAAGCGCTCTGGGTCCTGGCCAGCACGCCTGGGGTGAGCGCGGTGCTGAACGGCATGAGGCATCCGGGGTACGTTGACGACTCGACCGGGATCTTGGGCTGGCCATTGTTGGAAGATGTCCTCCCGATTTACAAGGCGACCGCAAAGGACGACCCTGAGCGATGATGATGAGACTGTTTGGGTCCACCGGAGTCCACGTCTCCGTGATCGGGCAGGGCACGTGGCGCATGGGAGAGGACCGCGGCGCGCAACAGGCCGAGATCGCCGCGCTCAGGCTCGGGATCGAGCTCGGCATGACGCACATCGACACCGCGGAGATGTATGGAGACGGCGGGGCCGAGCGCGTCGTGGCGAAAGCGATCAAGGGGCGTCGCGACCGCGTGTTCCTTGCGACCAAAGTGCTCCCGCAGAACGCGTCGCACGCGGGCGCCATCAAGGCGTGCGAGCAGTCGCTCAAGCGCCTGGAAACCGACCACGTGGACCTCTATCTCCTCCACTGGTGGAGCGGTCGCCATCCCGTCGGCGAGACGATGAAAGCGATGGAAGAGCTTGTCCGGCTAAGATTGACCCGCTTCATCGGGGTCAGCAACTTCGACGTGGAGCAGATGAAAGCCGCTCAGGCCGCGCTCACGCGTGAGCGGCTCGCCTGCAATCAACTGCTCTATCATCTGCGCGACCGATCCATCGAGGACGAGCTGCTCCTGCACTGCGAGAAGGAGAGCATCGCGGTGGTGGGGTATACGCCGCTCGCGCGGGGCGGCTATATGCGCGGCGCGGTTGCCGAGATCGCCAACACGCGGGGTGTCACCCCGCGCCAGGTCGCGCTGAACTTTCTCGCCCGACGGCCGTCTCTCTTCACGATTCCGAAAGCGAGCCGGATCGAGCACGTCAGAGACAACGCCGCGGCCCTCGACTTCACGCTCACGCCGGAAGAGATCAACACGATCGACGGCGAGCGATAGGAGCGACTCCGCATGTTTACCGAGGAGCTGTGGAAGTCGATCGAGGGAATCTACGGGGCGATCGTCCGGCATCCGTTCGTGACCGGACTCACGGATGGGTCGCTTCCCCGCGAGAGCTTTCAATTTTACGCGGTTCAGGACGCGCTCTACCTCCGCCAGTTCGCGCGCGCGTTGTCGATCACGGCGGCGCGCGCGCCGCAGGACGACTGGATCATCATGCTCAACGAGCACTCGGCCGGAGCGCTCAAGGTCGAGCGTTCGCTCCACGAGAGCTTCTTCAAAGAGTTCGGCCTGAAATCGGCGGACATCGACGCGACGCCCCTCGCTCCCACAAACCTCGCGTACGTGAGCTACCTGCTGGCCGTGGCCTACTCCGAGCCCTTTCACGAGGCTGTTGCGGCGCTGCTCCCCTGCTACTGGATCTATTGGGAAGTCGGCAAAGAGCTGGAACGAGCCGGCTCACCCGATCCGCTCTACGCGCGCTGGATCGCCACGTATGCCACCGAAGAGTTCGGGGCCGTGGTGCGCGCGGTCCTCGAGGCGACGGACCAGATCGCCGGGCGCCTTCACACGGACGAGCTCGACGCGATGCGCCGGCACTTCGTCACGACCAGCCGATACGAGTGGATGTTCTGGGAGATGGGCTACAGGCAGCAACCCTGGCCGCTTTGACACGAGGCTTGGCGTCCGGCACTGCGAACCCCGGACCCCGATCCCCGTGTCAATCGAAGACGGGAAGTTGTAGGCGGAGCGCTAAGGAGATGGAAGAATCAGCGGAGTTGAAGAAGGCGATTGAGCTGTGGCAGGAGGCCTATCGGCTGCAGATGGACGGGGAGCTCGATCGCGCGATCGAGATCTATCAGCGCTCCATCGACGCGTACCCGACGGCCGAGGCCTACACGTTCAAAGGGTGGGCCATGAGCTTCCAGGGCCGGTTGGAGGAGGCCACGGCCGAATGTTTGAAAGCGATTCAGATCGATCCCGACTTCGGCAACCCATACAACGACATCGGCGTCTACCTGATGCAGCAAGGGAAGCTTGACGAAGCCATCCCGTGGCTCCAAAAAGCGAAGCAAGCGAAACGTTACGACCCGAAGCAATTCCCTTACATGAACCTCGGCCGGATCTACATCAAACAGGGGCGCTGGTGGGATGGGTTGCGCGAGTTCGAACAGGCCGCGCAAGCGGCTCCGAACGACGCCGATACCCGTCGAGCGCTCCACGATCTCCGTGGCCGGTTCAACTAGTGCGTGAAGAGTGAAGTGTGAAGCGTGAAGAGTTCACAAAAAGGAAGGCAGCACAAAGTAGAGGATGAAGACGTGGAGTTTGAAATGCATTGCCTCACTCTTCATGCTTCATGCCTTCCCCAAGCTCTTCACTCTTCACTTTTCACGCTTCACGTTTTTCCGACGCTTCACGCTTCACGCTTCACGCTTCACGTGCCGCGATGAGCGACAAATACGATATCGCGATCATCGGGGGTGGCATTGTCGGCTTGGCGACTGCGCTTGCGCTCTCCGAACGCTTTCCGAACAGGCGCCTCGTGATCCTCGAAAAGGAGCCCCACGTCGGTTCTCACCAGACCGGCCACAACAGCGGCGTGATCCATTCAGGGATCTATTACCGTCCTGGCTCGTACAAAGCGAAGCTCTGCGTCGAGGGCGCGCGACTCATGACGAGCTTTTGCGACGCGAACAGCATCCCGTACGAGCGCTGCGGAAAAGTCATCGTCGCCACGCATGAGCGCGAGCTCCCGCGCCTTGATGCGCTCTACGAGCGAGGCGTCGCCAACGGCGTGCCCGGACTTGAGATGATCGGTCCCGAGCGCCTGAAAGAGATCGAGCCTCATGCGTACGCCCTCCGGGCGCTCCACTCCCCTCATACCGGGATCGTGGATTTCAGCGCCGTCGCGCGGGCGATGCAAGCAAATCTTCTGCAGCGCGGCGCGGAGATCCTGACCAGCGCCCGGGTGTCGAGAATCCACCGCGTCGATCAAGCGCTGCGCCTTCAGACCGGCCGGGGAGAAGTGCAAGCGCGCCACCTGGTCAACTGTGGCGGGCTCTACTCAGACACGATCGCCCGCATGGGTGGCGCGCGAGCATCTGTTCGGATCATCCCCTTCAGAGGGGAGTACTACATGCTCCGGCCGGAGCGACGGCATCTCGTCAGAGGCTTGATCTACCCGGTCCCGGACCCTGAGTTCCCGTTCCTCGGCGTGCACTTCACGAAGACGATCCACGGAGACATCGAAGCCGGGCCAAACGCGGTGCTGGCATTCGCCCGCGAAGGGTACCGGATGAGCCGGATTAATCTCCGCGAGCTGATAGGAACGCTCGGCTATCAAGGCTTTTGGGCGATGGTGGGGCGATACTGGAAAACCGGATCTTACGAGTTCTACCGCTCGTTGAGCAAGAAGGCGTTCGTGCGCGCGCTCCGACGCCTGGTTCCTGATCTCAAGGATGACGACGTGATTCGCGGCGGCGCTGGTGTTCGCGCCCAGGCCGTCAGCCTGGATGGATCACTCCTCGACGACTTCTCGATCCTCCAGACTGAACACGCCATCCACGTCTTGAACGCCCCCTCCCCCGCCGCCACCGCCTCCCTCGCCATCGGCCACCACATCGCGGCGTTGGCCGCCGATTCTTTTTCGCTCGAGGCGTAACGCTAAACAACGATCCCTTCTGTTCCCCGCGTGTGCCCAACAGCGCACGTGTATCGATCGCTCTTGACAGCTTGCCGGCCTCACCGTAGACTCCCGTCAAGTTGAGGCCCTGACGTCAGGCCGAGGAGAGGGCCTCTCAATGACTGCCGCAAACTCTCAACGTTGCTTTGACGGGAGATCACGGCACCGAAATGCTCCGGATCCTCGACCGCTACATCCTCCGGGAGATCTCTGCTCCGTTCGCAATCGGGATCGTGGCCTTCACCTTTTTTGCCCTGATCGATCGTGCCTATCAGCTCACCGATCTGATCATCACCAAAGGGGTGCCCCTGCGCATGGTGCTGGGTCTGCTGGCTCTGATGTTGCCATCGTTTTTGACCCTCACGCTTCCTATGGCGCTCCTCGTAGCGACACTTCTTGCCTGTCATCGCCTTTCCAACGATCAAGAGATCACCGGGCTCAAAGCATCGGGGGTCAGCCCGTGGCGTCTGTTCCGCCCGTTGCTCGCTGCGGCGCTTCTGGTGACGGCCGTTGTTGCGTGGATCACCTTGGTGGTCAACCCGTGGAGCTACGGAGCTATTCAGCAGCAACTTGCCCGCATTCTCCAGGCCCGGGCGGTCTCTGGGATCAAGGAGCGGGTGTTCAACGCCACGTTCCCAAAGTTCTTGATTTACGTCGAGGAGGTGAGTGTATCGCAGGTGGAGCTCCGAGGGCTCTTGGTCGCGGACGAGCGCGATCCCGCGCTGACAAAGATCTTCGTCGCGCGTGGAGGGAGACTCCTGACTGATCAGGGGAGCGGGCGCGCCACATTGCGTCTCATCGATGGCGCGGTCAGCGAGACCCATGTGCCCAGCCCGAGCCGATTCCGACTTACGACATTTGGCCTTTACGATATGGCCCTCCCAATAGAATCGGCCCGGGCCGCTTTGTCCCGATTGGAGAGGCGGGAACGGGATCTCCCTCTCCTCGCCTTGTTCAGAAAGGCCCGGCAGCAGGGGAAGCAGAGGGTGGCGCCCGAATACGTGGAGCTTCACAAGCGTTTTGCCCTCCCGTTTGTGGCTCTTGTGTTTGTGATGGTTGGATATCCTCTGGGGATCCTCTCTCAACGGACCAGCCGGGGAACCGCTCTGGCCGTCAGCCTCGGGATCGCGGTGTCCTATTGCGTGATGTTCAGCGCACTCGAGGGGATGGCGCTCCATGGCCTGGTGCCGGCGGGGGTGGGGATGTGGATCCCAAACTTGCTCTTCGGCTCGTTGGGCGCCAGCCTGCTCGTGGCGACGATTGGGAGGTATGCCGGGCCATGTCGATTCGTGGGTCGATTCGCTGAGCCCTTTTCACGTCGCACCGGCCGCCGGGGAGTCAAGCTGGAAGATCAGTCCTCTCGCCATCCGGCAACCTCGAGCGCCCGGACCGCGGCCCTTCTCATCATCGATCGCTACGTCCTATCTGAGTACCTCAAGTATCTCGGCGCCGGGGTGGCAGTCGGCGCTGTGCTCTTTTTTGTCGTCGACCTGATGCACACTTTCGATCGTTTTCTCCTCGTGGGGGCCTCGTTCCGTGACATGTTCTTGCACTTCGCGTACCGCTTGCCGGGGATGCTCTACCAGGGGCTTCCGATGATCGTCCTCATTGCCGTCGTCTTTCTCTTCCTCTCTCTCACCCGAAACCGCGAGCTTGAGGCGTTCCAGGCAGCCGGCCTCAGCCTCTATCGCGTGAGTCTTCCCCTGCTCGTTCCGACCCTGATCATCAGCCTGGCAGCGGTGACGTTTCAGGAAACGTGCCTGCCTGGCCTCAACGCCCGGGCGGAGGAGTTTGATCGGGCCAAGATCCAGGTTGCCCCCGCCAATGAACTTCAACGTCAGGGCCCACGGTGGCACCGCGTTTCGGAGACGCGTTTTCTCAGGATGGGGGAATTCGACCCCTCGGAGAGGTTTCTGAATGATCTGTTGATCGTGGAGGTGGACCGGAGTTTTCGAATGCTGAGCCGGCTCGATGCGCGCAATGCCCAGTGGACACCCGAGGGATGGGAGCTGTCAGCGGGCGCGTTCCAAGCGTTTGAGCCGACCCGCACGATGAGGCTTCGGTCCTTCGATTCCGCTGTCTTCCAGATCCCCGAGCGCATTGACGACTTCGTCAAGAGCCGAAAGTCGCCCAGTGCGATGAGCTTCCGCGAGTTACGCGCGTTCGTCATGAAGCTTCAGGAGAACGGCTATCAGGTTGCGCAATACATCGTCGAGCTCTACTCGAAGCTTTCCTTCCCTGTTGCTCACTTCGTCCTGGCGCTGGTCGCCATTCCCTTCGCACTCCTCTCGCAGCGGAACGACGGACGTGCGATCGGTATTGGAGTCGCCATCGTGGTTTCCTTGGGCTACTGGGTGGTCCACTCTCTGGCCCTTTCGTTTGCCAAGGCCGAGCTCCTGCCACCGATGCTGGCCGCGTGGACTGCCAACATCGCCTTCGCCGGGCTTGGGGCCGCCCTGTTCCTTCGCGTCCGCACCTAGCAACAGGCTGTTGAAAAACACCCTGCGGGCGGAGGCTAAAGCGACAAGAACGCGTTAGCTCGTTGATACAGCGGGATCTCTCGGCGGACGGTGTCGGGATTCGCCCCGCGCAGGAGCGCCGAATGGTAGGCGAAAAGCTGGAGCGGGACCACGGTGAGGATGGGTGAGAGCAGCTCATTGATCTCAGGGATCGCGATGGTTTCGCTCGCGAGCGACGCCATCTCTTTGTCGTCCTCCCGGGCAAGGGCAACCAACGGGGCGCCGATCTCCCTGGTGATGCGGGCCACGGTGAGGCAGCGCTCGTAGGAGGGGCCAGAGGGCGTGATGAGAAACACGATATCCTCGGCTTCCATCGCCACCCACGGCCCGTGCAGGAACTGCTCGCAGTTGAACCCCATGGCTGTCGCGTAATTGGCCTCGCTCATCTTCAGCGCGGCCTCATAAGCCGTCGCCGTGTTGGGTCCACCGCCCACGAAGTAGTAGCGCCGGCGGTCGGCGAAGCGCGAGGCCAACTGCTCCCAGGACTCCTGGCCGAGAAGCAGCGCGAGGTGGTCAGGAATCGCGCCCAAGGCTTGGGTGAACTCTTCGTTCCCTCCGACTTCGGCAGCAAGGGCCGCCAGGAGCGCCAGCGCGCTGGTGTAGCTCACCGTGTGGGCCGCCGACTTCTCTTGGTCCACCGTTCTCAGGAGATAGTCCGCGGCGTCGAGACCGTCACTGCCCTTTCCCGTGATCGCGACGCCGACGCCCCCACTGGTCTTTACTTTCTCGAGCGCTTCCTTCGAGTAGCGTTTTGACCCCCGGTGACTGATGACGATGACGCCGGTGTTCGCGCCGGGCTCAGGCCAGTAGTTTCTCCACTCGAACGAATGGAAGGCGCGCGCGCGGTGGCCAAGCCGGCCGATGTGGGCGAAGAGCAGCTCACCGACGAGCGCCGCGTGCCACGACGTCCCGATCCCGGAGAGAAACAGCTGCTCCATGTCGCGCAAGCGCGCAGCCGCTCCCGAGAGGAAAGCCTCGTTGCCGCGCGTCACGAGCCTGAGCGCGCCGGGCTGAGCATAGATCGCGTCGTGCATGTAGTACGGATGCCCGGATCTGGGCGGCGGTGGAGTCCACGTCATGGGTTCGCGATCCCTTTCTTTATTCCATCATGAGATGAGCGACGACCGAGAGCTCCCTCTGTTTGGCGCCCGATCTCATCGGGTCACGCGGAGCGGCGTTCCCCGATCCGATGCAGCTTCAGGAGATTCGTGGTCCCCTTCACCCACATCGGGGCGCCCGAGACGATGATGACCACGTCGTGCTGACTTACATAACGCGTTTCCAGCAAGACCTCCTCGATCGTCTCGATCATCTCGTCCGTGGTCTGCACTTTCTGGATCAGAAACGAAGTGACTCCCCAAGAAAGCGCCAAGCGTCTCTGCACCTCCACGCTCGGCGTGAATGCCAGGATGGGCAGTTCCGGTCGATCGTGGGAGAGCAGGCGGGCGGTCGAGCCCGACTGGGTGAAGGCCACGATGGCCTTGGCCTGCAATGATCGAGCCGCCTGACACGCGGCCGTGCTGATCGCTTCCGGAAACGTGGAGAAATCGCCGCTGCGACGCCGAGTGATAGGGCGCGGGCCCTGAGCCTCTTCAGCGCGCGCGGCGATCCGCGCCATGAGCTCCACCGTCTCCACCGGGTGAGCGCCGACCGCGGTTTCCGCTGAGAGCATCACCGCATCGGTGCCATCGTACACGGCGGTGGCGACATCGGACACCTCTGCGCGGGTGGGACGAAGATGTTCAACCATCGACTCGAGCATCTGGGTGGCCACGATCACGGGCACGTTGGCGGCGCTGGCTTGCGTAATGACCGCCTTCTGAATCACGGGCACCTCTTCGATCGGCACCTCGACCCCGAGATCGCCCCGGGCCACCATGACGCCATCTGCCACCGAGAGAATCTCGCCCAAGTTCGCGACGGCTTCGCTCCGCTCAAGTTTGGCGATGATTGGGAGCGCCGAGCCTTCCCGGTCGATGAGCTCGCGCACGTGCCGGATGTCATCGGCCGAGCGCACGAAGGAGACCGCCGCAAAGTCGACACCGTGCCGGATGCCGAAGCGAAGGTCCTCTTGGTCCTTCTCGGTGAGGCAACCGGCCGACGGCAGGGCGCCGGGAATGTTGACGCCCTTGTGATCACTGACGCGCCCTCCGACCAGCACGCGGCAGTCAATCGACTCCGATTCGACGCGCTCCACCCGGAGCTCGATCTCACCGTCGTTCGCCCAAATCTGATCGCCCGGCGAGACAAGCCGAGGGAGCTCCGCGAATCCAACGGGCGCCAAGCTCGACGTCCCCATCACGGCTCGCGTCGTGAGCGTCACCAACCGCCCTGAAACCAGCTCCGCCGCCCCGCCCTCAAACCGACCGAATCGGATCTTGGGCCCTTGAAGATCGAGAAGGACGGCGATCGGCTTCCCCTGGCGGGCTTCGTCCTCGCGGACCAGCACGATGGAGCGCGCCAGCTCAGCGTGACTGGAGTGAGAGCAGTTCAGGCGCGCCACATCCATCCCCGCCTCCACCAGGCGGCCCAGCGTGATCGGGCTGGCGCTGGCGGGTCCGATCGTGCAGACGATTTTGGTCCGTCTCACGGGCGCTTCTTCAGATTAATGACCAGGACCCTGGCTGGGCGGCGCTCATCGTTTTGGACCTTATGGATGACGTCGGCAGGAATCCACTTGATCTCTCCCGCCTTCTGCACGCTCTTCCCCTCGGTCATGGTGGTGACGATCAACGCCCCTTCCAGGACATATCCGATTTCAGGGGCCGGGGTGGGATGCGCGTCACCGGCGACCCCTGGCGGGAACGTGACCTCAGTGACGGTGACCCACTCGTTGTCGAGCAGCACCTTGTCGGTTATCTTCTGCGCGTTCGCGGTCTCCATTGCGCTGAACCAGCACCCGATCACGACGGCCACGGCCAGTAGCGATTTCATTGTCGTCTCCAAACAAGAAAGGCGGCCGCGGCCGCCTCCGTCACTCCGGTGCACCGCACGGCGTCACTCGATGACGCCACTCCGTTTTGGCAGCGCCTTTCCCGCGTCTCCGGCCACCTCGACCAGCTCGTGAGGAAGGGCAAACCGCACATCTTCTTCAACCACGTTGACTTCACGAACTATGGCGACCCCGGTCTTCTGCAGCGCCCGCACCGCCTCGCGGACCAAAAATTCCGGCGTCGACGCGCCAGCCGTGATCCCCACGCGTGTGACGCCCTCAAACCATTGCGGCTCGATCTCCCGGATGTCGTTGATCAGGTGTGCGCGAGTCCCGCTCGACGCGGAGACCTCCCGCAATCGGTTCGCGTTCGAGCTATTCGCAGCGCCGAGCACCAGCACCAGATCGACTGCATCCGCCAGAGCTTTCACCGCGGCCTGGCGGTTCTGAGTCGCGTAGCAGATATCATCGCGGGACGGCCCCACGATGTCGGGGAACTTCTTCCGGAGCGCGTCGATGATCTCCCTGGTGTCGTCGACGGACAGCGTCGTTTGGGTGAGGTAGGCGACTTTCTTCGGATCAGGAAGCGTGAGCTGCTCCACCTCCTCCACATTCGAGACAAGGTGAATCCTCTCGGGGGCCTCTCCCATGGTCCCGATGACCTCGTCGTGATCTTCGTGCCCGATCAAGACGATCGAGTACCCCTCGCGCGCGTAGCGGACAGCCTCGATGTGGACTTTCGTGACCAGTGGGCAGGTCGCGTCGATGACTCGAAGCCCGCGCTGCCGCGCGTCCTGGCGCACCGCAGGCGAGATCCCGTGGGCGCTGAAGATCACCATCGCGTCGTCCGGCACCTCGTCCAGCTCGTCAACGAAGATCGCCCCTTTGGCCCGCAGCTCCTCCACCACATGGCGGTTATGAACGATCTCTTTTCTCACGTAGACCGGGCGCTCGCAGACCTGAAGCGCCAGCTCGACGATCTCGATCGCCCGTTCCACCCCGGCGCAGAATCCTCGGGGTCCAGCCAGCACGATCTCTTCAATCTGATAGGCCACTGTCACAATCCTCTCATTAGCAGGCTGTTGAAAAAGGCCGATCTGCGGCGGAGCAAGATGTCAGATCACAGATGTCAGATGTCAGTCGGTCGAATCTCCGATAACCGAGATCTGACATCCGACATCCAAGACCAGTCGTCCCAACCTTCGCCACCTTGCATCTGGACCTTTTTGAACAGCCTGCACTAACAGGGTGTCCCGAGAGCCATCAACGGTCTTCAGTATACCTAGGGGGGACGCAGTTGAGCAAGGTCATCGGAATAAGAACAACAGCCCGATGTGTCCGATGTTCGAGTTAATCCCGGTGTTCGGATCTTCGGCGTCCGCGTTGGAGAAATGTTGGAACCGATAGCCCGCTGTGACCGCTAATGTCGGTGTCAGGAGATATGACAGTCCGGTCCCCGCTTCCAGGGAAAACGCGTGCCGCGAGCGGATCTCGCGGATCTTCAGATTTGAATGCATCACACCGGTGGCCAACTCCACATACGGGACAATCGGGGCGTTCGAAATGAAGTGGTACCGCCCCACAGCCTTGATCCCTTCTTGAGAGACATGAGCCGGCTCGAGATAGAGCTGCACAAACGGCTCGAGGCCGACCTCGACACTTCCTCTGAGAATGCCGGGGCCGAGAGGGTCAAATGGAAGGTATCCGAAGCGCGCGCCCCCGTTGATGAAGCTCACATCGGTGGCCTTGAACGGCGCATCCATATTGATCCCGCCGCCGATATTCACGGTCACAATCGTGGTCCCCTTTGCCAACACCGCTCCGGCGTCCGCTCCCCACGCGGGAGTCACGGCAAGCGCTATCGCCACCGCACACCACCAAACGGTCGCGCGTCGCAACGGTCACTTACTCCCTGCCGGGGTGAATCACCACCTTCATCGCACGTCCCTCTGACATCAACTTGAGCGCGTCAGGAACATCTCTCACGTCCATCTCGTGACTGATGAGCGGGTCGGGAATCACCGCTCCCGACTCCAGAAGACCAAGCGCGCGCTGAATCATCTCCGGGGTGTGATGGAAGCTCCCAAGCAAGCTGAGCGCCTCGTAGTGCACTCTGCGGGTGTCGAGCGTAATGCTGGTTCCCGGCGCGCACCCGCCAAAGAATACCACAGTCCCCCCCTTCCCCACGGCATGGATTGTTTGCTCCCAGACGCGGGGCTGGCCCGTGGCGTCGATCGCGACATCAACCCCGTGGCCATCCGTGAGATCTCTGAGGGTTCGGACCGCGCCGGGAACCTCCAGAGCATCCACGCACTCCGCCCACCCGAGCGCGCGCACTCGATCAAGACGCCATCCGGACTTCCCGACCACAATCACGCGGGCTTTGCGGTGAAGAGCCAGCAGCGCGAGCAGCGCGCCGAGAGGCCCGTGGCCGAACACCGCGACACTCTCCCCGGCCTCGATCTGGGCCCGCTCCACCGCGAGAAGGCTGCAGGCCAGCGGCTCGGCAAACGCCGCGCGGGCCGCGGGGAGGTCCTGACTGATCCGAGCGAGATTTCGCTGGACGACTCGGGCCGGGATCAGAAGATATTCGCCGAACGCCCCGTTGAAGAATAGCAGGTCATCGCAGAGGTTGTGGTGTCCCTGCATACACGACCGACAGAGCGCGCAGGGAGCCGAGTTGGCGGGCACGACGCGGTCACCCACGCGAAATCCTGCCACGCCCCGGCCGATCTCCACGACCCGGCCTGCGCACTCGTGGCCGAACACGGTCGGGACCACGGGGATCATCACCGGATGGCCGCGGCGGAAGGTCTTGACGTCGGTGCCGCACGTCAACGCCGCTTCAACTTTGATCACCAGCTCCCCAGCCCCGGGCCTGGGAATCGGAAGCTCCTCGTAGCGGAGATCACCGGGGCCGTGAAAGACGATCGCCTTCACGCCAGCTCTCCGGTAATGAACACCTTCATGGCCTGATGCGAGCGCGTCAACGAGACCGCCTCACCCAGGCGCGAGAGCGGGAGCCGATGCGTCATCAGCGTGTTCACCGCGACGTCCCCGTGGCAGATCAGCTCGAAGGCCTCGCCGAGCTCGGCAGGAGACGAGGAGTACGTGGCCGTCAACATGAGCTCGCGATGGTAGAGCTGATCAACCGGGACCGGGATCGCTCCCTCTCCGCCCGCGAAGAGATGAAGCTGTCCCCCATCGCGCACCATGCGCGCGCCCCACTGGAGCGCCGCTCCGCCGCCAGCGGTCACCATCACGCAATCGACACCACGACCGTGGGTGAGGTCATTGACGACCTCCGGCGCGCGCTCCGTGCTCTCGGGGACGATCGCATGGAAGTCGCGCCCCATCGCCTGGCGCGCCGGAATCGTCTCGGCGG
>Ga0209342_10004135_pt1 | contig 15136 bp, 11 predicted proteins | sample RifCSP16_2_FD_184023 | JGI IMG/M metagenome (GOLD analysis project Ga0209342, IMG submission 184023) | Soil microbial communities from Rifle, Colorado - Rifle CSP2_sed 16_2 (SPAdes) (version 2) | ecosystem: Environmental > Terrestrial > Deep subsurface > Rock core/Sediment | place: Rifle... | reverse complement strand
ACCGCCCCCATGGCAGATCGCCCTCTCGATCGTGCTGAACGCCCTCGCGATCCTCGCCGTGGTGTGGGTCGCGGCGCGGATCTACCGCGTCGGCATCCTGATGTACGGGAAACGGCCGACGTTTCCGGAGCTCATGCGCTGGGTGCGCCATGTCTGAGACGATGGAGAAGGAGGCCGCGCGCGCGGGCTCGGGGTCGCGCTCGCGCCCTCGGGCCCCCCGCTAGCTACCCGCCGGAGTCGGCGGCCTCGGCGAGGATGCCCGGCGGCGTGTCGTCGTCGAGGTGGTCGAGGTAGCCCTCGGGCAGGGCCACCCGCTGGGTCCCGCCCGTCTTGCCGCGCGGGACACGCATCGCCTCGGGGGGATAGGGCAGGGTGCGGCTCACCCCGCCGAGCGCGGCCTCGAGCTCGGCGACCGTCTTCACCTGCATCAGCCGCTGCCGCAGCGGCGCGCTGCTCGGGAAGCACTTCGTGTACCAGCTGCTGTGCTTGCGGAAGGCGCGCATCGCCGCCCCCTCGTCATCCAGCCACGCGACGAGCAGCCGCGCGTGCTCGAGCATCACGTCCACGACGCCCCCGAGGTCCGGCGGGTTCTCCGGCTCCCTGCCGTCGAAGACGCAGGCGAGGTCACGGAAGAGCCAGGGCCGCCCGAGGCAGCCCCGGCCGACGATGACGCCGTCGCAGCCGGTCGTACGCATCATGCGGAGGGCGTCTTCCGCTTCCCACACATCGCCGTTTCCGAGCACCGGGATCCGCGTCACCGCCCGCTTCAGCTCCGCGATCGCCTCCCACCGGGCCTCGCCATCGTAGAGCTGGGCCGCGGTGCGGGCGTGGAGCCCCACCGCCGCGCAGCCTTCATCCTCGCCGACGCGTCCCGCCTCGAGGAAGGTCTGGTACCGCTCGTCGATGCCGATCCGGAACTTGACCGTCACCGGGACTGCCCCCGCGGAGCGCACCGCCGCGCGCACGATGCCCCGCAGCAGGCGCGGCTTGAGGGGAATGGCGGCCCCGCCACCCTTGCTCGTCACCTTGCGCACGGGGCAGCCGAAGTTGAGGTCGATGTGGTCGACACGGCCCTCTCCTACCAGCAGGCGCACCGCTTCGCCGACGTAGACGGGGTCGACGCCGTAGAGCTGCAGGCTGCGGGTCGCCTCCTCCTCCCCGAAGCTCGCGAGGAGGAGCGTCTTGCGGTTGCCCTCGACGAGGGCGCGCGCCGTGATCATCTCGCTCACGTAGAGCCCGGCCCCGTAGCGGCGGCACAGGGTGCGGAAGGGCGGGTTCGTGACCCCCGCCATGGGGGCGAGCACGACCGGCGGCCAGACCTCGATCGGGCCGATGCGCAGGGCCGGGAACTCGCCGGGGCAGGCCGGGGGAACCGTGCTGTTCAGGGGGCTGCGGTAGATGGCGTCCATGATCCGGCCCTGCCCGGGGACGAGGAGCGGGGCGTCTCAGCGGTTGCCGACCGCGTCGTCGACGTGGACGAGGTAGTCGGGAGCAGGGCTGTCCAGGAACCGGAGGTTCAGGCGCCGGGTCCAGTCCTTGCCGACATAGACTCCCCTCACCTCGGCGCGGGTCTTGAACGGCCCGCCCACCTCCTCGAGGTGGACGATGTCGCCCGTGATGAGCGTGGACATCGTCGTCAACACCCTTGCCCCGCCGCGGCCCACGTTCTCGGCGATCGTGCGCTCCTCCTGGAGCACCGTGCCCAAGGTGCCCACGCGCCGCAGGACAAAGTTCACGAAGATGTCGAGGCGAGTCGCCCGGCGCCGCTCCTCCGACGGCGTCGGCGTGGGCATCGCCGGCGAGGGAGGCAAGACCGCCGACATCCCGACCGTGGGCAGGACGTCCTCCGGTGCCCCGGCGAGGGCCATCTCCAAGGCTCCCCGCAACGCTGCCCCCATGTCCTTCGCGCTCGCGAAACGCTCCGCCCGGTTCTTGGCGAGCGCCTTGCGCAGGACCGGCACCGCCGGAAGCGGGATGTGCGCGGCGACGGGCCCCTCCAGGGGCACCGGGTCCTGGATGTGCTTGAAGAGCGTCGCGACCGGGGTGTCACCGCGGAAGGGCACCTGCCCGGTGAAGATCTCGTACACGACCACCCCGAGGGCGTAGATGTCGGAGCGGTGGTCGATCTTCTGGCCCTCGCACTGCTCCGGGCTCATGTACTCGGGGGTCCCCATGATCTGACCGGTCGAGGTGATGCCACCGCCGCTGCTGCGGTCGGCGCCCGTGATCTTCGCGATCCCGAAGTCCATCAGGCGCACGAAACCTCTCTGATCGCGCATGATGTTCGCGGCCTTCAGGTCACGGTGGACGATGCCCACGTCGTGGATCGCCTGGAGGCCATCCGCCACCTGGATCGCGACGTCGAAGGCCTCCTCCGGAGGCAGGAAGCCTCCACGGTCGCGGATGAGCTGCTTGAGGTCGGTCCCCTCCACAAACTCCATCGAGATGTAGAAAACGCCGCCGTCCTCTCCGAAGTCATGGATGCGGCAGACGTTGCGGTGGGTGACCTTGCGCGCCAGCTTGATCTCGTGGCGGAAGCGCCGGGCCATTTCCGGCGTCTTGGCGAACTCCGCGCGCAGGACCTTGATCGCGACGGTCTCTTCGAGCTCCCGGTCGTGGGCCTTGTAGACCATGCCCATGCCGCCCTTGCCGAGCGGGCTCAGGATCTCGTACCGCTCGCCGAGGACTGAGCCCTTGGTGAGCGCACCGAGGGCGCGCCCGCAGGTGAAGCAGGCTTCGGCCGTGTCGTCGTTCTCGGCCTTACATTTTGGACAGATCATCTGGGACGATCCACGCACCCTAGATTCTGCAACGGAAGGGCCACCGCCTGCACGGACCCGCGCCCGACCCTCCCGATGGACCGATCATTCCCGATCCACTTCCCGGTCTGGCGTGTTCCGGATCGTGACCCGCTGGCGTATTTTCAGTCAGGGCGCGCAGCGGTGCCGGAGAGGATATCACCGGCGTCAACTCGCCCTTCGGCACACCCGCGTCGGGGCTATGATGCGTCGAGGCGGTGGTTTCGGTCATGGCCCTGAAGTCCATCAACCCCACGAACGACGCCCTCCTCCGCGAGTACCCGGAGGCTCCCCGGGGCGAGGTGGCCGCCGTCCTCGCCGCCGCGGCATCGGCCTTCGAGACGTGGCGAAGGGCGCCCTTCGCCGAGCGGGCGGGCGCGCTGCGCCGGGCGGCGGCGCTCCTGCGGGAGAGACGAGAGGATCTCGCCCGGTGCATGGCGCTCGAGATGGGCAAGCCGCTCGCCCAGGGCCGTTCCGAGGCCGACAAGTGCGCCTGGGTGTGCGACTACTACGCCGACGGCGCCGAGCACCTCCTCCGCGCGGAGGCGGTGGACACCGACGCCGCCCGCAGCTACGTCGCCTTCGAGCCCCTCGGCGTCGTCCTCGCCGTCATGCCCTGGAACTTCCCTTTGTGGCAGGTCTTCCGCTTTGCCGCGCCCGCGCTCATGGCCGGAAACGCCGGGATCCTCAAGCACGCCTCCAACGTCTCCGGCTGCGCGCTCGCCATCGAGGACGTGCTCCACGCGGCCGGCGTCCCGCGCAACGTCTTTCGCAGCCTGCTCGTCGGCTCCTCCCGCGTGGCCGGCCTCATCGAGGCGCGCGAGATCGCGGCGGTCACGCTCACCGGCAGCACCCCCGCCGGCAAGGCGGTGGCGGCCAAGGCCGGGGCCTGTCTCAAGAAGACGGTGCTCGAGCTGGGGGGCAGCGATCCCTATCTCATCCTCAAGGACGCCGATCTCGAGCGCACGGCCGAGACCTGCGCCGCCTCGCGCCTCATCAACGGCGGGCAGAGCTGCATCGCCGCCAAGCGCTTCATCGTCGTCGAGGGGGTGCGGAAGCGGTTCGAGGAGCTTCTCGTCGAGCGCGTCCGCGCCCGCCGCATGGGCGACCCGCTCGAGGAGGGCGTCGAGGTCGGCCCCCAGGCTCGGCGTGACCTCCGCGACGAGCTCCACCGGCAGGTGGAGACGAGCATCGCACGGGGCGCGCGCGTCCTCCTCGGGTGCGCGGTCCCCCAGGGCCCCGGCGCCTTCTACCCGCCGAGCGTGCTCACCGGCGTCGGTCCCGGCATGCCGGCCCACGACGAAGAGCTCTTCGGCCCCGTCGCCGCCGTCATCGCCGCCCGCGACGAGGGTGAGGCGATTCGCATCGCCAACGACACCACGTTCGGTCTCGGAGCCGCCGTCTTCACCCGCGACCTCGCTCGTGGCGAGCGCATCGCCCGGGAGGAGCTTCAGGCCGGGTCCTGCTTCGTCAACTCCTTCGTCAAGTCCGATCCGCGCCTCCCCTTCGGCGGGATCAAGGAGTCGGGCTACGGCCGCGAGCTCGGGAGCTACGGCATCCGCGAGTTCGTCAACGTCAAGACGGTGTACGTCGCCTGACGATCTATCGTGGACCGAAGGCGGACCTTCGTCGGGCGGCTTCTCGTCCCCTCGCGCCGCCGGTGGTGCCACCACCGCCAACGCCGTCAAGAGCGGCTAGAATCTCGGGCGGTTCGAAGGGATCGGGTGGGCGGGTGATCGTTCTCGTCCGTGCCGTGACATACGCGGCGCTCTTCGTCGGCTTCGTGCTCGTCTTCCTGCCCGCGCGGGTGCTGACCGCGTCGGGCGTCGCCCCGCCCGCGGCGATCGAGATGCCGCAGGCGGCGGGGATGCTGATGGTAGCCATCGGGGCGGTGCTCGCCTTGTGGTGCGTCCTCGCCTTCTCGTTCGTGGGAAAGGGGACGCCGGCCCCGTTCGACCCGCCGCGCCGTCTTGTGGTGAGTGGCCCCTACCGGGTCGTGCGGAACCCCATGTACATCGGCGCCGCGCTCGCCCTCGCCGGTGCGGCGCTCTTCTACCAATCGGGCCCTCTGCTCGGCTACGCGGCGCTGTTCGTGCTGGCGGCTCACCTCTTCGTGGTGGGCTACGAGGAACCGGCGCTCCGGCAGGCCTTCGGGGGGGAGTACGAGGCCTACTGCCGCCGGGTCGGGCGGTGGTGGCCGATCGATGAGCAGCGCCCGCCGGCTTCTGACAGTGGTCGCGGCGAGAGAAGGAGTGGACCCGTCTCAGCCCCGCGACGCCTTCCAGGCCGTGAGGTTCCGCTCGATCTGGCCGGAGTGCTTCTCGAGGTGCTCGGCGTAGATGCGCAGCCAGTCCTCGGCGGTGTAGGGGCCGGACTCCGTGTGCCGGCCCTCCTTCGCCCAGTCCTGCTCCGTCATGGCGCGGAGCAGCGGCACCGTGCGACCGCGCGCCGCCTCCACCGCGGCCAGCGACTCCTCGAGGGGCTGGGAGTGGTAGTCGAAGGCGCGCGCCCAGGTCTCCTGGTCGTAGCCGACGATGAGCGGGTCCTTCTCGGCCAGGAGGTACCGCAGGCGTACGGACGCGTTGGTCTCCGCGTCGGCACAGTGAACGACCACCTCGTGGACGCTCCACTTTCCGGGCCCGGGGCGCCACTTGCGCGCTTCGTCCGGCACCCGGGACAGGGCCTCCCGGACCCGCCGCGGGCCCAGCGCGTACCGCTCGATCAGACCCTTCCGCTCGCTCGCGCTCAGCGCCATCGCCCAGCCTCCGCGAAAACCAATGATCGGTCGGAAGGCGGCCGATGGGCAAGGAGGGGCTGTCGGCGGGGGACCCGTGTCCGCTTCCCCGACGACCACTGGCCGGACAGGGGGCGGACGGAGTCTGTAAGTCATTGATTCCAGGTGGGGTACACCCGGCATTGCCCTTGCAAAACGCTCGGGCGTGCGGGAGCGGCTTCTCGTCGTGGACGATGACGAGGCGATCCGGCGGGCCTACGAGATCCACTTCTCGGCCGCCGGATTCGAGGTGCATTGCGCGGCCAGCCTCAAGGAGGCGGCGGAGCGGGTGGCCAACACGAGGTTCGACGCGGTGATCGCCGACGTGTGTCTCTCGCCCGACATCGGCGGCGAAGGACTGGCCATTGCCGCCTACCTCCGCCAGGCGCGGCATTCCCCACGCGTCGTGGTGCTGACGGCCTATGGCGCGCCGGACAAGGCCGAAGCGGCGGCCCGCCTCGGGGTGGACGCCTTCCTCCACAAGCCGGTGAGCCTGGTTTGGCTCGAGCGCCTGCTGCGCTCGCGGATCGTCGACGAGGAAGGTAGCGGGCCGGAGGCGGCTGCCGCCTGCGCCGTCGGATAGCAGCCCCGACCGCACCCGTCCGCCCTTCCATCCCCGTCGCCCTCTGGCCTGGCGCTTGCACTCTCTTCGGCCCGGACCGGGTAGGGCCGGTCCCGGAGGCGGAATCCGTGGCCCGGCGGACACAGCACCGTGGCGCGGGGGCACAGGAGGAGTAGCAATGGGCGTTCAAGTGCGGCCGGCGTCGCTCCTGGACGGGGTGGCGGTCCTGGCGCTTCTCGAGGAGGTCGGCTATTACCCGGAGCCGATCGGCTTCGCGCAGACCTTCCGAAAGACGATCAGCGACCCACACTTCCTCGTCCGCGTGGCGGAGGTGGACGGGCGGATCGTGGGGGTGGCGACGCTGTCGCTGCGGTACCAGCTCGGCCTCGGGGGGCTGCTCGCGTGCCTGGACGAGCTGGCGGTGACGCCGGGCGCACCGAAGGCAGCAGACCGGGCCTTGCGGCACGCGACGGTCGGACGAGCTCGCGCCCTCGGGGCGGTCCGGGTATTGAAGGAGGCGAACCAGAACACCCCTCCGCCGCGTGCGGCCCAGCTGCGGGCGCGGCTCGCGGCCACGCCGGGCGAGCACCTGGTGCGGAGCGCCTGAGCGCGGGCTCGACGGGCGGGGCTAGAATCCGCCTCGTGGCGTCGAACGAGTCCTTCGAATTCGCCGGACCCGCCGGACGGGTGGAGGCCATCCTGATGAACCCCGCCGCCGCCCCGGTGGCAGCGGCGGTCGTTTGCCACGCCCACCCGCTGCACGGCGGGATGATGCACTTCAAGGTGGTGTTCCGGGCGGCGCAGGCCCTGCTGTCGGCCGGCCTCGCGGCGCTGCGATTCAACTTCCGTGGTGTGGGCCGCAGCGAGGGTGCCTTCGACCACGGGATCGGGGAGCAGGACGACACACGCGCGGCGCTCAACGAGGTGGAGCGGCGCTTCCCCCGCCTTCCCCTCGTGCTCGGCGGCTTCTCCTTCGGCTCCTCGATGGCGCTCCGCGTGGGTGGAAGCGACCCCCGGGTGCGGGCGGTCTTCGCTCTCGGTTACCCCTTCTCGATGGTCCCCGACCCTCCGCCGCTCGACGCAGGCGGCCGGCCACGCTTGTTCGTGCAGGGCGAGCAGGACCAGTTCGGCCCCGGCGACGCGCTGCGCGCCCTCGTCTCGCGCCTGTCCGGGCCCGCCGAGCTCGTGGTCGTGCCCGGAGCCGATCACTTCTTCGACGGGCGGCTCGACGCGCTGCAGGGCGCGGTCGCGGAGTGGGCCGCCCGCCGGCCCTGGGAGGCCCCATGAGCACCACCGCCGCGCGACCGTCCGCGACCTTGCTCCACCCGGATCAGACCGCGCTCGTGGTCATCGACCTGCAGGAGAAGCTGCTCCCGGCGATCACGGGCGGGGAGCGTGTGGTCCGCAACAGCCTGCTCCTCCTGCGCCTGGCGGAGATCCTGGCGCTCCCGGTCGTCATGACGACGCAGTACAGCCGGGGCCTCGGCCCGACCGTCCCCGAGATCCTCGGCGCCGCCCCGGGGATCGCTCCCCTCGACAAGGTTACCTTCGGCTGCTTCGGCGACGAAGGCTTCTCCCGCCGGCTGAAGGGGCTCGCCGGCCGCACCCAGCTCGTCGTGGCCGGGATCGAGGCTCACATCTGCGTGGCCCAGACTGTCCTCGGCGCCCTCGAGCAGGGCTACACCGTGCACGTCGCCAGCGACGCCACCGGCTCGCGCTCGGAGGAGAACCACCGCATCGGCCTCGCGCGCATGGAGCGCGCGGGGGCCCTGCTGTCGAGCACGGAGATGGCGATCTACGAGCTGCTCGGCCGCAGCGACGGCGAGGCCTTCAAGAAGATGCTCCCTCACCTCAAGGGGTGAGGAGGGTCCGGTCGCGAGGGGCGATCAGGCGGCCCCGCCCTTGCCCAGACCCAGCATGGACGAGGGGGGCTCCGGCCTCTCGCTCGCCCGAGCGGCTCCGCGCGGGAGCAGGCGCACGACGAGCCAGGCCATGAGGCCCGCGATCGCGTGGGGCAGCAGCTCGACGTTGCCCCCGAGCCACAGCGGCACCAGGATCGAATAGGCGACGAGCATCGGGACCGCCCAGCGCCAGAACACCGTCCGTCTCTCCCAGGCGTAGGCGGCGGCGTAGAGAGGCAGCGCGAGGTGAGGACCGAGGCCCGTCGGCCCCAGGTAGAGCGCACCCAGCTCGAGCAGCCCCGCCACGACCATCCCCTCCAGGAAAGAAGAGGTCACCCTGCCCCGCTCGTAGAGGTACGGAAACGCCGCCCCCGCCAGAACCGCGAGCAGCCCCGCCGCCCCCGGCACCTCGGGCAGGCCGAGCCTCGGCACCGCCCAGCCTCCGTACAGCAGCGTGAACGCGGCCCCGGAGCCATTGCGGATCCACTTCACGATCCTGCGCTGCGGGATCACGAGCAGGTCGAGGAGCAGGTAGCCGATGTACGCGTAGCAGGGCCAAACCACGGCGAAGGAGCGGGTCTTCCAGAAGACCAGGAGCGCGAGGCCGAGGGGTGGGATCGACTCGGAGAGCCGCGGCCAGGGGGCGGGAGCGCGGTAGAGGACGCTCAGCTTGAGGTCGGCCTTGACCCCTGGCATGAGAGTGCGCTCGACGCGACGCCGCAGCTCGGCGAGGAGCGCGGCGACGCCCTCCTCCCTCGGCCGCTGCCGATAGGGCGAGGGATCGATGGGCTCGTGGTAGCGCACTCGGATGCGCGCGGGCTCGGGCAGGGCGCGGAAGTAGGGCCAGGCGCGGAAGGCGCCGGTGATCGTCGCCGGGATGAGCGGCGCCCCCGTCTCCCAGGCCAGCCGCGCCGCCCCCTCGCGCAAATGCGGCTCCATCCAGCCAGACCGCGAGCGGCGGCCCTCGGGAAACAGCCCCACGAGCTCGCCGCGCTCGACGAGCGCCCGTGCCTCGGCGTAGGCAAGGCTCCCCCGCCCCGGCCGGACGTCCACCGGGAAGGCGCCGAAGAGACGAAGGAGCGCGCCGAGGAGCGGCACGCGGAAGAGCGCGTCCCAGGCCATGAAGCGAATGGTCCGCTCGAGCGGGAGCGACAGCAGCACGGGATCGAGGTAGGAGGGATGGTTGGCGGTGATGATCGCGGGGCCGGAGGCGGGGATCCGCTCCTTGCCGAGGCAGTCGTAGGTGAAGAGGATGCGGAAGAGCGCTTCCAGGACCGACCGCAGCGCCCCCCTGAGCAATGCTCAGGCCCCGGCGCGGCCGGGCGCCGCGGCGCGCTTGGGGTGGCGCTGCGGGAGCGCCTCGAGGTGGGGCCGGGCGGCGGCGAACTCCTCCTCGAGCGCGCGCACGATCTCGCTCGCGCCCGCGGTCGAGCCGGACCGGCCGAGCACTTCGAGCCTCGCGCAGAGCTCGGCCATGCGGCGGCAGCCGACGTTGCCGCAGCTCCCGAGGAAGCTGTGCGCGGTGCGCTCGAGCCGCGCCGCGTCACCCCGCGCCGCCCGCCGGAGCGCGGTGAGTCGCGACGGCGCGAGGCGCATGAAGGTGGCGACCACTTCCTCGATCAGGGTGCCGTCGTCGTCCACCGCCATCAGGCCCTGGATGACGCCCTCGTCGAGGGGACCGCTCCCGGCCGCCATCGCCGGCTCCGGTGGCGCTGGCGCAGCCTCTGCGGACGGCAGCCAGTGGCGGAGGACGGCCCCCAGCGCCTCCGGAGTCACCGGCTTGCCGATGTGGTCGTCCATCCCGGCCTGGAGGCAGCGCTCCCGGTCGTCCTTCATGGCGGCCGCGGTCATGGCGATGATGGGCGTGCGGCGGCCCGAGCCTTCGAGCCCGCGGATGCGCCGTGTGGCCTCGAAGCCGTCGAGTCCGGGCATCTGCCCGTCCATGAGCACGGCGTCGTATCGCGTGCGCTGGCACGCCTCGACCGCCTGCTGCCCGTTCTCCGCGACCTCGACTCGGTAGCCCAGCTTCGCCAGGATCCGGACCGCCACCTTCTGGTTCACCTCGTTGTCCTCGGCGACGAGGATCCGCGCCCCCGCCACCGGCCGTGCCTCGCGCAGGCTGTGGCGGGTGACGAGCGGTGGGCGCCGCTCCACCCCGGGGCGGGTCACGACCGCGACCAGGCAGTCGTAGAGGTCGGCCTCGTCCACGGGCTTGGTGAGGTAGGCGGAGATGCCGATCTGGGAGGCCTCCGCCCCGTGGCCCCGCTGTCCGAACGAGGTCAGCAGCACCAGCCTCACCCGGGCGAGCGGCGCCTCGGCCCGGATGGCGCGGGCGAGGGTGAGGCCGTCCATCTCCCGCATCTTCATGTCGAGGATCGCGATGTCGTAGGCCGCCTCGCCCTCGGCCGCCTCGCGGAGCGCGGCGAGGGCCTTGGGCCCGCTCTCGACCGCCGCCACCCGCATACCCCAGTAGGCGAGCTGCTGGCGGAGGATCTGCCGGTTGGTGGCGTTGTCGTCCGCCACGAGCACGCGCCGCCCGGCGAGCCGGACGGGCGGAACGGGGGCGGAGGCCTCGGGCGGCTGCCGCTCGAAGCGGGCGGTGAAGAAGAAGCGGCTGCCACGCCCGGGCTGGCTCTCGACGTCGATCTCTCCTCCCATGAGGGACACGAGCCGCCTGGAGATGGCGAGGCCGAGACCGGTGCCGCCGTGACGGCGTGCGTTCGAGCCGTCGGCCTGGACGAAGGACTGGAAGAGCCGCGGCTGGAGCTCGGTATCGATACCGATGCCCGTGTCCCGCACCTCGAAGCGCACAACGGTCGCGTCCTCGTCCGACTCCCCGAGCGTCACCCGGAGCACGACCTCGCCCTCGTCGGTGAACTTCACGGCGTTGCCCACGAGGTTGGTCAGCACCTGCCGCAGTCGCCCCGGATCCCCCCGCAGCGCGCTCGGCACGTCGTGCCGCACGAGGCAGAGCAGCTCCAGCCCCTTGGCCTGCGCCGCCTCCGCGAAGGAGCCCAGCACCTCCCGCACCGCCCGGCGCAGGTCGAAGTCCACCACCTGCAGGTCCATCCTGCCCGCCTCGATCTTCGAGAAGTCCAGGATGTCGTTGATGATCTCGAGCAGCCCGCGGCCGGAGGAGTCGATGATCTCGGCGTACTCCCGCTGCTCGTCGCTCAGCTCGGTGTCGAGCAGCAGGCGCGTCATCCCGATGACACCGTTCATCGGCGTCCGGATCTCGTGGCTCATGTTGGCCACGAACTCCGATTTGAGCCGGGAGGCTTCGAGGGCGGCCTGGCGCGCCCGCACGAGCACGTCGATGTTCTGCACGACCGCCACCACCCCCGCCACCGCGCCCCTCGGGTCGCGCCAGGGATGGGCCGTCCAGCGCGTGTAGATCCGTGTGCCGTCCTCGCGCTCGAGCGCGTCCTCGGGCTCGCTGACCACCTCGCCCGCCAGCGCCCGCGCGAGCGCTTGCTCGTACTTCTCGGGCATCTGCGGCCAGACTTCTCGCAGCGTGCGCCCGACGGCGGAGGGGTCGTCCGTCTGGAGGTAGCGCAGCCAGCGGGCGCTGTGCGCGATGTGGCGGCCCTCGCGGTCCAGCATCGCCATCGCCACCGGGGCGTGGGCCACGATCTGGCGGAGCTGCTGGCGCTCGCGCTCGAGCGCCCGCTCCAGGATGTTGCGCTCGGTGATGTTGCGGGCGAGCGCCTGGAAGCCGGCGAAACGCCCCTCCTCGAGCACGAGCTGGACGCGCTGGCCGACCCAGACCTCTTCGCCGGTGCGAGCCTGCATCGGGAACTCGCAGTAGGTGTTGGGGATCCCCTGCTCGCGTTGGTCGTGGTAGAAGCGTCGCGCCTGCTCGCGGTAGTCCTCGCGCACCAGCTCGTGGAAGTCTCGCCCCAAGAGCGCTTCCCCCGCCGACCCGAGCGCCTCCGCGGCCGCGGGGTTGAGATACGTGACGCGGCCCTCGGCGTCGGTGCGGTAGATGAGGTCGTCGGCGGCCTCGACGAGCTGGCGGTACTGCGCCTCCCGCTCCCGCAGCTCTGCCGTCGTCTCGCGCTCCAACCGCAGCTGCTCGTCGCGCTCGGCGAGCGCCTGGCGGGCGGCGGCCGCCTGCCGGTGCAGGAGGAGCGTCCAACCCGCGAGCGCGGCCGCGACGCCGGCAAGTGCCAGCGCGATGAGGTGGGCGCTTGTCACGCGGGTGCCTTGTCCTCCGACGGGAACGTTAACCGCCGCCCACCCGGGGGTCAAGGCACCGGCGGTGACAGGTGCCGGCGTCGGACGCCGTGGGGGCGGTCCCTCCTCCGCGCTTCACGTGCGCGCGGATCGCACCAGCGGCTTCACGGCTGCCATCACGATCAGGACGAGCCCGAAGGTACAGACCATCGTGGCGCCGGTGGGCAGGTCGAGCTTCACCGAGAGCCAGATGCCGAGGGCCGAGACGACCGTGCCCATCGTCCATCCGATGGCGAGGCGCCGTCCGATCGTCTCCGCGTAGAGCATGGCCGCCACGGAGGGGACGATCAGGTAGCAGAAGACGAGGAGGACGCCCGCGATGGAGACGGATCGGGTCACTACGACGCCGAAAGAGGCGTAGAAGAGGAAGTCCCACAGGCGCACCGAGAGACCCTGGGCCTCGGCCCCGTTGTGGTTCATGGAGATCGCCAGGAACCTGCGCCGGAAGACCCAGTGGAACACCCCGAGAGCCGCGTAGAGCCACGCGGTGTTCACCACCTCCGGCCAGGACACGGCCAGGATGTTGCCCACCAGCATGTTCTTGAGGTGCTCGCTCTCGGAGGTGGCCTGGCTCATGGCAAGGATCGTCGCCGCGGAGGCCACCGCGTACGAGATCCCAATGATGGCCTCCTGCGGGATGCGGGCCCGGCGGCTCTTGATCGTGGCGAAGATCGCGGCGCCGATGAGGGTGAAGGCGAGGCTGCTCCGGTAGGCCCACGGCCCGTGAGGATCCTCTCCCATGAAGGGCACGAGCAGGGCGATCGTCGAGCCCAATGCCGCGATCTGCGCCAGCGAGAGGTCCACGAAGATCACACCCCGCTCCACGACGTGGACGCCCAGGTAGGCGTGGATGCCGGCGATGATCAGGCTGGCGGCGAAGGGCGCCGCCAGGAACGAGAGGACGGAGAACTCCATTTACTTTCCCCCCGTCTCCTCGATCGCGGAGACAACGAGGTTGACGTCGTAGTCGAAAAGCCTGATGTAATCGGTGATCTCCTTCTCCCCTCCGACCGAAGGCGCCAGGACTACGACCTTGGCTCCGGTCTCGCGGGCGATGGAGTTGGGCGTCTTGAGGTCGAAGTAGGGCTCGACCAGCACGATCTTCACCCCCTGCCGCTTCATCTCCTGAATCAGCTCGATCGTGTGGCTGGGAGAGGGGGGGATGCCGGGCCGCGGCTCCACGTAGCCGATGACGTCGAGCCCAAACCGCTCGCAAAAGTTCGGCCAGGATCGGTGGTAGGTCACGATCTTGAGCCCGCGGTAGGGGGCCATCGCGGCGTCCCAGCGCGCCTCCGCTTCCTTGAGCCGCCGATCGAAGTCGGCGTAGCGGGCGGCGAAGGTGCCCGTGTCCCCGGGGCTCATCCGCGCGAGCTTGGCCTCGATGGCCTGCGCGATCCGCCGGCCGTTGCCCGGGTCGAGCCAGTAGTGTGGGTTGCCCAGGGGATGCACATCGCCCATGGCGCGTGTGATCTGGCCCGTTGGGATCTCGAGAATGCGCGCGGTGAGCGAAGCATCGAGGTAGCCGTCGGCGCCGGGCTGGATCTTGGCGTTGCGGCTCTGCTGTATGAGGGGCGGCAGCCAGCCGACTTCCAGCTCGCGCCCCACCGCGACCAGGAGATCGGCGTTGTGCAGCTTCAGGATGAAGCTCGGCTTGGCCTCGACGAAATGCGGATCCTGGTAACCCTTGGCAATGGCCTCGACCTTGACCCTGTCGCCGCCGACTTCACGGGTGATCGAGGCGAGGTCCTCGGTGGTGGTCACCACGTTGATGGCGGCGGGCACAGGCGAGGCCATGGCCGCGACCAGCGCGAGGGCGGCGGCGGAACGGAAGAAAGGGGATCTCATCGTGCCTCCCGGGTCTCAGAACGGGTGGGCGCCATGGGCGCCGATCGAGAACAGGAACTGGAAGAGCAGCTCGTTGGCCGTGCCGCCTTCGCCGTAGCGGGTGTGCCGGTACTGCGCGCGGATCTGGCTGAACTCACTCGGCCACCACGTGAGGAGGAGCGAGCCGCCCTTGTCTTTGATCGAGGCATCCTCGGCCCGCTCGGAATAGTCGAATCGTGCCCCCGCGAACCAGCGCCGGGCGAACTTGTAGTCGAGCTCGAAGTACGTGCCGAAGGCGTTCTGGGTCCCGCCCGGCTGCTCCCGCCGACTCCAGACGAGCTCGGTACGCGCCAGGAGCTGCCGGTAGATGGCTCGCCGCAGCGGCCGGTAGCGGAACGTGGCGTCGACGCCCAGGAGGCGGGTCGTGAAGTCCGGTCCGGAGTCGTTGTGCCCGTACGCAATCGAGCCGCCGAGGTCCAGGTTCGTGGAGTCGGAGAGGTCCTGGTAACCCCGGAGGTGGCCGAGATACGCGAGGTCGCTGCGCTCCGGCGACTGGAAGACGGCGGAGTCTCCCGCGTAGACCTGGGCGGTGGCCTCGAGGAAGAACCAGGGGTTCGGAATCAGCCGCGCGATCGAGATCCCCGAGTCGGCGAGCCCCTCCTCGCCGCCGATGAGGTTCTCCATGACGAGGGGGCGATCGGTCCAGGGCAGCGTGTGGTTGTGCATTCCGTCGACCTTGCCGAAGGCGGTCCTCATCTTACCGATCTTCGTGAGCAGGCCCCCCGGCACCGCCGGGAACGTGACGTAGGCCTCCTCCACCCCCACTTCGTCGGGGCCGAAGGTCAGGAAGAAGTCGGCGCGGGCGTAGGGGTCGACGACGGCCTGGAACGAGGCCTCGGCCTCGTGGAACGAGAGCGACGGCTGAGTGCTGCCGGCGCCGTCTCCGGCCGCACCCAGGAAGTCGCCGACGACGGCGATGTCGGGGTTGAAGACCTTGGACGCGGCGGTCACGCCGCCGTACACGGGAAGGGCGCCGGTGGGG
>Ga0209342_10004134_pt1 | contig 15136 bp, 20 predicted proteins | sample RifCSP16_2_FD_184023 | JGI IMG/M metagenome (GOLD analysis project Ga0209342, IMG submission 184023) | Soil microbial communities from Rifle, Colorado - Rifle CSP2_sed 16_2 (SPAdes) (version 2) | ecosystem: Environmental > Terrestrial > Deep subsurface > Rock core/Sediment | place: Rifle... | reverse complement strand
TCAGGATCGACCGGCTGCGCGGCCGCACCGACGACATGGTGGTCTTCAAGGGGGTGAACTTCTACCCGCGCCAGGTAGAGCAGCTCATCCTCCAGCACGAGGGCGTGAGCCACGAGTACCAACTCCAGCTGGACCGCGGCGAGGGCGGCGACCGCATCACGCTCCTGGTCGAGGTGAGGCCGGAATTCCACGCCGAAGAGGGGGAGCGGCTGCGCCGGAAGCTCCGCGACCTCCTGGGGCTCAGCCCGGAGATGCGCTTCGTGAAGGAAGGCGAGATCCCGCGCCCGGTCGGCAAGGCCGTCCGCGTCGTGGACCAGCGCTCCAAAGTATGACCTCCCTCGTTCCGCTCTTCAGGCCGCGGAGCGTGGCGGTGGTCGGCGTCTCCCGCAACTCTGCCAAGCTCGGCCACCGCCTCCTGAAAAACGTCCTGGACGGGGGCTTCGCCGGCTCGGTGTTCCCCGTCGGTCGGCCACCTTTGCCAATCCTCGGCCTGCCGACCGTGGCGAAGGTGGCCGACCTGCCGCCCGACATCGACCTGGCCCTCGTGAGCCTTCCCGGCCCTGAGGTGCTGACGGCCGTGAAGGCGCTCGCCGCCCGCCGCGTCAAGGTGGCGGTGATCCTCTCTTCGGGGTTCGGGGAAGTGGACGCTGAGGGACGAGCCCTTCAAGCCGAGCTGAGCGCCGCGGCCACGGAATCCGGAATGAGGCTCGTCGGCCCCAACTGCATGGGCGTCTATTCGAACCCCGGCAGGCTGAACGGCACCTACTTCTGGGACCTGCCGCGGACGGCGGGCGGTATCAGCGTCGTCTCCCAGAGCGGCGCCTACGGTGGGCTGATCATCCGCCACCTGGGCTCGCTCGGCCTCGGGCTTTCGAAGTTCTTGAGCATCGGCAACCAAGTTGACCTCGAGATCGCCGACCTGCTGGACGATCTGGCGGCCGATCCCGAGACGACGCTCATCGCCGCCTTCATCGAATCGGTGCGCGATGGGAAGCGCTTCGTCGAGGCCGCGCGGCGCGCGACGCGGCGCAAGCCAGTGGTGGTGTTGAAGGGCGGCAGGACCGAGGCCGGACGGCGGGCGGCGGGCTCGCACACGGGAGCGCTGGCCGGGACCTTCGAGGTGTACAAGGCGGCCTTCCGGGCCGCAGGCGCAGTCGCCTGCGTGGAGACCGAGGAGTTCTTCGACGCCATCCAGTGCCTGGCCGCTCACGGGCGTCAGTCGCCGAAGGGCAGGGGAGTCGCCATCGTCACGGTTTCGGGCGGCCCCTCCGTGATCGCCGCCGACACCGCCGAGGCCGTGGGTCTCACCGTCCCCGCGCTGCCGCCGTCTGTGCGCCAGCGTCTCGGGAAACTGCTGCCCTCCTTCGCCGCCCTCGGCAACCCCGTGGACCTGACGCCCCAGGTCGATCCGGCCCGCATCCCCGAGGCGGCGCGCGCGGTCCTGAGCCAGGCAGAGATCGCCGGCGCCGTCGCCATCAACGTCGGCCTCGACCTCCCCGAATTCGCCGGCGGCTTGATCGAGGCATCACGCTCCGCCGGAAAGCCTCTGGTCGCCTGCGCCGTTGACGTCCCGGCCGTCGCCGAGAAGTTCAAGGCCGCGGGTGTGCCGGTCTATCCCACACCCGAGCGCGCCGTCCGCGCCTACCGCGCCCTGCTGGGGTCAGGCATGCGTTATTGCGTTACGACGAGGCCCCGGGGGGCCTTGCGGATCGCCGCTCCCCTCCGGCGGGCGCTCGAGACGGGCAGGGGGCCCCTACCCTACGACACCGCGCGGAAGATTCTCACGGCTTACGGCGTCCCCTTCTGCCGGGAGGGACGCTGCGCCTCGGTCGCCGAGGCCCTGAGGGCGGCCAAACGCCTCGGCTACCCCGTCGTCCTCAAGGCCGAACGGCCGGGCCTCCTTCACAAGACGGAGGCTCAGGCGGTCAAGGTTGACGTCCGCACGCCGGGCGAGCTTCAAGCCGCCTGCCGGGAAATGACCAAGCGCCTCGGGCCGGGTCCCTTCTTGATCCAGCAGCGGGTCGGGCGCGGCGTCGAGCTGCTCGTAGGCGGCAAGCGCGACCCGACCTTCGGCCCCGCGGTGGTGTGCGGCACGGGGGGAATCCTGGCGGAGGCGTTGGGCGACGTCTCCCTTCGCCTGGCACCTCTGGGCCCCGCCGACGCCCGGGAGATCTTAAAGGAAGGTCTGAAGGGCCGACTCCTCCGGGGCGTTCGGGGCATGCCCCCGTGCGACCCCGAGCCCATCGTGAAGATCCTCCTGGCCGTGAGCCGTCTCCTGACCGACCATGCGCGGATCCAGGAGCTCGACCTCAACCCCATCATCGCCGCCGGCAAGAAGGCCCTCGCCGTGGACGCCCTCCTAGTCCTCGAGACGCAATAAGTCATGCCTGACCCCGGGGATTATGTCCAAGTTCGCCTTTGGGCGAACTTGACATAATCCCCCTTATCGGACGTTCTTAGATCCCCACGTCTAGGCTGATCCTGATGGCCGCATCCACCCGGTTGATCAGTTCTGGCGGGAGAACCCCGACCCGGCGCCGGAGGCGGGACTTGTCGACGGTCAGGATCTGGGCGAGGTTGACCATCGAGGGCTTCTTGAGACCCCCTTGGCCCTGTTTGAGGGGCACGGTCACCGGATAGATCCGGATCGTCGAGGTGATGGCCGCCACGATGATGGTGGCAGCGTACTGATTCCCGACGTCGTTCTGGATGACCAACACGGGCCGGAGCCCTCGCTGCTCGCTCCCCCGGCCCGGATTGAAGTTCACCATCCACACGTCCCGCCGCCGGGGCACTGACGGGGTCACGTCACGACCTACTTGGCGAGGAGTATAGGAGGAGCCGGCGCACCGATCAACGGCACTAACGCCTGGCTGCCGACAAGGTATGCTATACGTCAAGGCGAAAAAACATGAAAAGAAGGCAGCGTTATCTGGACAAGGTCTCCCTCGCCCGGCAGCTCGGCGGGATTTGGGCAAAGAGACGAGATTTGCCAGATAACGACCGCCCCATCCGCAGACTCCGCCGGGGAACACGCCTGAAGAGACTGGGGCTTGGCTGAGACTCTCCGGAGGCCGGCCGGGCCCTACCGGGCCCGGCTCTCGAGGCTGGCCAGGCGCCCGCGGATGTCGTCCACTCGCCGCGTCTGCGGGAGTTCCCGGAGGATCCGGCGGTAGGTCTCCCGGGCCTCGACCAGCTTGCCGGAGAGTTCTTCGGCCCGGGCCAGGCCCATCAAGGTCTCCTCGTAGAGGAAGTCGGTGCTCTGAAGCCGGGTCAGCGCTTCGCGATAGGCCGCGAGAGCCTCCCCGTACTTCCCCTCGGCTTCCCAGGTATAGCCGATCCCGAGCCGGCAGAGCGGGGCCAGGGTGCTCCCCGCGCCCTTGGCGAGCGCCAGCGTGTACGCGCCGCGCGCCGCCTTGTAGGCTTTTGCCTGATAACGAAGGTTCCCCAGATGGTAGGCGGCTTCCGGCACCAGCCGGTTCGAGGGGTAGCGGGCGATGACCTCTTCCAGTTTCTTGATGGCGGCGTCGCGCTGGGCCGCCGTACCCTGAGGCGCCAGGGCGTCCTGGGCCAGCGCCCCGGCCTCCGCCACGGCCTCGAGCCCGCGGGACTGGGCGACCGTGTACCAGCTCCACGCGCCGAAGCCCACGCCCAGGAGGACCAGGAGCGCCACGCCGGCGACGAGGACCCAGCGCCACGGGCCGGCCTCGCCAAGCTCAATCCAGCTGAGCCGCGCCATTCGGCTAGCGGGCAGTGAGCGAGGGGGCGGGCTGCTCGCCCAGCACGGGTGCGGGGCGCGGCGGGCGCTCCACCCAGACTTCGCCCTTCACCGTGGCGCCCTCGGCAGCCGTGAAGCTGCCGCTCTTGAGCGTGCCCGTCAGGGTCCCCGTGGGAAGAATCTCCACGCGGGTGGAGGCCGAGAGATTGCCACGCACGACGCCGCCGATCACGATGGCCGTGGCGCTGATGTTGGCGTCCACCTCGGCGCCTTCGCCGACGTGGACCGTCCCGGTCAGCATGATCTCCCCTTCGAACTTGCCCAGCACCTGAAAGTCCCCCTCCCCGCTCACCTCGCCCTTCAGCACGAGGCCCTCGCCGACGAGGCCGCCGAGAACGATGGGATCGCGCGCGCGCCGCTCGGCGGGCTGCGCGTCGCCGCCGAGGCCGAGGAACCGGAGGACCGCGGAGAAGGGGTTCATGGGGGGCCGTTCAATCGAAGCGGAGCCCGCGGCGATACTGGCGCCCGCACCGGTGACAGCGGAGCCAGCCCCGGTACACGCGCCGCACGAGAGCGCCGCAGTGAGGGCACCGCTGATAGGTCCGAAATCCGTAGTAGAGCCCGATTGCCACGATCACCGCCACGCCGGCCAGGAGCGCCGGCTGGAGAGACAGGACGAAATCCACACGTTCTATGCTAGGGGATGCCCCCGGAGGGAGTCAAGAAAAAGCCGGGCTAGCGCGGTTTTGCCAGGCTTCGGACGTGGGCCACGAGGGCGTGGATCTGCTCCTCTTTCAGGGTGCCGCCCCAGGGCGGCATGGCCGGGGACTTCCCCACCGCCTGCCCGCCCTCCTTGATCGCCCTGAAGAGCTCGGCGTCGGAGATCTTGCCCATGACGGCGGGATTGGTGTGATCGGCGGGCTTCACCGGCAGCGCGGCGGCGGCGGGCCCGTTCCCCTTGCCGTCGGGGCCGTGGCAGCTCCCGCAGTACTGCTTGTAGAGGGCGTCGGCCTGGACCGGAGCCGGGCTCGCCGCGGGGGCGGGCGGCGGGGACCCCGCAGTCGGCGGCGTTGGGGGGGAGCCGCTGTCGCCGCACCCGAAGAGGAGGAGCGTCAGGCCGATCACGAGTCGCCGCATGACCCCTCTTCTATGCCGGCCGCCGCCCCCTGTCAAGGCGGTCATTGACCATTCCCCCTCCCCGGGCTAGCCTAGCCTCCGGAGGTGACGCCATGGCGGCAAGACTCCCCTACCTCGAGCGGGACCAGGTGCCCGCCGAGATCCAGACGCTCTACGACACCGTCCAGAAGGCCACCGGTCGCGTCCTCAACATCTTCAAGCTCATGGCCCACCACGCGAAGTCCCTGCCTGCGTTCCTCCAGTGGTACCCGGCTCTCCGCGACGGGCCCCTGGACATCAAGCTCCGCCAGCTCGCCTACGTCATGGCCTCACGGGCCAACCGGTGCAACTACTGAGCGACCCACAACACGGCCCTCGGTCAGAGGGTCGGCGTCCCCAAGGAGAAGTTCGAGGCCCTGGCGCAATACGCCACGAGCCCCCTCTTCTCCGACCTCGAACGGCTGATCCTCCGCTATGCGGAGGAGATGACCCTGAAGGTGCAGGTAGACCCCGCGCTGGTCGAGGCGCTGAAGCGCCACCTCTCGCCCGAGGCGCTCACGCAGCTCACCCTGACCATCGCGGTGGCCAACTTCACCAACCGCTTCAACGACGCGCTCGGGACCGAGCTGGAAGTCTAACCTCAACCCTTTCCAAGGAGAAGACTCATGTCGAACGACCAGGAGCACGTGTCGGATTCGGGACGCCGCGACTTCCTGAAAGGCGCGCTCGCCGCGGGCAGCGTCGCGGCATCGCTGGGCGCTGCGGGCACCCCGCTGGCCGCCGCCCAGACGCTGCAGCCGGGGATGGTGCCGGGCACCAAGAACCACTACTACGTGCCGGCCAGCGACAAGACAGTGCACTGGGGGTATTTCAGCAAGTCGCTGAAGCCCGTCGTCCAGGTCAATTCGGGCGACTTCGTCACCATCGAGGTGCTGACGCACCACGCCAACGACGACGCTGAGCGGATGATCAAGGGCGACCCCGGGGCCGAGAGCGTCTTCCACTGGGACAAGCAGCGCAAGGGCGTCGATCGCCGGGGCGCGGGCCCCATGAAGCCCACGCTCTTCGGCCGCGGCGCGGGCGAAGGGCTCGGGGTGCACATCTGCACCGGCCCGGTCCACGTGCGGGGGGCCGAGCCGGGCGACATCCTGGAGGTGCGGATCATCGACGTGCGCCTGCGGCCGGGCGCGAATCCCCAGTACAAAGGGAAAAGCTTCGGCAGCAATGCCGCAGCCTGGTGGGGGTTCCACTACAAGGAGCTCCTGACCGACCCGAAGCCCCGCGAGGTGATCACCATCTACGAAGTGGACACGGCCGGGGAGAAGAACTGGGCCAAGGCCGTCTACAACTTCCGCTGGACGCCCCAGACCGATCCCTTCGGGGTCGTGCACAAAATCATCGACTACCCCGGCGTCCCGGTTGACCACCGCACCGTGCAGGAAAACCACGGTGTGCTCAAGAACGTCCGGATTCCCATCCGCCCCCACTTCGGCGTGCTCGGCCTGGCCCCGAGCGAGGCGGATATCGTGGACTCGATCCCGCCGAACTACGTGGGTGGCAACATCGACGACTGGCGGATCGGCAAGGGCGCGACGATGTACTATCCGGTGGCCGTGCCGGGCGCGCTCCTCTCCGCCGGCGACTCCCATGCCACTCAGGGCGATTCCGAGCTCTGCGGGACCGCCATCGAATGCTCGCTGACCGGGACGTTCCAGGTCATCGTCCGCAAGCGCGACACGCTGGCCGGGACGGCGCTCCAGGGGCTCAACTATCCCCTGCTGGAGACCCAGGACGAGTGGGTGCTGCACGGCTTCAGCTACGCCAACTATCTCAAGGAGCTGGGCCCCAAGGCCCAGAGCGAAATCTACAGTAAATCTTCAGTCGATCTCGCGATGAAAGACGCCTTCCGGAAGATGCGGGACTTCCTCATGACCACCAAGGGCCTCACCGAGGATGAGGCGATTTCGTTGATGTCCGTGGCGGTAGACTTCGGCATCACACAGGTCGTGGACGGCAACTGGGGGGTCCACGCCATCATCCGGAAGAGCATCTTCGCGGGCGGATAGGGACGAAGAGGATCTCCGGGTCGTCCGGCGCGGGAGCTCCCGCGCCGGGCGCCTGGAATCACCGGGCTTACTCGCAGGCCATGAAGGCGCTTGTCGTCGGAATGGCTCTCTCCTGGGCTCTGCTCCCCTTCCCCATATCCGCCCAGGTGATCCAGCCGCGCCTCACCGCGGACGGTAAGACGTTGATCCTGCTGGAGGAGATTCGGGAGCCGCCCGAACAGCGCCAGCCCATGATCACGCTGGAGTTCTCACCCGAGCTCGGCATCCGGCACATCCGGGTGGCCGGAAAGGGCATCGTGCCCCCGGCGGCAGTCAGCCTCCAGTGTGGGGTGGCGACGTGGCCCATTGCCCGCTCTGAAGTCCGCCTGATGCCCGAACAGACCCACGCCTTCTTCGCAGTCGAGAAGGCCGTCGCGGACGCCGTCCTCGCCCGGCCGAGCTGCCGATTGATTCTCGTCGGCGTGCAGATCCCCATCCCCCGGGACCTGCTGCAGGCCGTGTGGGCCCCGCCCCCGCCCCCCGGGGCCGCCCCACCGCCCTCGCCACGATGAGCACTCGGCTCGCTGCCCTCGGCGGACCCATCTTGACTGAGACGACCTCGGGGGATGACCGCAGCGCCATCCTTCGCGGGATCCTGTTCATGGTCGGCGCAACCATGCTCTTCGTCTGGATGAACGCCGGCGTGAAACTGCTCAGCCCGCATCTGCCGGTGGTGGAGCTGATCTGGGCCCGGAGTCTCGGGCACCTGTTGTTCATGGTGGCGATCTTCGCGCCAGGCCACGGGTGGTGGCGCCTGTTCGTCACGCGGAAACCCGCCGTCCAGGTCGCCCGCTCGCTCCTGCTGATCTCCTCGACCAGCTTCTTCTTCACCGCGCTCGGCTTTGTGCCGCTGGCCGACGCCACCGCGGTATCGTTCACCGCCCCGATCCTCGTGGCTGCGCTGGCGGGTCCCGTGCTGGGGGAGCGGGTGGGCCTGGGCCACTGGCTCGCCATCGGGGCGGGCTTCTGCGGCGCGCTGGTTATCACCCGTCCCGGCGGTGAGGGCACGAACCCCTACACCCTGCTGGTTCTCGGGAGCGCCAGCTGCTACGCCGGCTACCAGATCCTGACCCGTCACGTCGGGAGATTCGACCCGCCGGAGACGAGCGTCACCTACAGCGCCCTCGTGGGCACGGTGGCGCTGTCCTGCGTGGTGCCGTTCTTCTGGAAGGCGCCGGACCGGCTCACCCACTGGCTGATCCTGGGAGCCCTCGGAGTGCTCGGCGCCCTCGGGCACTACTGTGTGGCCCGCGCCTTTCTCTGGGGGCCCGCCGCTCGCATCTCGCCCTTCCACTACATCCAGCTGGTCTGGGCGGCCGGGGTGGGCTTTCTCGTGTTTGGCGAGGTGCCGAGCCTCTGGACCTGGGCTGGCGCCGCCATCATCATCGTGAGCGGCCTCTACATCGCCCTCGGAGAGACCCGGGCTACGTCCCCTTCGTCCCGGCCGCGCCGGGGCGGATGACGTGATCCGGATTCGGCCGGCGCAACGGCGGTGCCTGGCTGTAGTCGCCGAACGGGCGGTCGCGCTCGGTGACCGCAGCCCCGACGCCCCGCTTGGCGGCGGTGTCGACGAAGCGCAGGCCGTCCGGCGTATTGCGCATGTAGCCGTCCAGGATGGGACCCAGGAGCTGCGTGGCGTGAAGCCCCATGTGGTCGTACGCCTGATTGACGATCAGCTTCATGGCCGCCAGCTGCGGGAGGGGAAGAAGCGCGAGTCGCTTTGCGCACCGCGTCACCTCAGCCTCGAGCTGCTCGAAGGGCACCGCCTTGTTGATGAGGTCGATCTCCGCCGCCTCCTTCCCGCTCAGGGCCTCCCCCGTGAGCGCCAGCCACTTCACCTTCGTGAGCCCCAGGCGATAGATCCACATGCCCGACAGGTAGCAGCCCCAGACGCGCGAGTATGGAGTGCCGATCTGGGCATCCTCGGCAGCGATGACGATGTCGGCGCACAGCGCCATGTCCGACCCGCCACCCACGCACCAGCCGTGCACCTGGGCGACCACGGGCTTGGGGCTCCGCCACAGGCTCATGAATTTCGGAACGGGAGCCGCGAAGGGGCTTGTCGCCCCAAGCATGTCCTTTCCGGGATCCCAGCGGCCTTCGGTGTACAGGAGGTCCTTGAAGTGGCCAAAATCGCCCGAGAAGTCGAACCCCGCACAAAAAGCCCGGCCCGCCCCGCGAAGAACGATGACTCGCACCTCTGGATCGCGGTTCGCTTGGATGACGGCCTGCTCCAGCTCCTCGGGCATGGGCGGCACAATGGTGTTCAGCCGCTCCGGCCGGTTCAGGGTGATCGTGGCAACGGCGCCGTCTCGCTCGTACAGGATGGTCTCGTAGGGCATGGGTAGGCCTCCTTGCGGTCGGTATAAATGATGGTGCCCCCGGGGTGACTCGAACACCCGGCACGCAGTTTAGGAAACTGCTGCTCTATCCACCTGAGCTACGGGGGCGCACCTTTAGCGTCGCATACTTAGCCGGATCGCTGCAAGGGGCCAGGGTGACACTTTTTGACCATCCCTGAAAAACCCCGTCATTAAAGAGCGGGAAATCTGGCCAAGGGGCCTGGAGTTGATCTAAGATTATTGCGCCTTTCCGATGAGTTATCCGCGGGGACGTTCGGACGACAGGTGCACGGGGTCTTGGCATTGAACCTGCAGAACTTCCTACCGGACGTCGAAGATATGAGGCGAGATAGATCGATGCGGATCAGGAATCAGGAGGGCTTCACGCTCATCGAGTTGATGATCGTGGTGGCCATCATCGGAATCCTGGCCGCCATTGCTGTCCCGCTCTATCAGAACATCCAGTCGCGGGCGCGGACGGCGAGGGCCACGGCCGATATTCGGACGATCGCCTCGGCGCTCGTGGAGTACGCTATCGGGTGCGAAGGGCTACCAGGAACAGCCGGTGATATGTGCAATCCGGGCGGCGCGCCCCCCGGCTCCCTGCTCGTGCTCCAGAATAACCCGGTGAGCGGGCAGCCCGTCGGCCCGTTCTTCGCCTCGCTCCCGATTCCCCCTCCCGGCTGGGCCGCGGCGTACGCGATCACCATCCCGGGCCCCCTCGGGCCGGGCACCTTCGAGGTCCGCGCGACGCCTACCAACGGCGACAACAGCGGCAATCCACTCACGGCCCCGTAAGCGCCGCTAGAAGAGATCCGAAGGGTCCACGCCCCGCGCGGCGAGCAGGGCGCGCAGCTTCTTGAGCCCCACGCCCTCGATCTGCCGCACGCGCTTCCGGGAGAGCCCCAGCCGCCGGCCGACCGCCTCCAGCGTCAGCGCCTCCTCCCCGCTCAACCCGAAGCGCAGGCGAATCACCGTGCGTTCCCGATCCGGCAGATCGTCCACGAGCGCCGTCAGGTCCTTCCGTTTCCGCAGCAGGGCGCCAAGCGGCCCCGACGGCGGGATCTCCTCCAGCCCCGCCAGCTGTTCGGGGGGAATCTCAAGGGACCGGGCGACCTCGTCGAGGGAGGGCGGCCGGCCGAGCTCCTGGGTGAGCCGTTCCCGCTCCTTCCGGTAGCGCTCCAGCAAGAGTTCCACGTGCACTGGTAGCCGGAGTACGCGCGCTTGATTGGCGAGGGCCCGCACCACCGCGTGGCGGATCCACCAGGTCGCGTAGGTGGAGAAGCGCGTGCCTTTGTCGGGGCGAAACTTCCTCACGGCCCTGAGGAGGCCCAGGTTGCCCTCCGCGATCAGATCGGGCAGAGGCAGCCCCCGGTTCCGGTAGCGCCGGGCGATCGCAAAGACCAGGCGGAGGTTGGCCTCGATCATGCGCTGCTCGGCCCCGGCATCGCCGGCCAACACCCGGCGGGCCAGGGCCTGCTCCTCCTCGGGGGAGAGCCGCGGGATCCGGGAAATCTCCCGTAGGTACTCGGAGAGGTTGACTGCGGCCCGGCCGGCCTCCGGGGCCGCGATCTCGGCAGGCTCGATCAGATCGCGCGAGCCATCCTCGTTGGGGTCCGAATCCCTCATGGCACAGAGGTATCCTCAGGCGGGCTCTCCCCGTCGGTCACGAACTGCAGCTCCCGCTGCGGGAGGAGATAGATGGGATTGAACAGCTTGCCGTTGTTCCGGATCTCGAAGTGCAGATGATATGTCGAGGCCCGGCCGGTGCGCCCCACCGTGGCGATGACCTGCCCGGCTTCGACCGCGTCTCCCGCGTCCACGAAGTTCCGGAGGTTGTGGGCGTACACCGTCATGAAGCCCTCGTCGTGCTCGAGCTTCACCACGCGGCCGTAGAACTGTTCCCAGCCGCTGAACACCACCCTCCCTCCCGCGGCGGCGAACACCGGCGTCCCCAGCTCCGCCTTGATGTCGATCCCCCCGTGCCACCCGGTTCGGCGCCGCCCGAACGGAGAGCTGATCGGCCCCTCGACGGGCCAGCGGAAGGAGAGCGCCGTGCCGTCCAGGTCGGGGACCGCGAGGACGAAGTTGGCGGGCGCGCGCACCGACGGGGCGGCCCGGCCGCGAGGCGCGGCGCGGGCGCTCCCCGAGGGGATGAGGAGACGCTGGCCGAGGCGCAGGGCGTCCGGCCGCCCGAGGCCGTTGGCGTCGATCAGGGCGCGGAGGCTCACCCCGAACCGCTTGGCGATCCCACTCAGCGTGTCCCCCTCTTTCACGTGGTAGATCGTCCCTCCGCTCTTGGCCGCGGGGACGGCGGGCTTCGGGTGGGCGTGGGCCAAGGTGGGCACTACCACCGCCACCACGCCCAGGGCCAGGAGCCAGCGTCGCATGCGGCGTCTCATGCGTCGAACTCGGCGAAGCGGATGCCGAAGGAAGCGAACCGCCCCGACGGCGGAAGCCACGTCATCGAGACTTTCTCCACCCGCGCCAACGGCGGACCTTTCTCCAGATCGCGGACGAATCCCTCGATGGTGTCGCGCGGGCCCTCCACGCGCACCCGGACGCGGCCGTCCTTCAGGTTCATGACGTAGCCCCTGAGCCCGAGCTGGAGCGCCTTCCGCTGGGCGAAGTTCCGGTAGCCGACCCCGTGCACGTCGCCGTCCACGAGGATCTCCGCCGCGCTCCTCTGGAGGGGCTGGGTCATCTCCTCAGAGATTGCGCCGGCAAAGCCAGCGCTCGATCGGCCGCCAGACGAACGCTTGAGGATGCGACGATGGCGGCGCGGGCAGGGCCCAGGTCGGTCACGATCGCGACGTCCACGAAGGCATGCCAGGAGGGAAATTGGTCGGGGCGACTGGATTTGAACCAGCGACCTCCTGCTCCCGAAGCAGGCGCGCTACCAGGCTGCGCTACGCCCCGATCTTCCACTTGACTCCCGCCGCGTGGGCCTCAGGCCTCCCACCCGTATTTGCCGATCAGCTTGACGAACACGCACCCGGAATCCGCGGAGATCTTCTTTTCCCCACCGACCCGGTCCACCACCGTGAGGGTCTGGGCGAACGGATCCCCGACGGGCAGCACCATCCGCCCGCCCTCCACCAGCTGGTCGAATAGCGGCTCGGGCACCGCCGGGGCCGCCGCGGAGACGAGGATCCGGTCGAACGGCGCCTCATCGGGCCAGCCGAAGGTCCCGTCGGCCGTCCGCACCCAGACGTTCGTATATCCCATCGCCTCCAGAGTAGCGCGGGCGCGGGCCGCGAGCGAAGCGATCCGTTCGACGGAGCAGACCCGCCGCGCCAGCTCGGCGAGGACGGCGGTCTGGTAGCCCGAGCCCGAGCCGATCTCCAGCACCTTCTCGGTGCCGGTCAGATGGAGCAGCTGCGTCATGATCCCGACGATGTACGGCTGCGAGATCGTCTGCCCCTCGCCGATGGGCAGCGGGTGGTCGCCGTAGGCGCGATCCCGAAGCGCCTCCTCCACGAAGAGGTGGCGCGGGACCTTGCGCATCGCCTCCAGCACCCGCGCGTCGGTGATCCCCCGCCGGACGAGCTGCTCTTCGACCATGCGCTCGCGCTCGCGCGCGAAGCGGGCCGTCGGCGGGCCCGGAAGATCGCGCGGCAGGGGCGCCCCCAGCATCAGACTTACCCCTTCCGGCGCGGCCGAAGCTGCGCGTTCAGGGGCGCCTCCCAATCCCCGAGACGCCGGAGCGCCCCGTAGTGGGTGAGGTCGAGGTGGAGCGGCGTCACCGCGACGTACCCGTCCTGGACGGCGATGATATCCGTGGCCTCCCGGTCATCCCACAACGGCGGCCCGGCCCCGATCCAGTAGTACGTCTTCCCCCGCGGGTCCTTTTCCTCCACCATCTTCTCCTTGTACACCCGGTGGCCGAGCCGCGTGAAGCGGATCCCCTTCGGGCGGCCGCCGGGGACGTTGACGTTGAGCAGCGTCTTGGCGGGGAGCCCCTCGACCAGCGTCCGCATGGCGATCAGGCGCGCGACCTTCCCCGCCTCCTCGAATCCCCCCTGCTCCGGCCCCACCAGCGAGACCGCGATCGACGGGATGCCCAGCAGCGTGCCCTCCATCGCCGCCGACACGGTCCCGGAGTACGTGACGTCGTCGCCCAGGTTCGAGCCGTGGTTGATCCCGGACACCACGAGCTTGGGCTCAGCCGGCAGGAGCCCGAGCACCGCCAGGTTCACGCAGTCCGACGGCGTGCCGTTGACCGCGAACCGCCGCTCCGCCAGGCGATCCACGCGCAGCGGGCGGTGGAGCGTGAGCGCGTGGCCGACCGTGCTCTGCTCCCGCTCCGGCGCGACCACATAGACGTCGCCCAGCGGGGCGAGCGCCTCGGCCAGCGCCGCGAGCCCCGGCGCGTTGATCCCGTCGTCGTTCGTTACGAGCACCAGTGGCGTTGACATAAAAAAGGGCAGATCGGGGAATCTGCCGGCCTACGGGAGAAATTGGTCGGGGCGACTGGATTTGAACCAGCGACCCCTTGCACCCCATGCAAGTGCGCTACCAGGCTGCGCCACGCCCCGGACCATGAAGCATTGTACGGGAGCGAGCGGGAGAACTCAAGGGCCGCGGCCGCGGTGATCGCGCGTGAGGAGGGAGCGGATGGCCTCCAGGCGGCCGCGCATGCGCTTGAGGGCTTCGCTAGAGGTGGAGTCCTGGATCGGCTCGGCCTCCCCGCGGGATTCGGCCAGGAGGCGCTTCTTCGCGCCCTCCAGGGTGAGGCGCTCGTCGTAGAGGAGGGATTTGATCCGCACGACCAGCTCCACGTCCCGCTTACGGTAGAGGCGCTGGCCGGCTTCGTTCTTCTTGGGATGGAGGAGCTTGAACTCGGATTCCCAGTAGCGGAGAACGTAGGCCGGCACGTCGGTGAGGTCCGCCACCTCCCCGATCCGGAAGTACAGCTTATCGGGAATCGCCTGGGCCATGGCGCCCGACGGTCGCTACTGGTTGATCCGGGCTTTCAATCCCTTGCTCGGCTTGAACGTCAGCACCCTTCGAGCGGTGATCTCGATGCTGGAGCCCGTCTGGGGGTTGCGCCCGCGCCGGGACGCCTTCTTCCGGATCCGGAAGTGACCGAACCCGACGATCTTCACATCCTCCCCGCGCTCGAAGCATTTGGAGACGAGGTCGAAGACCGACTCCACCACCGCTGCGGACTGCCGCTTCGAGAGCCCGTGCGCCGCGACCGCATTGATCAGATCGTTCTTCGTCAGGGGGATCACCTCCCTCCCGTTCCGACCGTCTCGCGGACCCATGCCACGTAGGCCGGCGAGCCGGATTCCACGGGCAAGGCTAAGATCTCGGGAACCGAATACGGGTGCAGGGCGAGGATCCGGCGCTGGAGGGCCGCGTAGCGCTCGCGGCCGGTCTTGATGACCAGCAGCCCCTCCCCTTCGTCCTGGAGCCGTCCCTCCCAGAAGTAGATCGAGCGGACACCGGGCACCACGTTCACGCACGCCGCCAGGTGCTCCTCCACCAGCGTCCGGGCCAGCGTCGCCCCCACGTCGGCGGATGGCACGGTGACCAGGACGACGAGCGTGTCCACCTCGCTCACTGGACTACCCTTTCGGGGTTAAGACGTCGGCCGGGGAATACCCCCGGGCCGAGAACCGAACAGCCCAAGGCCCGAGGGAGGAGCCGGCCGGAGGCGTACGCGGCTGTACGTTGAGGACCGGCGACGGCCGAGAACGCCGGGATGCGACGGTTATCGGGCCGGGGATGCTCATCAGCGCGGGACGCCCTTGACGACGAACCCGGGGACGCCCTTGCCGCCCAGCTCCTTCTGCGCGGCCTCCGCCTCCTTCCGGTCGGCGAAGCCTCCCACCCTCACCAGGTGGAAC